>Ga0182027_10010030_pt1 | contig 13517 bp, 9 predicted proteins | sample 712E1DmetaG_FD_121300 | JGI IMG/M metagenome (GOLD analysis project Ga0182027, IMG submission 121300) | Permafrost microbial communities from Stordalen Mire, Sweden - 712E1D metaG (Illumina Assembly) | ecosystem: Environmental > Terrestrial > Soil > Wetlands > Permafrost | place: Sweden...
CGTCACCGGGCTGGTTGTGGATGTCAACCCGTTCTTCAATGATCTTCTTGGCTATTCAAAGGAGCAGGTTCTGGGAAAACACCTCTGGGAAATAAGCACATTCAAAGATATCGCGGCATCCAAAGAATCTCTTCTTGAACTGCAGGAAAAAAGGCTCATTCGCTATAAAGATCTGCCGCTTGAAACTGCGGACGGATGCAAAATCGGGGTGGAGTTTCTCGGCAATCTGTATCTGGTAAATGGCCGAAAATTGTTTCAATGCAACATCCGCGACATTTCCGAGCGCAAAGGGGCTGATGCAAAGATCTCCGGAGAACTGGACGAACTCCAACGTTGGCAAAACGCCTTGAACGGGCGTGAAGGTCGCGTGCTCGAAGTGAAGAAAGAGGTCAACGAACTCCTTGCCCGGCTTGGTGAACCGCTACGATACTCAAGCGCGGCTGAGGAAAACGGGAAGTGAATCGCTCAAAGGCATTTCTTGCATGGAAATGAAAAGAAATCATCATCGTTTTTTGTTGTTGCCGGCGGCCTTGTTTCTGGTCCTTGTCGTGGTCATTGCCGCCGGGGCGTGGTATTACTATCAACTTCAGGAAACCCATTTTAAAGCAAAGGTGCAGGACGAGCTTTCCGCTGTGGCGAACCTTAAGATGGAACAGATTGCGGCATGGAGAAAGGAAAGGCTCGCCGACGCCGAACTTCTTTCCAAGGGCGGCCTGTTGACTTCGGAAATGGCGCCAAATGAAAAGATCCGCGACAGGTTCCGCCGGATCGGTCCGATGCTCAAAATTTACAAAAATGATTTCGGATATTATTCACTTATTGTCACGGACGTCACCGGGCGCGTCATTGAAAACATCGGAGACACAACCCGCGCGCCCCTGTATGTGGACACGGCCGCCATTCTAAAAGTAGTTGCCGAAAAGAAGACGAAAATTATTGACTTTTACCGATGCCCCGCCTGCGGACGAATACACCTTGATGTGCTCGTTCCCGTTTTTGCGGGAGATTCCGGCAGCGCAGTTGTCGGAGTCGCGGTTTTGCGCAGAGACCCGGAACAATTTTTGTTCCCGCTCATTCAGACCTGGCCGGTCCCGAGCAGGACTTCGGAAACGCTGCTGCTCCGGCAGGAAGGCGACAGCATCGTCTACCTCAACGAGCTGAGGCACCGGAAAGGCACCGCTTTGAAACTCCGGTTACCCTTGAAAAACAAGGACCTTCCTGCCGCGCAGGTCGCTCGCGGCAAAGAGGGGTTCATGGAAGGAAAGGATTACCGGGGCGAAAAGGTCTTTTCCGTGGGACGGCATGTCCCGGATTCACCGTGGTATATCATTGCGAAAGTAGACAAAGAGGAAGTGCTCGCGCCGCTCCGTGCCGTGGGGATTACCGTGCTGATCGTTGCAGGGCTCTTTGCGGCCATTCTGTGTTCCCTGCTGGTGATGTGGTGGTTGGCATACGATCGTACAATGCTTTTGGCCCGGCACAGGGAAGAAATGGCGCGCGAACAGGCCGAAGAGGGATTGCGTGAAAGCGAGGAAAAATTCCGGAACGTGTTCGACAACTCCTCTGTTGGAAAATCAATTACTTCCCTTGAAGGCCAGGTAAATGTCAACAGTGCCTTCTGTGAAATGCTGGGGTATACAAAGGAGGAATTGGCGCACCAGAATTGGCGGAACCTATCTCATCCTGACGACAGTGAGTTGACACAGGAGAACCTCGGGCAATTACAGTCTGGTGAGAAAAAATCGGCCAGATTCATCAAAAGATACTTCAAGAAGGACGGTTCAATTGTCTGGGCGGATGTGGGTACGACGTTGCAAAAAGATAAGAACGGCAGCCCGTTGTATTTCATCACGTCGGTGATTGACATCACCGAGCGCAAAAGGGCGGAAGAAGCCATCAAAACCAGCGAAGAACGGTTTCGCACAGCCGCCGAAAACCTCACGGATATTATCTATGATTGGGACATCAAAGAGAAAGTCGATTGGTACGGCGACATAGACGGTATTATGGGATATTCGCCGGGAGAATTTCCCAGGACGATTGATGGCTGGGCAGCGACAATCCATCCGGAAGACAAGGATCGCGTAATGGCGGCGTTGGAAAGTCATCTCAAAAACAAGGCGCCCTACGTGATTGAATACCGCGTCGGCAGAAAGGACGGCGAGTGGCGGTGGTGGTCGGCACGCGGCACCGCGCTCAGAGACGATCGGGACGAACCTTACAAAATGATAGGCTCCATCTCAGACATCACCGAGCGCAAAAATGCGGGGGAGGCGCTGCGGGAGAGCGAGGCCAAGTATCGAACGCTCGTCGAGAACATCCCGCAGAAGATTCTCATGAAGGACCGGAATTACAGGTGGGTATCGATTAACGAGAACCTCGCACGGGACTTCGGTTTCCGGCCCGAAGAAGTGGTGGGTAAGGCAGATGCGGATTTGTTCTCGCCGGAACTTGCCGCCAAGTACCACGCGGACGACGTGAGGATTATGGATACGGGAAAGACCGAGGATATAGAAGAGAAATACATTCAGGAAGGCAAGGAAACCTGGGTCAACACAATCAAGACGCCGGTTAGAGACGCCAGCGGCGTGATCGTGGGCGTGCTGGGCATCTTCTGGGACATCACCGAGCGCAAGCGGGCGGGAGAAGCGCTTGAGCGAATCCGGGTCGATCTGGCGCGTTCCAACAAAGAACTGGAACAATTCGCTTATGTCGCCTCGCATGATTTGCAGGAGCCCCTTCGCATGGTTTCCAGTTATACCCAGCTTCTGGCGCAGAAATACGAGGGCCAACTCGATGAAAAGGCAAAAAAGTACATCAACTATGCCGTGGACGGCGCGGTGCGCATGCAGCGGCTCATCAACGACCTGCTTACCTATTCGCGCATAGGCACTCGGGGCAAACCATCCGAACTCATCGATTCGCACTCGGTACTCGGCGAAGCCCTTAGGAACCTGGCGGCAACCATCGAAGAGAACCGCGCGGTAATAACAAACGAAGACCTGCCCATGGTACGCGCCGACGAATCCCAGCTCATGCAGGTGTTCCAGAACCTTATCGCCAATGCGATAAAATTCCGGCAAAAAGAAATTCCCCGGGTCCATATTTCCGTTCGCGAACAAGAACACGAATGGGTCTTTTCGGTGAAGGACAACGGCATCGGTATCGACCCGAAGTATTCGGGAAGACTCTTCGTCATATTTCAACGGTTGCACACCAAAGAAGAGTACCCCGGGACCGGAATCGGCTTGGCCGTATGTAAACGCATCGTGGAACGCCACGGCGGCAGGATATGGTTCGAATCCGAACTTGGAAAAGGTACAACATTTTACTTTACAATCCCTAAAAAGGAGTAACAACTCAGGCGTAAATGGAAACGCCACCATAGCGCTTGCCGAGTTCTCCCGCCGTTCCCCTCGATACGGGCCTGCCGGCTACTCGGGGAACGGTGGGAGAATATCGAGGCAAGCATACTGAGCAGTTACAAACAGGAAAGGATGGCAGCATGAGTTCATCATCATCAGGCAAATCCATAGAGATTCTTTTGGTAGAGGACAACCCCGGCGACGTGGACCTGGCCAAAGAAGCATTGTCGGACAGTAAGATGCATAATATTCTGCAGGTGGTCGGAGACGGAGAAGCGGCCATGGCCTACCTCAATCGTACCGGGAAATATGCCAATGCCCTGCGGCCCGACCTGATAATACTCGACCTCAACCTGCCCAAAAAGGACGGCAGAGAGGTACTTGCCGAAATCAAGGCGGACGAAAACCTGAAGTGCATACCCGTAGTTATTTTGACCACCTCCAAAGCAGAGGAAGATATTCTACAAACTTACAATCTTCACGCAAACTGCTATATCACCAAGCCTATCGACCTGAACCAATTCATTAAGGTGGTAAAATCCATTGAGGATTTCTGGCTCACCATAGTCAAGCTGCCGCCGAACGGAGTAGAGAGATGAGCGAACTCATTAGGGTCCTTCTGGTCGAAGACAACCAGGCCGATGTCGACCTGATCCGGGAAATGCTGCCCGAGACCGGGCCTATTTGCTTCCGGATCGAATCCGTTTCGCGTCTGTCGGAAGCGCTCATCCGGCTTAAAGGCGACACTATCGATTTGGTATTGCTTGACCTCGGCTTGCCCGACAGCCAGGGAATTTCGACTTTTTTCACGCTGCACAAGGCCGCGCCCGATCTCCCGATGATAATTTTAAGCGGAAATGCCGACCAGGAGCTTGCCGTTACCGCGGTAAAAGAAGGCGCCCAGGATTACCTTGTTAAGGGCGAGGTTGGGACCGGCGTGCTGGTGCGTTCGGCACGGTATGCGATAGAGCGCAAGCGGGCGCAAGATGCGATGCGGCAAGGGATCGCAAAGGTCGAGGCATGGCGCCGGACGCTGCTGAGCGTCGTAGAGGACCAGAAGCGCACCCAAGATGAGTTGCGCCAGAGCGAGGAAAAATTCAGGAACGTATTTGATAACTCTTCAATCGCAAAATCAATCACCTCTCTCAATGGTTCGATGAATGTAAATCGGGCCTTCTGCGAAATGCTGGGCTATACAAAAGAAGAATTGGCGCGCCAGAATTGGCAGACCATAAGCCATCCCGATGATTGTGAACTGGCACAAAAGAACCTTGACCAGTTGCAGTCGGGCGAGAGGAAATTCGCCAGATTTGTCAAAAGATACGTCAAGAAGGACGGTTCAATTGTCTGGGCGGATGTGGGTACGGCGTTGCAAAAAGATAAAAACGGCAAACCGTTATATTTCATCACATCGGTCATCGACATCACAGAGAGGAAACGGGCCGAAGAAACGCTGCGGGTATCGGAAGAGCGTTATCGGACTTTGTTCAATTCACTCATCGAAGGATTTTGCATCGTCGAAATGGTTTATGGCGCGGCAGGCAAGCCCGTTGATTACCGTTTCCTTGAAGTCAACGCGGCATTCGAGGCGCAAACCGGATTACATGATGCGCAAGGGAAATTAATGCGCGAGCTGGCCCCGGCTCACGAAACTCATTGGTTTGAAATATACGGAAAAATTGCTCTCACGGGTGAACCGGCGCGATTTGTGAATGAAGCGGCGGCATTGGGGCGTTGGTTTGACGTGCGTGCTTTCAGGATTGGCGGCGAAGGAAGTCGAAAAGTCGCAATCTGTTTTAGCGATATCACCGAACGCAAACGTGCCGAAGATGCCCTGCAGAAGAGGAACGCGGAGCTTGACGCTGCATTGGCCAGCATGACCGACGCCGTATTCATTTCCGATGCTGCGGGACGGTTCATCAACATCAATGATGCTTTTGCGACGTTCCACAAGTTCAAAACAAGGGATGAATGTTCTAGAACCTTGAGCGAGTACCCCGACATTCTTGAGGTGTTCCTGCCGGACGGCTCACTGGCTCTGCTTGACATGTGGGCGGCACCGCGGGCGCTCAGGGGCGAGACTGCCACGAACGCTGAGTACACCCTGCGGCGTAAGGACACGGGCGAAACGTGGGTTGGAAGCTACAGCTTTAGTCCCATCCGCGATAAGGAGGGCGTCATTGTGGGGTCGGTTGTGGTAGGCCGTGACATTACAAACCACAAAAAAGCTGAGAACCAAATAAACCAGTTAAACAACGAACTGCTCCAGAAAAACGCCGAGCTCGAACAGCTCATCTACGTCGCTTCCCACGACCTGCGCTCGCCGCTGGTGAACGTGCAGGGTTTCAGCAAGGAAATGGGGCTTCTTGTCAATGAGCTTGCGGAGATCACATCGCATGTTGGCCTGCCCGACAAACAGCAGGCCAGGCTCTCCGATATTGTGACAAAGGAGTTCCCGGAGGCCCGGAATTACATTCTCGCAAGCGTCATGAAAATGGATGCATTGCTCAAAGGCCTGCTCAAGCTTTCCCGACTCGGCCGCGCGGCTGTCAACATGCAGAAAATCGACATGGACGAAATGTTGTCGGGTGTTCTAAAAGCGATTGAATTCCAGGTTCAGCAATGTGGCGCCCGCGTGGAAACCGGATCGCTCCCCTTCTGTACCGGCGATCCGGTGCAGGTGAACCAGGTGTTTACCAACCTCATCGACAACGCGATCAAATATCTGGTTCCCGACAGGCCGGGTTTCATCAGGATCACCGGAAAATCGGAAAACGGTATTTCCGAATATTGCGTTGAAGACAACGGTATCGGCATTGCGCCGGAACACCAGCTAAAAGTGTTCGAGATTTTCCACCGGCTCAACCCGCAGGCAAGCGAAGGGGAAGGCCTGGGGCTCGCCATTGTCAAGAAGGTCGTGTCAAAACTGGGCGGAAACGTGCGGTTGGAATCGGAAGCGGGCAAGGGGAGCAGGTTTATGGTGAGCCTGCCGGGGGCACGACCTCAACCTCTCCTCATCACCCCCGGATAGACTCGCTTCGTTGGTCTAACCGACCCCTCTTCCCCTCTCCCCGCGGGAGAGGGGAAGAGGGGTGGCCGAAGGCCGGGGAGATGAGGAGAGGTTGAGGTCAGAAGAACAAGGGATTCATCCCGACATTCCTATCCCCTCCATCTCCCTGAGGGAGCGCGCTACGGTATAAGCGTTCCGGTGCCCCCTCAGGGGGTTAGGGGGCTTTGAAATAGACACTCTTTACCTATATTCCGGAAAGGTCTCTCCATGAAGAAGGAAGTGATTGTTTTGATTGCCGAAGACGACGACGGCCACGCTGCACTCATAGCGAAGAACCTGAAACGAGCAGGGCTTCTCAACGAAATAATCCGTTTCAGTGACGGCCAGGAAACGCTGGATTTCCTGTTTGAAAAAGGCAACGGTAAAAGGCGAAAGCCCGACACCGCATATATGCTATTGCTTGACATCCGCATGCCGAAGGTGGACGGCCTTGATGTTCTTCGCCAGGTGAAGGCGGACAAGGACCTTAAAAAGCTGCCCATAATAATGTTAACCACCACGGACGACCCGCGCGAGGTGGCACTCTGCCACGAGCTTGGCTGCTCCAATTACATCACCAAACCGATCGATTACGACAAGTTCATGGAAGCGGTGCGCCAGCTTGGGCTGTTCCTGCTTGTCGTGGAAGTGCCGAAGATCGACGGGAATGGGAAGAAATAGTGGAGTACCCACCTCACCCCATCACCCCGGGAAAAGGGGTGAGGTGCGGAGCGCCTCCGGGTGGGGTCGGGAGAGAATAGCAAATCAAACGGAAGGTCTGCACCATGAATCGCAACGAAAAAACACCGGACATGACCGTCCTTGTCGTAGAAGACGATGAACTGCTCAACAAGTCAATCCGCAGATTGCTTGAGCGGGAAGGGTTTACATCCGAGGGATTCTTATCCGGGGACAAGGTCCTGGAACGGGTATTTGCGTCTTCCAATGATGTGTTGCTGCTTCTCGATTATTCCTTGCCGGATTTGACGGCAAAGGAGATCGTTCAGAAGGTCCGGGCCCATGGACTCGAAATCCCGTTTGTCATTATTACCGGCCACGGCGACGAACTGCTTGCCGTTGAAATGATGAAGCTCGGCGCACTGGACTATATCGTCAAGTCAATCCAGTTTCATGAGGTGGTGCCGGCAAAAGTCAGGCATGCATGCGAAGAGATGGCAGGCAAGCGTAAACTTGCGCGAGCGGAAGAAGCCGTGAAGATGGCTGCGGCCGAATGGCAAAAAACGTTCGATTCCATTGCCGACGCGGTGTTTATTCTTGACTCGGAGCAACGGATTGTCCGATGCAATCGGGCAACGCTTCTGTTGCTTGGCAAACCCGTGGAAGAAGTAATCGGCATGAACTGCTGTAAGGCAATACACGGTGTTAATATTCCGATCGCGGGTTGCCCGGTTGAGCTGATGAAACGGTCTCTTGCCAGGGAATTCGGAGAGATGACCATGGGCGACCGTTGTTACATCATTACCGCTGATCCAATAGTTGATTCAGGGAATGTTCTTACCGGGGCGGTGCATGTTATTTCGGACATGACCGAGCGCAAGCAGGCAGAAGAGTTGCTGCGCCAGAGCGAGGAAAAGTTTCGAATCCTCTTCGATCAGGCATCGGACATCATACTTCAACTGGAGATCAAGCCTGAAGGCATGCCCGTGATCCGGGAAGCGAACAGCGCGACATTCAGGCTCCTCGGATATGAACGGGGCGAGCTGATAGGCAAGCCTGTGTCTTTCATAGATGGGGCGCCCGATGTTTCCAAAGTAGTCAGTGAGAGGCGGCAAAACATCCTTTCCGGAATAGGGACAGTATTCGAGGCAAGGCACCGGTGCAAGGACGGCACGATCCGGGATTTCGAGTGCTCCGGGACGGAGATGCAAATCGGTTCGAAGACTTTTGCCATTTCGGTCGAGCGCGATATCTCCGAGCGCAAACAGGCCGAGGAGAAGCAAACAAAGCTCGAAGACCAGCTCCGCCAGTCCCAGAAGCTCGAGGCCATCGGCCAGCTCGCCGGCGGTGTGGCGCACGATTTCAACAACCTTCTCGGCGCGATTATGGGCAACGCCGAGCTGATAAAAATGCATTCGGGTAAAGACACTACAATCGACCGGTATTCGGACACAATCATCAATTCGTCCGTCAAGGCGGCCGATCTTACCCGTCAATTACTCACGTTTGCCCGCAAAGCGAGGGCAAATTTCACTAAAGTCAACGTTCATACCGGGATAGAGAATGTTATTGGGCTGCTCAAACACACCATAGACCGCAGAATAAGAATCGAAAGAAGCTTCAACGCCGAACCCGCGACGGTCGCCGGTGATTCGAACATGATCGAAAACGCGTTGCTCAATTTAGCCATTAATGCGCGTGATGCGATGCCGGACGGCGGGACAATTACTTTTACCACGTCGAATGTCCTTCTCACCCCGGTCAACATGCCCATCGGCAGCACCGACCTTTGTCCCGGCGGCTATGTCCGGGTGGCTGTTACGGATACCGGGACAGGCATGGACAAGGAAACCCAATTGCGCATTTTTGAGCCATTCTTTACCACAAAAGATCCGGGAAAGGGCACGGGTTTGGGGCTTGCCGCCGTGTACGGATGCGTGCGACAGCACAAAGGGTCTATTACCGTGGATAGCGCCAAAGGCGAGGGCACCACGTTTACGATTCTCCTTCCCGGGAGTTCGGGTCATTCTTTAACAGCAGCGCCGGTCGATTCGGCATGTATCAGAGGGCAAGGCAACATTATGGTAGTAGACGATGAGCAAGTCGTCGGCGTAGCCCTTGCCGAATTCCTGAGAGACCTTGGATATTCCCCGGAAGTTTTATGTGACCCGCTGGAAGCGTTGGAGTATTTCCGGGAAAATCACCGGTCTATAAAGGCCGTCGTTCTCGACCTCATTATGCCGAAAATGAGCGGGCTCGATCTGTTTCGGGCGTTTAAGAAGCTTGATCCCGGCGTAAAAGTTATTGTCGCGTCCGGCTACAGTGACGAAGAACAGGAAAAGCAGATCGTGAAAGAAGGAGCACTGGAATTCGTTCAGAAGCCATACAGGGCAGCGGAAATGTCAAAGGCGCTGGCCAGGGTGATTGGGGGGGGGACGGAAGTGACAAAATAAACAACCCCGATATGTTTCCGGCCGGGGATAGAACCGGCCCGTAATACCAGGGAGATCGCCTCTTTAAACGTCTTTTAACCAGGATTCTCCTGAAAAAATACAGGATTACCCTGATTCTAACTATGGAATGAGATTTTTCTCACTCACAATCGGTCTGAATTATCTGCGCAAGAAGCGTGTAGATAATTCAGACACCGAGTCCAAAGGATACCGTATGAAACAATCGATACTGCTCGTTGGTGAACAGCAAAAAGGCCATGAAGAGATTGCCGCAACACTGCGTAATGCCGGGTTTACGGTGCTTGAGGCGTCCGATAGTACCGAGGCGCTGTTGCAAGTGAAGCGGCGTGGCGTGGCGGTCCTTATCACCGACCTTGTATTACCCGGCAAAAACGGCATAGAACTCATACGCGAAGTGCATCTGTCCCAGCCGGACATGGAGGCCATTGCCATGTCCCGGTACGGAAGCGAAGCTACCAAAGACAAGCTTTCGCGAATCGGCGCTTTCGGCTATTTGGAAAAACCGGTGCATGCCAGCATACTGCTCGACATGGTGCGCGCAGCCATCAAAAGCCGGCGCAAGGCCCGCATCGGTTTCGGTGAAGCCGAACCGCGGCTCGGTTTCAACCACGAGCGGATTCTTATCGTAGATGACGACCCGACGATTCAGGAGGCGCTCTCGGAATTTCTTCTGCAAAAGGGATACCGGGTAACCCTGGCCGGGAACGGACTCCTGGCATATGAGAAAATCCTTGTCAACGACTACGATTGCATTATTCTGGATGTCAACATGCCCGAGATGGACGGCGCCCAGACCGTGGCCGCGATCCGCAGGACCGATCCCTATACCTACATTCTGCTCGTGAGCGGAGATCCGGACTCGGAGAAAACAAAAGAAGCAATGGCCCTGAAGGCCAGCACGTTCATGCCCAAGCCCCTGCAGTTCGAAAAGCTCCTGGCATGCATCAAGGAAGTTGATTTTGTGAAAATAGCCGAGTCGAAACGGATGCTTTTTCAAGAGGAGAAGGCAAATGTCCTTCGCAGCGTATCATGGCTTGGGCGAGCGTTCAATCCGTATCGCGCGAAAAGAATCAAACGAACCATACCCTATGCCGCTGCGGTTGTCGTCATCGGCATTGCGCTATGGGTCATCAGCGCGCTTTTTCAGGTCCGCATGTTCAAGATGCTTGAAGACAGCGATTTGTTTCACCACTTTGACAAGATGATTGAATCGGTACAATAGCATCAGACAGGAGAATCGCCATGCGTTTCGCATTTAAGATAGCAATAGTCGCATTCATATTGTCGGGATGGAGTGCGCTCCAGGCACAGGAAAAACAGCCTCATGGTTTTCTGAACATCCCTTTCGGGGCAACCAGGGAAACATTGCTGGCGGAACTGACGTCCTCTTACAAGCTGAAACCGACCGTCCTATCGCCATGGCCAATGTGCGGCAGCGGCATGTTCCTGCTCTGGACATCCGACAATATCTACACCCTGGAACACTTCGCGCTCGACGATCGCCGTTTTACCGTTCTGTTTTATCTTAACAGCGACGGCAAATTCTACGGCTTCCGCATGAAAGAAGAGGAAGACAACCGTACCAGGATACCGAACACAGCTCCTCCGCATCTGGAGAAAATGTGCACATCGGAGTTGACCGGCAGCAAAGCGCAGGATTTGCTGGAAGATGCACTGTTTTTGCAAAAGGTCTTTGAGGATAAGTATGGCAGTCCTACCAAGGTGCTGCAATACGGTGCCGAAGATATCTGCCGGGATGCGGATAGAATATTCTGGATCCAGAACACCAACCGCTATCTGGCAGCCGTTGGCACGATCACTACCGTGTTTGTCGGCTACAAGGAGAAATTCGCTAACATGCATTGCCCCGTTGCCGTCGTGTATGACAAAGAATTGAGGCCCGCGGCACATGAAAGTTTGATGTCCGCCGAGGGTACGCCCGCTATCACTGAAGAACGCAAGTCTATCAAGAAAGCCGCGGGATCATTCTGATTCGTTTTTCAGTCCTTCCTTATGTTTTCTTTATACGTTTGGCCCGCCTTTTTAGATCTTCCCAATACACTATTCCGTAATTTTGATAAACAGGAGGACAGAATGGTCTGCTTTGGACCAGTATATCGAATTGAATCATTGCATGGCGCGCAACTTGCCAACTCCTTGTTCTGTGCCTCAGAAGATTACTCAGCGAAATCATGTGGACTTGCGGGGACCTCTAAAAATTCAAAAACGCGGTCTGTCATTGCGAACGAAGTGAAGCAATCTCGCGTTTTTGAAAAAAAATCAAGGGAGATTGCCACGTCGCTACGCTCCTCGCAATGACATTTCGGCAATTTTTCGAGGTGCCCCTGAGTGTGCAAAACTGTTGCTGTCTTGAGAAGGAGGGTTGTCCATGAATTTGATAGTGTGGCTTATAGGAATGTTCGTAACAGGATTATTGTCGATGGGGTTGTGTTTTGTGTTTGTCAAAGCGTGCGAAAAAATATAAGGCGGTGACCATGATTTACTTTGCGGCAGGTATCGCGCTCTTATTACTTGTATACCTTTTTATGGCGCTTATCAGGCCCGAATGGTTCTGACACAAATAGACTTGAGGTTTTTATGAAACTATGGATTATTCCGATCGGTCTGCTTGTTATTGCAACGCTATGCGCAATTCCATTGAGCAAGTATTTCGCCTGGATCATGGAAGGGAAGTTCCGACCGCCGAAGTGGCTCCGCTTGTTCGAGAAAGCGCTTGACACTGGAGAGCAAACCTGGAAAGGTTATGCGGTTTCCTTGATCGTGTTCAACGCCGGGCTTTTCGTGACCGGGTTTGTCGTCTTGGCCTTGCAGCCATGGATGCCGATGAACCAGGACCATAAGGGAATGCTCGCTCCAACCACGATTTTCAACAGCGTGGTTTCTTTTATGACAAACACGAACCTTCAGCATTATGCGGGTGATGTGAACTTGTCGAATTTCAGCCAGATCTTTTTCTGCATTCTCAACATGTTTTTGTCGGCCTCGGTCGGGTTTTGTGCGCTTGTCGCCATCATCCGCGCCTTTCGGGGACAAAAAACGGTGGGCAATTTCTTCGTGGATATGTGGCGGGTGTTTGTCTACTTATTCATACCTGCGGCAATCGTATTCGGAGCCTTTTTCATTTCACAGGGCTCTCCGATGAGCTTCAAGAGTTCGTTTCAGGTTTCGACCCTTGAGCCCGGTTCTATGGGCGAAAATAACAAAGGGGAACCTGCGAAGCAAACAATCGTCACCGGCCCGGTCGCGGCGCTGGAATCCATAAAAATGCTGGGAACCAACGGCGGTGGGTTTTTTGGGATGAATGCCGCTCATCCGTACGAAAATCCGACGGCGGCCTCGAATTTCTTCAATACCCTTGCCATGATGCTGTTCCCTTTTGCGCTAGTCCTGATGTACGGACGGATGCTTGGGAAAATGCGGCATTCGTGGGTGATCTTCTCGGTGATGCTGCTCATGATGGGCGGCACTATAGTCTGGTCCGTCTATTTTGATACCATGAAGCCAAATCCGGCATTTACGTCTCACACGGCCTCAAGAACATATGACCTTCCCGACAAGAGCGCGCCCGGCGGAAAGATCGCCGTGACCATCCCGCGCGTTGCGGGTTTGCCGGTGGACCAGCATCTGGGAAATCTTGAAGGCAAGGAATTGCGTTTCGGCACATCAGCCGGGGCCACCTATGCCGCGGTCACCACCGACGTCACGTGCGGTTCGATCAATGCCGAAGCGGATGCACTCAATCCGCTTGCCGCGCTGGCGCCGCTGGCCGGGATGTGGCTCAACTGCATTTTCGGCGGCAAGGGCGTAGGACTCATGAATTTCCTCATGTTCCTGATTCTCGGGATTTTCCTTGCCGGACAAATGGTGGGCCGCACACCGGAATACCTGGGAAAAAAGATAGGGGGCCGCGAGGTAAAGCTTGTGGTGATC
>Ga0182027_10010031_pt1 | contig 13516 bp, 5 predicted proteins | sample 712E1DmetaG_FD_121300 | JGI IMG/M metagenome (GOLD analysis project Ga0182027, IMG submission 121300) | Permafrost microbial communities from Stordalen Mire, Sweden - 712E1D metaG (Illumina Assembly) | ecosystem: Environmental > Terrestrial > Soil > Wetlands > Permafrost | place: Sweden...
CGGTCGGGGCGAAGTAGCCGTTGGTGTCGAGCACCACGTCGGTCCGGTTGGTGACATAGACCGAGACCGCGCCGTTGGTCCCCGCCGGCACGATGGCCGCATTGGCGACGATCCCGCCGTTCAACGCGTTCAGGGTGGAAACTAGCGGCTGGGGCTGGCCGGTGGCCCAGGTGGTGAGGAAGCTGAGCAGGCCCGCCGGAATCACGGTCACGTTGGTCGAATAGGCGCTGGCTGTCGCCGGGAGACCGCAGGAGGTGGAAAGAACCGGGAAATCGCGCGTCTCGTGGTCGCTCAGCGAAGGCCCGTGCAAGGTGTCGGACGACGAACCGGCCGGCAGACGCGTGTCGGCCAGGCGGCAAGGCGGGACGGTATAGAACGAATCGCCGGACGTCGCATCGAAGTAGCCGTCGATATCGAGGATCAGGTCGGTGGGGTCGGTGACGTAGACGCTGACCGCGCCGTTCTGACCGGCGGGGACGATGGCCGCGTTGGCGACCACGCTGCCCTGGAACGAGTTGAGGGTGGAGACCAGCGGCTGGTCCATGCCGGTGGGCCACAGGGTCAGGTAGCTGAGCGGACCCTGCGGTACGACGGTCGCGTTCAAAGAGTAGGCCTGAGCGGTGGCCGGAATGTTGCACGCGCTTTGGGGAATGGGGAACGAACGCGTGGAAGCGGCACCCAGCGCCGGGCCGCCAAGGGGGCCCGGGGCGGTGCGCGTATCGGCGACGCGGCAGGGCGTGACTGGGACAAAGCGGCCCTGTTGAACGGGCGTCAGCAGAAAGGTGGAGGCGCCTTGGCCGACGCTGTTGGCGATAATCTGCCCGGAATCGTTGATGCCGTCGGCCTGCGCCAAGGTCTCGCCGGAAGGCGCAACCGCGAGGCTGTTGAGGTCGACCATCTGCCCAGCGCTGTAGAGAAAGGCGTCGTTGGAGGCCCCTACGACCTGACCTTGGGTGTTGATGGCAGTCGCTTGACTCGAGTTGGAGCCAGGCAGGAAGCCGAGGCCCGTCATAATGCCGTCGCTATAGAGAAAGGCCTGGGTATTTCCCGCCGAGTCGGTCGCATAACCGACTATCTGGCCCGACTGGTTAATGGCCGTGGCCTGGCTATGGAGGTAGCCGGGCAGAGTACCAAGGCCAGTCATGACCCCATTGCTGTACAGGAACGCCTCCGTATTCCCGGACGCATTGGTCGACCATCCCACAATCTGCCCCTGGTTGTTAATGCCGGCAGCCGCACTCATCGTGCCGCCCGGAAGATAGCCGAGACCTGTCATCGCACCATTGCTGTAAAGGAATGCCTCCGGTTGATTCCAAGAATGTAAAGAGCTGCCGACGATCTGGCCCCCATCGTTAATGGCGGTTGCCTCACTGCCGGAGTCGCCGGCGAGGGAGCCGAGGTAGGTGGGACCACCGCCCGTCTCTAGGAAGGCTTCCAGCCCGCCGTTAGCTAGGGTGTGCACGGCGCCGGCCACTTGGCCGAGGTTGTTGATCGCAGCGGGTTCGGCTGCGGTGGGGCCCACTATATTCGGGAGCGGGGTGAACGCGCCGTCGGCGTACACGAATGGAAATATCCAGAAAAGGTGAAACTCGTCATTGTTGTAGCCAGCAACCTGGCCGCTGCTGTTGATGGCTACGACATGGGTAAACATCGAAGACGAAATCAACGTGGTCCGGTAGGTGCTAGCCGCCGATATCCCCCCAACTGTCGCCATCGCCAACACAAGCGTGCGTAGATAAGATGACATGATTTTGCCTCGGCCTAGTGTATTGCGCGTGAACCTCGAGGTCAAGGCAAGTCGCCTGCAACCGCCCGACAAATGCTCTGTTCGGCGCGCCGCGATAAGCCCTTATGGTGCGAAGTAGCCGTTGATGTCCAGAATCACGTGGGTCTGGTTCGTGACGTAGACGCTGACCGCTCCGTTGGCGCCGGCGGGGACGATGGCGGCGTTGGCGACCACCGTACCGGTCGGGGAGTTCAACGTGGAGACGAAGGGCAGCGGCAGCCCGGTTGGCCATGCCGTCAGGAAGCCCAGCGGCCCGTTTGGAACGGCCGTCACGTTGAGTGAATACGCGGCCGCCGTCGCCGGGATCGAGCAGTCGCTCGCCGGAATCGCAAACGAACGGAGCGTGGCGGCTGCCATCACCGGTCCACCGAAGGGGCCGTCCGCCTCGCGCGTATCCGCCACCCGGCACGGCGTCACGGGGTAAAACGTCAGACCGCCCGTGCCGCCGGTCGGGGCGAAGTACCCGTTGGTGTCGAGCACCACGTCGGTCCGGTTGGTGACATAGACCGAGACCGCGCCGTTGGTCCCCGCCGGCACGATGGCCGCATTGGCGACGATCCCGCCGTTCAACGCGTTCAGCGTGGAAACTAGCGGTTGGGGCTGGCCGGTGGCCCAGGTGGTGAGGAAACTGAGCAGGCCCGCCGGAATCACGGTCACGTTGGTCGAATAGGCGGCGGCCGTTGCCGGGAGTCCGCAGGAGGTGGAGAGAACCGGGAAGGCGCGCGTCTCGTGGTCATCCATAGAGGGGCCGTGCAAGGTGTCGGACGAAGAACCGGCCGGCAGACGCGTGTCGGCCAGGCGGCAAGGCGGGACGGTATAGAACGAATCGCCGGAAGTCGCGTCGAAGTAGCCGTCGATATCGAGGATCAGGTCGGTGGGGTTGGTGACATAGACACTGACCGCGCCATTCTGGCCGGCGGGGACGATGGCCGCGTTGGCGACCACGCTGCCCTGGAACGAGTTGAGCGTGGAGACCAGGGGTTGGTCCATGCTGGTGGGCCAAAGGGTCAGGTAGCCCAGCGGACCCTGCGGTACGACGGTCACGTTCAAGGAGTAGGCCTGGGCCGTGGCCGGAATGCCGCACGCGCTCTGGGGAATGGGGAACGAGCGCGCCGCGCCGGCGGCGAGCGCCGGACCACCGAACGAGCCGGGAGCGAGGCGCGTATCGGCGATGCGGCAGGGGGCGACAGGGACGAAGCGGCCTTGCATGGGCGTCAGCAGGAGCGCGGCCCCGGTGTTGCCGCCGACAATTTGGCCGCTGTCGTTGATGCCATTCACCTCCGAGAGAGGCCCGAGATCCTGCGGAGCGTTGGTGACTACGCTCCGGAGATCAATTATCTGGCCGTCGCTGTACAGGAAGGCGCTTCCGCTTCCAGAGGTCCCGACGATCTGGCCACGGGAGTTGATGGCGTTGGCCTGACTCGTCTGCTGGCCGGGGAGAAAACCGAGTCCCTTCATTACGCCATCCTCATAGAGAAAAGCTTGAGTTTTTGGCACGGAATTAGTCGCGTGGGAATCAGCCGTGTAACCGACGACTTGCCCGCTGTCGTTGATGGCGGTGGCCACACTCTCGGCATAGCCACTGAGGGTTCCGAGACCGGTCATAACCCCCGCGCTATAAAGGAAGGCCTCACGTTTGCCCGAGGCGTCCGTCGACCAACCGACGATCTGCCCGCTGTCGTTGATTCCGGTAGCCCGGCTCTGGGTATCGCCGGGGAGAAAGCCAAGGCCTGTCATCACACCGCCGCTATACAGGAATGCCTCCGCGTTTCCCAAAGGAGTGTCCGAATAGCCGACAACCTGCCCGCTATTGTTAATGCCCGCCGCCCAACTCTGCGTTCTCCCGGGGAGAAACCCAAGAGGAGTCGCGATGCCGCCGGTGTACAGAGCGGCCGCGGGCTGTGGTGAGTAGGGGAAGGCGCTGCTGGCCAACTGGCCGGCAATCTGGCCGCTATCGTTGATGGCGGCGAAAGATGCGCCCAGAAGGATGGTAGGGGTTCCGCCGCTATAGACAAAGGCTTGCGCGGCGGGATCGGGGCCTGGGTTCCATACCCAGCCAACGACCCGGCCACCGTTGTTGATACCGGTGGTGAGCGGAAAGCCGAAAGGCAAATCGATCACGGTAGCGCTATATGTATCGGCGGCCTGCAAACCAATTGCGGTCGCGATCACAAGAACGAGCGTGCGTGCGTGTGATGACATCCGTTCCCCCTTTGCTCCGCCTCAATATATAGGACACCCCTCTAGCGGTGTCAAGGCGATTCCGCGCAGAGAGCACGAATTCACACGAATGGAAAACCCGGATCCTATTCGTGTGCATTCGTGTCCATTCGTGGCCACAGTCGTTCGCTTTGGTGTCGCTATGGCGCGCAGTAGTCACGTGGGTCTGGTTGGTCGTGTGCATTCGTGGCCAGCGTTGTTCGCGAAGCTTTCAGACAATCAGCATGCAATCGCCATAGGAATAGAACCGGTAATTGCTCTCCACCGCGTGGCGGTAGGCGGCGAGAACGAAGTCCTTTCCCGCCAGTGCGCACACCAGGAGCAGCAGGCTGGAGCGGGGCAGGTGGAAGTTGGTCAGCATCGCCCCGGTGGCGCGGAATTCGAAGCCGGGGTAGATGTAGATGTCCGTCTCGCCGCGGGCCTGGCCGCGGGCGGCGCTTTCGATGGTGCGCACGCTGGTGGTCCCCACGGCGACCACCCGCGTAGCCTCGTACATTTTGCGCGCATTATCAGCGGTGATTTCGTAAAACTCGGAGTGCAGGCGGTTTGCTTCGACTTGCTCTTCGCGAATGGGCTGGAACGTGCCGAGACCCACATGCAGGGTGACATGCGCGATTTCGGCTCCGGCCGCGCGGCACCGCTCCAGGACTTCCGGCGTGAAGTGCAGGCCCGCGGTGGGCGCCGCGACCGAGCCCGGATTGGACGCGAAGACGGTCTGGTAGCGGTCGCGGTCGAGCGGTTCGTCACAACGGCGGATGTAGGGCGGCAGAGGAACGTGGCCGATCTGGTTGAACCTCTCGACCAGGTCGCCCTCATAATCGAAACGCAGCGTGCGCTCGCCAAAGGCGCCGCGCCCGACGATCTCGGCTTCGAGACCGCCCTCGAAGCGCACCCGCTCGCCGATGTGCATCTTCTTGCCGGGATGCACCAAGGCCTGCCAGATGCGTGGGTCTTCCGCCGCCGGGCGCAGCAGGAAGACCTCGACCGTTCCGGTGAGATTCGTCTGGCGCGCGGGATTCTTCTTGCCCACCGGCAGCGCGCGCACGCCGGCGCGGTGGCCGTAAAGCCTGGAGCGGAACACTTTCGAATCGTTGAGCACCAGGCAATCGCCAGGGCCGAGGAACGATGGCAGCTCGCAAAACGCACGATCCTCCCATCGCTGCTCCTGGCGATAGAGGACCAGCATGCGCGAGGCGGCGCGGTCTTCCAGGGGCCGCTGCGCGATCCGCTCCTCGGGAAGGTGATAATCGAAGTCTGAGAGATTCATGAACGCGGTTTCTACCGCAGGATAGCAATGGCGAAGATTCTGGGCATCGAGAGCTCGTGCGATGAGACGGCGGCGGCGGTGGTGGAGGACGGCACGCTCATCCTCTCCTCGGTGGTCGCTTCGCAGCTCGATACACACGGCAAGTACGGCGGCGTGGTTCCGGAGCTGGCGTCGCGCGAGCACCTGCGCGCCATCGTGCCGGTGGTGCGCGAGGCGCTGGAGCGCGCCGGGACGGACCTGGGCGGACTGGCTGCCGTGGCGGTGACCGCGGGGCCCGGATTGGTGGGATCGCTACTGGTCGGGATTACCTACGCCAAGGCGCTTTCGTTTGCGCGCGGGCTGCCGCTGGTAGCGGTGAACCACATCGAAGGGCACATACATGCCGTGCTCTCGCAGGCGCGCGGCGGCGGGCGGCCGGTGGAATATCCGGCGCTGGCGCTGGTGGTGAGCGGAGGGCACACGCACCTGTTCGAGCTGCGCGAGGGCCCTCGGTACCGGCTGCTCGGCAAGACGCGCGACGATGCCGCGGGCGAGGCCTTCGACAAGGTAGGGAAGCTGCTCGGCTACGGCTACCCCGGTGGGCCGGTAATCGATGCGCTGGCGCCGCATGGCAATCCGCGTGCCGTGAAATTCACCCTGGCGAAGATGAAGGGCAACGTCCTCGATTTCAGTTTCAGCGGGATCAAGACCGCCGTGCTGCGCTGGGTGGAACAGCACGGGATGACCGCGGAGATCGAGGCCCGGCGCGGACTGCTGCGCTCGAATCCCCATCCAACGGTGGAGGAATGGCTGGCGGTGACGCCGCGGCAGACGCTCGACCTGGTGGCCTCCTTCCAGCGCACCGTGATCGAGGAACTGCTGCGGCACGCGGCCGCGGCCGCCGAACAGATCGGCGCGCGCTCCCTCGTCGTCTCGGGCGGGGTGGCCTCGAACGCCGGACTGCGGCGAGCGGCGACGGAGGCGCGCCTGCCGTGTCCGGTCCACTTTCCCGCGCCGAAGCTCTCGACGGACAACGCCGCCATGATCGCGGCGGCGGCGTTCGTGAAGTATGAGCGCGGCGAGTTTGCGGACATGACGCTGGCGGCTTCGGCGAGCCTGCCTCTGGCCGGGTAGCACGGGGTTGTTACCGAACCGCGACCGTTAGGGAGCGGCCATCCGCTTGCTGACGCGCGCGGTTCGGAGTGACTTGCGAGCGTGAGGGAGGAAACCAACGGTGCGCGGGCAGCGTCGAAAGGCTAAGATCGGTATAAACCTACCTTATGGAAGCTCTACGTTCGAGTTCCTTGCAGCGGGCCGTGTTGGCGGGCTTGTTTGCAGCGTTGGTGTCCGTGGCCGCCGGGCCTCCAACCCGGATCCAGGCCGAAATCCAGAACCGGCAGACGTTTCGACTGCCCGGTAGCGTCCATCCGCTGCTTGCAGCGGCCCAGGACCAAGGTGAAGTTCCCGACACGCTGGCCTTGCCTCGCATCGCCATCCACTTCAAGATGACGGCGGCCCAGGAAGCGGATCTCGGCAGCTTGCTCGAGGCGCAGCAGGACCCCTCCAGCCCGCAGTTCCACAAGTGGCTCACGCCGGAGGAGTATGGAGACCGCTTTGGACTCAACCCGGCCGATCTCAGCCGGATCACGGCCTGGCTCGAGAGCATGGGATTCACGAACGTTCAGGTGGCCCGAGGCCGCAACATGGTGACCATGTCCGGAGTGGCGGCGCAGGTGCGCTATGCCCTCCAGACATCGATTCACCACTACCTCGTCGACGGGACGCTGCACTACGCCAACGCCGCGGAACCGGCTCTTCCGGTCGAGCTACAGGGCATGGTGGCAGGCATCCGAGGCCTACACGATTTTCGCCCCCTGCCCCACACCCGGCCCCGGCCCAGGTTCACCTCCTCGCTCAGCCACGATCATTTCCTCGCACCCGGAGATTTCGCGACCATCTACAACCTCACGCCGCTCTACAACAGCGGCATCAACGGATCCGGGCAATCGATCGCGATCGCGGGGCAGACCGATATTGCGGTCTCCGACATCGAGGCGTTCCAAAGCGCATCCGGCCTGCCCATCAAGGACCCTCAGATCATCCTCGATCCCCCTGACCCGGGCTCCAGCAGCGGCGACGTGCAGGAAGCGGATCTGGACCTGGAGTGGTCGGGCGCGGTCGCCCGCGGCGCGAATATCATCTATGTGAATTCCAACGATGTCTTCAACTCGACCACTTACGCGGTCAACAACGTCATCGCGCCAATCATCTCCCTAACCTACGGTCTGTGCGAGACGCAATTCGCCCCGTCGGACATCAACAGCATGAATGGGGTTTTCCAGCAGGCCAATGTGGAGGGAATCACGGTGCTTGTGGCCGCCGGAGACTTTGGCGCGGCCGATTGCGAAACGCTGGCGTCTCCGACCGTTGCTACGCACGGGCTGGGCGTCGACTTTCCCGCCAGCAGTCCGTACGTTACCGGCTTAGGGGGAACGGAGTTCAACGAGGGCAGCGGAACCTACTGGAGTGCCACGAACGGCACCAACTCGGGATCGGCTCTCTCCTACATCCCTGAGATCGTCTGGAACGACACCACCGCCGACCTGGCGGCCGGCGGGACGTTTGCCGCGACCGGCGGAGGCGTGAGCGTTGTGTTCGCGAAGCCCTCCTGGCAGCAAGGCAACGGCGTGCCCAATGACGGCCACCGCGACGTCCCCGACGTGGCTCTGGCGGCTTCGGTGGATCACGACGCCTACCTGATGTGCGACAGCGGCTGGTGCACCAACGGCTATCGAAACTCAGGAACCTACCTGGACACGGTGGGCGGCACCTCGGCCGGCGCACCGACCTTCGCCGGCATCGTGGCGCTGATCAACCAGCACACGAGCGCCACGGGAGGGCAGGGCAACATCAACCCGCGGCTCTACGCGCTCGCCGCCAGTTCACCGAGCGCGTTTCACGACATCACGGTCGGAAACAACATTGTGCCGTGCGCGTTCGGGACGCCGAACTGCACCACCGGCACCATGGGCTATTCGGCCGGCCCCGGATACGACATGGTGACGGGTCTAGGCTCCGTGAACGCGTCGAACTTAGTAGTCGCGTGGCCTGCAACCTCGGCGCCGGCTGCGCCCGTGCTGGTCTCGCCGGGCAACGGCTCGACCGGTGTCGCCCTCTCGCAAACCCTGAGCTGGCAGGCCTCGACGGGCGCCACTTCCTACAACGTCTTTTTTGGGACCGTCAACCCGCCGCCCCAGGTGACGCAGACGGGCGCGACCATCTACGGCCCCACCCTGAGCGCAGGCACTACGTACTACTGGAAAGTAGCGGCCGCGAACTCCGTCGGCTCCAGCAGTTCCGCGATCTGGTCGTTCACCACGGCGCCTCCGGTGGTGCTTCCGCCGGCCGCCCCGGTGCTGACGTCGCCGGCCAATGGAGCCACGGGCGTGCCGCTCTCTCCGGCTCTCACCTGGCAGGCTTCGAGCGGAGCAACGTCCTATAACGTTTTCTTCGGCACTACTTCTCCGCCGCCGCAGGTCACCCAAACGGGCGCGACTACTTACAGCCCCGCTGCTTTGAGTTCGGGCGTCACTTACTTCTGGAGCGTGACGGCGGTGAACTCAGGCGGCTCCAACGGTTCCGCGATCTGGTCGTTCACCACCACCACTTCGTCCGCGGGCGCGCTGCTGTTCGTGCCGGTGACCCCGTGCCGCGTGGCCGACACCCGCGGTGCGGCGGGACCGTTCGGTGGCCCCACTATGGCCGGCGGTTCCAACCGCTCTTTCGCCATTCCTCAAAGCTCCTGCGGGATTCCCGCCACCGCCCAGGCCTACTCCTTGAACGTCACGGTGGTGCCCGCTGGCTCGCTCTCCTACCTCACCCTGTGGCCTACCGGCCAGAGCCAGCCGCTGGTCTCCACCTTGAACTCGCTTGGCGGCGCCGTGACGGCCAATGCAGCCATCGTGCCCGCCGGCGCGAGCGGAGCGGTGAGTGTATTCGTCACCAACACGACCGACGTGGTCCTCGACATCGACGGCTATTTCTCGAACGCCGGCGGCGCCGCATTCTACGCCGCCACGCCGTGCCGCGTCGCCGATACCCGCAATCCGAATGGCGCTCTGGGCGGACCTTCGCTGTCCGGCGGCCAGACCCGCGACTTTCCGGTGCTCTCGAGCAACTGCGGCATTTCCGCTTCCGCCAGCGCCTACTCTATGAATGTGACCGTGGTCCCCGCCGGGCACCTGTCGTACCTGACAACCTGGCCCACCGGACAACCGCAACCGCTGGTCTCTACGCTGAACTCGTTCACCGGAAAAGTGGTCGCCAACGCGGCCCTGGTTCCCTCGGGCGCCGGCGGCGCGATCTCGGTCTTCGTCACCGACCTGACCGACGTGGTCCTCGACGCCAACGGCTACTTCGCCGCGGGTGGAAACACCGGGGCTTTGTCGTTCTACCCCGTCGCCCCCTGCCGCGTGGCGGACACTCGCAATGCGGCCGGCCCCTTTGGCGGCCCGAGCCTGGCTGCCGGCGGCACGCGCTCCTTCCCGGTTCCGGCCAGCACTTGCTCGATCCCTGCGACGGCGCAGGCGTATTCGCTCAACGTCACGGTGGTGCCCGCGGGGCCGCTGTCTTACCTGACGGCCTGGCCCACCGGCACGTCGCAGCCGCTGGTCTCGACGCTGAACTCGTTTGACGGCTCGATTGTGGCCAACGCCGCCATCGTCCCGGCCGGGACATCCGGCGCGGTCAGCGTTTTCGTGACCAACCCCACCGACGTGGTGCTGGACGTGAACGGCTACTTCGCGCCATAGACCCACGCAGTTAAGTGCGATAAGTCGCCACCCGGGACGGTATGCCCCTGTCCCGGTTTTTTCCCACTCCCGCCGCGTTTCGCGTACAATGCTCTTCAACGGCGGTGTGCGGGCTCATGCTGGGGCGCTCCTTCTCTCACTACCGCGTGCTCGACAAACTCGGGGAAGGCGGCATGGGCGTCGTCTACCTTGCGGAAGATACCCTTCTGGGCCGGCGCGTCGCCATCAAGTTCCCCAATGCGGATCCCCGTTTCAGCGAGCGCCTCCTGGCCGAAGCCAGAACGGTTTCCTCTTTGAGCCACCCCGCCATCGCAGCCGTTTACGATTGCGGAATCCACGAAGGCCATCCTTACGTGGTCATGGAGTACGTCGAAGGGGAGAATCTGAGCGACCGCCTCAAACGGGGCCCGCTCCCTCCCCCGCGGGCCATCGAAATCGCCCTCGAAACCGCCGCCGCCTTGTCCGACGCGCACTACCATAACATCGTTCACCGCGACATCAAGCCCTCCAACATCCGGCTCGGTCCCCGCGGCGCCGTCAAGGTGCTGGATTTCGGTATCGCCAAAAACCTGGTGACTACCCGCGTCTCCGCCGCCGGCGCCGGCGCCTCAACCGAGACCACCGAGCACACCTTCGTGGGCACACCCCGCTACATGTCGCCCGAACAGGCCCGCGCGGATCTGGTGGACGCCCGCAGCGACCTGTTCTCACTGGGCGCCGTGCTGTGGGAGTGCCTGACCGGCCAGCCGGCCTTTTCCGGCCGAACCCACATGGACGTTCTCTCGCGCGTACTGCTCGACGAGGTGCCCCCGCCCTCCACGCTGAACCCGGAGGTCCCGGCCGCCCTGGACGGGATTTGTTCGCGGGCCCTGGCCAAGGATCCCGGCCAGCGCTACCAATCCGCCGAGGCACTGCTCGGAGACTTGAAGGCCGCCCAGCTTCCACCGGTTCAACCCGCTCCCCCCGGCGCCCGCCGCGGCCGGCGTCGGATCACCATTCTGGTCGCGGCGGTCCTTCTGGCCGCGACCGCCGTCGTCGCCGTCCTCTGGTTGGGCCGTGGCCGCCAGCCCGACCCGCAGGCCCTGCGCTGGTATCAGGAAGGCGCCAACGCCATCCACGACGGCACCTATTTCAAGGCGGCCAAGGCCCTGGAGCGCGCCGTTTCGGTGGACTCCGGCTTCGCCCTCGCGCACGCCCGCCTGGCCGAAGCCTTCGACGAGCTTGACGACGCCACCCGGGCCGGCGAGGAAATGCTCAAGGCGGTCGCGCCAGACTCCTTCCGCCGGCGCCTCTCGGGCCTCGATGACCTGATTGTCGAGGCAGTCCGCCGCTCGCTGGCCAACGATCCCGCCGGCGCCGCGGTGCTGTTCCGCCAACTCCTGAATCGCGTCCCGGAAAGCGAAAAGGCCGGCGCGTGGCTCGACCTCGGCCGGGCTTACGAAAAGGCCGGGCAGCCCAAACAAGCCCTCGACAGCTATCGTCAAGCAGCCAGCCGTTCCCCGCAATACGCTGCGGCCTTCCTGCACCTGGGCGTGCTCGACCGGCGCGCCCAGCGGTTCGCCGAGGCCGATGCGGATTTCGCCCGCGCCGAGTCGCTCTACCAGGCTCTCAGCAACACCGAGGGCATCGTCGCGGTCCTGTACCAGCGCGGGGTCATGGCCAACAAGCGCGGGGATCTCGAGCGGGCCGGCACACTGCTCGACCGGGCCCTCGCGATGGCCGGCGCCGCCGGCAGCCAGCAGCAGCAGATCGAGACCCTCCTCGAGCTGAGCAATGTCGAATACCAGAAGGGCAACACCGGCGCGGCCGCGCGGCACTACGCCGAAGCCACTGAACTCGCGCGCGACAGCGGTCTGCAGCTTCTAACCGCCGTGGCCCTGCTCGATCTGGGTGGAGCCCATTTCTTGCGCGGCGAAGCGGGGCAGGCCCGGAGCTGCTTCGAGCGAGCGCTCGAATACGCCAGAAGATTCCATTCCCCGCGCACGGAAGCCCGCGCCCTGCTCTCCTTGGGCAGCCTGGAAATCCAGCAAGCCGACCTGGCGCAGGGCGTCCAGCAGGTCGAGGGGGCCCTGCGCCTGTATCAACAGGAGGGCGATGCCAAAGAGCAGTCCGTGGCCCTGGTTCTGCTCGGCCGCGCCCGCCGCGACCAGGGCGACTACCCCGGCGCGCTACGCGCCTTCGAGAAGCAGCTCGATCTTTCGAACAAGACCGGCGATCAGGCTCAGCGCGGCATGGCTCGTGAAGGCGCCGCGACCGTCCTCGAATACCAGGAGCGCTTTCCCGAAGCGCTGGCGGCCTATGGTCAGGCTTACGCCGCGAGCCAGGAGCGGGGCGATCGCCTCGGGGCCGGATACGAGCTCGCCAGCTCCGGGCGCGTGCTGGCCAGCCTGGGGCGTTCCGGCGAGGCCCGCGACTCGCTCGCCCGGGCGGCCTCTTTCGCAGGCGCATCCGGTGAATATGGGGAGCTCGCACGCACCGTGGAGCAGTATCGCTGCGAAATCGCCATGCGGGAGCGCCGCTTCGCTGCGGCTCGCGTGGGGGCGCGCAAACTGCTCGCCGCTTCGGCCGAGCTCGGCGGTGCTGAGCTGGTCGAGATCAACATGGTCGCCTGCAGCGCGGGCGGCCTCGCTGCCTGCGACACCGCGCTCGATCTGGCCCGCAAGTCCGGAATGCCCCGGTTGGCGTCCGGCGCGCTGCTCTCGTGGGCCGAGGCGCAGCTCGACACCGGCAAGCCGTCAGCCGCCAGGGAGGCCGCCCTTTCCGCCAGCGCCCAGTTCGCTCGCGGCGGGCAGCATGAATCCCAGGCGCGCGCCTTGCTCGTTTGCGCCCGGGCCGCGCAGGCGCTCGGCGACCTCGCCGGCGCCCGGCCGCTCGCCGCCCAGGCGGCCCAGTCCTTTGATGAGCTTTTTCAAAACTGGACCCCGGAGGACCGAGCCACGTACAGCTCGCGTCCCGACGTCCGGCATTGGCGGAGCCAACTCGCCCAAATACCAACCAGGTAGATACGGATCACAAGGAGGCAGTTCCATGCTCGCGCTCAACCGCACGTTCTTATCGCCGCTCGTGTTTCTGGCGGGCGCCTTGATCGCCATCCCCGCGGCCGCCAAAGACCGTCCCATCATCATCAGCGCTGGTTCGCCCCTCGATATCCAGCACGATGAAGGCTGGAGGGTCGACGACGATCGCACCATCAGCACCAACTTCCCCGACAACCACGTCAGCGCCATCGACGTGACGATCGATAAGGCCGCGCCGCTGATCTTCCCCTTCAAGCACCAGCAAGCCGAGGTCCTGCTGAGTTACGACTACGTCCAGATCTGGCTCCAGACCGACAGGAATGGCCAAAACCTCCGCGTGGTCACCCTTGGGGACGCCCACTTCTCTGGGGATTTCGAATGGGTGAACAAAGGCCTCTTCCGCACCGTGAAGACTGCCCCAAAGGCCAGCGTCACC
>Ga0182027_10010033_pt1 | contig 13514 bp, 18 predicted proteins | sample 712E1DmetaG_FD_121300 | JGI IMG/M metagenome (GOLD analysis project Ga0182027, IMG submission 121300) | Permafrost microbial communities from Stordalen Mire, Sweden - 712E1D metaG (Illumina Assembly) | ecosystem: Environmental > Terrestrial > Soil > Wetlands > Permafrost | place: Sweden...
CATCACGCCGTCGGCGTGTGTGCGTGAAACAGCGAGGCTAGCACCTCTTCGCGCTGCGGAGGCGAGCCGTCCAATCGGTACACCGGGTGCAGACCGGCTCCTGTCGGGCTTTCCGCACAGCATCGCGCCAACCAGCTGGCGAACAAGACGGCCTCATCAACCAAACCGATCCGGAGCAATGCGAAGTTCACGAACGCCGCGTCTCTCAACCAGACGTAGCGGTAATCCCAGTTCCTTTCGGCTCCAGGCCATTCTGGGAGGCCGAAGGTGGGAGCGGCCACGATCCCACCGGTGGAGCGGTCTTGCAATAGCTTGAGACATAAAGCACTACGAGCGACCGCATCTCCCCATCGTCCGGAATACGTGCTCCGATCGATCCAACTATGCCAGAACTGCTCGGTTGCTCCTGTCCACTCCTCGACGCGGTCGATGGCGGGGCCAGGGCCCACTGTTTCACTGCTGGGCATCCAGTCGAGAATTACCGTCACCTTCTCACCCGGCTCCAGGGTCGTGTCGATGACGGCCTCCGGCCCTCGTTCACGTTCTGACAAGCGCACGGTGTGCGAACTGGACAGGCGAAGGCGCCCGGCCGAACCTGCATCGAACACCACCACGGTCCCATGATGAGACAGTGACGCTTGGTGCGGCATCCGGGCATAGTCGAAACCGGGCCAGCACGTCAGGCGCACGTTCCGGGATCCGTGTAAAGCGCTGGCCTGGCGGACAAAGACGCCTTGCCACGTTTCAGCTAGATGTGCCGGCAACATGAAGTCCCGCACCTCGGTGATGGCCCCGACACCTTGCAGCCGGGAAATAAGGATGTTCGTGTTCGGAAGATAGTTCTGTCGATAGCGAAGCAGGTCGTCAGCAGCGAGCTCCGTGAGCTCCTCGACAGTGAAGTGCCCGCCCACTTGAGGGTCGAGAATCGACGCGAAGATCGTCGGGGAATCTGCATCCGGAAGGCAAAGAAAATCGACCGTGCCGTCGTTGGCCACCAATGCGGTTGAGTGAAGATCTCCGACGAGGCCGTGTTGATCGATGAGAGGGCGAGGGCGCCTCCTGGCTTCAATATCTCTCATATCGGACTCCCGTCCCAAATTGAGATCTCTCGGCGGGGAGCGAAATACGAAATCCCGACATCCATGCTCCCGATAGGCGGACCCACTTTGTGTAGGCCGTTGACATGGTGTGAGACCCTCCAGTTCCGCTAGTTGTTGCCGCCGCCTCGGTGTCGGCGAGGAGGCGCGAGCTGGCTGCCAAGAATCGCTGTTGCTCGCCGTTTCGTTCCCTACGCCGCGTCATAGCCACCTTCGCGGCATACAGCTGGCGAACCGTTTCTCAACCCTCGGGATACTCGGTCCTGCCGCTGGGGTGGTGAGCGAAACGTGGGGTCGTCCGTGCGTGCACCGGGTCGGAAGCTTCCCAGGGCCATCCACCGAATCCGTACTGTGGTAGTCGCGATAGGCCTCCTCGATCTCCTGATGCGAGTTCATGACAAACGGTCCGCCCATCACCACCGGCTCACCGATCGGCCGGCCCTGAAGGATGATGGCCTGTGCGCCGTCGGAGCCGGTCCGGACGGCAACTGGAGTGTCTGAGCGAAGCACGGCTCCAAGCGGTGCCTCAAGCGTTGTCCCATCGATCTCGAGTGAGCCTTCGAACACGTAAACGCTCCGAACGGTCTCATTCCGAGCGGTGCGCGGAAGGGTCCATTCCGACGAAGGCTCGGCCAAGAACTGCCAAATTGCCACTTCCGCCTCCTTCTTGGAAGCCCAGGACTCCGGAGGTGCCGCCAATGGCTGGACATCCTCGAATGCTCCAGCCACGACGGTCACTTCCGTCGAACGACCAGCATCGTCTTTGAGCACGATGTTCGGCACATCCTCCCGCCAGAGCATCGTGAAGTAGGGGTCAACCATCTTTTCGGCGGCGGGCAGATTGAGCCAAATCTGAAAAAGTTCGGAGGGGTTGGGTCCGCCCTGGTCCCGAATCGGGAACATCTCAGCATGTTGGATTCCCTTGCCCGCAGTCAGCCACTGCACATCTCCCGATCCGTACCGAGCTGTGGCTCCCAGCGAGTCGGAGTGGTCAATGACGCCTTTTCGGACAAAGGTCACGGTCTCGAAGCCCCGATGCGGATGCTGAGGGAACCCTGGGACGACTCGCCCGTAGTACATGCTCCATCCTGGGGACGAAGGGTCCGCATTGGAGTCCCGCCGGCCGTCGAACGTCTCCGGTCCCATCCCCAGGTTGCTCGCCGGATAGTCATCAACGTGATGCACGGCGACGATAAACGGGTCGACAACAGGCCATGGAAAACCGAGCTGGAGGATCTCTAGGACCACGCGATCTGGCTGGCTCTGACTATTGGAACCCGTGCTGTCTGTGGTGACGTCTTGCATGTCGGCACTCCTTTAACTCGGCTTTACTTCTGGGGACGGCTGGACATTTATTTGACTAGCCAAGTAAGTACTTATGAACGCGTACCGACTTATTTCTCGGATTGTCCGTTGAACTGGCGGCTGGGCCGGGTCGAGCTGCGATCGCTACGAGCGGATCAGTGAGACGTCGAACTCAAGGGTGACCTTGTCACCCACCAGCACGCCTCCGGTTTCCAGAGCAGCATTGAAGCTCACGCCGAAATCCTTGCGATTGATGGTGGCCTTGCCCTCGAAGCCGGCTCGGAGGTTGCCAAATGGGTCCTTGGCCGAGCCCTGGTACTCGAAGTCGATGGTCACAGGGTTGGTCACCCCCTTGACCGTGAGGTCCCCGGTGAGCTTGAAGTCCTCGTCTCCCACCTTTTCGGCGGCGGTGCTTATGAAGTTGATTTCGGGGAACTCATCCATGGCGAAAAAGTCGTTGCTGCGCAGGTGAGCGTCACGATCGGCATTTCCGGTATCAATGCTGTGCACCGCGATGACGATTTGCGCACTCGACTGCGCCGGGCTTTGTTCGTCGAGGTGGACCTTCCCCTCGACCTCCGTGAATGAACCCCGAACTTTTGTCACCATGGCGTGGCGCGCCACGAAGCCGATACGAGTGTGGGCAGGGTCGATGATGTAGTCGCCAGTGAGATCGGCAATCGCCTGGGTGGTTGTCTCGGACATATCTATCTCCTCGTTGTGCTGACCGTCGAACGGCGCGGCGCAGCTGTTAGTTGATGGTCGGCCAGTTTCCTCGGACCGCAAATGAGCGGCCCTCGAGCCAAACGAACTCCCGTTTGCTCATCCAAGGCTCTGGTCTCGGATGGCATGCAGTCCGCTCAGGGGTCCGCCGTCCACCTGCATCAAGCGGCCCATGCGAAGCGGGCCGAGGTCGACAGGTGCGTATCCGAAACCCTCGACGACGGATGAGAAGAGCTTCTTGGAGCCCCCGTCGTCTCCCGCGTAGAACAGGACTCGGCGGCCGGCCTCAGTGGCGGGTTCGGCGGCGATGTAGGGGCCATACATGTTGTCGAAGGCCTTGATGACGTGTGCCCCAGGGATCAGTGAGGCCACCAGTTCGCTGCCTCCGATCTCGAGGTGATCGGCGACCATGGTGGGCGTCACGCTCAACCACTGATTCGTGGCGTCGATAACGATTCGCCCCTCGCGGGCGGGCAGGGTGCCTGCAGCCTCGCGCACCCGCGACCAGTTCACGACGAGCACGACGAAGTCCGCGGCTCCCGCCTCGGCCACGGTGCCAGCCGACGCGTGTGGACCGAATGCGTCCACGACCGCGCCGAGGGTTTGCGGGCCACGGCTGTTGCTAAAGACCACGTCGTAACCGGCCTTGACCACGTGGCCGGCGATGGCTTGCGAGAGCGTTCCCGCCCCGATCATTCCGAACTTGATGGTTCGCTCCTTTTGGTTTGGCTCGTGCTTGCGGTCGTTGTCTGGGTCTCGCCGTCGCGCGCTGTGGCTCGCTCCTTGGCGGACGGCATCACGTATCGGAGGTAATCGGGGCCGGGTCGCAGCTATAACGCGCCTCGATCTGAGAAGGTCGCGCCGCGGGTAATGGTCGGTGCCCGTGCTCCTCCGCGTGCCGCGAGGTCACGGAACCGCCGTGGCCACAGCCTGCGAGCAGCAGGATTGCGGCTCGTTCATCGTTCGATGACTTCGGAAGGCGGAGCACTACCTCGGTGGTGGATCTCGGGCCGTTGTGATTGCGGACAGTGACTCGCGCCCAGCACCACGATGACCCAATACCGCGAAGCGTCGCCGTAATCCAACCAGTTTCTGCCCCGGAGAAGCGAAGCCTGTGCCCCTCTTTCACCAATCGAAACCAGCAGCGGAGCCTTGACTTCGCGGCGCAAGCATCCGCGTCGTCCAGTGCCCGCTGCGTGCCTGGCTCGTCGGGCGTGAAAGCGAGTGCCGGGTACTGCTTAAACGGCATTCTCCATGAGAAAGGAGTTCGCAATGTTGACCTCACAGCAGGCCGAGCAACACGTGCTTATCGGACCCTCGCTGGAGAAGGCGTGCTCACGATACCACGTGCTATTAGGAACGTCAACCCGCGTCACGCCGCCTCACTACGGTTCGTCTCCCCACGCCTCGCCAGGTCGATTTCCCCGACAGGCTTTCGACTGAACGATCCGCCTGGCTGACCGCTGCTGTACGCCGGCTCCCAGCCCAAAGAAGACGCACGTCGCTTTCGAACTTGGTAGCAAACGCACGCCCGACCTAACGGTGTGCCGCAAAGGCGGAATAAACGTCGGCTCTGAGGCACGTCCACCGTCACTGGGTCACAATGCTTGGCCCGTGCGACCCCCAACGACGAGCCCACCCGGCTTGGCCGGAGACCCCTTAGTGCCGACCTCAAGCAGGTCGAAGACGTAAAGGCGCACCTGTCTTGGGTCCTAGTGGAACTCTACGAGGAAGGCCGTGGCGTCGTCGCTCAGCGTGCCGAGATGGTCCAGGACGCGGTGGGAGAGCTGGCGGACCGTCTCCGTGGCGTCGAAGCCCTCTCGGGCCTGTGCGGCCAGCAAGGCCACGAGACGTTCCTCGCCGAAATCTTCGCCTTCGGCCCGGTGAGCGTCGATGACGCCGTCGGTGATGCGGAAGACCTGGTCACCCGGCTGGAGAGGGTCATGGGCAACCTCGGCCAGACCGCCACCGAGGCCCGCGGGCAATGTGGCGGCACATACCAGCGAGTTCATGACCGCTCCGCCGCGCACTAATAATGGCAAGGGGTGCCCTACGTTGACCCACGTCAAGCCCCCCTCAATCAAGTCGAGGCAGGCGAGAATGCAGGTGACGAACTCCTCGCCGTGCCCTCTGCTGGCGATCGCCGTATCCAGGGCGTGGTAGGTGGCAGAGAGGTCGAGGCCAGAGCGTCGGCTGTGGCGATAGCTGCTGACGGCCAGGTGGGCGAGCTGGGCGGACTCGAGCCCGTGGCCCATGGCGTCGAACACTGCGAAGTGGAGGGTCTCGCCGTTGACCGCATAGTCAAAACTGTCCCCGCCCACCTCGTAGGCTGGTTGGACTAAGCCCGCCACAGATACGCGCCCGCTGTCGAGGCTCAGAGGTGGCAGTAGGCCCCATTGCATCTCTGCAGCCAGACTGAACTCCTGGCTTCGTTGCAGCGTCGTGTACACGTCGGTGCACTGGCCTCGAGTGACAAGAAGAGCGGCCACGACGCCCGCCAGGCTGTCGGCCAGCGCCCGGACCTCGGCGTCGAGCGTAGGCACGGTGATAGCCATCACCCCCAAGCGGGCCGCACCGTCGACCACCACGCTCCACACCCGGGTACCCGAGCCAATTGTCTCTTTTCCTTGAGTAGCCGTGGTGAAAGACGTACCGCCGGTTGAGCTGTCCATGGTGATCGACTGTGTCTCGACCGACCCACTGATTGGAACTAGGTGCCTCTGCTCGTAGTCAGCAACATATACCGACAGGTCGCTCATCCCGAAGCCGCCCAGCCGATAGGCCATAAACGACACAACCTGGTCGGGCGGAGCGCTGCGAGACTCGTGGAGCAACGCGGCCACGTGCGCGTATACGCCTGACTGGCCTAGTCTCGGGTCTGCCACCGTTACCGAGGCGACCTCGTCAGGGGTATAAGGGTTGACCGCGCCGCGCGGGAACCGCGAGGCGGCGGTACCAAGGACGACGGCGGCGTCTGCGGGGTTGACGGTGGCCGCCTCAGTGGCGATCAGCACTTCTCCGGCGCCAGGTACGGGGTCGGGAAGGTCCCGCCCTTGGACCTTGTCAGTGCCGAACGGTTCTACTCTGACGGCGCGCATTATCTCCTCGCCGGCTCGCTATTTTCGTGTGGGCTGGTGCGCCGGCGAGCGACGAGGCAGAGGGAGCCTGCTCAGTCTTGCCGATCGTTGCCGCAGGCCCGTCATAATTGGCTACAGCCGACGAACGACGGGGAGAGAACGAACTTGGCTTCTGCCAAAGGAAAGGGGACGGCGAAACGGGCCGGACGCCCACCCATCTACGGCCTCTTCGAGGTGGCTGAGCTCCTGGGAATCAACTACAAGACGGCGGCCCAGCGCCGGAGCCGGGGACAGTTGCCGCCAGCTGATGCCGAGCTCCACTGCGGACCAGCCTGGTTGGCCGCGACCATCGAGGAATGGCCGCCTACGCCCTCGCCAACCGAACGACAGCGACCTCAGTTGCCTCGCTGCAGGCGCAGGCGACGATCCACGGCTACCACGTCGCATTCGAATGTGCCGCCGTCTTCCTGGTGGTCGGGGCCGTCATCACCGGGCTCTTGCTCCGTCGAGGCGCCATGGCGTCGCTGGTGAATGGGGGAGCACCTCAACGTCAAGTTGCGGGAAGTGGCCAGGTACGTCGTCGAGACGGGTGAGATTCCCTCAGATTGGAACCGGTGATTGAAGCCGTTGTTCATTGGAGTACCCAAGGACCAGTCGGGTCTGCCCGTCCGTGTCCCGTGGCGGCTGCGCATTTGGTCCGGGGTTCGACGACGTGGAGTGACTCCTTAGGACGGCGTGCCTGGGTCTCCCTCGCTTCGGACGAGGCCGTTGCGCCAACCCTGCAGGTCCTGTGGCGCCCTTCAGCCACTTGACGTTCCCAACGTGGCGTAGTAGGGTTCAGGTGCCTTCTCCAGCGAGGGTCCGTTGAGCGCTTCTTGCTCCGCCAGCTGTGAGGCATGCATTGTCGAACTCCCCTCTCAGAAGAAGTCGGTATTTGGCAGTACCCCCGTCGCGGGATTTCGTTGATCTGGCGCGCCTCAGTTTCGTTGATCTGGCGCGCCTCAGAGGCAGTGAAGAACAAGACGCCTTAGAGGGCTCGTTACACGACGTCCAGCGTGACGTGAGGGGCAGGCCCGAGCCCCAGTGAGTGTGGAGCGAGCGAACGCCGAGACAGCGGCCGTGGCGACGCCGGAAATCCCGGGCGGATATCCGGATCTCACCGCGTCGCAGCTAGACCTCATCCGCGAGCGTTCCACGGAGACGGTCGTCGACCCGGGCGCGTCCCTGGGCAACGCCGGGGATGTCGACTATGACTTCGTGCTGGTCGAGGCCGGCGATTTGGAAGTCGTGAGGTTCGCGGCCTTCGGGCTGCCGGAGCAGGTCATAGCGATCTTCGGCCCAGGCTCGTTCCTGGGCGAGCTGGACATGCTGACCGGGCAGGCTGCCATGTTTTCGGCGCGTATGCCCGGCGGCGGCGTGATCCAACGGATGCCACGTCCGGTCTTCCGGCAGCTTATGTCCGAGGCGCCGGAGCTCTCCGACATCATCCTCAAGGCGTTCATGGCGAGGCGCGAGTACCTGCGCACGAGCGAAGCGGCGCGCAGTGTCCAGATCCTCGGCGGTGCGCTGTCGGCCGAGACGCTGGAGCTCCGCAACTGGGCCACGCGTCTAAACGTGGTGCATAGCTGGCTCGACGTCGAAACCGACGATGGGCACCGGATCCTCGAGTCTCTCGGGCTCGACGTTGACGACCTCCCGGTAGTGATCGCCCCGACCGCGATCCTCCGCAATGCGACCCCGAGCGTACTGGCGGACCAGCTCGGGCTCGCGTACCGCTCTGTACCAGGGAAGGTCTACGACATTGTTGTCGTCGGTGGTGGACCCGCCGGACTGGCGACTGCCGTCTACGGCGCCTCTGAAGGCCTGTACACGCTGGTGCTGGAAGGGGTTGCCGTAGGCGGGCAGGCCGGCGAAAGTGCACGTATCGAGAACTACCTCGGCTTCCCGTCCGGAATCGCCGGCGCGGAGCTGACTGCCAAGGCGCTGGTGCAGGCCGAAAAGTTCGGGGCCGAGATAAAGAGCCCGTGCGAGGTGACGTCACTGCGGATGGCGGACGACCTTGTGGTGACCCTGTCGGACGGGAGCGAGGTCTCGGCCCGCTCGATCGTGATCGCGAGCGGCGCCCACTACCGGAAACTGAGCCTCGAGCGGTGGGCGGACTTCGAGGGCAACGGCATTTACTACGCGGCAACCGAGCTTGAAGCCCGTGCGTGCGGGATTCACGGCCCTCAGGTGGCCGTGACCGGCGGGGCCAACTCCGCCGGGCAGGCGGCCCTGTTCCTCGCGAGTCGCGGGTCGCGGGTCCGGCTCGTCGTGCGCGGCGACGATCTGGGAATCGAGATGTCGAGCTACCTCGCGACCCGCATCCTCGTCGACAGTCGTATCGAGTTGCACTTAGGCACCGAAGTCGTCGGAGTCGACGGTGGCGACCATCTGGACTCGATCGTGCTCGCGAACAAGATCGGAGGGACTCGGGAGAGCGTGCCTTGCGCGGGGCTCTTCTGCTTCATAGGCGCCGTGCCCGCGACGTCTTGGCTCGAGGGCGTCCTACTTGACCGAAGCGGCTTCATCCTCACCGACACCGATCTACCGGAGACGCAACCGCGCGACTCGTTCGGGCTACTCGGCCGTCAGCCTCTGGCGTTCGAGACCAGCATGCCCGGGCTCTTCGCCGCCGGCGATGTGCGTCACGGCTCGATGAAGCGGATCGCAGCTGCCGTGGGTGAAGGTTCGAGCGCGATCCGCTCGGTCCATCAGGCGATCGGCAAGTAGTGAAACGGAACGCTCTTCCCCTGCGGCGACAACTACGAGGCCACTTATTCGCAGCTCAGCAAGCAGGATTACGTCTGCTGCTAGCACTGGCCGATCGTCTTGGTGGTGAGATGCGGCTCGTCGATCTGGGACGGGAGCCGGGCTGGGAGAAGAGCGGGATAAGCCATCAGGTGGCCAGGATGGCCGACCGGCGCTTGGCGACGAAGAGCATTTATGGTGCGGACCGGCGAGGCCAGGTCGTGGCGGCCACCAGCCTGGGCGGTGGCAATTGCGGGCACGCCGCCGAACTATATGGCCGCCGTGCGGCGGTTGTTCGTCGACCACCTCAGCCAAGACCAGCTGAAGCAACTCATGACCGATTGTGAGCGCGTCCTGGCTGTCGTAGGCGGGCCGGGCGACTCTTGCTGTCTCGCTGAGGATGAGAGCGCGTGGCCGAGGCCGCGGGGTTACACGGCAGCCCCTGGACGGTGCCGACCAGGGACCGTCGTCTTCGGCTGCGGAATTGTGAGCGTTGTGGGCACGCGCGGCTTGGTTTGTGGCGGGATGGGTGGCACGTACCGAAACTGCTGGAGGCCCAACCTGGGATGGTACGGATACGAGTACATCAAAAAGGCTGGATCTTGAGTTAGCAATGTTTGATATACACTCTGGCTCGTTGACGCAAGATGGTGCAAGTGGCACTGTGGCACCCAAGAACCGGCGCCGCACTGCTTGGGGACCACGAACTGAATTACTCCTACCGGAACGATTAATGACAAAGAAAGAGAGGTTGGCACTGATGGACGATGCTCAGGCGATCTACTCAAGCCCGCACGATTAGGATCCAGTCACGCTACGTTGCTCAAGTCCGCGCGCCTTTGTTGGGGACCGCCGTCTTCAGATATCCATCGTCCACCCAAACCCGCCCCGTTCGTAAGCTCCACTCATCTAAACTGCGCATCGGTTTGTGAAAGGGCCTCTATGTCAACCAACACATCGCCATCGCATGACGCCATCGCCGCCCTCAACGGAGCGTTGAGTGAGGTCATTGACGCAATAATGGTCGCCGTGCAGGCGACCCGGAAAGTCCCACGGAACCATAAATTGCACGGGGAGCTCGACGAGCTTTTCGCGGCTATGAGGACCTGGGCGAGCCTTCTGGTGGCCGAAGACGAGCAGCTTGGTGCGTCGCCTCTTGGAAGCATCCTAAGCTTCGCCGGCCGAACCCCACCGAACCTCTGGCCGGGGAACCCCACGGACGAAGAGGTTCGCCGAACGATCCTTGATCACATGAAGGGCCTCTCGGCGCACCTAGTGGCGGCCCAGCGGGAACAAGACGACGAAGGAGCGCGGGGCTTGCTCGAGAGTATCCAACGAGAGTTGGTAAGCCACGTCCGCAAGTTAAGCGATCTTTGAGGCTCTGGGCATTCACTCTCCGGGGACTTCCTATCAAAAGGTGGGGCAAGGAGCCGGGATAAGTGCATCTCAGACTCGAGCGTCATCAGCAGATACTCGCGGGACTTTGCATGCCGAGCCCCTCGCCATCAGCAGCTTGATCGCTGACGTTCGCCGGTCGCAGGTGATCCCACCGGTCCACTCGACCACGACGTCGGGCTGTCTGCCAACCAGGAGGCTCAGAGCTCACGCCGGGCCGACCGCTCTTCGTTGGCCTGGCAGCGTAGAAGCCGCTTCGGAGCCCTCCCAAGAGTCGGGCGGCTTTGTGCTCCTTTGCCGCGGCGGACCTCGCCAAGGTTGCCGAGTGCGTCCGACGTCGCATCGAGCAGGATGCGCCTGGGTCAATCTCCACGAGCCTCAAGAGGAGTACCTGATGGCCTCAAGGATCGAGGACTACGCCATCATCGGCGACACGAAAACGATCGCCCTCGTGGATCTCACCGGATCCATCGACTGGTGGTGTGCGCCGCGAATCGACTCGGGAGCTGCCTTCGCGGCGTTGCTCGGCGATGCGAGCAACGGACGGTGGATGATCGCACCGAGGGGTGAAGTAACACTGGTCCGCTGCCGAGCTCGACACGGACGCCAGGCGGCGGGTAGTCGAGGCGATGTGCGCCAAGGTCCAGGTCATGCCCGCAACCGTGCGCGGCCGGCCGTACTACGACCAGGCCAGGCTGAGGGTCACGCCGAGGTAAGCCCAGCGGGAAGGACCCCGGGGAGAACCGCGCTACTACGATACGGGGACATGGCCGACACTGAGACCACGACTCTGGCAGCGGTGGGGGACGAGTGGGAGGTACAGACCTCGCGGCTTCTCCAGTTACGTGACGAGTACCTTGCCATCAACTGTATGGCGGTCGACCTACCACCTCGTCTGAGAGTCGATGTCTTTTCCATCCTCAAACCTCAGGGCGAGTCTCCTGAGCACGAACGGGTTTCCTCGGGAGTATAGCTCACCGCCATCTTGCGCACGTTCGGGATCAACCCGGTCGGACCAGTAATCATCGAGCAACAGTTCGAGCCCACCTCTGTCCCCTACCTACGAAGACTCTTTCCCTGGCTGCCTAGGCGCGTAAACGAGTTCATATGGGATATCGAAGCCACCCGACGACGAAGGGCGAGCCGAAGGGTACGGGCAAAGACCATAGATCTTCGTTTAGGGCAACTAATAGAAATCCTTTTGAGTCAAGCGGTGCGCGAGTCCGAAATTGAGCCCTTCAGTGAGGAATGGTTTTCACTCGTATCTGCCACAGAGAACTACCCAATCCCGCGTTTTGGGTCCCCGCCGACCTCGTGGAAAAAGGTCATCAACATCATTGAGGGCGGCGGCGGCATCGTGGCGCTCGGGGAGATCGAACACCACCCCGTAATGGCGGTAGTCACCGCGAGCGCCTTGGCCGTCATCTACATGGTCAAGCCGAGCGCTGAGGTCGCGCGGCACGGACTCGCCAAGAAAATAGCGAAGGCGCTCGACATCGACTTCGAGTACAAGTACAAGGGGAAGGACAAAGGCTGACGACGGCGGGTCACGCCGCGCGACTCACCGAATTCCGCTCACCGAAGACCAGCGCGGTAGCGACTGCGCGATGCTGCTCGTCCGATGCGAGCAGCGGGATGTCCGTGAGCTCGTACTCTTCGGCGGCCACCCGCGCCGACGCGGCGGCGCGTTCCTCCAAGGTCATTCGGTCCCAACGTTCCACGTGCCGACTCCCCGTGATGGGCACGCTTATCGCACGAGTACCGCGGCGCTGACCCCGCCAAACCGGGCGGCTGCTGACTCCTCGACGACCTTCTCCGTGCTGCTCTTGCTCCAATCTTACCAGGGCGCCAAACGCCCTCCCCGGCCGCGATTCACGCTGTCTAGGCAGCCAGAGCACAAGGTCTTTTCCCGCCTCTGACCAGCCCGGGTGGTCGAGGTGTCCAGGGCGGTCGTCTCCCCCGTGCTCCGCTGTGGGGGCCACCGGCCGGGGGTATATCCGGCTGTGGTGCCGGAACGTACTGATGGGCTCACGAGGCTACAGCCTCGCCGCGGGCAGGACTGGCACCTTTCCGGCACTGCTCAGTGCGAGGGCCGTGCACTTCCCGGACGGGGCGCACGGCCACCTCATCGAGGCGAGGGAGACGGCCTTCGTGGCCGGCGGCAAGATGGTGCGCCGCCTGATCGGTCTACGCGGCTATATCGCTCCGGGCCGCCGTCGCAAAGCGACTGTCCAGCCGCCCGACTGTCGTCACTCGCCGACCAGGCTCGGCTGCTTCGACGGGTGCTCGACACCTTCCGTCAAGAGGAGGACAACGCGGCCGACCGAGCGGTGGGACGACGGGTCGAGGATGCCATTCTTGCCACGCGATCCAGGTTCCTGAGCAGCCAGTCACAGTCGTGCCAGATTCGTGCCACAACGAGGCGTCAACATGCGGCTTCGAATGGCACATCTGTACCCAAAAGGCCAGGTCAACGGAGGTGTACGCCGCTGACCAGGGTCGCTGAGCAGCGTTCGGGACGTTGAGGCTCGGGGATCCCGCAAGGCCTCAGGTCGTAGAACGGCGCGGGCGCAGCCGCTGCCGAGCAGGTCGGCTGTATGAACTGGCGTGCCGACCCATCCTCTACCTCGGGCGGTCCTTGGGGGCCGCGCGCTAGCGACTAAGGCGTTGCAGGCAAAACAAGTCACTGACCTGCCCTCTCGCGCATAGACCTATGCCATGGCCGTGACTGGCTCAGCAGTGATAATCCGGATGTCTCGGTTGCCCGTCTTGGAAGGCGTTGGCCGCCGTGCCTGGGAAGCCTGGCCGATCGGTCCGGCTTCTGGCGCTGGCTCAGGAAGTAGTCCGGGCCAGGGAAGGCGCCCGGGCAGCGCAGGGTCAAGGCCTGCAGGCGCGGTCAGGCTCCTGGGGGCCCCTGTGCCTCTATCTGCTCCGCAACCGCCTTGTGGCGCCGGGTATTACCGGGTTACGGATCCGACGCTGCCGACCCGCCGTCTGTTGTCAGCTTCTGGCGTCCGAGCACCAACCCGCCCAGATGCCCTGCTGCTGCCTTGTCCCGCTCGCGCAGGACATGGCTGTAGACCCGCAAGGTCGTACTGGCATCCGCGTGCCCAAGTCGACCAGCGAC
>Ga0182027_10010034_pt1 | contig 13514 bp, 7 predicted proteins | sample 712E1DmetaG_FD_121300 | JGI IMG/M metagenome (GOLD analysis project Ga0182027, IMG submission 121300) | Permafrost microbial communities from Stordalen Mire, Sweden - 712E1D metaG (Illumina Assembly) | ecosystem: Environmental > Terrestrial > Soil > Wetlands > Permafrost | place: Sweden...
GCAGGAACCTGTCGGGCTTCGCCCTCCATGTTCCTAAGCAAATGGCTGGCGCCATTTGGGACGGCCCATTTATCTAGCTCCCCAATACCATCCCGAAGAACCCCATGGCCGAGACATTCCAAACACGGATCCCCACCCTCCCGGATTCGGAACTCGAGGAATACCGGCGCAATTATTCCAGATTCGAGCTTGAGGCCGTTGAAGGCGCGTTGGCAGAGCTGAGGAAACGCGGCCATGAAATATCCGACGATGAGATCGATGCCATCAAGGTCAGCATCCATGCGCGCGACACCGGGGAGAGCGGCCTGGCTTCAAGCCAAGGGAATCAGGAGGTTCTGCACCCCCGCAGGATGGGTCGACAACAAATCCACCAGATTGCTGCGATGATATTGGCTCTGGGTCTGGGCAGCGCGCTTGCGATTCTCCTCACCGCCAAGCCAGCGCCTGATGATCCCTTCGGTTACAATCTCCTGGACAGTAAAAAATCATTGCGGGAATTGGAATTCTACGGAGGAAAGGCGAACGTTCTTTCAGCCGAGATTCAGCAATGGTTCTTCGGACTGTGGCACGGCAAAACGCTCGCCGCCACGATCGCAGTGCTAACCGTATTGTTGGCATTCGCTTTTTGGCTCGTCGCGAGCAACCGCCTATCCGATGAACGCGACCGCTCGGCCAAAGAACCGATGCCGTGACAAGGAGCTCGTCGGACTTCGTCCTCCGTGCTGTTAGGAACATGGAGGGCGAAGCCCGACAGGTTCCTGCTCGCCCGGCAATTCGAGAACAAAGGTCGCGCCCGCGCCGGGGCCGTCGCTCTGGGCCTGAAGCGAACCGCCCATTTCCTTTGCGGCCAGGGCGCTCGAATGCAGGCCGAAGCCATGACCGGTGACTTTGGTCGTGAAACCGAAGGCGAAAATCCGCGTGAGGTTTTCCGGTGGGATGCCGACGCCGTTGTCAGTCGCATAAATCTGCACCCGCCCTTCCGGCGAGGTCCGGACGCCGAGCACCAGCTGCTTGCCGGTCCTTCCACTTTCGTTCATCGCCTCCTTGGCGTTGCGGATCAGGTTGACGAGAATCTGCAGCACCTTGTGGCGCTCCACCTTTATCATCGGACTCGGGGAGAATTCGCGGACGACGGTTACCTGGTGGCGCGTGAGCGACGCTTCGCTGAGACGCAAAGCGTACTCGACGATCTCGGCGGGGGAAACCACTTCGACGATGCCCGAGACATGCGCGAAGCTCTGTTGCGCCGCCACGATCTGCTTGATGTGGTCGACGTTGTCCAGAAGGGCCTCAAGCTCGCACACTGACTCGGATCGCTCGGCCTGCAGGTGGGCTCCCAATTTTTCGAGATACCCCGGCAACTGACGGCCGCGTGGATCGGTGGCGAAGAAGTCCACCAGACGGTCGCCCTGATCGAGTAGCAGCTTTGCGGCCTTGCCCACGCTGGGCACCCTCGAATTGCGGATCCTCTCTGCCGCAATGGAGGCCGAGATGTTCACGCTGTTGAGGGCATTCCCAAGGTTGTGCAGCACACCCGTCGCCACCTCGGCAATGCCGGCCAGCCGCGAAGCCTCGATCAGCTCCCGTTGCGCCTGGCGCAGTTGCTCCTCGGTTTCGCGGAAAACTGTCATGTCCCAAAAAAGGATCAATACGCCGATGGGTTTCTGTTTGTCGAAGAGCGGCACCTTCTTCACTTGAAGATAGCGTTTCTTTCCCCCAGGCCCATCGACGACGTTTTCGTACTCCAGCACCTGGCCGGTGTGCATGATCCGCAGATCATCGGCGCGAATCTTTGCGGCCTGCTCAGGCGGGTAGATATTCTGATCGTGTTGGCCGACGATCTGATCGACAGGGCGCCCGACGAGTTCGCCGAATGCGGCATTGGCATAGGTGAAGAGTCCCTCGGCGTCCTTGCGCACGATGATCTGCGGCAGGCTTTCGACCAGGGAGTGATAGAAGTATTCCGAAGCGCGGATCGCCTCATTGGACCTGGCCAGCTCGGCCGTGCGCTCGGCGATGCGCCGCTCCAATTGCACATTGCTCCGGCGGAGGGCCGCCGTCCGCACGCGATAGACACTTAGAACGCCCAATCCGAGACCGACCGCAACCACGCTCCAAAACCAAGCGGTTTGATAGACAAACGGCTGTTGCACGATGGCCATGCTTGCCCCGGTTTCGCTCCACACGCCATCGCTGTTGCATGCGATCACCCGGAACTTGTAGGAGCCCGGCACCAGCCTCGTATAGAACGCGGTCCGCCGGGTGTCGGCATCGATCCAGACCCTGTCGTATCCCTCCATCATATAGCGAAATCTGACCTGCTTGGGCCGGACGAAGCTCAGCGCCGTATAGTCGATCGTCAGTGCCCGGACTCCGGCCGGGAGTTGAATCTCACCCGGATTCTCCACGGTCTTCCCATCCACCGTCACCCGTTCGATCTTCACTGGAGGGGCCAGCAAATTCGTCGAAACGCGATCCGTATCGACCGCCACAACACCGCGCTTGGTGGCAAACAATATCGTGCTGCCCGGCGCTTTCCAAACGCCCGGGAACGATCCGTAGATTCCGCCCGCGACTGTGGCCGGCCTGATGCCGTCGCCAGCCACCGCCTGTCGCAAGGTGACTGTCGGCTGTTCTCCTCGCGCCGCCGCCAGCAGATCAGCCTTGGGAGCCCACATGATGCCCTTGACAGTGCCGATCCACATTCGCCCATGTTCGTCTTCAGTGATCGCGGAAACGAGGTCGTTGAAAACCACCGAAAGGATGTCGGGATTCAGCCAGCGGCCCTTGCTAAAGATGACCAACCCCCGCCCTTGCGTGCCCAGCCAAAGATTGCCCTCCCGGTCCGGATAGATCGCGCGAATCTGGCACCTGTCGAAAATCTCTGGCGGCCCGATTTCAGTCACCGCACCATCCTTCAATTTGATGAGGCCTCTCCCGCGAAACATCAGTCCTATGTACAACGCTCCGTCGGCGTCTTCCGCGAATACCTGCGCCACAGGAGGCAGGGACGTGTCTCGTTGCGGACCGATCATCGTGGCGTACGAGACGAACTGGCCGTCCTTGTAGCGTACGGCGCCGCCACCTTCGTCCGCGCCAACCCAAATTGCGCCGCTGCGATCCTGATAGAGTGCGCGGACATGCTTGAACTGGGGAAACTCCTGTTGGCGACTGTCCCGCCAGACCCGCAGCGCCGTGGCCGATCCGCTCCACACGCTGCCGTCCGATGCTGCGCACAACGTCCAGACTTCACCTGCCGAACCCGCACCGGTCTCGATCGTGGTCAGCTGGCCCCCGGGCGAAACCCGCCCAATCCCGGTCGTCGGAAGCGCAGCCCAGATGTCACCCTGCCCGTCGGCCGTCACCGCCCTCGTATTGCCGTCGAGCAGCCTGTCATCCGACAACAGCATCCGAAACGCGGAGGGTCGCAACTGCCAGAGACCATCGTTGGACGTACCCACCCAATAGCTTCCTTCGCAGTCTTGCGTGATCCAGCGTGCGTAATTGATCCCGACGGGCACAGCGGAGAACCGTTCTGCGTCCGCTGTTTCCAACAAAAACAACTTGTCTGCCGCCGCCCAGATTCGCCCCTGCCGGTCGGCAAACAAGCCCCTGACCGTTCCCGCCCCTAGTCCCTGCTCCTTGCCGTACGCCCGCCATTGGCCGTTGCGCAGGCGGGAGACTCCTTGCTCGGTGGCAAACCAAAGGGTGCCGGACGGCGTTTCGGCCATCGGAACTCCTTGCGCCGAGGACACGCCGAATCCGTCGCGAAGCCTCAACCCACTCCCGTCCCAAAAAGCCATTCCTTTGCCTCGGATCCACATCCACACCCGCCCCGTCGAATCCATGTACAACGAGCGCACGTCACGCATCGGGACGTCCTGCGGAATCAGCGGGTCCTTGAACTCTGTGACGCGCCCGTCCCGGTATTCCCACAAACCGCGGATCAACGTGCTGATCCACACGCGCCCGGAACGGTCTTTTACCACCGATGTAATAGTCGGGTTGTCAGGCAAGGGGATGGACTCGAATCTTTCCCGCCAGCAGCGACACAAACCGCGCTGGGTCCCAATCCACAGGCACCCCGTGTCGTCCTCGTAGAGGCACCGTATCAGGTCGTCCGGGAGCGCGGGTGTGTCGGAGACCCGAAAGGTCACAAAACGTACCCCATCGAAGCGGGCCAGGCCGGCGTTCGTCGCGATCCAGAGGTAGCCGTCCCGAGTCTGAAGAATCGGGAACGTGGTGTTCTGGGGCAGTCCGTCGTTGATATCGTAGAAGTGGGTCGCGTATGAGACGGGCGAAGCGGGGGGCGGAATCCCGTCGGCTGCCCTGGCATCGGCGGCGGAGCAGAACGCGACCAGAGCGACCCAGCACAACAAACGACCAAGGACGCCGCGGGACCGGACCGACTGCACGTCGCCGGCAACGGACAATCGCAACGGCCTACGCCCCGGCTGCGGCAGGCATCCAGGAGATTCGCGCCGTTCTCCGCGCTCGGCCCCTGCCACGGTGGATGAAGATCTCGGGGGGACCATCCAGCGAGGCGCAACCTCAAACCAATGCGCGCAAATGGATTCGATCATCGGTCGCAATGGAGCCGGCAGTGTTGAGCGCCTCGCTGTGGCGTCCGCTGCGCGTACGCGACGATCTGCAAAATGGGTTCATTGCTCGAAAGAAAGAACCGCTGTCTGAAAACTTGACCTGATCGCAACATGTTTCGCAGTTCAAGGAGTCTAGGGATTCAAAATGTGCCTCATGTTCCTCCCCTATCGGCACATTCGCGGCTCTTTCAAACAAATCGAGCGGTCAGGCCTTCTTCGCTTTCGGTCTGAATTGCACACCGGGCTTCCCGGAGAAATGGTCGTCCTGGGTCCAAATCATCGCGTTGTGAACTTTTGCCACCGTGTAGATGATCGAATCAGCGAACGCCAGCTGCTCCTCTTGTCCGACTGCGGCTGCTTCGAGGGCGAGCTCGGCGGTGAGATCGACGACGGCGCCCTGCTGCATCGCAGCGACGGCTTGGAAAGCGTCATCTTCGCCGCGCTCGCGTAAGATCACCTTGAATACTTCGTATAGACAGACCGTCGGGACGATCAATAACTCTGTATCTTCAATCGCGGGAGCAAAGAAACCGGCATTCTTTTCACCGGCAAAATACGCCAACCAAGCGGAGGAATCTACGAGATTCATACGCGATCGCCCTGGCGATTGAACGAGGTGTCGATGCCTTTCAGGTAGCCGCGAATCTTGCGAATGTCCCGGAGGGGAATGATCTCAATTCGGTTCCGGAAAGAGATCACGTGCGCCTTCTCTCCGGTGCGCAATCCCATTGCTTCGCGGACGGCCTGCGGAATCACGACCTGGAACTTGGGTGAAATAGTGACCGTGTGCATACGGTATGACGATAGACCGATCGATGCCTCTGTCAATGTGCTCGCGGCTACGGGAAAGAACATTGGCGGTGACGGCGCACCGCCCTGCACGCGCCACCATCCGCTGGCGCTCGCAGCCACAAATCAAACGCTGTTTCCTTGGGAAAGCTGAAACACTGAAAACCAGCTGGCTGAAGACGGATTACAGTTTCCCGGTTTCCCGATTTCTCGGCTTTTTCGCCGCCGCTCACGCCCGGTCCAGGCACCGGCGCACGGTGTCAGCCAGGGTCTTCATGTCGTAGGGCTTGGGCAGGAAAACCAGCCAGGGATTTGCCGACACCCCCGACTTTATGATCTCATCGCTGTAACCGCTCGAAATGATCCCCTGCAATCTGGGTTTGGATTCTTTGAGGCTCTCATACAAATCCAGTCCCGACATTCCTCCAGGCATCCGCATGTCCGTGAACAAGAGATCGATTTCTGCGGCGTGCCTGCTCCAGATCGTTGTCGCCTCCTGCCCGTTGGACGCAACGAAGACACGGTACCCGTGCCACTGCAGGCCCATAACGACCATTTCACGTACTTCCTTGTCATCCTCCACGAGCAGGATGGTCTCGGTTCCTTTTCGGGTTTCCGCTATCACGTGCCCGGAAATGGGCGCTTCGGCATTGGTCAAGGCAGGAAGATAGACGCGAAAAATGCTGCCGCGGCCCACCTCGCTGACCACGTCCACCCAGCCTCCATGTTGCTTCGTGATGCCATAAACAGTGGCCAGTCCCAGCCCCGTGCCTTTGCCCACTTCTTTGGTGGTAAAGAAAGGTTCGAAGAGGTGTTTTTGTGTGGCCGCATCCATGCCGCAACCCGTGTCGATCACGGAAAGGCAGGCGAACGAGCCGGCCCGCATCTCAAGATTCTCATGCACGGCCGGGGCGTCCAGTCGAACGAGCCGGGCATCAATGGTCAGCCTCCCCCCCTGCGGCGCCATCGCATCCCGGGCGTTTACAGCCAGGTTCGTCACCACTTGCTCAATCATCCCCGCATCGCCGTTGATCCAGAGAGGGTGGTTCTCAGCATTGAATTCGAGGCTGACGGTTTCGCCCAGCAACCGCCGGAGCATCTTGAGCAGGTTGGTGAGCACTTCGTTCAGATCGATCTGTTTCATCTGCACGACCTGTCGCCGGCTAAACATCAGCAACTGCCGGGTCAGGCTGGCAGCCCGCTCCGCATCGCTCACCAGCTGGATGAGCGAATGCCTGACATCCTGGGTCAGATCCGGATCGCTGAGCAATAGCCCCAGCTGCATCAACGTCGACGTGAGGATGTTATTGTAGTCGTGCGCGACACCTCCTGCCAGTTGTCCCACAGCCTCCATTCTTTGGGCCTGCCGCAATTGCTCCTCCAGGAGTTTGCGCTGTGTGAAATCGCGGATGATGCCCTCGATAGCCACCAGATCGCCGGTGGCATCAAAGACGGGTGTCAGCCGCTCTTCCAGAGTGACAACCCTCCCGTCACGAGTCGTCCAACGGATTTCCCTCACCGGCTTTGGCACCCTCCGGGCAAGCGCATCGTCATAGACCGTCTCGGCTCCGGGCGGCTGGGCGATCTTGTTGGCAAAGCCTGGATCGACGAGAAACTCCTCCGGACTGTATCCGGCAATCGAAATCACCGCCGGGCTGACGTAATCATAAGCTACATCGGGGACGACCCGAACGCGGTAGATGATGTCCGGAGCATTGTCGCTCAGACGCCGAAAATGCTCTTCGCTGGCCCGGAGTGCGGCGGTCTTTTCGGTCGTCTCCTGGATCTGACGCTCCAACTCGCCGGTGCGAATCGAGACCAGTCGTTCCAACCTCATCTGTTCGCGACGCGAGAGAACCATGCCCAGCCAGATGACGGTGTTTAGAGCGCCCAGCACCCCAATGCTGAAGAGGACATAGGCCAGTCGGGTCCGATACCAAGGAGCCAGAATGGAGAAATCTAGATGGGCTTCGTCGCCAGTTTGCAACCCCAGCCGCGGCCTCACATTCAGGCGGTAGCCGCCGGGATCGAGATGATTGAAAGTGATTGAGCCGGTGCTCCCGGTTGATACCCAGCCTCCGTCGGCGCCCGAAAGCTGGACTTCAAAACTGACGGATTGGCCGAAGGGCTGGTTGGGAGCGAGATAGTGGATCACCATGGTGCTGTTGGTGACCGGCAAATTCGGGATCCGCCCATCCGTCGGGAAGAGCACCACGCCACTGGCCGGCAATTCCACCCGGGTGATTCTGGCCCGCAAGGGAGGCGGCTCCGGCACGGGAAGGGCGGGATCGAACCGCGCCAACCGATTGGGCTCATTCATCCACATGACGCCATCGCTCTGCGGGGTGAAGTAAAGGGGCAGTAAACCCTCCGGAATCGCCGCAACTGATTCGCTCGTCCGAGGGGCACGGGGATCCACCATCAACACCTTGTCCGGTTTGGTGATCCAAAGCCGGCCACCCGCATCGCTCGCCGGCCGGCCGAGGGCTCCGGCAAGTGAGGGAATCCGACGCATCAAATCGGTGTCGGGCAAGAACCGGTGCAGGCTTCGGTCATAGCGCAGAATCTGGTCGCGCATGTTGACCCTGACCTCGCCTTCAAAAATGAACAATTGCACCCACGCGTCATTCAGTCCCTCCCCAGGTCCCAGCACCTCCACCGTGGGCCGGGGCAGGGTTGCCTCAATCCGGGCCACCTTCGCTGTACCCAATTCCACCCAAAAAACGCCGTTTGCATCGGCGACGGCTCCATACACATGTCCCAAGCCGGATTGCGGAAATCGCTCAAAGGCGTACTGATCGCCAACATGGCGCAGCCAGCCGGTTTCGTCCTCGGCGGCATACAGCCAACAACCGGGCTGCACTGGCTCCGGGCGCATATAAGGGCTGTGCGGACCCTGCGCCAGCTTGGTCCAGCCACCTCCGGGTCCGTAACGGAATATCCCGTCTGCCGTGGCGGCAACCCAAACACCGTCGAGGTCGATCAGGGAGGTCAGGTATGGGCCAGGCGTGTCGACATCAAAACGGATGAGCCGGTGTTCATCGTCGTAGACACCGCGCTGCCCCTGGCCGTCCGCCAGAAGCCAGAGCCGTCCCTCGTGCCGGTAGGGCTGCGAAAACGCCAGCCCCGTCGTCACCATCGCTTCGAGAGAGGAGAAACGCGCAGGAAAATTGATGCGCGCAATCCCTTCGTTCAACAATGCCCAGAGGACTCCGCCGGGAGTACGGAGCAGTCGTTTCACCCGGGCCAGACGATTGTCCACCGAGCGGTCCAACGATTGGATAATCCGGCCCGTCCGATCAATGAAAACGACTCCCACATTATCGACGGCCACAGCTAGCAACCCGTAACCGGCGTCACACATATCGTTGATGCGATGTGCGCCCGCCAGCGGGCCGTGGCTGACCAATGGCTGAAACGCGGTTCCGTCGTAACGCAGGAGCCCAAGGTTGATCGCGCCGACCAGCGTGGCGCCATGGTCCGCCGGCACGGTGCAGGTCAAGACCCGATCGATGTTCCAGCGGTCCTTCTCCCAGGCGATCGGGCCAAATTGGCCGTCCTTCAGCTGGAAAAGCGTGCCATTGGATTGGTCGCTCATGAACACCCCGGAACCCATGATAAAGATCCTCTCCAGGGCGTTGAGCCGGCCGACCGTCCTCGCCACGCCACCCGGCTTCCAGGCAATGATAGGACCACTGCCCCAAGACCAGAACCAGTTGTCACCCACCATCGAGACCCCGGTCAGGGCGTCGGTCACGTCCCCGAGGTCCGCCGGCAACTTCTCGACCCGGACGCACCGCCATCGCCCGTCTTGGGTGAATTCAATCCGGCCGAAGCCGCCAGCCACGCCCGCATAGATACGCCCATCCTCGTCGATCGCGACGCTGGCAGTGCTGACCCGGGGATCATCATCAGCCTGGCGGAATATCTCCCAGCGCACGCCGTCCCCCAGCGCCAGCTCGCCGTGACCAAAAGCGAGAATCCGTCCGTCCGGCATCTGATGAAGATCGACCGGCGCAGCGCTCAAACCCAGTGCCTCCGGTCCGAGAACGACAAACGGAGGGATGCCAGTTTCAATATAATCCGGGAGCGCCGCCTTGATGGATAATGCCTGCCCGTGCGACGCCACCGGCCAGCACCCCAGCACCAGTCCGATCACCGCGATCAGCCATCCGGGCCTGCCATCTCCTTTCCATTCTGCGCGCGGTTGGTTCATTGGCGGCATTGAAACGGGAACCTCTTTTCTTTTCGATCGGCGAGATTCATAGCTGATGAAGCCCTGATTCAGCCCACCAGGCCTCAAATGGAGGCAGAACCGGACGAAGTCCCCTCTCCAGAATGCAGCAGCTCGTGCAGGCAGATCAACAACTCGGCAGCTGCATATGGTTTGGCAAGGATCGCCTGCACCTGCTCCTTCTCCTCCGGGGAAAACACAACCCCATCGGTGTAGCCGCTCGCAGCAATCACCGGCACCGTCGGATTGAACCGGCGCAGCTCGCGGATAAAGGAGGGTCCGTCAACCACGGGCATCAGCAAGTCCGTGATCACCACAGCGATCGACTCACGATTCTGAACAAAGCATGCAAGCGCTTCGCGTCCGTCGGCGGCTTCCACGACACGATAGTGGTACCGTTCGAGGATCTTCCGGGTGATCGACCGCACAGCGACCTCGTCGTCGACCACCAGAATCAGCTCGCCCTTTCCTACGGGGACGGCCGTCAGTTGAGAATCGGCTGGCACAACGCTTCCCGAAACAGCTGGCAGATACACTCTAAACTGCGTGCCTTCACCGATTCGCGAGGTGACCTGGACAATTCCGCCGTGGCTTTTCGCAATCCCCAGCACTGTCGACAGGCCCAATCCAGTGCCCCGGCCAAAATCCTTGGTCGTGAAGAATGGATCGAAGATCTTGCCGAGGATTTCCGGTGGTATGCCCATGCCGGTATCCGTGACACTCAGAAGGACATGGGGGCCGGGGGTGGTTCCGGGCGTCCGGGCTGCGAATTCCTCGTCCAGTTCAACGTTTTCCAACACGATACTGAGATTGCCGCCAGCGGACATGGCATCGCGGGCATTCACGCACAGATTCATCAGCACCTGATGGAGCTGCGTGGAGTTGCCGGTGACCATCCACACCCTTGGCGGGAAATCGGTCCGGGTGGTGATGTTCTTCGGGAACGTCTCGCGAATGATCGCACACATGTCGCGCACGATGAGGGTCAGCTGAACCGGCGCGCGTTGTCCTCCACCGCCGCGACTGAAGGCCAGGAGCTGCCCGATGATGTCGGCGCCACGTTTGGCACTGATCTCCATCGCGGTAAGGGTTTCATTGGCTTCTGCCGAGGTGATGACTTCGCGCAACAAGGGGGTGCCCAGCAGAATCGGAGTAAGAATGTTGTTCAGATCGTGCGCGATCCCGCCGGCCAGCCGCCCGACACTTTCGAGGCGTTGCGTGAGCAGCACCTGTTCCTCCAGGGCCTTGCGCGCCGTCTCCGCCCGGACGCGTTCGGTGACATCCCGCAGGATCACCGTCAAGAGCCGGCGCCCGTCCACCTCGGTCGAGGAAACTGACGCTTCGATCGGGAATTCCTCGCCGTTGGCCCGCAAGGCCGATCCGCTGACGGCGCGAATGGCCTGGCCTCCTTCATCGATTTGGGTGAACCGCCGCAGATGCTCCCGGTGGGCGGCCCGCAATTTTTCGGGGATGAACCGTTCGCCGGATTGACCGATCACCTCCCGGGCCGAACAGCGGAAAACCTCCTCCGCTGCGCGGTTGAAAACGACGATCCGCCCCGTTTCGTCCGTGGTGATGATGGCGTCCATCACCGAATCGATGATGCCCACCAGGCGATTCTCGCTTTCGCGGAGCGTGGCCTCGATGGCCTTTCGCTTTGTAATGTCCGTGATGACACCGACCAGGATCCATTCCCGGCTCTGCGCCGGGGCGATCGACACCTGTTCCCTCAACCAGATCGCCCCACCGTTGACGACGGCGTGAAACTCCTGCTCGTAGCCGGACGCGCCGGACGTCAGCGCCCGGAAATAGTTCGCATGCATCGCGTCGCCTTCGGGCACCTTCAGTGGCATCCAGTCCAGCAAGGGAGGTTCGCCCGGGTCGGATCCGAACAGCCTACGGTAAAGACTCGAGGCGGGGATGTAGAGCCGCCAGTCGAACTCGCCCGAAGCACTCTGGACCACGCGAGCCTGCCACAGCAGACAATCAGCAGCCTCCAGGACGTAACGCAGCTGCATCTCGCCGGACCGGCGGGCCTCCTGATCCTGCTTTCGGTCCGTGACGTCCCGGACGGTGGCCACAATCCGGTCGACCGGCCCGATCCGGGCGCGGCGCATGCTGACCTCGCCCCAGAAGAGCGTTCCGTCTCGACGGCGGCAATGCCAGGGGAACGTCTGGGGCTGGCCGGCGGCGGCTTTTGACAGCCACGCCAGCGCGGATGCCCTGTCGGAGGGCGCCACGCCGCTGCACAACGCCTCCGCAGGCGCGCCAAGCGCCTCCGCGCGGGAGCATCCATACATGGCGCACATCCGCTCGTTGACGTCGACGATGGCACCTGTCTCGCAGTCGTGGATGAATACGGCGTCGTTGACTGAATGGAAGATCGACTGAAAACGCTCTTCGCTGGCCATCAATTCCGCGGTGCGCTGGCGCACCCTCCCCTGCAGCGTGCGATTCCACATCGCGAGGAACGACAGGATCAGCACGATTCCGCCGGCAGCGGGGATGAGCCAGTGCAGCGATTCCGCATCCGCGATGCCCGCAATCTCCCGATCGAAAAAGATCGCCACCTCAATGCGCTGGTAAGGGGCGGAGAAAGCGAGGAACCCGGTCCGCTCCTCCGTTAGAAACGCCGTACCGATGACATCGAACACCCGAGCCCGCATTCCGCGGAGAGCGTCGGCCCAGTCCACGGCGTGAATGTCGACCTTGATGCCCGTCTTCTGCTCCCAGAGGCGCCACTGGTCGACGAGGATCCCCTCCGGCCTGCTCCCGGAATCGAGGAATACGAACGGCGGGTAGTTGTCATCCATCACCACCCGGATCGACGACGGACGGGGCGGGGCAGGGCTGGCGGCGGCGCCAAGCTGCAGCACCACCACGATCAGGACCCACGCCAGGCGTGAGCCAAAGCTGGATCTGGGGAAGGCGATCAAGGGATGTTGTCACGCGCTCGGCAGCGGGCGGGCCACTCAAGGTCCCGGGCGCAGAAGCGCGCTTGAGGTTTCTCCGAGGGAAAGTGTTGTCAGGGCCAGGATGGCGGGCCCGTAAAAGCGAATCGCATTCCGCCCCAAACTGCGGACAAAGGCAATCAAACGTGAGCAGGGACAAAATGGGCGCATCTCCCGATTGGCGGCAGCGTCAGGCGCGCGCTCTGCTGGCCAGCAGGGTGGCGCGGGCATCTTGCCCGTGGACGCGCGCCAAGGCACATGGGCAAGACCCAGCCTTCGCCAAAGGCTACGGCGGGCAGGTCGCCCATGCCACTTGCGCCACCGTCAATCGGGAGATGCGCCGGGATAAAATAACGAGTTTGCACCAGCGACCGCTCGCCCCCACACTCGACTTCGATATCCCATGGCACCCAGCTCCCAGCCGCTTCGAACCCTCATTATCGACGATGATGCCGCGGTTCGCGTCCTGCTCCGGCAGACGCTCACGCGGGCTGGGCACGTCGTGAGCGAAGCGCGCGACGGGAACGAGGCGATTCGCGTCTTCAAAGCCACTCCCGCGCAACTGGTCATCACCGACATCCTGATGCCCGAAAAAGACGGCATCGAGGCGATCCGCGAGTTTCGCCGCACCAACCCCGGGGTGAAGATCATCGCGATTTCGGGCGGGGGACGGATCGACCCCAAGATGTGCCTGTTGATGGCGAAAATGGTGGGGGCAGATCGCGTCCTGTCGAAACCCTTTCAACCCGAACCGTTGTTGTCGATGGTGCGGGAATTGTTGGCTGAGCCGAATGACAGCGCCGGGAAAGACGCATGCTAGCCCGGATGTTTCACACTCTAGGCGATGGCCTGCCTGCAGACTGTAGCCAACCCTAGAGCCGAGCTTGCTGGCCGGCACATCCGGGCTACCGGCAAAACCGCCCCCAGAAACCTCGGCAA
>Ga0182027_10010035_pt1 | contig 13513 bp, 5 predicted proteins | sample 712E1DmetaG_FD_121300 | JGI IMG/M metagenome (GOLD analysis project Ga0182027, IMG submission 121300) | Permafrost microbial communities from Stordalen Mire, Sweden - 712E1D metaG (Illumina Assembly) | ecosystem: Environmental > Terrestrial > Soil > Wetlands > Permafrost | place: Sweden...
AAGGGGAGATGATCAGGGCATCGATCTTGAAATCCTGGAAGTGAGCCAGGTCCGCCAACTCCTTGGCTGGGTCAAAGCCGGTATGCGAGAGAAGAATGCGGTAGCCCTGAGAGGCCAAAAAGCTTTCGGCCCCGGCCACGACCTCGGGCCAGTAGGAAAAAACCAGTGTGGGGATGATCAGGCCCACGGTCTGGGTTCGGGCCGGCCGGTTCACGTTACGCACGCGCGGCAACTGATAGCCCAGGCGCTCGGCGGCGCTCAGGACGGACTGCTCGGTTTCCACGCTGATCCGTTTGGGCTTGACCAAGCCATTGAGCACCACCGAGACCGTGGGCTGAGAACAGCCGGCCAGTTGGGCGACCTGCTTCATGGTGGGTCGGGGAGTGCCTGGTGTTTTTTTCATCGTCCGACTCCTCGAAGGCATTGAATGATTCAAATTCGGAACCCCTGGCCTAGCCAGCCACGAAAAATCAATATATCGCGCTACGAAGAAAATATCAGCACATATTTATTCCTATTTATGTTCATGATTCGGTGGTGTCCGCCACGGCCGATCCTTCACTTCCGATGCCCATCGGGTGTTGCCGTTGGTCTTGGAACGGAATCGCCATCGGACGCTTCATAACGTCGTAGATGGAACTCAGTCGTAAAAGCTTCTCCTAAACCGAGGACTATAAAAGATTATCATTCCACATATATATGTGCGCATTTATTCATTAACGTATATTCTTTTATGCTTGACTTGCGTTGCAGATCAGGGAAACAATGCCCCCATGTTTCGGATGTGAAACAGTCTCTTGATCACCAACTCAAGCGGTTGGCCAGCAAACACGCGGAGAAGGGGGGGCGATCCATCGTGGAAGAATACCTCAAGCTCTACGAAGATGAACTATTTACTCACGTCATGCCGTTTTGGATGAAACACTCGCTCGATCGTGACTTTGGCGGCTACTTCACCTGCCTGGAAACTGACGGCCAATGTTATGATCCGCGCAAATACCTCTGGATGCAGGGCCGCCAGATCTGGATGCTCTCCCGGTTATATAACGACCACGAGCGCCGCCCCGAATGGCTGGAGGCCGCCGAGCTCGGGGTCCGTTTCATCCGCCGCTGGGGGCGCGCCGCGGACGGGCGGGTCCACTTCGCCTTGACGCGCGAGGGACGGCCAGCGGGCAAGATGCAACGCAAGATCTTCAGCGAATGCTTCTATGCCATGGGGCTGGCCGAGTATTGCAAAGCCAGCGGCGACGCTTCGGCGGGCGAGGAGGCGCTGGAGGTATTCGCCTTCATCGAACGCCTGATCGACTGTCCCGAAGCGCTGGGCATCCGCGTGCTCTCGGGCAATCCCGTCGCCAGTTCCCTGGCCGTGCCGATGATCATGCTGGGGATGCTCGAGATCTTCAGCGGCCTGATGGAACCCGAAACGCTGGCCGCCAAATCGCACGCCTATGCCGAGAAGCTGCAAAGACACTATGTCCCCGAGTTCAAGGTTTTCCGGGAGAATGTGGCCTTGTCTGGCTCGTTTGCCGGTTGGCCCGAGGAGCGACTGCTCTGCCCTGGCCATTCGATCGAGGCGGCCTGGTTCCTGATGCACTATGCCCGGACATTTAGCCGGCCGGAGGCGCTAAAGCTGGCCCTGGAAGTCATCGAAGGCTCGATGGAGGTCGGCTGGGATCGTGAATACGGCGGGCTCTATTACTTCGTCGACAGCGAGGCCAAACCCCTCACGATGCTGGAGTGGAGCATGAAACTGTGGTGGCCGCACACCGAGGCCCTTTACGCGCTGGTGGCCGCCTGGTGCGAGACCGGCCAGGAGCGTTTTCGGAAGTGGCACAGGCGCGTGCACGATTATTCGTTCCAGACTTTTGCGGACCATGCGCACGGAGAATGGTTTGGCTATTGCGACCGGCGGGGGAAATTGACCCACCAAGCCAAAGGCAACCTCTACAAAGGGTGTTTTCACGTGCCGCGGGCGTTGTTCTTGTCGCTTCAGACGCTCAAAGGGCGGTATGACTCGATGCAAGCGGCGTCTGAGGACCGCCTCAAGGAAATCACACCGATCGGCAGCGCTCAGCAGGGGACGGAATGATGGTCGCATTTGAAGAAAGGACGTCGGCCGATATGGAAAGACGATCCATGATTTTTGCGAGGAGGCTGTAGATGAAACACGAAAGCCGAAGAAAGCTTTGTCAGAACCTGGTCATGTCCCTGATGCTTCTATTCTGCGCCTCGTTGGGCAGGAGTAATGAAGAGAGATCGGATCCCGCTGAGAGGCCGCTCATTCAGATCTCCATCGGCCACGTGGACCAGGATCAGAACGTCATGCTTGTCGCGCAAAAAGCCTTGCTCGACGATTTGCGAAGCATGCCGGGTATTCGAACGCGAATCGGTGGGGGAGAGGCCGTCCGGCCATTGGGCCGGATTACGCTGGAAGTCAATCCCAAAGTCGTTCAGGAACGCCAGCGACCGGTCGCGGAAAGTTACCGTCTCACGGCCCGCGCTGATGGCTCGTTCATCATCAGTGGGGCCGATGCCGCCGGCGCGCTGTGGGGGGTTCGCGATTTTGTGCATTATTACGCCAAGGACTGGCTCAAGGGTCTGACGGAGGGCAAGCCGTTCGATCTGGACCGCGCCTTCGCTCCCGCGCTGCAGGTCCGCGGCCTCTGGAGTTGGTTCTACGGCTGCCTGGATCCTTACGGATACATGGACCGGGCCAGTGAGAACAAGCTCAACACGATCATCTTTTGGAATCGCGGCGTGCCGATGAACGCGGAGGCACTCAACGAATACGCGCATGAACGCGGCGTCAAGATCTGGTGGGGTTTTGGCTGGGGCTGGAACGTGGGCGATTTCACCGACGCCAATCCGGCGCTCTATAAGAGGCTGATGGCCGTTTATGATCGGCAGAAAAAAAGGATCGGCAAGGAGACGGGAGTCCTTTGCCCACAGGATCCCGAGACTCCACAGGCGCTGATGGATTACGTGCTGGACGTCTACGAACACCAGTATGCCTGGATTCCCAATATCGACGGGATCTATTTCCAGACGGCGACCGAGACGGTCTGTCCCTGCGAAAAATGCAAGGCCGCCCCGCGCGGCGAGGGCTTTATCCGCACGGTTCTGCCGATCATCAAGGAACTCCACAAGCGGTATCCCAAGCTGAAAATCTCCTGCGGCGTTCACAACACGGGCGATGAAAAGACGTTCGCGGCGCTCAAGCGGATTCCCCCTTACGCCAATATCTGCTGGGAGTCGGGCGTCACGTGGGGGCCGAACATGGAGGTCTTCAAGCAGCAGATAACGTATCGGGGCGCGGATGAAAATATCGCCGGCATTTACCGGATCACGATGGCCTGCGGGATGGTTTTTCGCGGCGGCGGAACGGTGATGAACGAACCGGACAGGGCTTGGCTCCCGCGCATCGAGGGGATTTGGAATTACATCGAGGAGAATCAGCCGGCGAGCCTGGGCAAGGGGTATCGGTTGTTTGATAACAAGGGAGTCGGGTTTGCCGCCACATGTTCGAGCGATTGGCGACCCGAGGCCGAAAAAGGGTTTGCGGGCAATGCGAATTTTCAAGAATTGCACGATTGGTCGCGGGTGATGGCTGAGGGTCCAGGCAGGACCAAGGGGGTCTTCCTGCTGGTCGAGGCCGGCCTTTATGACCTCAAGATGCGCCGCGTGCCCTCGATCGCGGCCGAGGTCATTTGGAACCCGCTCGAGGATGAAAAAGAACTGGAACGCCGCTGTGATTTGATCTGGCGCAAAGAAGTCGGCGGCTGGCGCGAACCGGCCAATCCTTACTGGAAAGAACCCCTCCAGGATGCAGGCCAGGCTGGTTCCAGCGCAAACGCCGTGCGGGATAATGGCGCGATGTATCAAGTTGCCGCTGGCGGCCAAAAGGGCGAACAATCCGCCGAAGCCGGCAGAGGACTCGTGATGAGGAATGAGGCCGGCAAGGAGGAACCGCTTGAGTTGACCGGCCCGTGGCGGATTGAGAAGACTGACGGTGCGACGCTGCAGGCCGGCGGCGGCGCGTTCGCCCTGGCCGGGCCGGCCGCGCGGGATCTGGAACTGGCAGCCGAGATGAAGATTGTCGAAGGCCGGGTCGGCGGCTTGATCTTCCGTTATCAGGATAAGGATCACTACGATCTGCTGAACTTTTACACGGATGGGAAGATGGTTTATTGGTACCGGATGGATGCCGGACAATTTACGCCCGTCGCCGCGGGAGTCATTAGTGGAGACTTCAAAAACGGTCAATGGTATCCGCTGCGTGTCGCCGTCACGGGCGAAGCCGTCGAAGCCACGCTGGGGGGCAAAGAGGTTTTCAAGGCCGTGGACCCGGTCCGCAAAGCGGCCGCGGGCCGCTTCGGTTTGCACACCGAATCCGGGGCGGTGAGTTACCGCCGCCTCACGGTCAAAGCTGGCGGGGCGCCAAAGCCATCCGTGTGGAAGTTGGCCCTCAGGTAAGGAATTCTGTCGTCTGGCCAATGAATCGAGCCTCATCATCGTTTAGATCGAGCATATCGATGTAATAAATGAAGAAGGAGTTCAAGGTGAAGGAAGAGGTTACAGATTGTGCGCCGAAAGAATTCCAAGATGGTGTCTTGACCGCCAATAACGGGCGCGGCGGCGCATCCGGAGCGACGTCTGGGAGCCGATGGTATATCGTGTTGGTTTCGGTTGTCGGAGTGGTGGGGGGCTTTCTGTTTGGCTTCGACACGGCGGTCATATCGGGCACAATAGATATGTTGAAAGAACTGTACCACCTGACCGGCGCGGGCGTGGGATGGTTTACCAGTGTGGCCTTGATAGGATGCATCATGGGTACCGTGATGGCCGGCAAGATTGCAGACCAGTACGGGCGCAGGCCAGCGCTGATGCTTAGTGCGGTTCTGTTTCTCGCATCCGCCCTTGGATGCATGCTTACTCCAGATTTCAAGTTTCTTGTCTTCGCTCGCTGGGTAGGCGGGGTTGGTGTGGGGCTGGCGTCGGTTGTGGAGCCGCTCTACATTTCGGAGTTTGCTCCGGCCCGAATGCGGGGGCGACTGGTAGGGATGTATCAGTTGGCAATTGTTACGGGGATACTCGCGGCATACTACTCGAACTACATCCTATTGAAGTTCTCTCTGGCTTCCGCCGCGACCTTGGCGACATCGGGTATCTGGCATCAGGTCTTTGTATCCGAGGTGTGGAGAGCCATGCTCGGTGCGGCGCTGCTGCCGGCATCGGTGTTTATGTTGCTGCGGTTTCTGATGCCGGAGAGCCCTCGATGGCTGATCAAGGCGGGGAAAGAGAATGAGGGGCTGGACATTCTCACGAAGATTGATGGAGCGGCAGTCGCCATCAAGGAACTGTCCGAGATCAAGGCTACACTTACCGAGAAGAAGGAGTCGATTGCCGTCCTTTTCCAACCCGGTCTGCGGCGGGCACTGCTGGTCGGTGTGGGCCTGTCGTTCTTCGGGCAGCTCACCGGTGTGAATATCGTGGTCTACTACGGCCCCAGTATTTTGAGACAGGCGGGTGTTGACTTAGGTGGTACTCTGCAATACCAGGTGATGCTTGGAGTGATAAACCTGGTGTTCACGGTACTTGCTATGCGGTTCATCGATAGAGTTGGTCGGAGACCTCTCCTCATCGGCGGAATGATACCGATCACTCTGGCGCTTACCGTCGCCGCCGTGCTCTTCCTTACCAAGAGCGCCTCGCCGGTGTTGCTTCTGGCGATTCTCGGCTTTTACATGGCATGTCAGGCGTTCTCGGTCTGCGCGGTTGTGTGGGTGTTGACCCCGGAGATATTCCCGAATAGGGTGCGTGCAAGGGGTATGTCTATTGCGACGTTGACCAACTGGTCAATGAACGCATTTTCCGCTGGTTTCTTTCCGTGGTATGTGGCCAAGTTCGGGATGCATGTGGGCTTCTTCACTTTCGCCGCAGCCGCTCTGATGTTTAGCTTTTTTATCTGGAAATTCATTCCAGAGACCAAGGGCAAGACCCTGGAGGAGATCGAAACCTTATGGAAACCGAATTCTCCAAGCTTGGAACCTGGCCTTTGATCCTTCAAGAATTGGCGTAAGGGGTTGATCAAGAAAAGAGTCAATAGGACTGTTCATCCGATGGCAAAATCTTTCATGACAAGCAAGGAACGAGCTTTGGCGGCGCTGCGCGGCCGACCCCACGACCGGCCGCCGGTCATCCCCATCGTCGGCCAGGCCGGAGCCGCGCTGGGCGGCGTCTCGATTTACGATCACGCCCACGACCCGGACCTGCTGGCCCATTGCCAGGTCGAATGCGCGCGCCGGTTCGGATACGACGGCGTGTATATCTCCGCCGACACGTGGGTGAATGCCGAGGCGATCGGCTTCCCCCATGTTGAGCACCCGCCTGACGAGCCGGCGGGCGGACGGGGGACATGGATCAATTCGCCGACGGATCTGGAGCGGCTGAAACTGCCCGATCCCGAGCGTTCGGGGCGCTGGCCGCTGATGGCGCGAGCCGTGCGCCGGGCAGTCGAGCTGGCCGGCGACGAGCTCCTGATTATCGCCAATTTCGACCAGTCCCCTTTCTCGCTGGCCTGCCAGTTGCGCGAGATTAATCGGTTCATGATCGACATCATGGAGAACCAGGTCTTCGCCCACCAGCTTCTTGCTTTCTGCGCCCAGGCAATCGCGCGCTACGCCATCGCCCTGGCCCAAGCCGGAGCGCATGTGCTCAACACGGGCGACTCCGCGGCCGGGGGGAGCCTGATCGGTGGTGCCTGGTACGACGAATTCGCTTTCCCGTATGAGAAACAAGTATTCGAGACGATCCGCCGACAGACCGACATTCCGATAACGCTACATATCTGCGGCAACAGTCGCACGTGCATTGACAAGATGCTGGAGACCGGCGCCGACGGCGTCGAGATCGACGAGTTTATGGACTTGGCCACGGCGCGCGATAAATGTGCCGAACGGGTGACCGTCATCGGGAACCTCGATCCGGTGCGGACGCTCCTGCGCGGTACGCCCGCGCAGGTCCGGGCCAAGAGCCGCGACTGCCTGGAGGTTTTCGCCGGCTCCGACCGTTTCATATTGTCCACCGGTTGCGCCGTCTCGCCGTTGACTCCGCCGAAAAACCTCGCGGCGATGGTGCGGGCGGCAAACGAGTTCAGCGATTGCGCCGACGGATAACAGGCCCCCCAAGGAAACAAGAAGACGGGACCGGCGATGACGGGGTTGCTCTTGGCGATTTATATGAACCCATCATTTCGAAGTAGTCGGACTATCCGTTAGTCATACAGCATCCAGTCCTTTGCTTTACTAGAGGCATGGAGATTTGGATTCTGGAATGAGAACGGCGTATCCAGCATTTTGAACAAAATTTTCAGATACGGCTGAGTTGGCGATGCGGACTGCAAAGTCACCACTGAACTGCCGCTGTTTTTCAGCCAATTCACGGCGCTGACCGGAAGCGAGGAAAGCGCATTACGGTTGGGGTCAAGCACCTGGGCCGATGTCCCGCCTTCATAGACAATATAATTTCCGCTGGCCACCGTGCCGGTCAAATCAAGGCTGCCGCCGTCCACCGCCAAATGCAGGTTAGTCAGATTGACCGGATTCTCGGTCAGGGCTTTGGGATTTTCAATGATCACCGAGGCGGCGGCGCCGGGGGGCAGGCCGATCAATCCGAATGAAACGCTCAATACGGCGGAATACGTGAAATAAGTGTAGATCGTCCCGGCGCTTTCGGAAGTCCATTGATAAAGTAGTGTATCGAGATAAAGGTAGTCATCGATTTCATCCGTTGGGATTTCAATATAACGGCGGCCAGTGAAATTATTCGGCACGGTAAAATGTTTGACGCCGTCCGCGCCGTACAAGCTTTTTAGTTCGATGAAGAAATAGCCGCCGGCGCCATTGCCCGTCATATAAAATCCGACCCCTCTTTGAGAGGATAGGTTGATCGAACCCAGATTGCGCGAGGCGCGCAGCGCATTGCTTGGCGATCCGGATGGGTTGGTTGCCGAGAAAGTCCAGGCCGCGCCGTTTTCGGAGACCGAAAGCCCTGAATCCACGCTCAGCCCACTATTGTCTGGCAGAAGAGTGGTATTGGAAGCATTATTATAATCGTAAGCCGGCAGCACCCGGACCTCGAAGCGCAAAGGCTGGCTGGCATAAGGATTGGCGAGGGTCGTCGATCCGCCCGCCGTGTCCGTCATCGCCGCCGTTTTGAGGAAGGCCGGCACAATTTTGGTCGGGCTGATTTGCCATTGGGCCGCCGCCGGGTCACTCGAAGTCAGGCGGAAACTGGTGAAAAAGTCTTGCATCCTTGTTTTCTGTGCGGGAGAGAGAACATTGGCCAGACGCAACTTTTCCCAATTGCTGGTCAAGGCAAAGATCTGATCGCGCTGGCCGTGCTGGTCAAAGTTTGTGACGTTGCAAGCGCCCAGCAAATACATGGAATCCATCGCCGCGACCTTGGCCAGCCACCACTGCGTTTCATCGGGCGTCAAGGCGTGCCAAGCCTTGTTATCAAGACGGAAATAAAAATAGCCCATGCCGCCGACGTCGTAGCTGGCCTGAGCGTAGGCGACGTTATTCTTGATAATGTTGAAGTATACCTCGGGGTAACAGATGACCGCTTCCCCGGTATCGTATTTCGATGTAATATTCCATTCATAGGGAATCACGCCATCGGAACTATTGCACGTCACATAATGGTCCAGGCCTTGATAGACTAAATCCTCGAATTTCGAGAGAGCCCACCAGCGTCCCGCATAGTCGATGGTCTCCAGCGCGTCAAAGGATGTCTGGTAAATCCCGCAATAATTCAGCAGGTTGGAACACTTGTCCGCCAATTCCGGCAGCAGCGTCGTGTTGGGATCCACGGCCGGTACGCCGTAGGCCAGAAGAATGCCGCGGACCAGGCTGCTGCCGGCATGGCTGGCGGCCCTGGTCCCCTGCTGATTACGGTTGCATCCCGAAAGATGCCAAGGCACGGAACTGGTATCAAAGTTCTTCACTGAAATCAGCTCATTGTCAATCCGGATCATGTGGTAATCCCAAATACCATCAAAAGTCGGAGGCCGCAAACCATAAAGGCTGCCGGAAACAATGGTGGGAATGACGGCCCCGGAAGCCGGCGTGAAATAAATATCCGTGGCCGAACTGCTGACGCTCTGCGCCAGCGTTCCGGTGGTCCACGTCGCCAAACGGTTATCAGGAATAGGTTGGATATAAACAGGATCATTACTCATGAGAGATGCGCTGTCGTTATGGATGCCCAACAGAATTCCCTTGGAGTTCAGCGACTCCGAGAAAGATTTCAATTCATCAATTCCCCCCGGAAAGTTGGTGGCGTTGACCGTATAAGGGCTGGGACCATTCCAATATCCCGGATAAATAAGTAAAATCCCCATCCCCGATTGCTGAGCATACGACGCCGCCCGGTCGCGATCCGTGGGATTGTTGAACGAGACATAAAAAGAGGATAGCCTTGCGATCCGGTTATTGATCTTACCCCATGTCCCATCAATCATCGGGTGCGGTAAGTTATCATCCACTTCGACCTGGCCGGCCATGGCCAGCGTCTCACTGGCGGGGCAGACAAAGATATCGAATCCTCCGATCGGGTCGTCCGGCTTGTCGAAGCGATGCCACAAGTAGCTCCAATCCACGGTGAAAGCGGCGGTGGCGGCGGAAGCAAACGACATATAATCAAGGCCCATCACCCCCACGCCGATTTGTCCATCATGGATCGCGGGCAAAGCTCCGGCGACGGCGCCGTTAAGCGTTGTATAAAGGCCGAAGTGCAGCTTGGCATTAGAGGTGTAGGGGATGCCCTGAACGTTAATAATCCGGAAAGCGATATGGCTGGCGTAAATATTCACGGCGACGAGGATGGAAATGCTTCCGTCATTGTTGCTGAAGAGCAAATTTCCATCGGTTGTCGTGACGACTTGATCGAGTGGTTGCGCCGACCCGTTGTCATTATAGATCTCAAACCCGTAACTGTTTCCCGAATCGAGAATTTCGCGGTTCAGAGGCTTATAAAAAAGCGATGATGGCTGGCCGTAGCCGTCAAACTCGATGCGGAAGGCATCGCATTCGAGAACAATCGGTGGGAGTGGGATGGGAGGAATCGTCTGCGTCTCCTCGGAACAGCCCAGATCCGGCGCCGTTCCGGAAGGGAGCGGCCTCGCGTTGTTATCAATATCGACATCAACCCCAATGTCAATGGCGCGTCCCAAAGCCGGCGATTGCGGGGTAAGATGGATATTGTCGGAGGCCAGCATTGGATTGCCGACGATTTTAACCGAACCGGTAGCGGCGACGTTAGCCTCGTCACCCCCTGGCTCGTAATCCTTGGACGGATTAATCGAATAAAGGTTCGTGCCAACGGTGTAAGTGATGTGGGCATTCCCCGCCCCGAAATTCCAGATATAAATAGGGGCGATTGGGGAGTCGAACAGGCAATCCTGCACCGTGAGCGTGCCCGCGGCGCCGGGTTTTTGATAGTCGGTAAGACCAAGGAGGCCATGGGCGACGGCACTACCCGACGCCGCACAATCGGCGAAAGTACAATATTTGAAACTGGCGATCCCGCCCAATTCCGACTCTAAGAGAGCGCTGCCGACACCCATTTTGGCGCTATTGTAAAGCAGGGCGCAGTTGGTGAATTGCATCGAGCCGCCGACCCCGCCATTTATAATAGGCACGGCGGCGGAATTGGAGGCGTCAAGCACGCATTGGTTAAATACCATAATTCCCGTGCCGTAATAGTTATAAATGCCGGTTGGCAGGCTGGATGAATTCATGTTGAACCGGGACTGGTTGGCCGTAATCGACCCACCGGTCCAAGTGAAAAGCAGCCCGTAGGCCCCATCGCCCGCGATTGTCGATTTATTGATCGTGATTTGACCTCCCACGGGTGGGTTGCCTGCCATCACGACTTCATACGCGCAGTGAGCAAGGGTCATCGTGCTGTTATCAATCTCCACCTTGCCGGTTGAGGCGGATGTCTGATAAATGCCATATGTGAATCCGGCGCCGGCGGAAAGATTCACGATGACATTGTCAAATGTCAACAAGGAACCCGCGCCCGTCTCGCTTAGAATAAAACTGCCGGACTCCTTTGTGCCATGATTGGCCGTATCGGAGATGGTGCAATTCTTGATCGTGACATTCTGATTGACGGGATCATTATTAGTGAAGAAACCATACGCTGGATTGCCGTTATAAATGATGTTGATTCCATCCCAGACGATGGTCGTATTAGACGCTTGGAACGCGAACGGGGTCGATCCAGAACCACCCGTGTTGGCGTCGGTGAACTTTACCACGGGAGCGGGCGAGGCGCCGGGGGCGGCCTGGATCGTCAAGCTTATGTTGATGAGGATTTTGCCGTCATAGGTTCCGGAAGCCAGACTCAGCGTGTCACCGGAGGCGGCGCCGTTGATGGCCGCCTGGATGGCGCCCGTGCCGGGCGAAACGGGTATCATCGTGGCGCCGGCCGGCATGGTCCAGGAGCCGCAAACAACAAACATCAACAATATACAGATGTAAGATATGAAAGAATTACTTATAATGTTGATCCTAAGTAAATAACTGTAAAAAGGCTCATAAATATACATAATAGACTTATTATTCATCCTGTGTTGCAAGTTCGCAGGGTTCATGAGCGACTCTTTACGAAAAATAACCAACACTGGTGGAAACATGCCGCTTCACCGATTTCCTGCATCGATCTGTTCGCTTCACCCCCTATCCTGTGCGCCTTATTCCTGAAAAGAAAGAAACCTCAAAATCTTTCCAGAGAATATTTCACACAAGACAACATGCGTTTTATAATGCAAAACGCCTCGAACGTCAAGTTTTTTATCGGCGGTTTTTTATTGGTACTCGAACAGCAGGGGGAGTGATTCATCTTGCAAGGGTCCACCGCCAGATCGCATTGCAAACATCGATCTCGTTCAAGTGATTTGGTCAAGCGGGTAAACTGGACGTCTGACCTGATGATAGGGGAGGGATTGAAGATCGCTGGAACAGGGACCCGGGGTCTCGACCATGATCGTGGTCCGGGCGATGGGGTCATAAGCCCGGCGGTGAGCGACGGCCGCCTTGACAACGATCACCCCCAGGGATCCCGGCTCGATCCCCTGGCTGCGCAACTGGGCCAGATCAAAAGGCGGTGTTTTGCGGCTGGTCAGCAGGATCCGAATCCCCTGATGTCGGACTACGGCGCAGGGGCCCATCTCAATGTGACTTCCGGCCATCGAGGCCAGATGGCTGTGGGCATCCTCGATCTCAAAACGGCCATTGCTGGTGGAAAGCAGTTCGACATCCAGCATCAGCGGGCCACCGCCAAGCCGGCTCCCTTTGCCTCCGATGCTGATCATGACGCGGTCACCCAACCTCTTCGATGATAGTTGGCCCACAGTATCGGGATCGTTGACAATAATGGCCGCGTTTTCCACCCGTTCTTCCACAAGTGCCTTGAGCAGGACGATGCCGTCACCGGGAGCGCCTCCGCCAATGTTATCGGAAGGTTCGACAAGAAGAACCGGTCCCCGGCACTCTTCACCTGAGGGCAATAAATGCCTTAGTCGACGCATGGCCCCCTCAATGGATAATCCCATCACATTTCCCATTTCCTTGTGCCGGACGGCCAGGAGGCTCAGCCGCTTAAGCTCATCGCGCGTCATTTCCGGTTCGCCCAGCGTCACGGCGGTAAAGCTCACGCCTGTTTCCGGGGAATCGGCAAACGCAAATCCGGCCAGGACGTTCAGCGCCAGGATTTCCGCGTGGGCTTGCTCGATCTCCCGAGCAGTTTGCTCCAGCAGGCGCAATGGATCGACGCCAGTTGAGGTCCCCGTCGGCGGCCAGATCAGCGGGGGATGTTCCCAAACGGTGAGCGGCCGTTCATGGGTCCTCATCAGGCGGTCCAGAAGGCGGGCCGCCGCCTGCGCCGCCTCTCTGGCGTCGGTATGTGGATTTTCCCGGTACGCGATCAGGCCTTGGCTGTGGCGGGCCATGAGAGGGGTGAAATTGGCGTGCAGGTCGATCACGCCGCACACGGGAACCTCGGCCGCAGCCTCGATCCGTCGGATCCTGGAAAGAATTTCGCCCTCAACGTCGGTCAGCGACTGGGAAACCATTGCGCCGTGCAGAACAAGGAAAATACCGTCGATTCCGCGGCGGATTTCAGGCAGTGCGAAGGACTCGAATTTCTCCCAAAAATAATCGATGACTCGATCCTCCACCGTCGGGCCCGGCATGGCGCGCAAGTCGATGGCGGGCAAAACGGTCCAGCCCGACTCTCGGGCCGTCTCCAGGGCACCTCCCATGGGCGAACTATCCCCCGCGAAGGATAAAAGGTCCCGGCCAAGCCGGGTCTCACAATTGTGCAAGGTGGTCAAGCCATCCAGAAACGTGTGCGTTTCATGAAATAGGCCGGCCAGCAGAACTCGCTTGCTCACAGCTTGATCGCTTTCAAGGCCGAGATTATTTCGGCGCGGATTGGCGGGGTC
>Ga0182027_10010037_pt1 | contig 13512 bp, 12 predicted proteins | sample 712E1DmetaG_FD_121300 | JGI IMG/M metagenome (GOLD analysis project Ga0182027, IMG submission 121300) | Permafrost microbial communities from Stordalen Mire, Sweden - 712E1D metaG (Illumina Assembly) | ecosystem: Environmental > Terrestrial > Soil > Wetlands > Permafrost | place: Sweden...
CATAACCTACAAGTTAAGGATTTTTAGGTTGTGTCAATGGCAATTTCGGGTGTTTTTCAGGCAAATTTTGGGGAATTTTGCCGAGGATGCCAGTCAAATTTGCGTCGCCGCCGCCAATTTTATGGCAAAAGTCGGTGTAACCTCGATGTTTGGTGCTTTTCGGTACAAAAAATACCACCTTGACAGAAATTCGGATTGCTTAACTTGTAACTGATGGACTAAGTACTACCAAAAACATTATATGATTTCTTGTTAATATCCATGCCTGGTAACGCAAGCAATAAGCTCCTTTTCAACAATAAATCAATTGGTCTGGAAAGGTTCTCCTCTTACGAAACTTCCCCCCTTTTCATCCCCCACCCAAACACCATCCCGAACAAGCACTTGCCCTCGCAACAAGGTGGTTTTTACCTTTCCAGCCAACTTGATCCCCTCATAGGGGGTATAGTCTACGTGTTCGTGCAGAGCGGAATGAGTCACTACTTCAGTGCGATTCGGATCAAAGATTACGACGTCCGCATCCGCCCCGCACATCAGTTCCCCCTTACGAGGGGAAAGCCCAAACAGGTGTGCCGGGGCGGTGCAGCATAGATCCACCCACTGCTCCAATGTTAGTTTGCCTGTTTTCACGCCATAGGTGAATAAAAGGGCAAGGCGCAACTCAACCCCTGGTATCCCGGAAGGGATATCCAGAAAAGAGTCTTTACCCAAGTCCTTTTGACCCTCAAAGTTAAATGCACAATGATCTGTACCAACGGTTTGTAATTTCCCTTCCGTGAGGCAATCCCAGAGGTACTCCTGATCCTGCTTCGTCCGTAACGGCGGACAGCAAACAAATTTTGCGCCGTTAAAATCTTTCGTTCGCACACGATCTTCATCCAATAGCAGATACTGAGGGCAGGTTTCACCCCAAGCGGCCTGTCCCATCTGCCGGGCAAGGGCAATGGCGGCGGCGGCGGAGTGGGTGGAAACATGCACAATATATACTGGCGCGCCTGCGTAATCACTCAGGTTCAGCACACGTTCCACGGCCTCTTTTTCAGCGGTCGACGGCCGGCTCAGAGGAAAATCCTTGACCCTCAACCGCCCGGCGTTCTGCAAGAGATGAACCGCATGCTGAATGATGGCATCCGACTCGGCGTGCACCATGGCCAAACCCTTCGCATTTGCGATTGCTTCAAAGGCTGCCAGCATTTCTTCATCGGACAAGTGAAAACCTGGATAGGTAGTATATATTTTAAAAGAGGGCATCCCCGCCGCCACGACTCCCGCAATCTGTTGCAATGTCTCCATATCGGATTCGCACAGGGTCATATGCAGGCTAAAATCAATTACCGATCGCCCCTGGGCCTGGCTCAGGCGTTCCCGAAAAGATTCCAAAAGAGGTTGTTTGGGATATCTGGATTCAACGAAATCGACCACGGTAGTGGTTCCGCCAAAGGCAGCTGCTTTTGATCCGGTTTCCCAAGTGTCGCTCGTGACTGTCGTTGGAGTGGGCATTTCAAAATGCACGTGGGGATCTACCCCGCCTGGAAGAACCAGCATCCCTTCCGCGGATATTTCCTCCCGCCCATTTAGGGCCAGTGCGATTTCAGCAATCCTTCCATTTTGAATACCAACATCCGCACGGTGGATGCCGCTGCGGGTAATGACGTTTCCATTCTTAATTACAAGATCAATTAGCATAAAACCTTTCAAGATGGCGATTCTGTCGAAACCGGATCGGTATTTTATGCTGGCCTTCAGTATTGGATCAGACCAGCCTGCGTGCCAAGGCTTGCCCGTTAATCAAGCGGATCAGGTTCTGGTAATCCGCCACGCGCAATTCTTTATTGGTAGATGGGATCGTACCTGAGGCAATGTGTGGGGTTAGAATTACATTCGCTCCTTTTCGACGTGCAGGCTCCAAAAGTGGACAATCCTTGCGAATTGGCTCCCATGTATAATTATCAACCGCGGCTCCATACAAACGCCCAGACGAAATTGCATCTGCCAAGGCTTTTTCGTCTATCACACCACTGCCGCCTGAACTGACAAAACACGCCCCTGGCTTCATCTTGTTAAAAAATTCTTGATTCAGAATTTGCTGTGTTTCTTTCATAGAAAATGGAAGAAGGACACAGATAAAATCACTGCTCGAAACTAGGTCATCCCAGTTAGCATATCGGATATTGAGCTCACGTTCAGTATGATCCGGTAAAGGATTACGTTTATTATAGAGGATCCTGCAACCGAAGTTTTGCAGGCGGCGGGCAAGTTCAAAACCAATTTCACCCATTCCCAAGATCCCCACAGTGGATTCCCACAAGCCACGGATATCGCCGCGTTCGGACCAGTTGTAGGCAAAAACATCCTCGCTACAACGAGTAGACTCTTTCCCGAAGTTGTCCGCGTTCAACGTCACTTCCATCATCTCGTTTACACGTTTAGAAAGTCCCAATATTTGCATCATCATATGCTCAGCAACCATAATGCAAGTGCGAATGGGCAAAAAACAAACCGGAATTCCAGCCTTTTTGGCTGCATCGAGGTCAATATCGTGAGTTTGCGAACCCAGCCGTTGGATTAATTTCAGGTCTTTTCCGGCCTGAATTATTTCCCGGTCGATATTTCCAGATCGCTCAGTAATTAAGAACTCCTTGCCAGGAAGCAGCGCTAGAATTTCTTCCTTCGATGGAGACTGGACCATGGTAATATCAAAATCCGGAGGTGCCGCCTCCAGAGCTCCACGTTGGTGGAATAATCCTCGATGGGTGATAAATAGGGTAGGATGTGTGCTCATATTTTCCTTTGATTTTGGAAAACTTAACTTTTTGATTACGCCACAAAGTGCAGATTAAATATTCTCAGTCATTCACTGGAAACTTTTCTTCCATGTGGAAAGGTCTCATGAGCTCGCAATCCATCGCACAAGATCATTCTTTGAAATTGATCCCAGTTTATTTTCGAGATCAAAATCAGTCAATGCGTTCCATATATCTGCGTAGGCATAACGAACATTTGTAAGCAATCTTTCGATCACTCCAAACCCGATCGGCGTCGCAAAATTACCCGTGATTTGGCAGGATTGGATACATCCTTTTTCTAATTCAAGGTGGATTTCCAAGACGCCCTCTGGCAACGGGTAGGATCGGAGAATCGTTGAGCGTGGATTATTCCCAAAATTCCATCCCCAGGTCTCGTATTTTGTTTTTACTAATTCCTGAATAGCATCGAGGTCTTCTTTGCAGGGAATGTACGTCACCGGGGAGGCGCCTGCAAACAGGAGTTCTTTCAACCTTTCCTTGAACTGGATAACATTCATTTCCTCGAATAGATATTCTTTAAGATTTGTCACTCCGGTTCTGGCGGATCGGACCCCTTTGGACAGGATCTTAACCTCAGAGGTGTTTAAAGCCTGCTCCAGCATTTCCAAATCTGTATCAAACATAAGTGTGCCGTGGAACAACAGACGATTTTTGTGCAACGCCATTGCATTCCCTGAGAATTTTTTGCCAGCAACCATCAGATTATTCAGGTGAGTCAGCTCCGCTTGAACTCCCAATTGAGCCAAAGCTTCGACGACGGGATGTATGTATTTCGACTTATCGATGACTTTCGGCTGGATGTCGTGCAAAATAAAACTAAAGCATACATTTCCCAGATCATGATAGACCGCGCCGCCGCCAGAGATGCGCCGAATTACCTGGATATGATGGGCTTCGGCAAAACTGGCATTGATCTCCTGCAGAGTATTTTGGAATCGGCCTATCACGATGGTTGGTTCATTTCGCCACAACATTAATAGATCTTCTTCCAGGTCCTTGCCTTTCAGAAAGTATTCTTCATAAGTTAGGTTTACGGAGGGTGCGCAAGACCCTGTTTCTATATATATCATGGCAATAACGAAAAAAGGGGGAACAAGGCTGGTCACGGAGGTTGGAACCCTCTTCACAACCGCCATTCATCATAGTCTTCGATGCTTTTTCGATCTGCTATGTGCCTATCCGAAAATTCGGGAGGAGGTTGCATTTGAGAATGTGCAGCTCCGCCGCACACTCTCAAATGCGGTTCTTCTATAATTTTCGTATAGATAGTCAGTTCTCAAAGTAACTCTTCTTGATTAAATCTTCGCGGAGCTGCCCGGCTTTGAACATTTTGCCTGAGTTCATATTAACTATTTGGACCGAAGCGGGTGAATGAATATCCAAGTCCATTTTGTAAAAATCCCGACCGGCATCAATGAACAGATCCCGAAATAATCTACCATAATCCTTCGAGGATTCAGTGACGAGCTTGGGAAGAATTTCTTGGATTTTTTGATCGTCCCATTTTACCCAGAACTCAGACCGGCCACCATATAGAAGGCTGTCATTGATCTTGCCCATAGCTGCCTCCGGATTCAAATCCAAAGGGGCGACCAGGCAGAAACCGCGCGCATATTCCAGTGTACTCAGATCAAACCCTTTCTTGATCATTTTATTGACCGTCTGTTCAAGTATTCTCGCCGATACCTGGATGGACGCCACGATGCTGCTGGTTTTATGAGCCAGAAAATATATATTTTCCGGGATCACCCGGCAGTCCCGCTCTACTTGTCTGACCATGCCTTCATCTGGAAATTGATTGGCTTGAATTCCAAAAACGACTTCATCAGAATTATCCCGATAGTCTGTAAAATGAAAACTGTGATCTATATCCAACGCAGCTTTCGCACGCCCTGGACCGGAACCGATGGCCGCGAAGTCCCCACTTGAAAGAGGGTATCCTCCGATCTGGCTGCATAAGCACGCCAACAGGGGTTCCGCTGTGTATACGTCAACAGCCATTACCGATATATCACCGGGCAACACGTAGTTAGTGAGATGACAGGTTGCCAGGTCAGCCATGGTGATTTCTGCAAAGAGTCTGCCGGCCTCAAAGCCTCCCTTTTCATCCACTCCCATGTCGATGATATGCGCCCCGTTTTCCAAACAAAAATGGCGACACCCCAGTTGTTCTGCGTGTTCGATCAGGTATCTGACTTTGGGCATTACGTTTTTGTTTACACTTATCATTGCATTATTCCTAATTAACAAATAAGGTCTCACACTCATTCAATATGTGTTGGATCGTTTGCAAGAATCGGGCACACGGGGCGCCGTTGACCACACGATGATCGTGAGTTAGGCTGAGGTTTAGGACAGGTTTAACAAATATTCCGCCATTTTGGACCTGCACAACTTCCTGGATGGTTCCCACACCTAGAATTCCGCTCTCCCCGGGCTTCAGGATCGGAGTGAAGTATTTAATCCCGAACATACCCAGGTTACTAATGGTAAAGGTGCCTCCAGCGATTTCTTCCTGGGTGATGGATTTGTTCCTTGCTCGATCTGATAAGGCTTCCAGCTCAAACGCAATTTGTGACATGTTCTTTTGATCGGCATTTTTGATATTGGGGACGATCAAGCTATCCGCGACATCGATCGCGATGCCGATATTGATCTCAGCGCGGGTCACAAGGTTTGCATCCTCAATCACGGTTCTAAGCAATTTGTGCTCAACCAAAGCTCCAGCGACAGCTTTCACCAGAATGGCCGTATAAGTAAGCTTGATGCCTTTTTGGCTGAATTCGTCTTTATGCGACTGGTACGCTCTGACCATGGCAGCAGCATCCAGATCCATGGAAATAGTGGTCTGGGCGGTTGATTTTAGGCTGCTATCCATGGCGTTGGCGGTGCTGAGTAGCATCATGCTCATTTTCTGCGTTTCCCCCGTGGCTACGGACCGCGAGATTTTAGCACCGGCTTTTGGCAAAAGTCCGGCATTCTTCCCTGCAAGGATATCTTCGCGAGTGATCATGCCAAACCGGCCTGTGCCCTTGACGAAATGGTAATCCACGCCTAATTCTTCGGCTAACTGTAATCCCTTGGGTGTAATCTGGGGGGATTCGCGATATTCGGCACGTTCAATTTGCATGGTACTGCTTGGCTGCCTGGACGGCACATCCCTTTCTTCACTCTGAGTGAGTGGGGTTCTTTCTGCAGAATGTGCAACTGGAGCCAGGGCTTCCAAGGTTTCTCCTGCAGCACCCAGGATCAATATTGGCTCGCCACAGGCAATCGTCGCACCTTCCTCCCCCAGCAATTTTAGGATAGTTCCGTCCTCCTCCGCCAAAAGCTCATTGGTCAGCTTTTCAATCGCAATCTCACACAACACATCGCCTTTTGAAACGGTCTGTCCTTCCTTTACTGACCAGGAATTGATTGTTCCCTCCTCCATGGTCGCTCCAAATCTGGGCATTACAACATTTTTGGTCATTTTCGCCTTTCCTATTCCGGCTAAAAAGCCATCACTTCGCGGCAGGCCTTCAGAACGTCCGAATAATGCGGCATCACATAATCTTCCAGGACCGGTGCAAAGGGAACAGGAGTATCCAGCGAAGTCACCCGCCGAATAGGGGCTTTCAGATATTCAAAAACATCCTCATAGACCATGGCCCCGACTTCCGCGCCGTACCCCATGAATTTAGGTCCCTCCTGGATTACCACCAGCCGTCCCGTTTTGGCTACAGAATTAATTATTGTCTCCTTGTCCATGGGAAGCAGGGTACGTGGATTAATGATCTCGCAACTTAGCCCTTCCTTTGCCATCTCTTCGGCGGCTCTTATTGCAAAGTTCAGCATGGTCATTCCGGCTACGAGGGTGATATCTCTTCCTTCCCGTTCCACATTCGCCTTATATAGGGGCAGACTATAAAGTTCTTCGGGCACTTCACCTTTGGTGTTGTACAGGCCTTTGTGCTCCAAAAAGACAACTGGATTGTTGGATCGGATCGCAGATACGAGCAACCCTTTGGCTTCATAGGGTGTCGCGGGCGCAACCACAACCAGACCAGGGACGTTCATCAGCCAGGGCTCAATACATTGGGAATGTTGATATGCACAGCGGATCCCGCCGCCAGTGACAGCCCGTATCACTAGTTGGGCACTCGCCTGGCCGTTATACATATAGCATAGCTTGGCTGCATTATTAACGACCTGGTCGTAACATACTCCGATAAAATCCGCGAACATCATCTCGGCCACCGGCCTCAGACCGCAAATGGCCGCTCCGCAAGAAAGGCCAACAATGGCAGATTCGGATAGGGCTGTATCATAGGCACGCGTTGGCCATCGTTTCCAGATACCGCTGGTGATTCCAAAATCACCACCCATTTTGGCCACATCTTCGCCGATGATAAAAACCTTCTCATCTTGCTCCATCTCCTGGTGAAGGGCTTCATTCAGGGCTTTCGAAAAAGTGATGATCCTAGACATTATCTTGCCTCCACTTCGATATCGGTGTAGACATATTTCACGGCATCTTCCGGGTCCGGATTTGGACTTTCCAGTGCAAATTGAATATATCCAGAGATCTCGGATTCAACCCGAGCATGAATTGACTGCACGTCTGTTTCATTAACTCCATGCTCTGATATCAACCTGCCTCGGGTAATTTTGATCGGATCCTTTTCCTTCCACCGTTCCAACTCACCTTCCGGACGGTAGGCAGCTGGATCGCCAGAGAAATGTCCCTGCCAACGGTAGGTCATAAATTCAATCAAGGTGGGCCCCTGACCCGCCCGCGCCCGGGCAACCGCCCGCTCCACCGCCGGAATGACTGCTTCAATATCGTTACCGTCGACCACTTCATTGGGAACGCAATAACCGTTCGCCCACATTGCAAGCTGTGGTTGCGGGTGCGATTCTGTAAAACGGGTTGAAATGGCATATTGGTTATTTACCAAACAGTAGATCAGGGGTAATTTCCAAGTTGCAGCCATATTGATGCTTTCGTGGCACGTGCCTTCCCCTAATGTGCCATCGCCCATAAATATTGCGGTGACATCCTCGGTATGATTGTAAACCGATGCAAAAGCAGTTCCGAGGCCTGTGACCACAATGGAGCCTTCAATGGCGTTGAAGCCCATGTTACGCACTTTCAGATCATTGACATGCATAGATCCGCCCCGCCCGCCGTTGATGCCCGTTTTCTTGCCAAATAATTCAGCCATGATCCGCTTGCGATCTTCCGGCAGGCTGGAAAGAATAATTGCGCCGTGGCTGCGGTGATCGGGAAATTTGTAATCCGTCTTAAGCAAGACTTCGATGATTCCGGCCTGAGTGGCTTCTTGACCAATTCCCAGATGGATGAATCCTGGAATCGTTCCATTCTTGGAATATTTCTCGACCTCCTCCTCAAACCGGCGAATCAATACCATGTCTTCATACACTTTTAATAGACGTTCTTTTGAAATTGTCATGTCAATCTCCTTTGAATCATTTTTCAGTTCAGGAAACTCTTTTTGATTACATCGTAATTGATTTCCCCTGCTACAAAGCTTTTACCTGTGCGAACGTTATGGATCTGAAGTTTGGCAATCGAGTGAAAATCATGATCGATCTTGTAAAAATCTCTTCCAGCTCGTTCGAAAACCGTGGCAAATAACTCCGGATAATAAGGGGAGGAAGTCTTTGAAACCAGTTTTTCGATCACTGCTGGGATTTCATCATCCCTGGCATCCACCCAAAATTCTGCATCGCCGCCATATAATATGGCATCGTTAATCCTGCCAATCGCTTTGACTTCATCCAATACCAAGGGAGCAATCGGAGCTCGCCCGCGGGCATTGACAACCTTTGCAACATCAAACCCTTTTTCATGCATTTTATGGCAAACCTCCTCAATCATGCGGGCGGAAACTTGAATTTCTCCGACGATCGAGGCGCTCGGTGCAATCAGCAAGTACACATCTTCCGGTGGAACTTTACATGCCTTAGCCACTTCCAGCGCGATCGAATCATCGGGGTAGCGAATGTCCTGGATGCATAAAACGACTTCATCATTCCGGTCGCGGTAAGGGGTCATGTTCAAATAAGCATCAGTTGGGATCACTGCCTGGGCCCGGGCTGGCCCTGATCCAATCGTGGCAAACTCGCCCACCCCGAGCTGCCAGCCTGCGATCTGCGAAGCCAGACAGGCAATCAAAGGTTCGGCTACAAATAACTCGACAGAACCAAAGGAATAGTCATCGTTGAGTTTCCATGTGCCCAGATTGACAGTCGCCATATCACCCAAGGTCACCCGTGTAAATAAGATGCCCGCTTCGTTGCTGCCTTTGGCATGTAGACCCATGTCAATCAGGGTGGTTCCGCACTTCATTTGGATGACTTTGACCCCGATTTCTTCTTTACGGGCGATAATTTCTTTGACAACTTTGACAGCAAGTTGATTTATAGAATTTTTCATTGCCCATTCTCCTAAAAGCGATTTCCAAATACATCCACGGCCGCGCCCTTGATCGGACTCGCCTCATCCGACACTAAGAAAAGGACCACTTTCGAAACTTCGTCGGGCTGCAGCATTTCATCAAGTGAAATGGTGACAGCTTCGTCGCGATTCATTCTTTCGCGGGTATATTCGGTATTGGTCATTCCTAAATAAATGGCATTGACATTGATATTCTTATATTTGACTTCTTCTGAAAGCACATTCGAAAGACTAACAATCCCGGTTTTTGAAGCCGCATACGCTGCAAAGCCAGGGAAGTAGACTTTGGCTGCCGCAGAGGCAATATTCAATATTTTTCCATACTCCCGGCGCAGCATATGTGGGAGGACGGCCTTGATGCAATAAAAAGTGCCGTTTAAATTGGTATCAATCTGCATTTTCCAATCCTCCAGCGAAGTTTCCACCACCGGCCGAGACTTATGGAAAGCCGCGTTGTTGATCAGGATATCCACCTTCCCGAACTGGCTTACAAGCGCAGATACGGTCTGTTCGATTTGAGCTGGGTCGGTAATATCCGTGGTGGAGGGGATTGCCCTTCCGCCTTCAGACTCTATGTTCCGCCCGACTTTTTCCAAATTGGCCGCGTGTATATCCCAAATGGCAACGATGGCGCCCTCGCGGGCGAGGTCCTGAGCATACTGAGCACCCAATCCGCGGCCTGCCCCAGTGATAATCGCTACTTTATCCTGAAATCGTTTCACACTTCTTCTCCTTTAGACTTGGATGACTTTGAGCAGAACATCTTCGCAGTTTTCGCTGTGAGTATTGATCACTTTGCTAATTCGATCATAGTCTGCGTGCTTGATTACCTTGATAATGTTTTCATGATCCGAGATCAGGCGTTTGATTCCCACTGGGTAGCAACTTGCTCCTTCCCGATACCAGATTTCATGCACAAAAACATTCTCTTGAAGAATCTCCGTTACTCTCGGTAAAGCCGCCAAGGCATAGAAAGCCTTATGAAATTCTGCGGAGGATTGGGTATATAAAACAGGAGTTTGATTTTCCATCGCTTTCCAGCTTTTCGCAACCGCCTCCTCTAATTTTTCGATCGTTTTCGTTCCATCCTTGATAATCTTTTTTAGAACAGCCATCTCGAGCGCCCCCGAGATGGTTAGATTCTCGTGAATATCATCCTTGGTCAATTCTTTAACTTTAAAACCGACTCCTTGATATAGGATGATATATTTTCGAGAGGCAAGGATTTTGACTGCTTCACCCACGGGTGTTCGGCTGATTCCCAATTCTTGGGCAATCTCTACGATTGTATAGATTTTGTTTCGTTCCAGGTAGCCATTCGCGATTTTATCTTTGAGCAGTTGGTAAACATATTCCGCCTTGCTAAAGAAGGGCTGTTTTAATTCAATTTCAGGTAGTGGTTTGATGATCATAAAATCACACGCTCAATCCGGATAACCGTTTATTACCAGATCACTTGTGGAAGGGTGGAATTACCAGCTTCTGTCCATTTAATGAAACTCCCAAGCCCACTCGTTCGCGCAATCGATACGCGGATTCCTGGAGGTTATGGATCGCAGCCTCTTCATCCGCGGCTAAAAATACACCTTTTTCCAAGACAACATTGCCGTGAATGACCACCGTATCGATGGCGGCTGGATTCGCGGAGTACACCAGGCAAGCGATAGGATCGGCGACTGGAACGCAGGCGACATTCTTCGGGTTGAATATAAAGAAATCGGCTTTCTTCCCGGTTTCGATCGATCCAATCTCTTCTTCACATCCGACTACTTTAGCGCCGTCGATGGTCGCCATTTTTAGTACTTCCATCGCCGGGAGCAGCGTCGCATCACGGTGAATACATTTATGCAAAATCGCGGTCGTTTTAATGACTTCCAGCATATTCTGCGCATCATTGCTGGCTGCGCCATCTGTGCCAAGCCCAATATCCAACCCCCTCTTTTTTAATTCGGGGATGGGAGCAACTCCGGATGCGAGGATCATATTTGACACCGGGTTATGAGATCCCTTGATTCGCCTCTTTTGCAGAATGTCAAGACTTTTTTCATCCAAGTGAACTAGGTGAACTCCAATGAAATCCTCCCCCAGCACGCCGTTGCGGTCTAACAGTTCGACACTATTGACGCCATATTTTCCACGCGAATACTCATCATCATCTTCGGTCTCATCCAGATGCATCGTGATGCGGAGCCCATATCTATCTGCGCATTGGCGGATTTTTCGGTAGCCGTCCTCGCCCATATCCCAGATGATTCCTGGAGCCAGGGCTAAAGTAATTCTTTCGTGTCCCCGCAGCTCTTTTACCAGACGTTCAACATCTCTAAAAAACATGTCTTCAGTTTCATTAATCGGGCATTCGCTGCCCTTGGACAAGCTCTCGGTTTTCGTATGAGCCCGGCCCAAAATCCCGCGAATCCCAGTTTCATCATAGGCTTGCACCACGGCATCATCCAATCCCGGTTGGCTGCCATGCGCGTACATGTAATCCAGGACGGTGGTTACTCCGCTGCGCATGTTTTCAATGCAACCCGCAACCGCGGCGTTGTAGACATCGGTATAGCGAATTTCGTGCAAGGCTTTTCGAACCGAACTGTCCAGCCAGTCAAACAACAGCTTGTCACGGCCCAGTCCTTTGAGACCATTTTGGAAAAGATGAGTATGGGTGTTAATAAAACCGGGAAAAATAAACTTGTCCTGGCCATCGATGACTCTGGGACTTTCATATTTCTCAAAAACAGATCTGGACGGTTCAATAGCAGTGATCCTGCTGCCATTTACGACGATGGAGTGATCTTCCAGGATTTTCATCTCTTTATTCATAGTCACAATCGTCGCACTTTTAACAATCAGATCGGCATTTTCCATAAGAGTTTCCCTTATTGTATCTGGGGGTTATTTCTGCACAGGCAGTCCGTACACGATTTTTTGACGGGTGAAAAGGAAGCTATTCCTGTGCAATGCAATGACTAAAAACTGTGAATGGGGATGATCCAGGTAAGAAAACCCATTTCCATATCCGGGCGTGATCGGGCCTCCAATGAATAGCGAAGAATAGTCAACAAAAAATTCGTCTAACATCTGTTGATTCATCAAAAGCCACATATAGGTGGGGGATTCGATCAGTAGATGAAGAATGCCAATTTTTCTCAAGACATACATCAACAACCTCGCGTCTGGCTCGTTTCCCCCGGTCATGAGAACAACCTTCCTGCCGCTCTGGCGGCCGCTTTGTATTTGCCGGGAAATCCATTGCTCATTCACTTCCGCAGGGTTGTTATATGGGCCGATCAGCATCAATTCATTGTTATCAAACTTTTCTTTCAGGAACAAGCCACCCTGATACGAGGTTGCAATGATCGTTTGGATTTCAGGAACAGAGAAGATCGAGTGGGTCAGCGGGACATCCTTGCCGTCGAGAGAAACTATGATCGATAATGGATATAAGTTTTCTTTCCCCAACTTCTCTTTTCGCTCGCCAGTTAAGTCGGGATCAAAACAGGCCAGGACAACATCTGGTTCGGAGGTGAGCGTCTTTGCGCCAACAATGATCGCATCCGCATGGGCTCTCAAAACATTTAAGATCCAAAAATCGATCAAGCCACCCTCTGGGTCGATGGAATTGGCAGAAGCAACCACCGGACCCTGAGGATTATCCTGAAAAGCCATCTTGCCATCCAATGACAAAACCATGGAGGAAAATATATATGGCCGATCCGGGGGGGGAGAAGGAAAGTATAGTTCGTGATAGACAGTGGCTACTTTGGAAAAGGCCGTTTTGGTGATAGAACGTGCCTTGTTTTTTTCTAGCTCGCCCTGATCCTGGTAAAGCAGAACTAATTGCAACTTATCGATTGGGAAAGACAATTTTGGGATCATGCATTTACCTCTTTCGCATCCTACATGTTGCATACATCTTAAGATCTGAAAAAATCTTTTTGGTTAACCTTACCGTTAAAATCAATTGGACTGAATACCTGGATTAAAAATACTTTCCGACCTATTCTCTTTCTCTTATCAATGATAAGAATCCGAAAAATAGGCATCATCACTCTAAAAAATTATATCTTTATCCATGCAAAATTGCAATGGATGTTTTTTTCTTCTCAACTACTACCGGACCAATGTCATTAAGTTAAGCGCCATAGTTGCATAAAAGAGCCGGTAAAATCGGGCGGCTGGTACACGAAGCCGAAGAAACCGAGGTAAAACATGGACACCACCACTACACTGGCTCATGTAGGA
>Ga0182027_10010038_pt1 | contig 13512 bp, 9 predicted proteins | sample 712E1DmetaG_FD_121300 | JGI IMG/M metagenome (GOLD analysis project Ga0182027, IMG submission 121300) | Permafrost microbial communities from Stordalen Mire, Sweden - 712E1D metaG (Illumina Assembly) | ecosystem: Environmental > Terrestrial > Soil > Wetlands > Permafrost | place: Sweden...
AACATGCGCGAAGCAGATAATCAACGATGTTGAGAAAAATAAGTTTCTTCATATTATTTATGTTTTTTCTTACGACAAGCAATGCACAGGTTGTTTATACGCATGTGAGCAATGCAAATATCTATGAATTTTTAGATGAGTTAGCTTCAATAAAAGTGATTGAAATCAATTCAGTGGTCAAACCGTATTCAAGGATTTTTATTGCTCAAAAGCTAAAGGAGGCAAATGCAAAAGGTGATCAACTAAATAAAAGACAAAAAGATGAACTCGCATTTTATCTCAGGGATTATAATAAAGAAATTTCCGTTTCACCAAAGACTGATTATATTGGGAAAGAACTGTTTTGCAAAATGTGTAGAACAGAAATAAAACAACTACCTGAGAAAAAACGATTGGATTTATTTCATTATAAAGATTCTCTGTTTTCTTTTACTATTAATCCGATATTGGGAATTAAATACTATACAAATTCTAATGGTAACCTGTACCATAGCTGGAGTGGTGCGGATGCGTTTGCCTATTTAGGAAAACATTTTGGATTATATTCCAGCCTGAGAGATAATCATGAAAGTAAAATCATTACAACCCCTGATTACCTTACTCAGGAAACTGGATTTGGGAAAAAGGAAAGCGATAAAACCGGTACCGACTATAGTGAAATGCGGGGAGGTATTACCTGGTCAAATGAATATATGAGCATTGGTGTGATCAAAGATCATTTTGTGTGGGGTGATAATTACAATGGTTCAAATATTTTTTCAGGGAAGTCGCCCTCATTTGCACAGATCAATTGGAACGTGCATCCTGCAAAATGGTTCGAGTTTAATTATGTTCATGGCTGGCTGGCTTCCGGCGTCATTGATAGTCAGAAGACCTATTATACGCCTAACGGAAACAGAATTGTGTACCGTGAAAAACTATTGAGTGCAAACATGTTCACTTTTATACCATGGAAACAATTTCATATCTCTATCGGAAATTCAATTATTTACAGCGATATGGGAAGTAATCCGGCCTATTATATTCCGGTGTTTTTTTATAAATCTCTTGATCATACTTACGTTACTTCAAATTTCGGTGGTTCCAATGCGCAGATGTTTTGTAATATCAGCTCACGGAATATCAAAGGTGTTCATTTATATACCTCCTGGTATGTAGACGAAATCCATATTGCAAACATGTGGGACAAAAACAAACAATCAAATTTTATCAGCGCTAAAGCAGGCTTCAGAATTTCCAAAATAAAAAATATTTCTTTCATCGCTGAATACACGCGCAGTAATCCCATGGTATATAAACATTTTATCCCTACTACCACTTTTGCTTCCAATGATTATAACCTCGGGCATTATTTACGTGATAATGCACAGGAACAGTTTTTTTGTATTCGTTATAAGCCCATACGCGGGCTGTCCATTGATTTATCTTATGTTAATGCTCAGAAAGGTGAGGATTATGAATACACAGGTGTGGGCGGAAGCGGTCTTGGTCTGCCGTTTTTGGACAGCCTTGCCTGGAAGAATGAGACGTATGATGTCAAAGTGCAATATGAATTTATCAATGACGGGATTATTTTCGCTGAATTCACAAATAGTTTCATTAACGGTGATATTGGAAAATATACGCCCGAATTTATGTGGGGAAGAAAAAATACTTTTACCTTCGGGTTGAATTTCGGATTCTGATATGATCACATTTTATAAAACATTTATAAGCGGTCAGGAAGAGAAAAACATTTCTGAGGTCATTTCAAAAAATGACTTTTCAGATAGAAGTTTTTTTTCTGATAAATGTTCTGAATGGCTTGTAAAAGAAACCCATTCAAAGCGCGCTTTACTGACCGGTTCATGCACACAAGCTCTTGAAATGTCGGCTGTTCTTGCTGATATTAAACCCGGTGATGAAGTAATTATGCCTTCATTCACATTTGTTTCTACAGCAAATGCTTTTGTCTTAGCTGGAGCAAAAATCATTTTTGTAGATATTCGTCCTGACACATTAAATATTAACGAATCGCTAATAGAAAGGGCTATCACAAAGAAAACAAAAGCCATTGTGGTGATGCATTATGCCGGCCTTGCCTGTGAAATGGATGTGATCTGTAGCATTGCAAAAAAACATCATTTATTAGTAATCGAAGATGCTGCTCTAGGTCTTGGCGCTGCTTATAAAAAACAAGCATTAGGCAGCATTGGAAATTTCGGTTGTTATAGTTTTCATTATACCAAAAGCGTTCACTGCTTGCAGGGTGGTGCAATAATGATTAATAGGGCAAGTGATATCGATCGGGCTGAAACAGTCAGGGAAAAAGGAACTAACCGCATTCAGTTTCTTAAAGGGGAAGTAAACAAATATACATGGATTGATAAAGGATCAAATTATATTTTATCAGAATTGAGCGCTGCATTCTTATATGCACAACTTGAACAATCAGAAAAGGTAATTAAAAAAAGAAAAACAATCTGGTCCGAATATTATTCTCAGCTTAAGCAATTACAAAAAGCAGGACGTATCGAATTGCCCGTGATTCCTGACTATTGTACACATAATGCTTCTGTGTTTTATATCAAGGTCAAAAATCAAATTGTTCGCAACAAGTTGATTGATCATCTGAAAAAGAAAAAAATTCAGACAGCCTTTCATTACGTGCCTCTTCACAGTTCTTTCGCAGGATTAAAATTCGGGAAATTTCATGGTGAAGACAAATATACAACCAAAGAAAGCAGTCGTCTACTGAGACTTCCTCTGTTTTTTGATTTGAGCAATGATCAGGTTTCGTATATTTGTGAAAGTATTTCTGCTTTTTACAAATAAAAATATTACATCATTCCAATGAAAAGAAAACTTCTTCTATTCGTTTTCATTCATTTATGGGTTTTGTGTTCTGTTTATGCACAGCCTTTCAATATTGCGCCTCAGCATTATTCAAATTTATTGATTGATCAAAAAATCAATGATAAAAACATTTCATTTTATTCCTCAATAAAACCATATAATTACTGTGAGTTGCAACGCGCTTTCAATTATGATAGTATTGCAGGAAAGATAAATATTGTTTCCAAAAGCAAATTTCTTCGTGCTTTACTGAACTATAATTCCGATACTTCTTCATACAAAACAGCATCTGTTATTGCCTTCCCGAGAATGGAACTACAAGGTGGCAAAGATCTTTCAAGCGAAAAGAATTTGCTTGAAACCGGTATAGGTTTCAGTTTGCGTGGTCATGTGAAAAACCGTCTGGCTGTTTCTGTTGATTATATCAGCGGAAATTCTTCCTATCAGAACTATCTGGATTCCTCAATAAATCAATCACATATAATTCCCGGACAAGGTTATGCTCATGCAACGGATTTGGGCTATTGCAACCGGAATCTGGATTTTTATATTAATTATTCCACAAAAAAATATTTTGATTTCGAATTAGGAAAGGGCCGTCATTTCTGGGGAGACGGCTATCGCTCGTTACTTTTATCTGATAATGCAAATAGTTATTTATATTTTAAAATCACCACAACCATCTGGAAAATCAAATATGTAAACTTATACACGAATTTTAAGGATATCAGAAATACAGATGGGGACTTATCAAAAGCCCCAGACAAATATGGTGCTTTTCACTATCTAAGTTGGAATGTTTCCAAAAGAATAAATTTCTCTTTCTTTGAATCTATCATCTGGCAGGCCAAAGACAGCAGCGATACTCGTGGTTTTGATGTGGATTATTTAAATCCCATCATTTTTTATCGCCCGGTTGAATTCTCCCTGAATTCACCTGACAACGCATTAATGGGATTTAATTTAAGCGTAAAAGCATTTCGCAAACAACTTTTCTATGGCCAGTTATTGCTGGATGATTTTATTACAGCTGAAGTGCGAAAGGGATTTTCACACCAGATACATCCAAACGATACAACAATCCAGTATGGCTCCTGGATGAACAAACAGGCCTTTCAACTGGGATTAAAGAGTTTTGATTTATTTGGCATTCATGATTTAAATTTTCAAACTGAATATAATTATGTACGGCCTTATACTTATTCGCACAGGTATATCTATGAAAGTTATACGAATTTTGGACAGCCCCTGGCACACCCGCTAGGCGCTAATTTCTGGGAATCGGTTTCTTTTTTGAGATATTATTTTAACCGATTTTTTATCGAAGCAAAATTTCTTTATGCAAAAATCGGATACGACAGCACCGGCACCCATTTCGGGCAGAACATCTTCCAACCAACCTTTGACGCCCCAATACCCGGTGGAAACATTGTGGTAAATGAATACAAAAACACCATTGCACAAGGAATTCGCACAACTCTGAAATATGAAGATATTAATATCAGTTATCTTATCAGTCCTGATATGAATTTGATGCTCACTATCGGACTTACCCTTCGACAACAGCAATCAGCAATAAAAAACACCGACAATTCTTTTGTTTATATCGCCCTGCGAACTTCACTCTTTCGCCATTACAGCGATTTCTGAATTTCCTTTTGATTTAAAATGAACTCATAGTTTCCCCTAGTACAGAAATTTCAGAAAAATTTGTAGGTTTGTTCCTGAATAAAATTTGAAATATGAAGCATTACAAATTATTTTTAATTGCATTTGTCTTTTCATTTCTTGGAGTTACATTTGAATCTACCGCATGTACAAATGTGTTAGTCTCGAAAGGAGCATCAAAGGACGGCTCTGTGTTTATCTCTTATAATGCCGATGCGGGTGGGTTCATGGAACCTTTATATTTTATGCCTGCTAAAGACTGGGCTCCTGGTGATTCGTTGGAAGTATATGAATGGGATACCGGAAAATTTATGGGCAAGATCAAGCAGGTAAAACATACTTTTCAGGTCATTGGTAACATGAATGAATACCAAGTTGCTGTTGGCGAAACTACTTATGGCGGACGCGAAGAATTAATGGATCCCAAGGCTATCGTTGATTATGGAAGCATGATGTATATTGCTCTGCAAAGGGCAACCACTGCCAGAGAAGCCATTAAAATAATGACAGATCTGGTTGCCGAATACGGATATGCCAGCGAAGGAGAGTCGATTTCTGTTTCGGACCCTAATGAAGCCTGGATTTTTGAAATCATTGGTAAAGGGAAAAAAGAAAAAGGGGCCGTGTGGGTGGCACGTCGCGTTCCGGACGGATATATCTGTGCACATGCCAATCAAGCGAGAATAAGGGACGTTCCGCTGAAAGATAAAGATTGCCTTTATGCTCCTGATTTAATTTCCTTTGCGGAAAAAGAAGGTTATTATGATTCTAAATCGGGAAAGCCTTTTAGTTTTGTGGATGCCTATTGTCCATTGGAACCTGGTGGTTTGCTTTATTGTGAAAACAGGATCTGGAGTATTTTCAGACGCGTTGCCCCATCTCAAAATTTTTCTACTGACTATTGGCGCGCGGTGAAAGGTGCTGAGCCCTATCCCCTGTTTGTAAAACCGGATAAAAAACTTGCAGTGGAAGATGTGATGGCATTAATGAGAGATCATTTCGAAGGGACGGAATTTGATATGACAAAAGGTTTGATAGCAGGACCCTATGGTTGTCCTTACCGCTGGAAACCACTCGTCTGGAAATTAGAAGGAGATACCATAACTAAATATGCATGGGAACGTCCCATATCAACGCAACAGACAGCATTCTCTTTTGTGGCACAATCCCGTTCGTTTTTACCGAATCCAATTGGCGGAGTATTTTGGTATGGAGTGGATGACACTTATTCCAGTTGTTATATGCCGCTATATTGCGGGATTTATGAACCTCCATTCGCTTACCAAAATGCTGACGTAACAAAGTTTTCATGGGATTCACCAGCATGGGTTTTTAATCTGGTGGCCAATTATGCGTATGGAAAATATTCTTACATCATCAAGGATATTCAGCTTGTGCAAAAAGAACTTGAAACAAAATTTCTTGCACTTCAACCAGAGATTGAGAAAACAGCTATTGAGCAGTATAAAAAAGACCCTAAATTGGCAGTACAGTACCTGACAGACTATTCTGTAAACCAGGCCAACATGGTGTTTGCAAGATGGAAAGATCTTTATGCAACCATCGTAACAAAATATAACGATGGTTATATCAACGACGGAAAAGAACACGGCCGGCATCCGCAAAGCACTGGATACAGCACAGAATTTTTGAAAAAAGTCCTGCTGGACAGACCTGATTATTATCAGGAAAAATGGAGGGAACCAAAGAAATAAAAATTATAGAATTCTTCTAAAAATGGCAGGCAAATCACCTGCTTTTTTTTACTTAAATCGTTTGCTTATTCAAATTTCTTTCATACATTTGTCACTTCACCTTAATAAAACAAGATTTATTTCATTAGCAATGCCATTGACCAAAATATTAATTGCGGTTAAAACGTATCCTAATTTTTCATCAAAGAATGAAGAGTTGGCATCCATTGCCGGGTTCAGAGAAGATGGAACGTGGATTAGGATTTATCCTATTCCCTTGAAAAAACTTTCCTTTGAAAAACAGTTCAAGAAGTATGATTGGATTGAAGTAGATGTGGAAAAAAATCCTGACGATATTCGTACTGAAAGTTTTCACCTTGTGAATCCCGACAACCCTATAAAATCTATTGGACATCTTGATACTGAAAACAATTGGCAGGAGCGCAGAAAACATGTCTTGAAAAAAGTTTATACTAATTTTGAAGAACTTCTCGATGATGCAAAAAACAAGACTCATCCGGTATCCCTGGCCGTTTTTAAACCAAAAAAAACAGTACAATTTGGCAATATAAGAGTCCCCGGCGAGTGGGATAGTACAAAAAAAATTCTACTCGAGAAATATAATCTCTATGATGATTATGACGATGAGATTGAAACCATCAGAAAACTTCCTTACAAGTTTCATTTTCTTTTTGAAGATGAAAAAAACGAACAATATAAAATGATTCTTGATGATTGGGAAGCAGGCAACCTGTTCTGGAATTGTATGAAAAAATATGAAAACAACGAAGCCCGGGCGTGCGATTATGTAAAACGTAAGTTTTTTGACGACTACGCCAAATCCAAAGATGTCTCCTTTTTTCTAAGCACTACCTTTAATTCACATAAAACTGCCAAAAATCCATTTTATGTGGCAGGTGTTTTTTATCCAAAATTCGAACACGAGATTTCTTTCTTTTAAACTACTTCCCTTTTTTCTTTCATTTTCCCATTAGCATAATAAGCTAAATATCTTATTCATCGGGGCAAATCGGGCATTAACAGATTTACTGTTTCCCACTTTTGTTAATGATAATATGTTTGCATCGTTAAACATTTATTCACTTAAATCGTACAATGATGGAAACAACAACTTATTTTTGCAGAAAACGAAGATTCATGAAAAAAATCATTTTCGGAATTCTTTTAATTGCAGCCGGCATACTGTTGCTTTTATTTAACACCGGGTATCTCCCGATTGAATATAGGCATATTGTATTTTCCTGGCCTGTCTTACTTATCGCATTCGGACTTATAAATATTTTCAATAAGGATAGCTGGGTTGTAGGCATAGTGCTTCTTGCCGTCGGTGGGTTTTTTCTTGCACATCATCTTTTATTTTTCCCTCAGGATTTTCATCTGGTTTTCTGGCCTGCACTGCTAATTCTGTTTGGATTATTATCTATTGTTAAAAGAGGATTTTCTCATCACTGGCATGATCATCACCCGCATCGCCAACATGATTTCAGACTTGACTCAGGTTATATTGAGGAGAAAAATGTATTTGGTGGAAGCAAACAGAAAATTACTCCCTGTGAGTTTAAAGGAGGAAGAATACAGAATGTGTTTGGCGGAACAGAGCTTGATCTGACACAAACAACGCTGGCTGAAGGAAAAAATGTGCTGGAAATTAAATGTGTTTTCGGCGGAGTTAGTATAATTGTTCCTTCCGACTGGGTGATCCATGTGGAAATGACCTCTGTCATGGGCGCATTTGTGGATAAAAGAAGCGGCGTTCCTACCGCACCTTGCACCAGAGAACTTTACATTAAAGGTGAAGCGGTATTTGGGGGTGGAGAAATAAAAAGTTATTAGACAAAACCTCTGTCAATAAAGTAAAGTGGAACATCCCATTTTTAAAAACATAAAAATTCTTCTGATTTATTCAGTAATGTGGATTCTCATCTTGGGGATCCACTTTACTGTTTTATATTATTCTCGCCCATTCAGCATTTTGATTGATATTGCAGATAGTATTGTGTTTAATCTTACAGCAGGGTTCATGGGGCTGGTTATATGGTATGTCGTTCGCTACAGCAAACCGGGGAAAATAAATATCATCAATCTGTTTATTAATAATCTCACTACTTTATTTATCATTGTGCTTCTCTGGCTCGGTGTGGGTTATTCATTGCTATATCTTTTCAATTCCGGCAATACTGATTATCTTAATTTTCTCAATGATACCATTCCCTGGAGAATTTTTATAGGATTGTTTTTATTTGCGATCATTGTGCTGGTATATTATCTTATAATCAATTTTGAAAACCTTCAGGAAAAACTCGGCAATGAAGGACATCTCAAAGAAATGATCAAAGAAGCAGAACTGAATTTGTTGAAATCCCAGATCAATCCGCATTTCCTTTTTAATAGCCTGAATTCAGTGAACTCACTTATTATCACCAATCCTGAAAAAGCTCAGGAGATGCTGATAAAACTTTCCGATTTTCTTAGGTATTCGGTCTCCCTACCAGAGAATGGATTTACAACTCTGCACGATGAACTTGACAATGTGCGCCGATATCTTGATATTGAAAAAGTTCGTTTTGGAGAGAAACTTTCTTATGAAACTTTTTTTTCTGATGATTGCACTGCATTGAAAATTCCCGCAATGATTCTTCAGCCGTTATATGAAAATGCTATTAAACATGGCGTATATGAAAGCACCGGACAAATCAAAATTATTACTTATTGTGAATTTATTGAAGGTACGTTAAAAATTATTATTTCAAATAATTTCGAAAAAGGTGTTTCCTCCAAAAAAGGCTCCGGTATTGGCTTAAAGAATATTCGCGAACGGCTTCTCTTAATTTATCAAAATAATAGTTTACTTAAAACTAATATCAACAATGATGTTTTTGAAGTTCACCTAATCATTCCTCAACACAACTAAAATAACAACATGAACTTACGCGTTATAATTATTGAAGATGAAGAACCGGCAAGAAACTTGCTGAAAAATTATCTTGCTTCTCATAAAGAAATAGAACTCATAGGAGAATTTGACAATGGCTTCAGCGGACTGAAAGGCATCAATGACCTTAAACCGGATCTTGTGTTTCTCGACATTCAGATGCCGAAGCTCACCGGTTTCGAACTGCTTGAAATGATTGAGAATCCGCCTCAGATTATTTTTACAACAGCTTATGATAGCTTTGCTATAAAAGCATTTGAAGCAAATGCAACAGATTATCTTCTGAAACCATACACCCGCGAACGGTTTGGGCAGGCAATAGAGAAAGCTGTTTCTAATTTCAATACAATAAAAAAATCAAATGATCCTGTTAAATCTTTGATGCAAACTGTTGATAATAACACAGACCTATTATCCAGAATTGCTGTTAAGTCTGGACCAAGGGTAAATGTCATTGCAGCAGATGAAATCATTTATATTGAAGCAGATGGTGATTATGTAAAGATTCACACGAAAGAAAACGTTCACCTGAAAGAAAAACCAATGAAGTATTACGAAACACATCTTGATCCTTCGCAATTTGTCCGCATTCATCGCTCCTATATTGTCAACGTAAATGAGATTCTTAAAATTGAATATTACGATAAAGAAACACATGTGGTAATTTTGAAAAACAATGAGCAATTACGCGCCAGCACCAATGGTTATAGGCTGCTTAAGCAAATGCTGAATTTATAAAATCATTGGGTATAAAATATTTTCCCGGCTATTTCGTTTTTGAGTAACTTTCCGGCCTGTTTCTCGTCAGAGAAAGATTAAAATATTTTAATGAAACAAAACTTACTTTTCTTTTTTATTTTCTTCTTCTTCGCGTTTTCTTTAAACGCATTTACATTGAGTGGTTATGTTACGGATCCTCTCGGAAAACCATTGTCGTTTGTGAACATCATGATTAAAGGCACATCCAAGGGCTGCACTTCCAACGAAAAAGGATATTATTCTTTTGCGCTGAATCCCAGCGATTATGAAATTGTCTATACTTACATCGGGTTCACTCAGCAAACACTGAAAATAAAAATCGAAGATAAAAATGTGGTGCAAAATGTGACCATGAGTAAAACAGAACTGATGCTGAAAGTGGTGACCATTTCTGGAAATGATGAAGATCCTGCCTATCGGGTGATTCGTGAAGCACAGAAAAAACGTAAGTTTTATCTTGAACAGGTGGAGGCTTATTCATGTGATGTATATATTAAAGGCCTGCAGCGAATGAAAGAGATGCCAAAAAAAATTATGGGTTTTAAACGTGAAGATCTTTTAGGGGATCAGATGATCGGCCTTGATTCCAATGGACGCGGTATTCTTTATCTTTCCGAATCTGTTTCCAAATTTAATTTTAAACAACCCGATAAGATTAAGGAAGAAATGATCTCTTCCAAAGTGAGCGGTAATAACAAAGCTTTCAGCTATAATCAGGCGTCTGATTTACTTTTTAATTTTTATGAGAACACACTTGATTTGGCCGGTTTGAGTGAACGGGGCTTCATTTCACCTATTTCAGCAAGCGCATTTTTATATTATCGCTATAAACTTGAAGGTGCCTTTATGGAAAACGGTTTGCTGGTAAATAAAATTCAGGTGATCCCGAAACGCAAGAATGATCCCGTGTTCAGAGGATATATTTATATAGTGGAAGACCTCTGGAATATTCACAGTACCGATTTGTATCTTACAAAAGATGCACAGATTGATTTCGTGGATTCACTGGTAGTACAGCAAGTACATGCCCGTGTTGAAGGGGAAACATGGATGCCTGTTTCCAACAAATTTTCTTTTGAATTTGGATTCATGGGAATAAAAGGTGAAGGATATTTTCTCGGATTTCAAAGCAATTATATTCTGAATCCTGATTTTCCCAAAGGATTTTTTGGTAATGAAGAATTAAAGATCAACGAGGATGCCAATAAAAAAGATTCCGCTTACTGGGAAAGCACAAGACCCGTTACACTAACGGATGAAGAAAAAAAAGATTACCATTTCAAAGACAGCCTTATGCTCGTTACGAATACTAAGGTATACAAAGATTCTGTTGACAGAAAGCGAAACCGTTTTAAAATCGGGAAGTTTCTTTTATCTGGTTATAATTATTCCAATACTTTTAAAAAATATAATGTCTATCTTAACTCAGGAATTTTCAGTGTAAATTATAATACAGTGGAAGGCTGGGTGTACAATCCCTCAATGGGCTTCTACAAGCACTATGAAAACTTCAAATCCTATTCACTGGGTGGTAGCGCAGAATATGGCTTTGGCAATAAGCAATTCAACGGAATGGTATATGCAAATTATTATTTTAAGCCTCAGCATTTTTCAAACTTAGGTTTTTCTGCAGGCAGTAGCGTTCAGCAATTCAACTCCTGGGCAATTGCCCCGTTGTTAAATACTTTTTATACGCTGTTCCTCAAGGAAAACTATTTAAAGATTTACGAAAATCAATTTGCATCATTATACTATAGCACTGAACTAAAAAATGGAATTTATTTTAATGCCGGTGCTTCATATAACGATCGTATTCCTTTAAACAATACTCAAACATGGTATCTGAAAGGCAACCAGAAAACTCATTTTACCTCTAACAATCCTCAGTATCCCGACAGTTCAGGAAATTCTTTCACAAGGAATCAAGCTTTATTTGCAAATGTAGGTTTTACTTTTCGTATCAAACAACGCTATTATACACGGCCGAATGAAAAGGTGGTACTTGGGTCGAAATATCCCGAATTTCATGTTAATTATAAAAAAGGAATGGGTGATGTAAATTTCGATTTGCTTACCGCAAGTGTTACCAAAGAGATTAGAATGAAATTGCTCGGAGTATTTAAATTTGATGTATCCTGCGGTTCTTTCCTGAATAAAGAGAAATTATTTTTTATGGATTACAAACACTTTGATGGTAACCAGACTATTTTCCTCAACCGTGCCAACAGAAGCGGAAGTAACACCATAGAATATGGAACAGGAGGAAATTCAACCCTGATGGGATTTAATTTGCTTCCCTATTATCAATACTCAACCACATCAGATTTTATTGAAGCACATGCTGAACATCACTTCAACGGATGGATCATCAATAAATTTCCGCTATTGCGCAAGACACGTTTTCAGGAGGTGGTAGGAATTCATTACTTACACACGAAAGAAATTAATCAGTATGTTGAACTTACGGTAGGCATTGAAAAAATTGGCATTCCCGGACTTATCCCCGGATTTCTCCGTGTGGATTTTGTTACCGCTATGAATGCAGGTGCTAAGATCACTAATGGTTTTAAAATCGGAATAGGAATGTAAGATATTTTGCATTGCAACAATTAATAAAAAACAATACTTGAAAAATTGATAATTACTAAGCAAAAATATTTTACCACATAGGATCATAGGTGCATAGATTTCACATAGAATAAACTCATTGAAACTATGTGTTTTTCTATGTTTCTATTGTGGCTATGTGGTAAATTTAATAAAAACTATTTAGGTCTAATAAAATACAAAATAATTCACTCATGAAAAAACTAATATTATTAATGATGGCGCTGTGCTTTGCCGCATTGGGTTACACCCAGGATTATCCGGTAAAGGTAAAAGTGCTAAAGAATGGTCTAAAAGTAATTGTATGCGAAATGCCCACGCATGGTTTTGTGCAATCCGAAATATGGTACAACGTGGGCAGTAAGAACGAAGGACCAGGTATACACGGTATTGCACACATGTGCGAGCACATGATGTTCCGCGGATCAAAAAAATATCCCGGTTCGCTCATTAAAAGAATTGAGCAGAGCGGTATCACGGAGTTTAATGCTTACACTTCCTTTGACAGAACTGTATATTATGAATACGCTCCTGTGAGTTATCTCGATACCATTTTCGATATGGAATCCGATCGTATGGCGAACCTCGTCATTACCCAGGATATACTTAACACAGAAAGACAAGTGGTGGCTGAGGAATATAGCAACGGCAAAAACAACTGGTATGAGCGGATGAATTACGAGCGATATAAAACGCTGTATCCAGCGGGGCATCCCTACGAAGTGGACGTGATAGGCAATTACGATGATATCATTTCGTTTACAGAAGAAAAATTGAAAACTTTTTATGACAGCTACTACAGTCCAAACAATGCATTTATGGTGGTGGCCGGTGATGTCAAGACAGATGATGTATTTGCATTGGCAGAAAAATATTTCGGAGGAATCACCAAACAACTCGACAGCAAAAAGAAAAATGATGTGCCGGATATTCTTACAAATAAAATCAAACAAAACGAAATGGGTATTGATTTCCCTATTCAGATATACTCTTTTG
>Ga0182027_10010040_pt1 | contig 13511 bp, 7 predicted proteins | sample 712E1DmetaG_FD_121300 | JGI IMG/M metagenome (GOLD analysis project Ga0182027, IMG submission 121300) | Permafrost microbial communities from Stordalen Mire, Sweden - 712E1D metaG (Illumina Assembly) | ecosystem: Environmental > Terrestrial > Soil > Wetlands > Permafrost | place: Sweden...
GCGTTGGCGAGCTGCATCTGACGGGGGGTTCTGGCGCGGACGCGGACGAGGGCCGGGCTGGCGACGACCGCGGCCAGGCAGCGGGCCCGTGACGTGGCCACGTTCAGGCGGTTCAGGCTGTACAGGAACTCCATGCCACGCGGCGCGTCCTCGGGGCTCGAGGTGGCCATCGAATAGATGGATACCGGCGCCTCCTGGCCCTGGAACTTGTCGACCGTGCCGACCCGAGCGGCGGGCAGAACCCGGGCGATCTCGGCGACCTGTGCGTTGTAGGGCGCCACGACCAGCACGTCATCCCAGGTGAGGGGGCGGCGCCGGCCGTCGCTGTCGGTCCAGGCGGCGCCGCCCTCGACGAGCTCGCGGATGAGCTCCGCCACGACCGTCGCCTCCTCGGGCGACTCATTGCGATTGCCGCCGTGGGCGACCGGGAGGAACCGCACGCCGGTGCCCGAAAGCTGCCCCGGCCCGTCCAACGCCTGGCGCGCGAGCCACTCCTCGGACGCGAGGCGGCCCTCGTAGAACGCCTCCGAGGTGAAGCGGCACAGGTCCGGGTGGAGCCGCCGCGTTCGCTCCTGGAAGAGCCCGAGGTCCGGCGGCATCGTGGAGGCGCCCGCGAGGACGTGGCCAAGAGCCGACGCCTCAGCCCCCGGCGGGTGCGTTCCCTGGAGAGGCTGGTCGAGCTGCTGCGGATCGCCGAGCAGGATCAGGTTTCGCGCCGCGCCGGAGACGGCGATCGCGTTGGCGAGCGACAGCTGACCGGCCTCGTCGATCACGAGGACGTCGACGGCGTCGGCGAACTCCGGCCGCGACCACAGCCAGCCCGTGGCCCCGACCACGTCCAGCTCGCCCGCCGCCAGCGCGTCGCGCAGCTCGCCGTAGCCGTCGAACGGCTCCGCCGCGTCCGAGGTGCAGTCGCCGGAGCCATCCGCCTTCTGGCCGATCCGGACCTCGAGCCCGCCCTCGGCGGCCCTCTCCGCGACCGAGTCGAGCAGGTGGCCGATGACCCGATGGCTGTTCGCCGTGACGCCGACCTTCAGGCCCAGGCGCACCAGCTCGACGGCGACCTTCGCCCCGAGGTATGTCTTGCCCGACCCCGGCGGACCCTGGACGGCCAGCCAACCGCCCGCCAGCTCGGGCGCCAGGCGCTCGGCGGCAGCCAGAGTGGTCTCGCCATCGCGGCAGAGCGGCCCTTCCCCGCCCACTCGCGGTGGCCGTCGCATCAGCAGCTCGCGGGCCGCCGCGTAAACACCCGGCCCGTCGACCCCGTGGTCGGCGACCCATTCACCGGTCCGGAGCAGGGCCTCGGAGAGCGGCGCCGAGTCGACGTAGTCGAACGGCACGAGCGACGTGGGGTGCGGCCCGTCCGTCTTGGGCCCGCGCCGCAGGTCGAGCGTGCCCGCCGCCTCGTCCATCGCCACGACGCTCCCCGGCGAGCGATTCGTGGCCGGATCGCGGACGTCCGTCCCGACATCGATGGCGTGCTCCTGCTCGGGGAAGCGGTAGCGATAGACCGTCGATCGGGCCGTCTCCCCCACCCTACCCACCAGCTCGATACCGCCGATCGGTTCGCGCTCGCCGATGCGCTCCTCATCGGTCAGGTCGTGCATGAGGTAGTAGTAGCGCCACCAGAACGACTTCTCCTCGCGGCGGTGCCAGCTCAGCAGCTGGGCCATGAGCCAGCGGCCGTGCTGCTCGGGCGTGCGGGCCGCCGCCTCGTCGGGCACGCCGGCGCACAACCGGTCCGCGACCTCGGCGACGTGAGCCAGCTTCGCCGACAGAGCCTCGCGCGGCGTCGACTCGGCCGGGGCAGGTCGCGGTAGCGTCGCCCCAACCCGCGCCGCCAGTTCGAGACGCCGCTCCTCCAGCCAGTCGCGCAGTCGCCAGTTCGAGACGCAGTCGTCTCGGTTGTAGCGTTCGATACTCTGCAGCGTCTCGTCCGTCTGCGGCGAGCGCGGCCCGGCGGATCCCGTGTCGACGTCCGCCAGCCAGCTCTCGAAGGCAACGATGCTCGACCCGGCGTCACGCAGGTTCTCGTCGCGGGTCAGGCCGTAGAGCGGCTCGAGCTTCTTGATCGAATAGCTCTCGACCGAAGCTCGCAACCCCTGCCTGACCGTGCGGAATAGATCGACGAAGACATCGCCACGCAGCAGCCGATCTACCTCTTCCTCGCGAGTGGCATAGCGGCCCATCAGCCGGCCGACGGCAGTCGTCTCGTACGGGGCGTAGTGGTAGATGTGGATCGCGGGATCGGCGGCCAGCCGGTTGATCATCAGGTCGATCGTGGCCTCGAAGGCTCGCTTCTCCGCCTCGGGCGTCACCTCGCCGGCTTCATCGACCGCCCAGATCGCATGGAACGTGGGCTCGCCCGCAGGAGCCTCACCGTCCGGACCGACGAGCCCGGGCTCGAGGATGCCGAAGAGGTAGTCGACGCCGTCGTCGAGCGCGAACGGGTCGCCCTCGATGTCGAAGAAGAGGTCGCCCGGGCGTGGTTCGGGCAGGCTGGTGAGACCCCGGTTCGGCTCTAGAGAGTCGTCCGGCCGCCGCGCCGGCGGCAGTAGCTCGTACAGAATCCGGCCCGCGTCCTGGCCGCGAACCTGGATCGCTGCCTGCTCCCGGGCAGTGGCCAGCGCCGCGCCGCCCACGCCATCGAGTGGCTCCGGAAGTGGCAGCTCCAGGGCCGCGAGCCCGCGGCGCGTCGGCACTCCGGCGCCCTTCAACGCCCGGCGCAGCCGAGTGGGGGCGCTGGCCACGAGCGACAGGTCGTCGTCGCCACGTCGGCGGGCCTCGCAGACCAGCTTCCAGCGGCACACGTCGCAGTGCTCCACCGGCTCCGGGTACGTGCCCGCCGGCGGGTACGTGACCCCGTCCGCCGCAACGCGGGCCTCGAACGCCGCCTTCACCGTCCGGTAGTAGGCCATGTAGTCCGCCACGCGGTGCCGCTCGACGGTGCGGGCGCTGCCGCCCAGGGCGACGTGCATCCATTCCGGCTCGAGCTTCTGGATGGCGGTCAGCTGCTCCACGTACGAGCAGATCTGGAGCAGCGCCGAGGCCTTGACGTGGCGGGCCAGCTTGGTGTCGACGACCTCGTAGCTCCACGGCCCCAGCGCGCTCGGTCGTTCCACTCGCGAGAGGAAGTCGGCCAGCCCGAGCCACCGGCCGTCGAAGAACGTGGCCTGGTAGATGACGTCGTCGCCCCGCCGAATGGCCTCCTCGGTCGCGCGGGCCGCGCCCCACAGCTGCGCCAGACGATCCGCGGTCGGAGCGTCGTGGTCACCCGGGTCGATGCGTGTCACCCGCCGGCCGGCGCCCTCCAAACCCGCCAGATAGCGGGCCTCGTGCTCGATCCCGCGTTTGGCGATGAGGTCGATCTCCGGGTCGAGCCGGATCGGTCGGTCGACCAGGCCGGCCATCGCCGCCAGCTCCAGGCCGACCAGGTGCTCGCACGCGAGGAAGCCGACCAGGTCGGTCGCCGCGAAGATGGGCTTGCCGCCGATGAGCTGCATCGCCGCTCACGATAACCGCTGGCTGTGACATCTCACGTGGCACGCCGTGACACGCAGTGTCACGCCGCGGGCCCGAGGGCTTGAGCCACGTGCCACCGCACGTCCGTGTAGAGTGGCCCGACATGATTCGGCGCGGCGTGGACATCGGCTAACGAGAAGGATCCGCCAGGTGCGCACTCGACTATTCCAGTTGCTGGCTCCGGTCGTCCTCGCCGGGACGATGCTCGGCGTTGCCCCCACGGCAGCTCGAGCCGACGGCGGCATGATCGAGACCGGCACCACGACCTACGAGGTAGTGCCGGGCAAGAACCTAATCCAGGTCACGATCCAGATCTCGATCTACAACGCCACGCCCAACAAGGTCACCAGCACCGGCATCGAGTACATCTTCTGGAACCTCACCGAGATCACTGTCGAACAGGAGGCCGGTCCGGTCTCGGCGACCTCCGACGCCGGCGCCGTGTCTCAGTCCGTCATTAGCACGGACAAGTACTACCGCTACATCGACCTCAACTACCCCAGCGTGTACTACGGGCAGACTCGGGTGGTCACGGCCACGTACTCCATCCCCGCCGCGCCCCACGCCGCCGGCGGCTTCCGCGCCGGGCAGGCTTACGCCAGCCTGTGCGCAGTGGGCAACGGTTGGGACACTGGGACGGTGTCGGTGGTCCTGCCCACCGGATTCAAGTTGTACGTCGACGATGGCAGCGACCTGACGCAGAGCAATGCATCGGGCGACAAGCAGGTCTATTCGAGCGGCACCCAGGCGAGCCCCAACAAGTTCTGGACCTGCGTCGACGCCGAAGATGCCGCCAACCTGACGCACACGCCTCTGACCGCCGCCGGGCAGGCATTCGACATCGAGAGCTGGCCTGAAGATGCGTCGTGGAGCAGCTCGATCCGGACCGATGTCGGCGGTGATGTCGTGAGTCTGGAGAAGCTAACCGGCCTGAAGATGCCCGGCGGCACGATCACCATCCTCGAGGCGGGCGATCAGCAGCTCGGGGAGTACGGCGGCCTGTACAACCCAAAGACGACCACCGCCAGCATCCCCGAAACCGTCCGCGCCGACACTGTGGCCCACGAGCTGGCGCACGTCTGGTTCAATCAATCGCTGTTCCAGGACAAGTGGGCGATGGAGGGTCTGGCCGGCTACAGCGAGCAGGCCGCCGGTGCCGGTAACTACACTCCGTGCGCCGAGCCGGGCGCCTATCCCGGGTCCGGGACGCCGGACCTCAAGGCCTGGCAGCTGCTGACCAACAACTCCACGGCGGCGCAGCAGGACCTTCTGGATTGGCAGTACGCGGCGTCCTGCTACCTGTTCACGGACCTGGCCGCGTCGATGGGCTCCGCCAACTTCAGGAACGTCCTCGACGCCGCCGCGGCCGGCGAAATGGCCTACATCGGCGACATTGCCGACGAGAAGCGCGCCGGCGCGGGGTTGCCCCTCTCTTCGAGAGAGCTGCTCGACCTGATCGATGAACGGGGCATGGTTGCGGCCGGGTCGAGCGATCTCGACGCGGCGCAGAACCTCCTTGCCAAATATGGACTCTTCGACCCGGCGACACTGGCCGCCCGATCGAGCGCGAGAGCCGCCTACCACTCCCTTGCGACCGCAGCCAAGACCTGGAAGATGCCGGGAGTGATCCGCGAGCCCATGACGAACTGGCAGTTCGACAACGCCCAGGCGGCGATGGCGACCGCCAGCCAGATAATCGGCGTCCGCGACGCGATCCAGCAGAAGGTATCCGGACTCAACCTCGACGGCACCGACCTCCAGAAGAAGTTCGAGGCGGCCGCCACTCAGGCCGAGCTCACGGATCTCCTGGCCCTGATCAAGAAGGAGGCCGACGCGGCCGACAAGCTCGATCAGGCGACTCGACTTCAGGACGACAACCACAGCCTGCTGCAGGCGATCGGGTTGCTCGGGACCGACCTGACCACTCCGCTCAAGCAGGCCCGGACCGACCTCCAGAACATCAAGCCCGACGATGCCAGCGCGGCAGCCCAGTCGGTGATCGACCGAATCAACGGTTCGGGCGATCAAGGCCTGCTGCGGGGAGGCGGCGTCGTCGGCGCTCTGGCGGTGCTGCTGCTTCTGCTCGCCCTGGTCATCGCGTTCCGGCGGCGACGGCCGGCCGTGGTCGTGATCGGTCCAGGCACGCAGATCGGTCCGGTGGTGATGCTTCCGCCCGGTCCGATGGACGTGAGTCAGAACACCTGGCAGGCGCCGCAAGGCCCGGGCACGTACTGGCCGCCCGCAGGATCGTGGCAACCGCCCGCAGGATCGTGGCAACCGCCCGCGGACCCGCCCGCGGCCCCGACCGCGTGGCCACCGGCGCCGCCCCCCGCCTGGCCGCCCGCAGGAACGTGGCAACCACCCGAGGACCCGCCCGCCGACCCGGGCTCGGAGCCGCCGTCGATCTGACGCGCCGGGCGGTGCCAGCACTCAACACATACTGGGGTAAACCCCTAATCCTCGGCCCCTAGCGTCCGACTGCTCCGACATGGACTCGATCAACGCCGTCAGCCAACCCGCGACGCAGGCCGCGCAGGCCGTCCAGGCCGGACAGGCCAATACCGCGGTAGGCACCAGCCAGACGGCCACGCCTCCGTCGGGGCTGCCGCCGGCCAGCCTGGCCCAGGCAGCTTCTATCAACACCCTCAACGCCCAGCTCGCCTCGAGCCAGTGGGGCATCGATCCGGCGACCGTCAGCGGCGTCTACGGCGGAGCCGCCGAGTCGGGAGGACTGTTCGCCGGTGACAGCCTGCTGCCGCTGCTCAATAGCCTCAACGGCGCCAACGCCGAGCAAGCGCTCTCGCTAATCGGGATCCAGCCCCCAGCGCCAAGCGGCGCGGCCGCTGCCTATGCGGCGGGCCAGAGCAATGCAACCGCCGCAACCGCCGCGACCGCCACGACCGCCGGATCCGGATCGAGCGCAGGCATCGTCGTCGATCCGCTGTGGGGCCGCTCAGCCTGAACCCGGGCCACGCCCCAATCTGAGCACCGTCCGCGTCCCCGGTGGCGGGTGCGTTGCGTGAATCTATGGCACGCTCGGAGCCTCATCCGCGATCAGGTCCAGCCGCGTGCCCGACGCCGTCACACCGACACCTTCATACCGTGCCCTCTTCGCCGTGCCCGCCATCGGCCGGGTACTGCTCGGCATGCAGGTCGCGCGCATCGCCCAATCGATGATCGGGATCGTCATGATCCTGTTCGCGCTGCAGCGTTACAACGATCCGTCGCTGGCCGGGCTCGTGGCCTTCGCCAGCATCTTTCCGGGCCTGCTCATCAGTCCGATCGCCGGGGCCCTCCTCGATCGCCACGGCCGAGTCCGGCTGATCATCCTCGACTACATCGTCGTCCTGGCGGCGCTGGTGCTGATCGCCACGCTGTCGCTCACCGGCCACCTGACCGCGTGGCTGCTCGTGGCGATAGTGTCCGTCTCCTCCCTCACGGGGCCGCTCAGCAGCAGCGGTCTGCGCAGCCTCTTCCCGCTGCTCGTGCCGGAGCCACTCTGGGAGAGGGTCAACGCCGTCGACTCCAACGGCTGGGTCCTGGCCACGGTCGTCGGCGCGCCGATCGGCGCGGTCGTGGCCCAGATCGTCGGCTTCGAGGTGGCCATGATCGGGATCGCCGTCGCCTATGCGCTGGCGGCGGCCGTGATCTTCGGCTCACCGGACCCGCGGACCGACGTCGAGTCGACCGGCAACCTGCTCCGTGATGCCTGGCTCGGGCTCGTCTACACCTGGCACAACAAGACCCTTCGCGGGCTCGCCGTCTCGCTCTCGATGGGCAATCTCTCCGGCGGCGTGATCGAGATCGTGGTGCCGGTCCTGGTCCTCAAACACCTCGGCCTGGGTCAGGACGTGGTCGGCTACGTCTTCGGCCTGTCGGGCCTGTTCGGCGTGGCTTCCGCCTTCTTCTCCGGGCGGCTCAAGACCGTCGGCCGCGAGCGCCGCCTGATCCTGATCCCGATGTCGGGTTTCGTCTTCACGACAGGGATCCTGCTCTGGCCGGGCAGCATCGTTCCCATCGCCATCTCGATGGCCCTCTCGGGGCTGCTCAACGGCCCGCTCGACATCGCCATGTTCACGCTGCGCCAGCGCTGCACCGATCCGGCCTGGATGGGTCGCGCCTTCACCGTGTCGATGAACCTCAACTTCTCAGGCTTCCCGATCGGGGCTGCGATCACGGGCGTCATGCTCACGATCTGGCCCGTCGAGGTGGCGATTGTCTTCGGCGTCGCAACCAACGCCCTTGCCGTGCTGCTCGGCTACTTCCTGATCCCGCGCAGCGACGGGTAAGAGAAGAGGCCGGGCGAAACGCCCGACCTCTTCGGTACTTCCACTGGGGTTGGGCTTGTCGCCCCGAGGCTAAACCGCCGGCTCTGCGGTCGGCGCCTCTTGCTCGACCGCGAGACCGGCCGCGTGCCTGACTCGCACCTTGCCGTCCTCGACGAGCGAGTACACGACGGGGACGACGATGAGGGTCAGGAAGGTCGAGGTGAAGAGACCGCCGATCACGACCGTGGCCAGCTCCGAGGCGATGATCTCGCCTTCGGAGAGACCCAGCCCGAGCGGCATGAGGGCGAGGATGGTGGCGATAGCCGTCATGAGGATCGGCCGGACTCTCGTCCGCCCACCCGCCATGAGGGCGTCGTACATCGGCATGCCACGCCGCCGGTGTTGCTCCACCAGGTCGAGCAAGACGATGGCGTTAGTGACGACGATGCCGATCAGCATCAGGAAACCTATCAAGGCGCTGATGCCGATTGGTCGCTGGGTGAGGAACAGCGCCGGGAAGGCGCCGATCGTGGCCAACGGCAGGCTGAACATGATGACCAGCGGGTCGATCAGCGAGTTGAAGACCAGGACCATGACGAGGTAGACGAGCAGAATGGCAACCGCCATCGAGACGAAGAGGCCGCCGAAGGCGTCGCTCATCTCCGCGGTCACGCCGCCGAGGGTGACGGTCACGCCGCTGAGCTTGCCATCGGCCTGCAGCTTGTCGATCGCCTTCTGGATCTCGACGGATACGCCGCCGGTGTCCTTGCTCGTCGTGTCAGCCGAGATCGTCGAGGCCGGAGACTGATCGACGCGGCTGATCCGGGCCTGGGTGTCGGCGGACTTGACCGTGGCGATCTGACCGAGCGGCATCTTCGCGGCGCCGACCGGCAGCTGAGCGAGTGACTCGAGCGAGCTGAGCTTGGCATCGACCTGGAGGTACACGTCGGTCGGGGCGCCGCTGAGGCTGACCGTTCCGGCCTTCGTGCCCACCAGGGCGTCGTGGACTTCGCTCTGAACGCCGACGGTCGTCGTGCCATCCATGATGGCCTTGTTCGGGTCGACGTCGATGTCGTACACGGTGGTCGTTGTTGCGAGATCGCTCTTGACGTTGAGCAGGTCCGGCATCGACTTCAGCGCCGCCTGAACCGCCGTGGTGGCGGCCGCCACGTCATGGGTGCTTGTCCCACTGACGACGACGCTGATCGAGCTGCCGCCGGTCATGCTCTGTTGGGCGACCTGGATCTGCCAGCCGGCGGGCGCGAGTCCGACCAGGTCGGCGGACAGCTTGTTCTGTTCGCTATCGAGGTTTGTGCTGGGATCGAGGCCGACGACGATCGTCGCCCCGTTGGAGGCTCCGCCGGTGAAGGCGGCCGCGAGGGCGGAGAGACCTGTGTCGGCCTCACTCGGGACCGTAGTCTCGATGAGCTTGACCTCGGAGTAGTTCTTGAGCTTGGCCTCGACAACTCGGGCCTGCGTGAGGACGGCGGACGACGGCGTGCCCGAAGGCGGCGCGACGCTCACCGAGAGCTGCTTCTGCGAGCCGGCATTGAGGAACTGGGTGGGGATGTGCGGAACGAGCAGTCCCGCGCCGAAGACGAGGAGCGCGGCGATGCCGATGACACTCCAGCGGCTGCGGCGGTTGTGGAGGGCTGCCTTCAGGAGTGGCGTATAGATCTTCTGAACGAGCGAGTCGTGGTGCTCGACGCCCTCGTCGGGGTTGAGCTTGATTCGATCGATGAACAGGCTGGCCATGACCGGCACGACCGTCAGGGCGCACAGCAGCGACGCCAGGAGGGCGAAGGTCACGGTGAGGGCGAAGGGGAGGAAGAACTGACTGACCAGGCCGCCGACAAAGCCGAGCGGCAGGAATACGGCGACGGTGGTCATTGTGGAACTGGTGATTGCGCTGGCGACTTCACGCGTGCCGGAGATGACGGCCTCGCGCATAGGCTCGCCGCGGCCGCGATGGCGGTAGATGTTCTCAAGGACGACGATGGCGTCGTCCACTACCCGGCCGACGGCTATCGCTAATCCGCCCAGGGTCATGATGTTGATGGTGATGCCGGCCACGAGCATGAGCACCAGGGCGGTCATGATCGAGACGGGGATGCTGATGGCGGCAACGAGAGTCGACCGCAGGCTCAGCAAGAAGACGAAGATCGTGATGATCGCGAACAGGGCGCCGAGTCCGCCCTCACGGACGAGACTGTCGCGCGACTCGATGATGAACGTCGAGGAGTCGGAGACGACGTCGATCTCGAACGTGCCGTTGTTCTGCGAGCGGAGTTGTTCCAGTTTCGCGTTGACGGCCTGGACCACGTCGACGGTATTGGCGTCGGAGGTCTTGGTGATGGACAGGACGAGCGATGACCCGGCGTCGCCGTGCTGCGGATCCTTGTTCAGCTCCGCGTAGCCCGTCGGGTTGACCGGGTTCAGCGCGACGCTGCCGAGGTCGCCAAGCGTGATCGGCGTGGGCTGAGTCGCGGTCGAACCGGCGGCCGGCATCTTGACGCCGACAGCAAGTGCGAGCAGCTCCTCCTTGGTGTTGAGGATCAGCTCGTGCTGCGCCGACACGGGAATCGAAATCGTCGACCCACCGGTGGTGATCGGCAGCGACCCGGCGGGCAGGACCAGGTTGTTGGCGGCCAGCACGCCCTGGATCTGGCCGATCGTCACGCTGTTGGCGGCGAGCTTGGCGGGATCGAGGTTGACCACGAGCCGGTACTGCGTCGTGCCCGTGAGATCCACCTTGCTGACGCCGTCGAGGCCCTGGAGGGAAGGCACGATGTTCGACTGGGCCAGAGCGTTCAACTGGTCCGGGGTGGTAGACCCGGTCGCCCTGATGGCGATGATCAACGATGGGAACGCGTTGATGTCGAAGGACTGGATCGTCGACGTGTCACTGAGCCCCAGCGCCTTCACGTTCGAGTCGATCGTCGCGAGCGTGCCCTTGATGTCCGTGCCGTAGGCAAACGAGGCGACGACGAGAGAGAGGCTGTTGACCGAGCTCGAGTCGATGCTCTTGAGGCTCGGCACGCTGCCGATCGAACGTTCGATGGGCTCGGTGACCTGTGTCGAGACATCCTGGGCGCTCGCACCCGGCACCGGGGTGATGACGACCGCGAACGGCAACTGAATGTCGGGCAGAAGCTCCTGCTTGAGCATCGACCACGAGAAGATGCCGCCCAGCAGCAGCCCGATCGTGATTAGCACGGTCACGCTGCGTTTGGCTACGGCTAGCTGTGTCAGACGGATCACAAGTTGCTCCTCGACTCCAATTGGCTCATGAGACGCATTCGGTGATTAGGACCCTCGCCCAAGGCTCTGAGTTCAGGCCGTCATAGATTTCGTTCGTTCCAGGACGATCGCAATGAGGCGCGCCATGTCGGCCAGCTCGTCCTCCTTCAGGACGCCGAGGAAGCGGCGCATCATCTCGAGGCGCATGCCCGAGATCTCCTCGATGAGACGCCGACCGGCGTCGGTCAGGTGGCATTCGACGACGCGGCGGTCATCGAGCCGATGCTGGCGCGCCACCAGGCCATGCCGCTCGACGCGCTCGACGATGCCGCTGGCGGTGGGCAGCCCCACTCCCAGCCACTCAGCGATGCGACTCATCGGCGATGGACCGTGTTTGCCGAGCAGGAACAGGAGGCGCATCTGGCCGAAGGTGAGCTCCTGAGCCACCCAATCGGGGACGTCCGGGCCGTGCATGTCCCACAAGCCGCCGAGCTCGTCGAGGACGGCTTCGATCTCGAGCTGTCGAGGAGATACTTCGTTCATAGGCAAATAGTCTGACACAGAGCGAATAGCTCTGCGTCATCCGAATGAACGAGGCGCGCGTAGTGCGACGGGATGGCTGGAGGATCGGATCGTTTCTGGCACAGATAGGGCCGGGTCGGGACCGGGCCGGCCCCATAGACATCATTCTCGGGTCGCTGGTACCTTTCACATGAAGGCATCCACTGGAGGGCGGCGTGATCAAGCGGGGGAAACCTGAAGGACCCATCAGGTGGACGACGCTGGGCAACGCGCCGTACCCCAAAGCCGACGAGCCGTGCACCGGATTCCTGCTCCAGGCTGGCGGCGCCAACGTCCTCGTCGACATCGGCGGCGGCGTCTTGGGCGCGCTGCAGCACTACATCCGCCTCGAGGATCTCCACGCCGTCTGGATCAGCCACCTCCATGCCGACCACTTCGCCGACATGCCGCTCCTCTACTACGCCTTCGCGTTCGCCGAGAAGCCGATGCGCAAGATCCCGATCCTCGGTCCGGTCGGTTGGGCCAAGCGCGTCGAGGACTTCGTCCGGAGCTCCAGCGACCACCACATGAGCAACTACTTCCAGGTGGTGGAGTTGAAGGACCGCGGCATCGCCGAGATCGGCGATCTGCGGATCCAGGCCCGGGCTGTCGAGCACGCCGTGACGGCGTTCGGCCTGACGGCTCGATTCGGCGATCGACGGCTGGCCTACACGGGGGACAGCGGCCCGTGCGACAACCTGGTCACCCTGGCCAAGGGCGCCCGGGTGCTGGTGGCCGAGTGCTTCGCCAGCGTCATCGAGATCCCGTCGGTGCACCTCTCGCCCGAGGATGCGGGCCTCGTCGCCACCCAGGCCGGGGTCTCGCGACTGGTTCTGACGCATCTGGCCCAGGGCCTCAGCGACGAAGAGGCGATCGAGCGGGCTGCCTCGGGCTTCAACGGCGCGGTCGAGGTCGCCAAGCCGGGGACGCTCCTCGAGGTCTGACTCGGGCCGGCGAGGCGCGCAACGTCAGTGCGCGGCCTCGTCCAGGAGCGACAGGAAGCTCGCCGGTGTGTGAATGGGGAATTCTCCTGCTAGCTGGAGCAGGTGGCCGTCTGGTTTCGCCCTCGATCATTCATAGCTGGGTCTCTGCCGCGTGGTGACCCACCACGCGTTCAGTGCTACCGGCGGTGAGCCCGGCCCTGAGTGCCCCGCTTGCGTGATGCGATCGCGACTCCTACCACCAGCGCGGGAGACAACGCCGCGAGGGTTACAAGACGCGGCGCACCGGCCATCCAGAGCCCTGCCCCGACGCCCAGGGAGAATGCCATCAGCATTTGGAGCCTGGGATCGGACAACTCCTGGAGCATCCTCACTGACTCGGCAGCTCCTCCGGCACCGGCCGACGCTATGCCGGGCAGGCGCGTCCCCACCTCGTCGGCGACGACCCGGGCCCCCGCAACCGCCGCGGCCGCGCCCTCCTGCGCCCTGGACGCCAGGTCGGCGGCGGCGTCGATCACGGTCGCGGACACATCGCTGCCCACGTGACGGGCTTCGGAAGCATTCATCGTTTGCTCCTCCCGATGAAACCGGGGGACTTAGTCATATCTGTACGCCTCGACTGTGCTTGCCTGCGTCGGCCATGAGTCTTCATGCCGTTCTCTGATCCTAGGCCGGATCTGGCGCCTGCCGCGAGGATGAGAACCCTCCTCTCACCGAAGCTGCGTTAGGCTGCCGGGGCCGCGCAGTCGCCGTGCCGGTGTGGTAGGCGCGAGCGGCGGCCATCGAATCGGTCGGGCTGAACTTGCCGAACGTGGGGTCGTACAGCTCGGCCGACGCGAGAGCGGTGGGCCCACCCCGGGCATGGCGTGAGCGGCGGCCGTCTCGCGGAGGTCTCGAGCCTCCCGTGAGTGCGCCGAGCGCGCTACTCCTCTCGCCTTGCCGAATTCTCACCGAACGAACATTGGGCAAGGATTGGACC
>Ga0182027_10010041_pt1 | contig 13509 bp, 11 predicted proteins | sample 712E1DmetaG_FD_121300 | JGI IMG/M metagenome (GOLD analysis project Ga0182027, IMG submission 121300) | Permafrost microbial communities from Stordalen Mire, Sweden - 712E1D metaG (Illumina Assembly) | ecosystem: Environmental > Terrestrial > Soil > Wetlands > Permafrost | place: Sweden...
CTTTCATCGTTCGGCCTCGCACTCCTCGCGCTCGTCCCCTTCGGCAGGGCGCGCGGAAATAATCCGAATGTTCTCACCACGCCATGTATATACAACGACGAGCACGCGGCCTGCCGCTCCCATGCCGAGCGTGACGAATCGCCGCTCGCCGGGATCGGACTCCTCATCCGCGATCGTGACGGCGTAGGGATCGTCAAAAACCGGAATTGCCTCGGGCATCCTGACGCCGTGCTTGCGGAAGTTGATCCCGGCTTTGCTCGCTTCGTCCCATTCGAAGCTCACGAGTATAGTGTACGCACGTTATGTGCATACGTCAAGGGGGGCTTCAACATCGCCAGAGTCCGCGTGAAGTCCGATGATCGAGGCTGGGCTCCTGAGGTCCGAGGTCGGGGCCGGGTGATCCACGTGGACGTAGGTGACGCGGATGCTCGGAACGCGCTCGCTCCTGGCGCACGCAACGGCTTGGTTGAGGCTGGCCAGAAGGGCGCGGCCGGTGTCGGCGCTCTCCGGCATCTTGGGTAAGCAGTACATCCGGTGACCAACGAACTGTCCGGTCGCCAAAACAGTTGTCCCGTTTCAAACAGGCTGATCGAAAATGAGACTCCCGGCCCCCCTACCGCCCGAGGAAGTCTCCTGCTTCCGGACCTACCGAACCGTCCGGGAACCGCCGCCGCGGCAGGGGCGGCACTGGCAGTCCAAACCGTTCGTGCCATCGCTGCCAACTTTCCTTGGTAAACACCCCGGCCGGCGCGGTTTCAAGCACCCTCCTGAATTCTTCCAATGGCACGTAACGCTCGACCACGGCGAGATCCGCCGACGAGCCGTAAACCATCAGATGGGTCAGAAATGTTGGCAGATCGGCCAGCGTTTCCTCCGGGCTGTCGTACCAGACCACTTTCCTGGCCACTCGAATCAATTCGGCTGAATATGGGGCCGTTAGGGTCATCTCTCCAGACCTCCTGGACTCAGACCGCGCTTGGACTGGAGGACCGGTAGTTTGCTCAGGTCAACCGTTTGTGCCCAGCGGGTTAGATCCCGCTGCATGGTGGCTGGGACGCGATTCAGCGTCCCGTCGCCATAAAACTGCAAAGCCCGAATACTCGTGATCGGATCGAAACTCCGGTCGATGGCTTTGGCCGCCGCCAAGCCCGTGGGCACGTCGATTCCGTGCGACACCAGAGCGTGGATATCGACGTAATCCTTCCAACTTCCTCGCACTTGAATGACTCGCATCTTCATGCCCGCCAAGTCAACGGGCGCCGCAACCAGCACGTGCGATCCGTTCGCCCGGCGCGGGTCTTCCACGCGTTGTAGTGTGTCCAAACCGCCGAAGAATGCCACTTTGACTACACCGCCCCGGTCCACGAATGCCTCCAGATTATCTCGCTTGCGGTGCACCCAAGCGGCTGGATCCGCCGCATCCAAGTCTCGGAAAAACGGCAGCCGGGAGCGCAAGCGGTCCGGATCGAAACCCGAGGACGAGAAGAAATCGAAGTCTTCGGAAGCCCGATGGCCGAGTTGAAGTGCAAGGCCGGTGCCGCCGTAGAGCACGAAGTCCGATGGCACGGCGTCCAGCTCCGGCCACAACCGCCGCTGGGATTCGGGCAGAATGTCCAGGCGAGGTTCAAACGTCATGGGCATCTCTGGAACTACAATACGGCTTTTCGCGCACCGCTGCATCACTGGCGGTCCATTCCCCCGAGCCCAACCGCTGCAAGCGAGGGGTCTTTGCTCCGGCGTAGCGGCAGTGCGGGTCCGTGGAGCTTCTGGCCCACGGAGACAAAGCGGCAGCATCCTCGCCGGAGTTTACCGTCTGGATCTGGCGGGATGGCACGCGAACAATACGCGAACGTCGAGGAGCCCAAAATGGCCCAAACCATCCCACGCCATCCTGAATCGTCTTCGCCTTAAGCTTCTTTCCATCCATCGCATCCGCTGATTCCAGACCACTTGGCCAATTCGGTAGGAGGCCCTGAAAAGGCTGGCGTCGGCGGTTCAATTCCGTCCCTGGCCACCATTTCAAAATCAGTGCTTTACGAAGATCACGCCGAATTCTCTGGCGTTACGCCTGGTTCGCACGTTAAGAGTAAGCGCTTTAGATTCAATCGAGAAGCAAACTTAGGACAGGCTGGCCCCAAAACGGCTGGCGTCGCGCATTCGATCCGGCCTTTGCGAGCAAATTGAATAGCTGAGAAGCCGCACATAGGCACCATTTGGGGCCGCGAACCATCCGCGAACATCCTGGACCTCCACGAAATTGTCCATGAGCGCAAATGTAATGAGTTATACTCTTATGCTGCGTAGGAGGAGCTGATGGTTGATTCGATACGGTTGGGCTGCAGGTTCCTTGCTCTGGCCACTCTCGTTGGTGGTGCCTGCAATGTTTACGCTCAGATGCGCGGCTGCGGCATCCTGAACGTGTACGACGCGGATGCTTTCGTCGCGGGCCGAAAGATCGGCGTAGCCGTTTTCGAAGTCGGCGGAGGCGGCGTCGGGTCGAACGCCGGCCCGCTGGAAAAGCCTCGTCAGATTCTCTTGGAGCAGTTCCAGAAGGACCTTAAGAAGGAGAAGTACTTCTCCGCCGTTTCCATGGTCACGGCGGATTCGCCATCGAATGCGGATTACGTGCTTGAGGGAAACCTCCTGGGCCTTAACGGAGGCAGCCGCGCCGGCCGGTATTTCATCGGCGGGTTTGGCAGTATGGGGCAGATGCGGGTCAATGGGCGAATTCTCGGAGCCGGAGCCGGCGATAGCCGCCCCGTGTTGAGCGACTGGGAATGCAATGTCTTCAATCCCGGCGGCCCTTTCGACTTCGGCGGCGCTAACGATAAGCTGGCCAGGCAGAATGCCAGGTTTGTGTCGGCGATGGTAACGCGCCAGATAGGGAGCTTGCTGAAAGGCAAGGAAGGAAAGACCAAGCTCGATAAGATGGAAGCCAAGGTCGAGAAGGATGCGGACCGCTCCCCGATCACAGGCAAGAGCGAGGCCAAGAATCGCTCCTGGCGCGAGAAGCCGGACTGGCAACCCAAAGACTTCCTGAATGAGATCGACAGCTTCATCGTCAGAAGTCACCAGGCGAGGTCGAGAGGAGTGGATGTCCTCTGGCTCACCAAGGCCTGCTTCGATGCGCACGCCCGCTTCCTGCCCTCGATGAAACAGACCGCAATCCTCAAGACTCACGATCTGAAACGCGGGATGCTTACGGACCTGGAGCCGGTGAAACCATTCGTGGACCAGGACGCCGTTGTGCTGCTGGCTACCTTCGACGTCCACGCCACGGCAGCTCCGTTCTTGTGGGATGCCAAACGGATCAAGAGCGCCACCTATCTCACCCACGGAAGGAGCGGCGACGATAAGCTTCTGCCCTCGCAGTTCCTGGACGACAAGATCGCGTCGTACATGGTCTTCGACGAAAAGCGCATCGCGCAAGCGTTCTCTAGCTTCCGCGCCTTTCATCCGGTCCTGCTTGTGTTTCCCACCAAGCGCCCCGATGGCACGCCGTTCTTTCAAAGTGTCGACGATGTAGCCGAGTTGCACACCGAGGTAGACGGGCGCCAGGTACAAATCACGTTCGACCTCAAGGACTTCGACCTCAAGAGTCTCGACGACCTGAAAATGGGTGGGCCTGCGCCGAAAGGAGAGTAGGCGATGAGATCCTGCACGCGTTGGCTGGCATCGGTGAGTCTGCTGCTTCTGACGGCGCAGACGCTGCCGGCGCAGTCTGCCGCCCGAATTCCGGACTACATGTACCCGGTCATCGACGATGCGGGCAGGATGAGCATTGCAGCCTACGGAAACGATCAGCAACTGGTCGAAACGCTACGCCAGGAGGGTTGGGGCATTCCGACCCAAATAGACTTCCCGAGTGGTTTGCACGTGGGCGTGTGGCAGCGCAACCTTCCTGGCGGAAATATCGAGCGTATGGTTGCATTCGTCGGCACCAAGGATCTTGCGGGAGCGGCCGCCGATCTTTCTCAGGGCCTCGTTGGTCCGGAGGCGACGGCGCAATACCGCGACGGCCTGGACTTTGCGCTGAAGCAAGTCGCCGAGAAGGATCGGAACCCGAATCTCAGTCTGACCTTCACGGGACACTCGCTTGGCGGCGGCATCGCCCAAGAGGCGAATCTCGAAACTGGAGTCAAAGCCGTCGTCTTTAACGCGGCTCCTCTGAATGGAATCGACTCGTGGCACAGGGGCGACCAGGCAACTATTGCCCGGGAAGATCTGTGGAACCTTCGAACCAAAGGAGACGTCGTTTCCGCATTACCGTTGGCCAATCAATACGGCCGGCAGCTAACTTTCGAAACAGTCCGGCCAGCTTCGGGTCAGTGGACCGGTAACTATAGCACCCACAGTGTGCAAGCCCTTCTAGACGCGGTCGACGCCACGCGGACCTCATCGGCGGCACTCGCTTCGACCGGGCGTCCCGGGGGAGGCCTTACCGCGCTTGCGAACCGTCTCGACACCGCGGGTACGATCGCCGGGGGAACGAGGGATTTGATGCGGGAGAATCCATCCGCGCATCTCGGCTGGGGCGCCGCCAGTCAAGGGCTGAACCTTCTTGGCGGAATCGCGCACGACATGGATGCATCGACGCACGGGAACGTCAACTTCCTCGCCTCGCACACATTCGAACAAAGCGCCTATTTCGCGGGTTGGGGACTCAGCGAAGCGGCCGGTAAGCTAGCGGACCTGGGCGGCGGCATGAGCGTGCGGCAATGGTGGAACGTTAGCCAAAACCTCGCCCGCGGCTTGGAGTTCACAACTCCGGTCTCGGATGTTGCGGCTGTGGCCGCGTCCCAAATCGGACGGGGAAGTTGGCTGCCTGACGAGACGGAGCGAACGAAACTGCTGGATGCCGCATACTCTGGCGCGAGCACCGCCTTGAAAGAGCAGTGGAACACCCTGGGCAATGCGGCCACTTTGCGTGCGGGCATCGGTGTGTCGATTGGTGCCGGCGCCGCGGAGTTTGTGAGTCTCGGCGCGTCGCGCATGGGACGTCCCGTGACCGCACCCTGGACTGTAAGCGACATGACCCACTTAGTGGATGGCATCTCCAACGGACTGGCGTACGGGGCCGGCCTCGCACTTTTCCGAAATGCCGACATGGCCTCGGGGACTGAAACACTGGTCAGGGTGGCCAGGGAATCCGCAAGAGAATGGACAATGCCGCTGTTCCAGTTCGCCGTTGGAGCCGGCGCGCGGGCGCAGATCGCGGACCAGTGGTCCCAGGCAGTCTCGCGCAAGCAGACGACATCGACACTGAGCGAATGGATGGGTGGGCGGGCGGCCGCGCTCAACGCGGGCTTCTCGTCCGCGGAGTTGGATCGGTACGACTCTCTCGTGCGGCCGCCTCGCAATTTCGACCCGTTCCGTGACGCGCCCGTCACCCGGAGCCGGTTCTCGTTCACCACCAACTCGGGGCAATTCATCGCCGGAACCGGCGGCGTCGCGCGGATCGGTACCTTCAATCCAATGGACCCCATGACATCCACCGAGTCCACTCGGACCTCCCTCTCGTACAGTGTTTCTTATAATCCGCCGGCGATCAAGGACATCGAGCGCCCGGCACAGATCACGCCGCAGCCGGAACTTTCCGTCCACGCAACGCCACCCGCACCGGTTGTGTACGATCAGGGAATCGTGAAACGTGGGCCCCAGGTCTACAACCCGCCGCCATCGCCGCCACGTTCACAGCCTGTCGGTCTAACGAATACTCTTCGAGAGGGAGGTTTGTCGCAGCAGGTCGGGGTTCTACCTTCGGCTTTACCCATGTCTGCCGTTCCCAAGCTCGGAGGCATTGACATGACAGTGGACCTGGTTGAAGTTGACGATCTGGATTTCTCCGGCCAGAGCGGCTCGGCGCATCCTCCATCCGGCAACGGGCCGCAAACCGGCGCCGACAAGCAAACCACCACGAATGCCCCGCCGCCGGACACTAACGGCAACGATGCCAAAACTAAAGGCAAAGCTGCCAAGACTAACGACCCACCCGCTAAGGCAAAGTGATAGACATGCGGTTCCACAGGCGCCAATTCATCGAGACTGTGGGAGCGCTGGCTCTATCTCGAAGCGTCCCCGCGGCAACGGCGACTAAGCACCTTGTTGCCTATTCGGTCGGCCGCGCCCTTGACGTGGCTAAGAGGGCGCAGCAGGCGCGCACCGATTTCCGCCCGAGCGATCCCCCCACTTACTATCTGGGCGGAATCAACCGGCCGCTGGCCTTTTTGTGCGACGGCGAAACTTCCGATTGGATTCTCATCGGCGAGCGTAACCCGAAGACTCCGCCGATTACCCTGGACGACCTGGCCGTTGCCGTGAGGGCACGATTTCTTTACGGCCCCAAGGACCCTTCGGTGACGATCGACCCTCGCGGCACGCCCGACGGCGCCACCATCCAGGATGTCAGGTTTTTCGGCGGCATTCAGAACACCGCGTTCGGTCAAACCTGCTTTGAAGCCGACTGGTTAATGAAGAGAATCGGGATGAAGATCGAGGTCCTGCCGGTCGACGGGCTGCAAACCTATTTTGACCTCGTAGCGGTCGAATCGCGCACGTCCGGCGGAACCCAGATCTCGTCCCGTTTTTGGTATCGTCCGGCTTTGAACAAGGTCAATCTGGTGCGGGGCGTGAATGGCGTTGCATTCCTGGACCAGTTCCGTTCCGGGATTTTCACGGAAGTTTTGTTCGCGCGAGTGGGCGGCGAGAAGGTCGAGAACCTGGCCGCGTTTTACGACCGTCCTTCGGCCGACTTCGCTCGCTCCTTCGAGGATCACTACGAGGAAATCGGTCTGGCTCGCCCGGTATTCGCCCGGCTGGAATCTCTCACCAAGCTCGCCGGTTTGGCCTCCGGGCTTCCCAAGCTGGCGGGCCTGCCCGGCCTGGAGTATCTCCTCTTCGGCTATGCCGTCCCGGTTGTGACAACGCGCACCGAGATTGAGGTACTTGAACATAAGGACGAGCGCCTCGGCCTTCGCGTCTCCGGGGGCGTGACCATGGCTTCGATCGCCGCGGACCTCGCCCATGGCAACGTTGCGGCTTTCCGCCAACTGGTCCTGGCGGCGCGTCCCGGTTCGAATGCCATCTGGGAATTCGAAATGGAGTTCAGCGGCGGCGTTCCCAACGGTATCTCGTATGCGCAAGGTTCCACCGTCGCTACCGCAATTCTTACGCAATGGAACCAGGCCCTCTTTCTGGTCGAACAGAAACGCTACGAAGCCGCCATCGCGCTTCTGGACAACATCATCGACGAAGAGCCTTCGATCCAGGAGTTCTATAACTTGCGCGGCGTGGCCCGCGGCGGCGATGGCAGCCATGAAAGGGCCATCCGGGATTTCGACCAAGCGCTTCGCATCAACCCTCGTTTCGCAGAGGCGTATTTCAATCGTGGGAACTGCAACCGCGACCTTTTGCGCCTGGCCGACGCCATCAGAGACTACTCTCTGGCGATTGAGGCCAATCCGACCATGGAGAGCGCGTATCTCAACCGGGGCGCGGTCTTGGCTTCCCGCGGCGACAATCCAGCCGCCCTGGCCGATTTCGAAAAGGCTCTGTCGCTGAATCCCCGCTCCGCCCTGGCGTACTTCAACCGAGGATTCATCGAGTCGCAGCAAGGCGATCATACCGCGGCGCTGCCGGACTTCGACCGGGCGCTGAACTTCGACTCCCATCTCGCGAAGGCCTATCTGGAGAAGGGGACCATCCTAGAAGCCATGGGAAAAAGCGAAGAAGCCGTGCACTGTTACGACCGCTTCTTGCTGTACGATTTGCCCGAAGAAGATCAAGCCCGGTACTCCAAGGATGCTGTAGCTCAACGGGTGGACGAATTGAGGAAAGACATCGCAATCGGTCCCGAGTACGAAGACATCCACCATCGCGTGCCCTTGTCGGAGAGAATCAAACGAGCGCGCAAGTTGCTCGGCGTAGGTGGAACTGGAACGGAAAATCGAAATCCCAAATGAAGCACCTTGGCCTTCAATCCGCAATCCTGTTAGGCCTTGCGGCCGTCGCGCTGGCGCAGGACTCCGAGTACGTCCTCACCCGAAGCCGCATTGTAAGTCTGAATGCCGACTCCGCATGGACCAACTGCGTCGAGCTGGTGAAGGCCGCCCCGGTCATCGTCAACACCATCGATTCCGCCTCGCGGCTGGTGGCGTTCAGCTTGCCTCTCGCCGCAACCGACGCGAAGAATCTCGTTTTGGATGCCAAAGACGTCGAGAAACAGCCGCTGACGCTTCATGTGACGATTTGGATTTCGCAACGAGAAAAGGACACCCGCCTCTACGTCCGCGCCGCACCGAACGGCGGAGGCTTCTTTTCCCACTCCAACGGTCAGATTGAGCGGCACATTCTGGACGGTATCGAGAAGGGCGGCAAGTGGCTGACAGCCGGCGAGGACTCCGCGCCTCGGGTAATCGCGGACGCGCCGCCCGAAACGGTCGCGACCAAGGCTGTTGAAACCGTCTTAGCGGCGAATCTGCTCAAACTGAATACTTCCAGTTTGCAGCCGGCCATGCTCACCGTGTCTCTCATGATTCCGAGCGCCGAGCTGGGCGGATTTGTGTCGGGCCTGACCAAGCACTACTATCCCGGTGCTTCCCATGTCACGTTATGGTTCGAACCTTCGGGCACCGGTACGCGTATCCGGACCCGAACCTTGGTCGTCGAATCGGGCAGCCTGTCTCCCGTGCCGCTTGCATCGAACGGTCAGCTCGAACGCGCCCTGCTTCATGCGATCGAAGCCAAAGTCGGGGGCTCGGCGGATGTCCCGGTCGCCGTGGGGTCGGGCTATCGGGGAAAACTGGAGTTCTGGAACGTTCTTTTTGGAATCGACGCCCCGCCCAAGAGCGTCGAAGAGCCGTTTCGTCTAATTAGAGAATTGCCTGTCTCGCTCGATCGAGCCTGGGAGGCCGCTCTCCAGGTGATTAGCCAGAGCCAAGTGGTCATCCGGGTCGAGCGCAAAGCGGGCGATATCGATTTTCTGGCTGCGCACAGCACCCAGACCGGCACAAGGTATGCGGTGCACGCGGTGGCCGTTGAACTCGCTTCCGTGGGCTCCGGCACGCGGATGTCGTTGTCCATTCCCAACGCACAGGAGACGGCGGAGGAATCCACCGGCGAACTCAAGCTGATTGCCGACAGAATTGGGACTGAGTTATTCCTGAAAGACCGTGTCACTTGGCTTACTGACAGGAAAGGAACGAAATGAAACCGTTGGCCATACTAGCGCTGCTTCTATCCGGCCCGGCGTTCGGGTCGGATATTTCGCGGGGGAATCAGATCGATGCCATCATGCGGGACACCACGCCCCTGTATGAGGACAGTGACGTCTGCGCGCGCGTCGCCGACATCGGTCAAAAGATAGTTACGGCATCCGGGGATAAACCGGGCTTCGCCTATTCGTTCTATGTGCTCAACAGCGCCGATGTTACGGCGTTTTCCGCTCCCGGCGGGCACGTCTACGTCACCACCGGCCTCCTGAGGCACCTGCAATCCGAGGACGAACTGGCGGTTGTCCTGGGGCACGAAATCGCGCATGTCAATGAGCATCACTTGATGCGGACCGAAATGTCCGTACGTACCAAGAAGTTTTGGGAAATCATGCTGTACGCCGGCTCTCAGGCGGCGGCGATTTACGTCGGCGTTCTGGTGCAGAATGCCATCGGTAGCTCGATGAACACCTACATGCCCGTGGGAACCACGCCCGGCAGAACGACAAGCGTTCAGATCGGTCCCCTGAAGACCGACCGGTTGATAGTGCAAGGGGCGCCTACCATGAAGCTGATGGTGGTGGACAACGGAGGCATGCAGCTTGCAGGGCTGGTTTCCAACGCCGTTTCCATGGGAACTTGCCGGGGCGGGGCTTTGCTGCTGAGCACTTTCTATCATGGCTATAAGGATGAATACGAGTTCGAAGCCGACAAGCTGGCTATGCAATACGCCAACCAGGCCGGGTACGACGGATCGAGCCTGATCCACGTATTGGAACGAATCGGCGGGACGGCGCCGGAAATCGAGTCGACCGGAATTTCTCACCTGCATTCATCCAGCAAGGTGCTGATTGCCCGAACCGAGGCGGCGAAAAAGCTCTCTCCCGCGAAGTAATCGGAGCCGGCTGTGTGGGCCCGAAGGCGCAAGCCCAGTTACTTTGCCGCCGGAGAGTAATAGCCGCTGCGAGCGCGGGTTTGGGTTCCAGGAGGCGTGTCGCGGACCCGTACTTTTAGGGCGTGCCACTGGTTATTGTCGATCGGCTTTACTGAAAATCCGATCGTGTAAACCGTGGTCAGATCCGCCGTAATCTGATTGTAGGCGTCCAATAGGCTCCCAATCTCACGCAGTCCGATAAACCGGCCTCCCGTCTCTTCGGCGAGTTGCTGTAAGTGTTGTCTGCCGGCGGCGATGATCTCGTATGCATCGAACGGGCATGGAGCCGCGTGCGCCGCCGGGTTCGATTCGCTTGCGCAGTATAGTTGCGGGTTCGGGCCGTTGGCTTTGGCCAGAAGCTCCGGAAGGCTTGTGGGCGCCGCGTTCGGCGTCGATGACACTTGCCGCCGTTCCGGCACAGGCTGCACAAAAATCGGGTATATCAGGCAGTCCGAGTCTTTCACGGTCCTCAGAAGGGACTCGAACGAGTGGGACGACCCGAACTCCTTTCCGAAAAGGCTGTTGTCGATGCCGTCGGTGAACAGCACAATCGCTTTTCGTCCCGCCGTTCCCCTCATGTAGTCCGTGATCGCCGTGTCGACAGCGTCATAGATAGCGGTCCCTCCCGCCGGCTTCAGGGCATCCAGCGCCTTTTCCGCCTGCGCGGCATCCGAAGTGAAAGTCTGGACAAGATGCGGCGCCGAGCTGAAAACGGCGACTGCGAACTCGTCCCCACTGCGGGCATGCCGGATAAACTGCGCCGCCGCCGCCCGGATCAGCCCAACGTGCGGCTTAATGCTCGCACTGACATCGAACAGCAGGAGCAAGTGGAATGGCTCCGTCGCCGTCTCAAAGTGGCCCAACTCAACGGGCAAGCCGTTATCCGTAACAATGAATCTCTCTTGCACGATGTCCGGAATCGTCCGGCCCACCGGGTCCTTGACAATCACATTCATGTAGACCCAGGTGGTGTCGGATCGGAAAAGCACTCCGGATTGAGCGCCGCCGCCCGGCAGCTCGGATGGCAGCAAGTTAACCGTTACGGTATTGGTGTTACTCGATGCATAGATCAGCGGTCCGCCAGGACCCAATGAGCGATCAAGCCCGCCGCTGGTAGTTACCGCACCGGTGCCCCAGGAAATGCGTTTGGGAGAACGCAGCACCGCCTTCAACGACAGACCGTCATCCAGCGTGAACTTCACACTCCCTTCGCCGGTCCGAACGTGGAAATCCGCTCTCGGCTGTGCGCGCAGGTCGACGCCGATGTTCCCCGAGTCGGAGTCTAGCGAAGTTGGACCGATGGCATTGAGGACATCGATGTCTCCCGAGAAAGTCCGGATCGTCAGTCCCGACTCAAAACCTTCGGCTCTGGCGGAAAGCGAGTGGCCGACAACGGTGAGCGTCATGGATTTCGGCGCCTCCAGGGCAAGGTGAATCGGGCTGGCGGGTTGTCCCTCAGGCACCCTCACCACCAGCGTCGAGCCCTCCAGCCTTGCCATCGCCGTCAGGTCCAACTGCCTGTCGCCTTCGGCTGTTGCGGAGTGCGCTTCGCCGCGCAGTCGCAGCCCATCCGAGGCCTTGGCCGAAAAACTCCCGGAATCCATCTCAACCAGGATTCTCCGGACATTCGGCGTCGGAAGCTCTTGCCACCGCACGGCATCCTGACCGTCGAGAGCGCCGATCAGGAGAAACAAAATGGAGGCCCGCGCCGCGATCATTTCCCGCGCACCCGCATCTTCTCCATGCGCGAGTAAACCTTCTCCAGTTCGTCCGCCATCGCCGCGATCGAGAGTTCGCTCTTCCCAACGCCCGTGTGCAGTGGCGCTGGAAGATCGGCCACCGCGGACTGGCAGCACGCCATTTGGCACTCGAATGTCGTGGCCGGTTCCTTGTTACCGGCCTTAAGTATCCCGCCGACTACGTTCACGGAAGATGCTACGTCAAACGTCTGCTTCGTCAGTATCTGCATGAGGCTGAAGCCGCTCGTCCCAATGCTGGCATGGGTAAATGCACCGACCATCGTGAGGTCGGGCGTGGAGTCGGAATCGTCGGCAAGCGAAGACACGGAACCGAAGTAGCCCGACTTTGAGAGGCGCGCTCGAAACGTTTCGGCGAGATAGATCCTGAGGTGTTCCATGGTTCGCATCGGAAACTCGGGGCGCACGTTGAGGTTGAAGAGCCGTATGCCAAGAGATGGCCTTGCCGGATGCTCCCCAAGGCTAAAGCCATTATTGGAAGTGCACCCTCTTTCAGCCGCGGGGGCCGCGCCCAAAATGAGGAAAAACAACCCGAGAGATCGAATCGCTGTAGCAGCCAAGATGGTCCTCCTTCGGAAAGGCCCGACGCGCCCAGGCCCGATCCGCATCCCTCTGTCAGGCGACAAGAACCAATGCGAAATGACGGCTGGCCGCCGACCACGTATGAACGCCTCTCAACCGTTAGGGTGAGGCACCGTGATCCTCCCGATTGTACCGCCATTCTGGCGGAATATGGTTGTGACTTGAGTTATGCGGCTCTTATCCGCGGAGCCGCGGCGGGGCGATAGGCGGGGTTTTCACTCTTAGGATGAAGCCCATAGACTCTCCAGGCGCCTGCGTTTTTGGACCTCATGGCCGGAGCCGGACATGGCCGCCGGGGCCGGCCCCTACGGAGAATCACTGTCTTAGCTTGCTCCAGGCCTCTACAGGGATACAAGCAGCCCGAAGGATAAACGGTTTACGCCCTGACGATACGGCGCGATATGCCGAATTTTTGGTTGACATGCCAGTGCGCACGTACCAGTTCACAAGTGGTCCTATTCGGAGACCCTCTGCGCGGACCATACGTGAACATTCACGCGATGGAACTGGCCCACATCGTCCTACACGGTCCCGGATTTTCTCGTTTCGAAATGCCTTGCTTTCTGCAAGTTCGGCTGATTTCAAACCACTTCGCCTGTTCGGTAGGAGGCCCTGAAAAGGCTGCCGTCGGCGGTTCAATTCCGTCCCTGGCCACCATTTTTTCAATCACTTGCGAGCTTGTCAGTAGCGCCGGTCGTCCCACTTTGTCCCAATCCCGTTTTCGGTTCACCAGGTTTTCCAGCCTCTCTACCGCCCTGAGTTGCCACTCCGGGAGGTCCCGTTCGAGAATGCCGCATTAAAGACTGTCTATCGCGAGGATCGGTTCCCACCATCCTTACCTAGTGCCGTGACCGCGAGAAACTGTTCCTTTGCCACGGGCCGCTCGCTCACGCTCGCGGTTCTATCCGGAACCGCGAGCGTGAGAAGCTGTGAAGAAATCGGTTGGCAGGCGGAAGCGCCTGCCCCACCTCGCTGCAAGTCCTTCGAATGCAATGTGGGACAGACGCTTTCGTCTGTCAACCCGGCA
>Ga0182027_10010043_pt1 | contig 13509 bp, 9 predicted proteins | sample 712E1DmetaG_FD_121300 | JGI IMG/M metagenome (GOLD analysis project Ga0182027, IMG submission 121300) | Permafrost microbial communities from Stordalen Mire, Sweden - 712E1D metaG (Illumina Assembly) | ecosystem: Environmental > Terrestrial > Soil > Wetlands > Permafrost | place: Sweden...
CATTCGGGTGGTAGGCCGGGGATTTATCCCCGGTATAAGACCAATCAAAGCAACGAGGGCTTTAGCCCCTGAGGTATGCTTTTCGGGCCTTTCATACAAAATCGCACCTTTTTCCGCAGCCTCTTCAGGCCCTTGAAAAAAGCCAAAACAAGCGGGCTTTAGTCCCGGGCCTTGAAGGCTTCTCCCCCAATCCACTGGCGAAGATACTCTACTTCTTTGAGAGAGTTGCCCGAAGCGAAGATGGTAATGAGTCGAGCAGATACCCTTGGTAACCTGCAACTGTACCCCCCCGTCCGAAGAATCGAAGTACTTGGGTGGTACTTTGTTTTCCACCGATGTAGCCGGTTTGTGTGAGTGTCATTCTTTATTCATTCCTCGATACTTAGCTCGGGTGCGTGTACTTTATGTCAGCTATGCAAGACCCGAAAGTCTACGAGAACCAGGAAACGTACCTGCAACCTGAGTTCAATATCTTCGACCGCAACCCGGACCCGGCTCTCGATGAACTCACAGAGCTGGCCGCTGTGCTGTGCGGCGCCGACTACGGCTACATCGGGTGGATGGACTTCAACCGGCTGTGGTTCAAGACCCGGTTCGGATTCAAAGGAATCGAACAGCCCCGCGCCGCGACGGCCTGCCAGTGGATGCTGGAAAAAGGCGAGTCTCTTTTAATTTCCAATGCCGCCGAAGACCGGCGATTTCTTCCCCAGGGAATTTCCCTGCCGGGCGCAAAGCCCTGCCTCTCCTACGCAGGGACACCGCTGATTACCAGCGCCCAGCAGGTGGTGGGCACGCTGGCCGTGCTGGCAGTCAAGCCAAATCAGTTCAAACAGGAACACGTCACGCTCCTCGAAATACTGGCCACCCAGGCCGTCACGCGCCTCGAACTCTACAGCCGCATCCGCTTGCAGGAGCAAGCGCAACGCGCCCGGCAGAGAACCGAACGCGCACTCGCCATCGAACGATGCTTTGTGGCCGCAACGCTCGATTCGATCCCCGCATTGGTGGCCGTGCTGGACACTGCCGGACGGCTGGTGCGCATGAACCAGCCCTGCGCGCAGATGACCGGGCTGAGCCTGGCTGACACCGTGGGCCGTCCGTTTGTGGACGAAGTGATCGAGCCGCCGCAACGGGAGTGGGCGGCGGGCAAGCTGCGCGAGGCCGTGGCGGGACAGGAATCCGGGCCTCACGAGACCGCGTGGCGTGTCGGCGGCGCATCCGGAGCCGGCAAGACGCGCCGCGTCAGTTGGACCTTGCGGCCGCTCAAGGGGCCCAACGGAGAAATTCAATATCTCATCATCAGCGGCCAGGACGTCACCGATCAGCGTCAGATGGAGCTGGCGCTGCTCTCCAGCGAGGAGCGTTACCGCGAGGTGGTCGAGAACTCGCTGGGCTTTGTCTTCACTTGCTCGATGGAAGGCCGCCTCACTTCGCTGAACGCGTTCACCGCCGAGACGCTCGGCTACCGCGCCGAAGCCCTCACCGGCCGCGCCGTCACTGAACTGATGGATGCCTCCGGTGCCGCCGCATTTCAGGATTGCCTGCGCACTCTCGCAACCCAGGAGGAGTGGCAGGGCGCGCTCCCCTTGCGCCGCAGCGATGGAGTCTACCGCCGCATTGCCTTCCGCAGCCGCCGCATGCAACTGCCCGGCGAGCGGCCTTTTGTGCTCAACCACGGCATGGACATAACCGAACAGTATGAAGCCGAGGAGGCGCTCCACCTGGCTACCCGCCAGCGCGAACTGATTCTCGAGTCCGTCGGCGACGGCATCTACGGCATCGACATGGAAGGCAAGCTGACCTTTATCAACGAAGCCGGAGCGAACGCGCTGGGCTACAAGGCGAATGAGCTCACCGGCCGCGACATTCACGAGATCATTCACCACAGCCACGCCGACGGCACGCCCTACTCCAAGTCCACAAGCCCCATTCTTCAGGCGATGCGCCGTTGCGAATCCATCCGCATGAGGGACGAGGTTTTCTGGCGCCACGACGGCACCGCCATCCCTGTCGAGTACAGCGCCAACCCGCTGATGGACGCCGGCCGCATCGCCGGCATGGTCGTCGCCTTCCAGGACGTCTCCGAACGGCGGCGTCTGGAAAAAATGAAAGACGAGTTCATCTCCACGGTGAGCCACGAACTGCGCACCCCGCTCACTTCGCTGCGTGCTTCGCTGGGGCTCATTTCGTCCGGCTCGCTCGACAAGCGGCCCGAGAAGCAACGCCAGATGATCGACATGGCGATTACAAACAGCGACCGGCTCATTCGCCTGGTCAACGACATTCTCGACTTCGACAGCGTCGAGCGCGGACGGCTACCGCTGCACCGTCAGCCGGTCGAAGCCATCGATCTGCTGCGTCGCGCCGCCGACGTAGCCCACACCGCGGCCACGCAGTCCCGCATCGCCTTCCGCATCGAAGCGCCACTCGCCCCGGTCTTCGCGGACGAGGATCGAATCCTGCAGGTGCTCAACGAACTCGTGAGCAACGCCCTCAAGTTTTCGCCGCAGGATACGACCATCCGCCTGTCGGCGCAGCCCGCCCCCTCGACGGACTCCGCAACCATTCCTTATACCCTTGGCGAGGTCTGCTTCGTTATTGAAGACCAGGGTCGCGGCATTCCCCCGGAGAAACTGGAGCGGATCTTCGAGCGCTTCCAGCAGGGAGACTCTTCCGATGCGCGCGCTCTCGGCGGCACCGGCCTCGGCCTTGCGCTCTGCCGCAGCATCGTCGAGCAGCACGGCGGACGCATCTGGGCAGAAAGCACAGTCGGCAAGGGAAGCAAATTTCTCTTCACCCTGCCCGCCGCCTCGTTGCCCGAGAACCAGTAATGAAATCTGGTGTCTTGCCTCTAAAGTTCATATCAAAATTGACTGTCATCCTGAACTCCCCCGAGAGGCTGTCATCCTGAGCGAACGGGGCCCCAAGCGCTTTCCGGGGTCCCCAAAGAGCGCTTTTGCTCTTTGGGGTGGAGCGTGGGGGTGGTGAGTCGAAGGATCTGCGGCTGTTCTTTACTGCTTATGCCACGAACTGCTGAAACGCCACACTAGGTCTCTGACAGCTTGAAGTTGTACCAACGCTGGGTGCCCCAGGTCCGGGGTCCCCAAGGACAGGTCTTCGTCCTTGGGGTGGAGGTCCCGCTTTTGGGACCTGGGAAAGGACGAACTCAATGTACGAATTCATGTTGTCAGAGACACAGCCGGCCAACGCGCTACTCCCGCCGCCCCGCCTGCCTTTGCGCCGCCGCCAATATCTCCGGCAGCCGCTTTAGCCGGTACGCAAACGACCCGGCCAACTGCCGCCGCACCAGCGCGCCGCCAATGCGGCCGAGCCATCCATACGGCAGCTCGTACTCCACAACGTCGCTCACCAGCGTCCCCTCCTGCCCGTCGCGAAACTCCGCTTGAATTCCATGCCGATGCTGGAACGCAGTGAACGGCCCGCGCACCTGCGCGTCGCAGAAGTAGCTGTTCCACTCAAACTCCGTAATCGTCGCCAGCCAGCTCACCCGCCGCGGCACCCACGGGATGGGATAAAAGCTGATCAGAATCTCGGACCCCACGCCGGCGGCCACGCTGAGAAAGCGCCGCGATGCCTCCTGAGCCACGGGCCGCGGCGGAGGCGGCTCGATGCGCGCATCCTCAATCCGCGTCTCCAGCTTCCGCGGCATCAGGTGCGGCAGGTTCGCCGGATTGGCAAAAAACGCGAACACCAGCTCCACCGGATACCCCACCCACTGCTCGGTCTCAAAGCGCTCGCTCATGGCTTCGATAGTACCGCGCCTCGCCGATCCAGGGTCTGACATCGGCACCCCGGCAAAGTGTGTTATCGTCGTCCCCATCCGAGAGATGAAACGGAGATCGCGGCTTAATCAAGATAGCTGCGGGTTTGGAGCGAGCGCATGAAGACCCCGCCCTGGCGCGCCTTTGCTGCGGCTGGAATGATTGCGGCCGGATTGTGTTTTGTTCTCGGTATCTATTCCTTCACCCTGACCGACAAGAGCGCTACCGAACGCGACTATATCGAATATTGGGCCGCCGCTCAACAAGTGGCGCACGGTGCAAACCCCTACGACGTAGCCTCAATCCTGCGCATCGAGCAGGCCACCGGACTCGACGGCAGCGAGCCCAAGGTAACGCTCAGCCCGCCGCTTATCCTGCTTCTCGTGTTCCCTCTCGGATTCACAAGCGCAAAGACCGGCCTCATTCTCTGGCTGCTAGTTCTGCTCTGCTGCCTTCTGGCTTCGATCCTGCTCATCTGGCGCCTCCATGGCAGCCCGCCCAGCGGCTATCACTGGCTGGGCATGGCCTTCGCTCCCGCAATTGCCTGTTTGATGGCCGGCCAGATCAGCGCGTTTCTGCTGCTCGGCGTAGTGCTGTTTCTCCGCTGGCACAAGTCGAGACCCTGGTTGGCCGGCGCAGCCCTTCTGCCTTGCGTCTTGAAGCCGCATCTGTTTCTCGCCGTCGCCGTTGTGCTGCTGCTGTGGGTCATCAGCCGAATAGCCTATCGCATCCTCGCCGGATTTGCGGCCGCGCTCATCGCCAGTTGCGCCCTGACGCTCTGCCTCGATCGCCACGTCTGGTTTGAGTATGCGCGGTTGTCGCAATCAAACCGCATCCTCCATGTATTCGTCCCGTCTCTCAGTTGCGCCTTCCGCTTCCTTATCGACTACAACGCCGTCTGGCTGCAATTCCTTCCCGCCGTTCTAAGCTGCATCTGGGCAATCTGGTATTTCAGATCGCGGCGCGACCGCTGGAACTGGATGGACCACGGCCTGCTGGTGCTTCTGGTTGCCGCAGCCTGCGCGCCCTATGCCTTTTTCTACGACGAGACTGTGCTGCTGCCTGCTGTGCTGACCGGCGTTTATCGCGCCGTCAGCGCGCGTCGTTCGCTGCTCCCGCTTCTTCTGATCTTCGCAATCGCCCTCGCCGAAACCTGCTCGGAAGTAACACTCATTGCGCGGTTTTATCTCTGGACCACGCCCGCATGGCTTGCCTGGTACCTGTACGCTAGCCGGAACCACGGCGCGACTGTGGAAGTGGCTCGCGCCCATTGATCCACTTCAACCATTGGTACAGAGCAGCTTTGAAGGGTACAGGCTTTACCGCTTGCGGAAAATCTCCTCCCGGTGAAGGGTACGGGCTTTACATGCTGAGGAAAATCTCATTCGGGTGGTAGGCCGGGGATTTATCCCCGGTATAAGCACAATGGAATGAATAGGGCTTTAGCCCCTGAGGTACGCTTTTCGGGCCTTTCATATAAAATCGCGCCTTTTTCCACAGCCTCTTCAGCCCCCGAGGGAGTCATGATTCCCCTTCACCACTCGCTCCAACGAACCGGCAGGACGCCCAGCCACCATTCGCCCGAACCACAGCCCATCATTTAACGTAAGAAGAGGCACAAAGTCCGGCCCGTTCCCCAAGGATCATGACTCGTTCTCTCTTGCACGTCTTCACGAAACACCGGCGCCACGATAAAGGACTCGTGCTCATTGCGGTCTACAAGCTGCTCCAGGCGCTGTTGTTCGTGGCCATCGGACTCGGCGCGCACCACCTGCTGCATAAAGACGTTGGAGATGAGCTGGCAACGCTCGCCGACCACCTCCGCTTCAACCCCGAATCCCGCCTGGTTACCTTTGTCCTGGGTAGGGCCGAGTTCCTCAACGATCCACTCTTGTTCCGCATCGGCCTGGTGGCTTTTTGCTACGCCGCCCTCAGCATGATCGAGGGAATCGGGCTCTATCTGGAAAAAATCTGGGCTGAGTACCTGACCCTCGCCGTTACTGCCTCGTTTCTGCCCTGGGAGATCTTCGAAATCGTGCGCCGCGTTACGGCGATCCGCGTAAGTCTGCTCGCGGCCAACCTGCTGGTCTTCTTCTATCTGTTGCGGCTGGTGGCGGATCGTGAAAAGAAAACAGCTAGGCGCGGCTAGGCTGTATCGACATATAGGTATCGTGTAAATACTTGATAAATAAGAGGCCTGTCATCCTGAGCGAACGGGGCCCCAAGCTCCACCCCAAAGAGCGCTTTTGCTCTTTGGGGTGGAGCTTGGGGGTGGTGAGTCGAAGGATCTGCTGTTGTTTTTCGCCAGCTAGCGTCTTCAGCTCTTTTGGGATCACTCTGTCCGCCTTATATGTCGATACAGCCTAGTGTCCCGAGTCTGAAGTTCGTTACATGTTGTAGCCATGCGGCACTCCCCCCCGAGAAACTGTCATCCTGAACGGAGCGCGTCTGGGGCCCCGCGTTCGCTTTCTGAACGTGGGGTAAGCGGAGTGAAGGATCTGCTGTTGTCTCTAGCTCCTCACTACACAAAACCAAAGAACTATTTCATGAATTTCAGACTCAGGACACTAGAGCGGTTTCGATTCCAGTGATTCGGCGGCGCTTTTATCTTGCACTTTCGCTTTTTATTCCCCTAACACGCCGCGCCGCGCCTGTCCAGTACTCGAACCGAAGCCATCAACACAACATATTGTGTCCATCTTGATTTCTTAATCTATTAGGCGAGTTTTCCACACTACCCCACTCCAATAGGCACTTTTAAACCATTTTCCTCTTGGCGGAAGGATGGAACAGGGGTACTATCGACGATATGGAGTCGAACGGAGTGAATTGGAGCCTTACGGAGTCACTTGGTAAGCTCCCGATCCAAATCAAAGTTTACTCGCATTCCTTCTTCTCCATCCGCCCTTCCCGGCTTTTTCTATGCGAGGGTATCAGCCTCGCAAACCAATGAAGGACGGAACGACTGAAACAAAGCCGCGGCAGGGCATCAACAGGCAAGCCGCGGGAGGCAAACTGGCATGGCAGCGTTTCGCGGCAATTATACGGCGAAGATCGATGACGCAGGAAGGCTGAAGCTTCCAGGGCCGTTCAAAGAACTGCTCGACGAGGCCCAGGTCTCCCAGTTCTACATCACTTCGACCGATGGCGTGAGCGCACAAATCTGGCCTTTGCCCGAGTGGGAAAAACAGGAAGCACGGCTCTCTGAATTCAGCACCATGGACGACGCCGTGGACAAATACCTCAACCTGACCAGCTATTACGGCCAGCAGGTAAAGATGGACACCCAGGCACGGGTCGTGTTGCCACAGATTTTGCGGACGGCCGCCAAGCTCGATGCCGAAGTTTCCGTCCGGGGAAAGATCGAATACCTCGAGGTCAACAACCTCAAGCAGCTTGAAGAGAGTTTGGCGGCTAAACCTTTGACCCTCGAAGATCGCAAGTCGCTCGCTCCGATTCTCAAGCGGCGGGTGGAAAGTTAATACCCCCCAGGGGGAGCGCATGACGAATACGAATGAACGCCATGTGCCGGTTCTTTTTCATGAAGCGATTGATTTTCTCCGTGTGCGCCCGGAAGGGACGTATGTGGACTGCACGGTGGGCCTCGGTGGCCATGCTGAAGGGATTCTCCGGAAGCTGGGCCCTCAAGGACACCTGATCGGATTCGATCGAGACCCCATGGCTCTCGCGCTGGCAAAGGTTCGGCTGGCCAGGGTTTCGAACGAGATGGGCAGCGAGGCTCCGGCTATCACGCTTATCGGCGAAGCCTTCAGTTCCATTACGGAGCACGTCAAGCCGGCAACGCTCGATGGTTTACTGGCCGACTTTGGCGTCAGCAGCCTGCAGTTCGACGAGGCGCAGCGGGGATTTAGTTTTCAGGCGGATGGGCCGCTGGATATGCGTATGGATACGCGCACCGGGCCTACTGCCGCACAAGTGGTGAATGAGATAAGCGAGCGCGAGCTGGCAAATCTCATTTACGAGTACGGTGAGGAAAGGAGGTCGCGGACAGTCGCCAGAGCAATTGTGCGTGGACGGCCGGTTACAACTACGGGGCAGTTGGCCCGCATTGTAGCCTCGGCCGTCCCGCCAATGAAACACGACAAGAAGCATGGCCCCATTCACCCGGCCACCAGAACCTTTCAAGCTCTCCGTATCTATGTAAATCGCGAGTTGGACGAAATCAGAGACTTGCTCCAGGCCGCACCAGCATTGCTTAAGCCCTCCGCAAGGCTCGCCGTTATCAGCTTTCATTCTCTTGAAGACCGCATCGCAAAAGACAGCCTGCGGGACGGAGCGCAAAAAGGAATCTGGGAAGTATTAACCAAGAAGCCGGTCACCGCCGGCGAAGAAGAAACCGATCGCAACCCCCGCTCCCGCAGCGCAAAACTCAGAGCGGCGGAAAGAAAGTAAACAGCAAAGAACCGAAGGCTAGGGAGAACCACCATGGCGGCATGCACAACAACCTATTTCGAAGCCGGACGCGGTTGGAGCGCGCGGGTTGCCGAGCACAATGCCCAGTTGCTGGCACAGCAGGCGCAGCGCCGCCGTCGCGTGCGCACGCCTGAGTTCTACTTCGCGCGCCACATTGACAACTCCCGGCTGGTCAAGGCCTCCGACCCTGTGCGTACGCGCGAGATGCGTCTGTTCTCCGCCGCAATGGCCGTTCTCTTTTCCCTGCTGATGATCTACGCCATGCAGCACTTCTACGCCATTGAGAGCGGCTACCGCGTCGAGCAGGAAAAGCAGACGCTGGACCAGTTGCGCGAAGAGAACCGCCAGTTGCGCCTCTCCCAGGCCGAGCTCACACAGCCCGGACGCATCGACATGATGGCCCGTCAGTTGGGTCTTGCCGCGCCGCAGCCCGGACAGGTGATCCATCCCAGCGCCCGGCTCGATTCCTCCGCTCCAGTCGAGGCGCGCATGGCTCCGCCCACGCAGGCCGCGCAGTAACGAAGAACAGCCGCCAGGTCTATAACCGTTTGTTGTTGTACCAACTGCGGGTGCCCCAAATCCCGATTTTGGGACCTGGGATCGCATAAACCATAAGGTGCGAAATCATTCGGTCAGAGACCAGTTGCGGGAGTCTCTGTTTGAGTCGATGTTTTGAAAGGGCACGGCTTCAGCCGTGCCGTATATGCTTGAAAATGAATGAGGGCTTTACAGGCTGCGGAAAAACTCCTCCGGGCGGTAGGCCGGGGATTTATCCCCGGTTTAAAGTCAATCGAATCAGCGTGGGCTTCAGCCCCTGGGGTATGCTTTTCGGGACTTTCATCCAAAATTAGGCCTTTTTCCGCAGCCTCTTTAGCCCCTGCGGTATGCTTTCGGGGTCTGAAAAAACTCAGCCGCTTTCCCGCAACCGCATAGGGCCAACAGCTCCATTGCCAAGCTGAGAGCTGAAAGCTGAGAGCTAAAAGCTAGGTTTTTCCATGCAGGCAGCCGTTCGATCCATCCACAACCGCAACAATCCGCCCCGCGTCATCCCCCTGCAGAGGACGCGCTTTTGGATCATCTGTCTCTTTTTCCTGCTCTGGGCCTGCGCCATCGCCGCGCGCCTCTTCATGCTCCAGATCGTCCAGCACAAGGCCTATGTCGAGCGCGCTGAAAAGCAGCAGCAGCGCACCTTTGAGGTGGCGCCCCGCCGCGGCGTGCTCTACGACCGCAATCTCCACGAACTCGCCATGACCGTGCAGGTGGACTCGATCTACGCCGACCCCTCGGAGATCGACGACAAGAAGGCCGCCGCGCACACGCTCGCCACCCTGGTCCACACCGACCCCGAGGACAACCGCACCATCGAAACCGAAATCGCCGCCCGCCTCGCTGCGGGACGCAACTTTGCCTGGATCGCGCGCCGTGTTTCACCCGACGTCTCCGCGCGCGTGCACGCCCTCAACATGAAGGGCATCTACTACCAGAAGGAGTTCCAGCGCTTCTACCCTGACAATCAGATTGCCGCGCAGGTGCTCGGCTACGTGGGCGTGGACGACAATGGCCTCGGCGGCCTCGAAGACAAATTCGACGAGCAACTGCACGGCGTGCCCGGCGAGATGTACACCGCCATGGACGCGCGCCGCAAGATCCTGGGTTCAAGCGAGCACGAACCCGAACCGGGCCGCAATCTCGTTCTTACCATCGACGCAAACATCCAGTTTCTAGCCGAGCGTGCTCTCGACCACACCATGGAAAAGACCCAGGCGCTCAACGGCACGGTTGTTGTGCAGGACGTGCATACCGGCCAGATTCTGGCCCTCGCCATTCGCCCCACATTCAACCCCAACAACTTTCGCCACACCACGCCCGAACTGCTGCGCAACCACGCCGTCAGTGACGTCTACGAGCCCGGCTCGGTCTTCAAGCTGGTTACCTACTCCTCGGCGCTTGACCAGCACGTCGCCTCTCCCGACGACCCGATCGATTGCCAGGGCGGCAAGATCACCCTTGCCGGCCGCGTCATTCACGACAATCAAGGCGAACACTACGGAGTGGTTCCGGTCCATCAGGCGCTGGAGGTATCCAGCGACGTAGCCGCCGTCAAGCTCGCGCTCAAGGTCGGCCCCGACCGCTTCTATCAATACATTCGCGAATTCGGCTTCGGTTCCCGTTCCGGCATCGAGTTGCCCGGCGAAACGCGCGGACTGCTGCAACCGGTCAAGCGCTGGGGCGGCTCCTCCATCGGCTCCATTGCCATCGGCCAGGAGGTCGCCGTCACGCCGGTGCAACTGGCCACCATGGTCTCTACCATCGCCAATGGCGGCGTCTACCTGCCGCCACACGTACTCTTTCCAAATCAGATTGACTCCGCGGACCCGAATCAAAAGTCTGCTGCAATCCAGGCTTCGCCCTTCCGGCCCGGCGGCGACGTGCCTAATCCCCTTCCCTCCGGCGCGCACCGCGTCATCTCCACGCTCACCGCGGCCCAGATGCGCAAGATGATGGAGGGCGTGGTGGTGTTCGGCACCGGCAAATCGGCGCAACTCAACGGCTACTCCTCCGGCGGCAAAACCGGTACCGCGCAAAAGATCGATCCCGCCACCCACACCTACTCGAAGTCGATGCACATCGCCTCCTTCGCGGGTTTTGCGCCGGTCAACAACCCCGTCATCGCCGTGGCCGTCATCCTGGATTCGCCCAAGGGCGCTTACTACGGCGCCAGCGTCTCCGCGCCGGTCTTCGCCGAGGTCGCGCAGCAGGTACTCGAGTATCTCGGCGTGCCGCACGACATCGATCTGCGCCCGTCCAGCGCTGCTTCCAAATCCACCAAGCCCATCACTGAAGACGACTCCGCACAGAACGAAGACGACATCAAAGCCCTCTACGACGCCGCCAACGATCTGCCCAGCGACGACCCGCTGCGCTCCGGATCGAGTCAGAGCGCCGCAGCCAGCCAGCCCGCTAATCAACCGCCAAGCCCGGCCGCGGGCGCAAAGCCCGCGCCGCCCGCCGCACAGCAAACTGCTGCACCCCCGCAGCCTATGAAAACCGTCACCATCTCCGACGGCGCCCGTATCCGCGTCCCCTCGCTCCTCGGCCTGCCCGTGCGAAAGGTGATCGAGCAAGCCGCCGCCGCCGGTCTTGAAGTGCAAATCGTCGGCACCGGCACCTCGCGCCAGCAAGCCCCCGACCCCGGCGCAATGGTCCTTCCCGGAACAAAAATCGTAGTCCGCTGCGGGAAATAGGCAAAAGTATTTTCGTATCCTGCCCCAAATGTTCCTGTCAAAAACGATCTGTCATCCTGAGCGAGCACAGCGAGTCGAAGGACCCGCGGTTGCTTTTTCGCTCGTAAGGAGATGCCGCCGCGTGCCCCATCCAAACCGCGTCTTTTGCGGTTTGGGTGGGAAAACAAGCACTCAACCAGCCAGCTTTTCCATTCCCTGTTCCCCAGCCGCTCCACCCCTAACTCCGCGAACTCCGCTCTCCTCCCCCAACAAACTACAATAGACTTCGATATGAATTGGAAAGAACTCACAAACGAAATCATCGCCATTGGCGCCGGCGGCAGCTCCGATGCCCCCGTCACCGGCGTCGAATACGATTCCCGCCGTGTCCGCCCCGGCTCCGTCTTTGTCGCCATGAAAGGCGGCTCCACCGACGGCAACCGCTACGTCGAAAAAGCCATCGCCTCTGGCGCTCTCGGCATCATCACCGACTCCGCCCCCAAATTCGACCACCTGCTCGTCTTTGAAGCCGGCCTGCCCATCCTCGAAGTCGAACACGGCCGCCGCGCCCTCGCACAAGCCGCCGCCGCCTTCTTCGGACATCCCGAGCGCACCCTAGCCTCCACCGGCATCACCGGCACCAACGGCAAAACCACCACGGCCTTCCTCACTGAAGCGCTCCTCAACGCCGCCGCCCGCAAAACCGTTCTCATCGGCACCATCGAGTATCACGTCGCCGGCGAAATCCGTCCCTCGGTCCACACCACACCCGAATCGCGCGACCTCTTCGAGCTGATGGCCGAAGGCGTCACCCTCGGCGCAACCGAGCTGGTCACGGAAGTCTCAAGCCACGGCCTCGATCAGGGCCGCGCCGCGGGCATCAACTTCGACGTCGCCGTCTTCACCAATCTCACCCGCGATCATCTCGACTATCACCTGACCATGGAGAAGTATTTCGCCGCCAAGCGTCTGCTCTTCGACGGCACGGTCTACCCCGCCCCCCGCATCGCCGTCATCAACGCCCACGACGAGTACGCAAACCGCCTCGCCACCGCCTCGCTCCGTGCAGGCGCGGAAGTCTGGACCTACGGCATCGGCACAGGCGACTGGCGTGCCGCAAGCTACTCGCTCACGCCCTCCGGCGCACTTATCAATCTCGAAACCCCCGCTGGCACTGCCCAGGTCGCCTCGCGTCTCGCCGGCGAAGTCAACATTCTCAACATGCTGGCCGCCTTCACCGCGGCCCATGCGCGCGGCGTTCCCTTCGCCGATCTCGTCGCCGCCATCCCCACACTCAAGCCCGTCCCCGGCCGCTTCCAGTCCGTCGATGCCGGCCAGCCCTTCACGGTCATCGTAGACTACGCGCACACCGACGACGCCCTGCGCAATCTGACCGCGCTAGCCCACCAGATAACAGCGCAGTCGGGCAAGCGCGTCATCACGCTCTTCGGCTGTGGCGGCGACCGCGACCGCACCAAGCGCCCCAAGATGGGTCAGGCCGCAGGCGAAGGCAGCAGCTTTGTCGTGGCCACCAGCGACAATCCGCGCACAGAAGATCCCCTCGCCATCCTCGCCGAAATCGAACCTGCGCTCAAAGCCACCGGCACGCCCTACACCATCGAGCCCGACCGCACCGCCGCCATCCATCTCGCGCTCGAAGCCGCTGCGCCGGGCGACGTAGTTCTCATCGCAGGCAAGGGTCACGAGAAGGAGCAGATCCTCAACGGGCGTACAATTCCCTTCGACGACACTGAAGTGGCTCTTACGGCACTAAATCAACTCATGACGTCAGGTAACAGTCGTCCACCGGCGAAGCCGACCCGCGATCGATGAAACTGTGCCCCATCCATCGGACGTCTTTGTTTTTGTCCGATGGGTGGGAGTCCGTAGAACTCCGTGACGACATCGTATTTTGTAGAACTTGCATTTTTGTTTCTTTTTAGTCCCCCACCGGCTTCACCGACCCGCGGGGAATGAAACTGTGCCCCATCCATCGGACGTCTTTGTTTTTGTCCGATGGGTGGGAGTCTGTAGAACTTCATGACGACATCGCGTTTTGTTGAACTTGC
>Ga0182027_10010044_pt1 | contig 13508 bp, 11 predicted proteins | sample 712E1DmetaG_FD_121300 | JGI IMG/M metagenome (GOLD analysis project Ga0182027, IMG submission 121300) | Permafrost microbial communities from Stordalen Mire, Sweden - 712E1D metaG (Illumina Assembly) | ecosystem: Environmental > Terrestrial > Soil > Wetlands > Permafrost | place: Sweden...
GCAACGGCGGATGAAATAAAAAAGGCTTATCGAAAGATGGCTCTTCAGTATCATCCGGATCGAAATAAGGGTAAAGAAGCTGAGGGGAAATTTAAAGAAGTAACTAAGGCTTACGAAGTTTTATCGGATGCTACTAAGCGTCAAACTTATGATCAATTTGGTGCGGCCGCTTTTGAACAAGGTGGACCAAGTGGTCAGGGGGCAGGAAATCCGTTCGGAGGTGGGTTTGGTGGACAGGGTGGACCATTCACGTACACATACACAAATGGTGGAGGAGCTCAGGGTTTTGATTTTGGTGGTGCCGGATTTTCCGACCCGTTTGAAATTTTTGAACAGTTTTTTGGCGGAGGGAATCCTTTTGGTAGAGCCCAGCAAAGAAGAACGACATATTCTTTAACAATTTCTTTTATAGAAGCGATAAACGGCGTTAGTAAAAGAGTAGAACTTGCCGGTAAAACGCAAACAATTAAAATTCCCGCAGGCGTTGATAATGGCTCAAGAATTAGATTTGGTGATTATGATGTTGTCGTTGATGTAGCCTCAGATAAAAGATTTAAAAGAGAGGGCTATGATATTATTTCAGATCAGGAAATAAGTTTTGCCCAAGCAGCGATTGGCGACACGATTGAAATTGTAACGGTTCAAGATGTAGTTAAAATAAAAGTTCCCGCGGGAACGCAACCGGAAACTGTAATAAGGCTTCGAGGTAAGGGAGTTAAAATGATCAGAGGTTCGGGACATGGAGATCATTATGTCAGAATAAAGATAGTTGTTCCAAAAAATCTTTCCGCCCATCAGAAAGAATTACTTAAGGAATTTGACTCCTCCAAGAAACAAAGTTGGTTCTAATCTTTTTGTAAAAAGACGATTTGACTTAAGCATCCAATATTGAGATGATTTTCCTATGGACAATCAATTCTCCCCAAGCGACCTAAGTGTTACTAATATTGCCGCTTTATCAAGCGTTAAGGAAATTGTGTCCGCAAAAAAGAGTAAAGTTAGTGTATTAGTGCTTATCGTAATGATAATTTTTGCGGTATTACTTGTTTTTTTATCAGTCTATCAATTTGACGGGGCAGTAAAACCGCAAGCGGTACACGCAACCTCTTCCTACAATAATCAGGTTCAGCAGTTCGCAAAATAGTAGTATAATTATTTGAATATGGATAAGGTAACGGTGGTTAAACATCCTTTAATTGAGAATTCTCTAACAATTCTTAGAGATAAAAATACTAACCTTGAGGTCTTCCGAGAACATTCTGCAGTTATTTCTAAAATTCTTTTTTTGGAAGCGACAAAAAATTTAGAACTCAAACAAAAAGAGGTAGATACTCCTTTAGTTCACTTTATCGGTAGCGAAATTTCCGGTCGAATCGTAGTTGTGCCAATTTTAAGGGCCGGCTTAGCCATGCTTTTCGCAATTCAGGAGGTGCTTCCAACAGTTGCGGTTGGTTTGATTGGTTTAGAAAGAGATGAGGAAACCGCCAGAGCACGAGAATATTATAGAAAATTTCCTAAAATATTACCTAACGATAAAGTTTTCGTAATTGATCCAATGTTGGCAACCGGTGGATCAATAGATGATGCATTGCAAGCATTAAAAACAAAAGAAATAAAAGTAGATACTGTAATTTCAATAGTTTCAGTACCTGAAGGGATTGCGAGAATTGCAAAAAAATATCCGGATATTTCAATTTTTACAGCTGCGATAGACAAAGAGTTAAACGATAAAAAATATATAGTTCCGGGTTTAGGAGATTATGGGGATAGGTACTTCGGAACAGACGTCTCTTGATTGCAATTTGCCTCAAAAATACCTACACTAATATTACTGTCCCTCTTTCGCATAAAGCTTCGGAAGGACAAATCTTATGCAAAAGATTTTAGCACTTCCTCTAATTATTTTAAAGTTTTGGTACCTCGAAGCTCCAAGAAATATTCTTGGATTTTTTATGTCTTTAAACAAAGCTTTCCTAGGAGTCTTTTCGCTTTCTCTCATGATAAAAACTTATTTTCGCCCTTGGAAAAACGAGTATAGAGAGGGAATGGTTAAGTTCGCAATTTTCATGGGAATAGTTATAAAGAGTCTTTTTATCTTGGCTGATCTTGTTATTTTTGCAGGATTAATTCTTTTCGAAGCAGTTTTATTTATCGGATTTTTAATCTGGCCGGTGGCTATTTTCATTTTGCCATTCATTAAACTATGAAAGATTTTTCGCTAATTCATTTTTGGTACACAAGTTTTAATATAAGAGTTGCAAGAATATTTATATTCATGCTTTTGGGTTCGCTTTCAATTATCGGATTTTTTAACAGTTTTCCGAATCTATCCATTATTCCTTTTTCTTTGTTTCTAATTTTTGAGATTTTCTTCAAATTTAAAATTTCAAAATTAACACCAAAGCTTGAGGTTTCGCAAAATCAGGGAGAGGCTCTAGATTCGTCAACGCTAGAATTAGTAAGCGTTTTTGAGGCTAAAAATACTCTCTCGGATGTTATAAAAGAACTTATTAAGCTTCCGCAAGCAAAATTTATTATCGACAAAGCAGATCTTCAAATAGGAGAAATAGTTTTAATTGATTCTGAAAAAACGTCTGTTTTGCAAAATGCATTTAACCTTACAAAAGAATTAAAAGGGAAATATATAACGACAATGGACTACTTCGTAGCCTACTTATTGTCAATTGAGCCATCGGCAAAATTGCTTCTCAATAAAAAACTTAAAGAAGAAGATCTTAAAAGTATTTTGCTTTGGGCAAAAAATGTTTTTACAAAAGAGGAATCAAATAGAAAAATTGAATTAACCCTTGCGGGGGAAGGAATTGCTGAGGAGTGGGTTTATGGATGGACATTGGAAACACAGAAATACATGTTAGATCTAAGCCATGAATTTTTAAATGAAAAACGAGAACCCATGGGCAGAAAAAGCGAATATCAGCAAATGATAGAAGCGCTTTATAGCGGAAAAAGCGTGCTTTTAGTGGGAGAAACGGGTAGCGGTAAAGAGACTGTGGCTAAGGAGCTGGCAATCGAGAGTTTTATGGGGCGCTTGGGGAATAATCTCTATCATCAAAAAATTTTCCAGCTTATGGTGGATGCTTTTATGGCCGGAGCGCAAAATCAAGGAGAATTAGAATCGAGGCTTAATGCTTTAATTGCGGAGGTTGCTCATTCGGGAAACGTCATTGTCTATATCCCTGAATTTCAAAATATTCTGGGTAACGCTTCTTTTAATTTGGATATTTCCGGCGGGCTAATTCCATATTTGCAAAGAAAACAATTAAGAATAGTCGCGACAGCAACACCCGGAAATTATAAAAAATTTATAGAACAACTCCATACTCTTTTGGATGATTTTGCGGTCATAAATTTTAGCGAGCCAACCAAGGACGAGGTGCTAAAAATGCTTTTTGAAAAAGCAGAGTCAATCGATGATAAAGATGGAGTTATGTTGACCTATAAATCAATACTTACTGCGTACAATTACGCCGGTCGGTATGCGAAAGAAAAAGTTTTGCCGGGTAGTGCGGTTAGTCTTTTGGAAGATACCGCCAACACTGCAAAAATTTCTAATAAAAGAATCGTTGAAGAGCAAGATATTCTAAATCAAATTGAAAAAAAAATAAAAATTCCCGTAGGTGATCCAAAACCAGTTGAAAGAAGTTTACTTTTAAATTTAGAGACGGAGTTGCATAAAAGAGTTGTCGGTCAAAACGAGGCTATTTTGGCGATTTCAGAAGCGATCAGAAGACTTAGAACGGGAATGCAAACAGCGGAAAAACCAATTTCTTTCTTATTCTTGGGCCCAACCGGAGTAGGAAAAACAGAAACGGCTAAAGCTTTAGCCCAAGTTTATTTTGGACAAGATGCAAGATTCGTACGCCTTGATATGAGTGAATTTGTCGGGCAGGAGGGTCTTAAAAGATTATTGGGTTCCGGTCCCGGAGAGGGAGATGAAAAAGGACAGTTAACGGAGGCGGTTTATGATAATCCTAATTCGTTAATTCTTCTAGATGAGTTTGAAAAAGCAGATCAAAATATTCTTGATCTTTTTCTGCAGGTTCTAGACGACGGAAGACTGACAGACAATAAAGGAAAAACTGTTTCTTTCGCAAATTGTATCATAATTGCAACTTCTAATGCAGCTTCAGAATTTGTTCGCGAGGAAGTTGGCAAAGGTGTTTTGGTGGACAAGAAATTCCAAGAATCTTTAATCAATTTTCTTGAGACAAATGGCTTATTCAAGCCGGAACTCCTAAATAGGTTTGATGATATTGTAACTTTTAAGCCTCTTGATCCGGCAGAAATAACTCAGATAACAAAATTACTTTTGACAGGTGTTATAAAAAATCTTTCAGAAAGAGATATTACGGTTTATTTTGATGAAAAAATTGTTAGCAAAGTGGCCGTGGAGGGATATGATAAGGATTTTGGCGCAAGACCTTTAAAACGTTTTATCCAGGATAAAATAGAAGATTTAATCGCTCAAGAAATGCTTAAGGAACAAATAAAAAGAGGGGATAAAGTTTTAATTTCAGTTAATCAAGATAATAATATTTCATTAAATAAAATTTAGCTTGACAGATCCGGGGATTTGTAGCAATATTATTTTATATGGCAAAAAGAACTTCCCAAAGACAAAGTATAATCAAATATCTTCTTTTTACAGTTGCCTTTCTGTTGGTAACCGTATCGCTTTTATCGCTTTTTGTCTTTAAGTACGCAAATTTTGTTTCAGACAAGGTTTTAGGGGCAAGCACAATAAATACTAATAGCGCAGCTTTTGCACATACTTTAACTTGCGGTCAATGTGCGAGTTCAACCAAGAGTATGGTGATAGTATTGCAAAAGCTTGGCACTAATTCGAAAGAATGGGGAGCAAAATGTATGCCGTTGGAAAGCTTGAAAGGGTCAAGTTATATTGCCTATATTGCATGTCCGGTTGTAAGTCCAATGCCTAAATCTCATATTTCACCTTTGCCAACAAGATACCCTTATCCTTCTATTTCTCCCACGAAAGAAAATACTCTGCATGGGCAAACCACCTCGAATAAGAAATAATCCTGCTCTAAAAGGAAGCGGTTGAAGCTCTTCTTGAAAAATGATATACTAATCCACATTATGCCAGCGATACAAAGAAGCGAATTTGCATTAGCACTAAATCAGGTCTCAAATGAAAGAGGTCTCGATCCGACTGTTGTTTTAGAAACAGTTAAAAATGCTATTTTGGCTGCTTTTAGAAAAGATCATCCAGGATCAGAAATAGAAGAATTTACAGCAGAGCTGGATGCGAATTCCGGTGAAGCTAAAATTTTTCATGACGGTAAAGACGTAACGCCTCCAGGATTTGGAAGAATCGCCGCGCAAACAGCAAAGCAAGTTATCTTACAAAAAATTAGAGAAAAAGAAAAAGAAGCAATTATTTCTGATTTTAAGCTTAAGCTAGGAACTATCGTTAATGGAATGGTTCTAAGATTTGCCGGACCAAACGTGATTGTAGATGTAGGCAAAACAGAGGCGATTATGCCGCCAAGCGAGCAAATTCCAAACGAAAAATATCACTTAAACCAAAGATTAGTTATTTATGTTTTAGAGATAAAAGATGGATTAAAAGGAGAAGAAGTTGTAGTTTCCAGAGCTAATAACGGTCTTTTGGAAGGACTTTTCAAGAGAGAAGTACCAGAAGTAGCTCAAGGCGCAGTTGAAATAAAAGATATTGTTAGAGAGCCCGGAAATAGAAGTAAGATCGCAGTCGCCTCAAACCAGTCGGGAATTGATCCGGTTGGAAGCTGTGTAGGGCAAAAAGGCGTTAGGGTTCAAGCGATTATTCAGGAATTTAATGGAATAGAAAAAATTGACATTATCCAGTGGCAAGATAATCCAAAAAGTTATGTAGCTCAGGCTCTTTCCCCCGCAAAGGAATTACAGGTTGAAATTAATGAAAAAGAGAAAACAGCTCGAGTGTTTATTGCGCCAGAGGAATTATCCTTAGCAATTGGAAAAGACGGACAAAATGTGAGATTAGCTTCTAAATTGACTGGTTATAGAATTGAAATTGAAGGTAAAGATGAGCTTTCCAAAATGCCAAGCGAAGAAAAAATTGAGGGGAAAGTAACTGTAGTAAAAACCAGCGCTGAAAAAAAGACGAAAGCAAAAAAAGCCGAAATTAAGGATGAAGAAAAGAGCGAAGAAGTAGTTGCTGAATCAGCAGTTGAAGAAACAACCGAGCCATCGGTTATCACAGCGGAAGTTGTTGAAGAAGCGCCAGCCGTTGCAGAGTCGGATAAGGAAGAAGTAAAAACCGAAGAATTAGACAAGTCGAATGAAAGTTAAAAATATGAATAGCAGTATTTTTTTCAAAAAATTAAACTTGTCGAAAAAATTATTTAACCTATGGAAAACAAAATTGACAATAAGCTTAAAGAAAAAGAATTTTATCCACCAGTAGTCGCTGTCTTAGGCCACGTTGATCATGGGAAAACCACTCTTTTAGATGCAATTAGAAAAACTAATGTTGCTGGCGGCGAGCATGGCGGAATTACTCAAAAAATCGGTGCTTCAGAAATTGTCGTTGAAGCTGATGGAAAAAATAGAAAGATTACTTTTATTGACACTCCTGGACATGAGGCATTCTTTCAGATGAGAGGAAGAGGAGTTCAAGCTGCGGACATAGGAATTTTAGTTGTTTCGAGCGTTGACGGAGTAATGCCGCAAACAAAAGAAAGCATAGCGCTTTTAAAAAACTCAAAAATTCCATTTATTGTTGCTTTAACCAGATCTGATGATCCAAGTAAATTACCGGATAAAGCCAAGCAGCAACTTTTAAAAGAAGGGGTAAATTTAGAAGGGTACAGTGGTGGAGACGTGCCGGCAATCGAAGTATCGGGCAAAACAGGTCATAATGTTAAAGAGCTTTTGGATTTAATTCTTTTGGTATACGAGCTAAAAAGAGAAGCTAATTTTTATCCGTTTAGCGATAAAGGTGCTTTTATGGGGATTGTTATTGAGTCAAAAATGGATCAAAAATCCGGTCCAAGAGCAACAGTTGTTGTCAAAAATGGAAAACTTAAAGTAAGAGAAGAAATATTTTCAGATGATGCGAAAGGAAAAGTAAGAAGCCTCATTTCCGATAAAGGAGAAAGCTTGCAAGAAGTTAGCGTTGGTGAAGCGGTTGAGGTTTTGGGTTTCCAAAAAGTACCACAAGTTGGTAGCGTTGTTTCCAATACCCCTAAGGTTGTAGAAGTGTTGGCTTATAAAGAAGAAGCTCCGCAGGGTATCATGCAAGAATCAGCGTCTCCATTTGATGTAGAAGAGAAAAAATTGCTTTCAGTTGTTCTTTGCGCTGATACCCAAGGATCGTTGGAGGCAATTATTCATTCTATTTCCGGAGATAATGTTAAATTTGTGGTTCAAAAAACAGGTGATATTGAAGTATCGGATATTTTGTTTGCCAAATCAACCGGGGCAATTATCTTAGGGTTTAATGTAAGATTAAAGCCGGAAATCGCAAAATTAGCCAAAACAGAAAAAGTGCTAGTTAAGACTTATACGATAATTTATGAAATGATTGATGAAATTACTGATTTTGTTCAGGGAAAATTAGATGCGCTCCAGGAGGAGATAATGGGAATTGCCAAGATCTTGGCAAAATTTCCTTACGAAAAGACCCAGGTGTGCGGTATCAAGGTTGCCGAGGGGAGAATTGCTAAGGGAGATAAGGTTCGACTCCTTCGGAATGATGAAGTTATTGGCGAAAGTCACGTATCCTCAGTTAGACAGGGTAAGGAAACAGCCTCAAAAGTGGAAGCCGGAGGAGAGGGAGGCATAATAATAGTGCCTTTCCTTGACTTTACTATAGGAGATATGCTAATATCCCATAGCTAAAGAATATATATGGATAACCTTACCTTAAGTAAAATTAGAGAAGCAATAGAGAAATATAAAAATATTGCTATTGCAACACCAATTGATCCCACGGTTGACGAGATGGGAGCCGCTCTTGGACTGTACTTATCTTTAAAAGATATGGGCAAGGCGCTTAGTATTGCAACCCCAAATGAACCCCTAGTTGAAGTTTCTTCTTTAGTTGGCATCGACGAAGTAAAAACAAATATTGGTGAAGCATCTGGCGATTTAGTTGTTTCATTTCCTTATAGGGAGGGAGAAATTGAAAAAGTTTCCTACACTAGAGATGAGGATCTTTTAAATATTGTCGTAAAGGCTGGAGAAAAAGGATTAAATTTTGACGAAAAAGATGTTAAGTTTACAAGAGGCTCAACTGCTCCCGAACTTTTATTTACTGTAGGCGCGGCAAGAGTATCTGATCTTGGAAAATTGTTTGATCCAACAACCCTCAAAGATACGGTAGTCGTGAATTTGGATAATAAATCAGAAAATCAAGGTTATGGCGATATTGTAATGACTTCTACGAAGTTCTCATCCGTATCGGAAATTATTGCTAATGTTATTTTCTCTGCCGGACTTAAGATGGATCTAGATATTTCCCAAAACTTAATGCTCGGAATTGCCACTGCTACCAATAATTTTCAAAATCCGGAAACAAGCTCTATGGCATTTGAAATGGCTGGTGTTTTAATGCGAAATGGTGCATTAAGACCAAGTTCAACAGCGACACCTAGAAGAAAATTATCGGCGGATTTTGATGACGAAGAGGAATTATCTTTCTCTGAATCAGGATTTGATCAGCCTAAATTTACAAAAACCCCGGGAGAATTAGAAAGAGAAGTAAGGCCGGATCCAAAACCGATGTTTAGACCGCAACCACAACCTAAGATTACGCAAAATAACCAATTATCTCAGCCTAAGGGTCAGATGAGGCCACAACAGCAACCAATGCCTAAGATGCAACATCAGCAACAGGCGCAGTCTCAACAGCAACCGACACAACCAAATGCTCAGCCGCAAGCGCAAAACAATAATAACAATAATAATGCTCCAGAGGACTGGTTAGAGCCAAAAATATATAAGGGTTCAACTAACTTCTAATATGGACAGAAAAGATTTTGTACAACCATCACCAAGTAGTAGATTAAAAGTATCGATAATGATCGGAGTTTCTACCCGTCGTACCGATGGAATTCTGACGTCCTTAGCTGAAATAAATCAACTTCTAACGGGAGGACAAGCGTCAGGTGATTTCGGAAAAGATGAAGATGCTAGACACCATTTTGCCAATAAGCTTACTGCTTTCGTGCATACTGCTTTTGAAAGTAATCAAGGTTTAGTTACAGTATCTTTGGGAGACGGTCGTTCAGGATTAGCGCTGGATGTGACACAGACTGGAATATCAGTTACTGTAACTTCTGATTCTAGCTCCACAGTCAAAGAAAAGTGGGAGGCTTTGGGGCAAGCTAAGAGTGATAACTAGTAGGCCATTGTAAATTAAAACCAAAGCTGATATAATTAACAAGATTAAAAAGAGAGATTAAAGATTTATGCCACTGAGTTCTTCCAAAAAAAAAGATATAATTAAAGATTTTCAGACCGTACAAGGAGATACCGGAAGTCCTGAAGTGCAAGTCGCATTATTAACATTTAGGATCGAAAGATTAACAGAGCATTTAAAAGCTCACGCACATGACAATCATTCAAGACGCGGACTTTTATCGATGATTGCAAAACGCAGAAGACTTATTAACTTTTTAGAGAAAGTGGACAAAGGCAGGTCCTCCACGATTGCAAAAAGAGTAGGATTGAAAGACTAAGTAAAAAAATATTTAATGAAAAAAACCTCAGTTAGTTTAGAATTAGTGGGCAAGAAGTTGACCTTTGAAACAGGAGAGTTAGCGCAGCAAGCGACATCTTCTATTTTAGCCCGACTTGGAGATACAGTTGTTTTGGCAACTGTTGTTGAAGGCGGACCAACGCAATTAGATTATTTTCCATTGTCGGTTGATTATGTTGAAAGATTATATGCCGGTGGAAAAATCAAAGGATCAAGATGGGTTAAAAGAGAAGGACGACCATCAGATGAAGCAATTCTTGCTGGACGTGTAATTGATAGATCAATCAGACCACTTTTTCCTAAAGCATTTAAAAACGAAGTTCAAATTATCGTAACTGTTCTTTCTGTTGATGGAGAAAATGAACCAGACATTTTAGCTTTAAACGCCGTTTCAGCAGCCTTAGCAATTTCCCGTATTCCTTGGAAAGGGCCAATTGCTGGAGTTAGAATTGGCCATGTTAAAGAAGACGGCAAAGACGGAGCTTTTATATCGAATCCAACCAGTGCCGAAAGAGATCTTTCCGCATTAGACATTGTTGTTTCTCAGTTTAAAGATAAAACAGTCATGATTGAGGCGGGAGCATTACAGGTTTCGGAAGAAATCTTGGTTGGAGCAGTTGAAAAAGCACACGAAGAAACCGTAAAAGTTATTGAACTTATTGAAGATTTGGTTAAACAAGTCGGACAGAAAAAACTTACAGTAGAAGAAGACAATCTTTTGCATGAAGCAATTGCTTTAATAGATAAATCATATACAGCTGAAGTAAAAGCCCTAATTGAATCAAGAGTTAACAAAGAACAAGGCGGAACAGAAACTGCAGACTTAATTACAAAAATTTATGACGATAATAAAATGGCAAATCCAGATAGCGAGTTAGATAAAAAAGTAATCGCTAAAGCCATTGAATCAGTCATGTTTAAGGCGATTAGATCAGATGTTGTTAATAAACAAAAAAGAGCAGACGGAAGAAAAATGGATGAAATTCGTGAAATAGGTTCAACTGTTGGAATTTTGCCAAGAACTCATGGGAGCGCACTTTTCCAAAGGGGGATTACTCAAGCATTATCTATTGTTACACTTGGTTCTCCTCGAATGGAGCAGCTAATTGAATCCGCAGAAGGCGAAGAATCAAAACGCTATATTCATCATTATTCAGGCCTTCCATATTCTTTTGGACAAACCGGTCGTGTTGGCACTCCATCCAGAAGAGAAATTGGTCATGGAGCATTAGCTGAAAAAGCACTTATTCCGGTTATTCCAAGTCATGATACTTTTCCTTATACAATTAGAGTTGTTTCAGAGGTTTTATCGCAAAACGGATCAAGCTCAATGGCCTCAACTTGTGGATCAACATTAGCTTTAATGGATGCAGGAGTACCAATTCTAAAACCAGTTGCGGGTATTTCTATTGGAATGATGTCTGAGGGAGAAAAATATGAACTTTTGACAGATATAATTGGTTTGGAAGATTTTTCCGGAGATATGGATTTTAAAGTTGCCGGAACCGACACTGGTGTTACTGCAATTCAATTGGATGTAAAAATTTTAGGTCTTACAGTTGAACAAATTAAAGCAATTCTTGATAGAGCTAAAACCGCCAGACTTCAAATTTTAGAAAAGATGTTGGCTACGATTCCTGCATCCAGAGCTAATTTGTCACAATACGCTCCAAAAATAGAGCAAGTTAAGATTCCGGTTGAAAAAATCGGAGAAGTAATTGGTCCCGGCGGAAAAGTAATTAAAAATATTATTGCAACAACCGGAGCACAAGTTGACGTTGAAGATGATGGAACAGTTGCGATTTCCGGAACAGACGATGAATCGGTTAAAAAAGCGGTTGAATGGATAAAGGGATTAGTTAGGGAACTTGGAGTTGGCGAGGTTTTTGAAGGTGAAGTTAAAAGAATTCTTCCTTTTGGAGCATTTGTCGAAGTGCTTCCAGGCAAAGAGGGAATGGTTCATGTTTCAAAGATGTCAACCGAATTCGTAAAGGATCCAAACGATGTAGTTCAAATCGGACAAAAAGTAAAAGTTAGAGTAGCTGAAATTGACGAACAGGGTAGGGTAAATCTTTCAATGTTGTTTGGTGAGGATGCAGACAAAGCTAACAAGCCACGCCCAGTTGGAGCAGTAGGTTCTGCGCCAGTTGGTGGGAGAAGTTTTGAACCAAGACCGCAAAGCGAACATCCATTGGCAATGCAATTTAGAAGAGAGCGAAGAACAACAACTAGCTCATCTGATTGGAGAAGTAGAAGCACAACTTCAAGACCAGCAAGATCTTCGAGCTTTAGTAAAGATAGAAAACCAGGATACTAGACCGTTGCTTACTTTTTAAGCTTCCTCTTTTATTTTTAATTCATCAATCACTAATCCTTTATCATCATTTATCAATATCTGTTATTATTAATCTATGGAAACTAATTTATCATTATCATTAATCCCAATTGGTGGGGTAGGCAACGTAACCAAAAATATGTACCTCTATGAGTATAACAACGAGATTTTAATCGTTGATTGTGGATTGGGTTTTGCAGATGAAACAATGCTCGGCGTTGACCTTTTAATTCCGGATGTTACATATCTTAAGAATTTACCGCAGGGCAAAAGAATTGTTGGAATGGCCTTAACTCATGGACACGAAGATCACATTGGAGGCTTACCGTATATTTTGCCGGAGCTTCCTGGTCAATTTCCAATATATGCAACACCATTAACTGCGGAACTCGCAAATGCTAAGCTTAAAGACTATGGTGGGGCACCGCGAGTTCAAAAAGTAAATTTTGACGGTGGAGAAGTTAGAATCGGTCCTTTCACGCTTGATTTTGTCCGGGTAACACATTCAGTTTTGGACAGTTCAAATATTTTTATTAAAACACCGGTTGGAAATTTTTATCATGGCAGTGATTATAAAATAGATTTAACTCCTTTTGACGGGAAAAGAACCGATTTCAAAAAAATTGCTCAGCTTTCTAAAGATGGAGTTTTATGTATGTTATCCGATTGTTTGGGAGCGGAAAGAAAGGGGCATACTCCCTCAGAATTTAAATTGACAGCTGCTTTTGAAGAAGAATTGGAAAATTGTAAAGGTAAATTTATCGTTACGACCTATTCTTCAAACGTTGCTAGGGTAAATCAGGTTTTACAGGTAGCGGAAAAGGCGCATAGGAAAGTATGTTTTGTCGGACGGTCTGTGGTTAAAGTTAAGGATATTGCGCAGTCTTTAGGTTATATTAAAATGCCGAAAGACATGGAAATTACTCCTAACCAATTAAAAAATTATAAAGATTCGGATATAGTTCTATTAGTTGCGGGAAGTCAAGGGCAGGAGAACTCAGCTCTTTCCAGAATTGTTTCGGGAGAGTTTAAGGAGATTCACTTAACTGCTAATGATGTGATAATTTTTTCGGCCGATCCAATTCCCGGCAATGAAGTTTCAGTTTATGCGTTGGTTGACGATATTGCCAGAATTGGCGCCAGAGTAATCTATTCAGCGCTTTCTGATGAATTTCATGTTTCAGGACATGCATCATCGGAGGATTTAACTATGATGATGAATTTGGTAAATCCCAAGATGGTTTTGCCGATTGGCGGAACCTATAGACAAATGGTGCAATATCGAAATTTGGCGGAAAAACAGGGATTTGAACTCAAAAACATTTTGCTTTTAGAAAATGGTCAAGAAGTTCTATTTAATCAATCTGGTGCTAGGATTGGCAGGAAATTAAACTTAGAAAATGTTTACGTGGATCAAGTATCGGGTGA
>Ga0182027_10010045_pt1 | contig 13508 bp, 6 predicted proteins | sample 712E1DmetaG_FD_121300 | JGI IMG/M metagenome (GOLD analysis project Ga0182027, IMG submission 121300) | Permafrost microbial communities from Stordalen Mire, Sweden - 712E1D metaG (Illumina Assembly) | ecosystem: Environmental > Terrestrial > Soil > Wetlands > Permafrost | place: Sweden...
GTACGTCCTCGTCCGGGTGATGTGCCAACCTCCATAGTCGATCGAACGCGTCTCTCGATACACTTTCGCTGAGGATCGTGACGCCGAGAAATGCCGGCAATCGCCGGAGAACCTGGGTATGGCTCATGCGAAAGAGACCATATTGGTTAGCAGGCAATGCTTCGTGATCCATCGCCATCTGAACAATAGCGTGAATCCGTTCCGGCTGATAGCGGGCGATAGCCTCCATTCGGTGGAGAAAGCTGGCTCGATCAGCAGCATCCTGTTCGAGAAATCGCGCCGAGACGGCTGACCAGATTCTGTCCAACAGATGCGAGCCGTTATCTCGCTGCGTAATGCGCCAGTCCAATCCGGCCAGGTTCTTAAGAAGGCTTGGTAAATGATCTTCTCCGAATGCTTCGAAGACATCCTCGGGAAAGCCGATGAGAGTTCCATCGGGCTCGAGTGACGCTCGCTCGAGCAGGTAGTCCGCAAGTAGGTCTGGAACGATGGCAGCTTTGCCAGCGCGGCGCAGCATAACGCCCCCTTCTTCGAGAGTGGCGAGACTCCGCCGGGCCTGACTCTCATGGAGGCCAAGGTAAGTTTTGACTCCCTGAAAAAACGAAGGCGAGTTCTCCGGAACGGGCTGCAAAGCCGCTATTACTTCCATGAAGCTCTGCTTCAGCACACCTCTCGTGAGGATCTGGCCTTCGTACTCGCTCGCGAGATGGCCGAGTACGACGGTGGTGAACTCTTTGTCGTTGTTGAGCAATTCCGGCGCAATCTTTCCGCGCGCAATCAACCGTCCGCCGGCGACAGTAATCAATGGCGTATCGTGTGACACCTGTGCCAGCCGCTCGGCGTAGTGCTGGTAATCAATTCCCAGGACCTCTACCGCCAGCGCTCCGACCTCTTGACCCCTCAATGGTTTGAGCGGGTCGAACCGAGTCACGATACTCCCGTCCATGAACGTTGCAAGCGCCTGTTTCAGGTAATCGTTGCCGCTTGGTCGTAGGGAGATGATGAGTTTGAGAGTTCCGCTTTCATGCCGTAGGGCGAGCTCGAGCAAACGATCCAAGTCATCGTAACGATGTGCATCATCTACGATGATCAATGTGTCCTCGCTCGGAATCTCGCGCTCGGTTCCAGGATGCCACTGAGCAACTCCAGGAGCCGTCCACAGCACCTTCCATGCATTCTGCCGGTGGGACCAGTCCCGCAGTAATTTGGTTTTGCCGATTCCGCCGCGGCCTGGCAGGACAGCGATCAGCTTGGACTGATCGATAAGAAACTGATCGAGACCCTCCTGAATCAGCCTTCTGCCCTGGAGCTGCTGTTCAAAATCGTAGAGCGCCTGTCCCCGATGCGGGACACGAAAGAACTCATCGTGGGAATAGAAGGTTTGACCCGCGGTGGCGAACTCTTCCGCCCTTTCCCGGACAATGGTTTGGATGGTGGTGCCTTGCTCCTCCACGCTGGATTCGAGTGTGGTGACCCTTCCCTCCAGTTGGTCGAGACGGTTCAGGAGACGCCGAACCGACTTGAGATCCTCTTCATCTCCCGAGACACGGGTCAGTTCCGTCCGCAGATTGTCCGTGTCGAGAACCTTCTGGCCTGGCTCGCTGAGCCGACTAAAAACGGCCGCGAACAGACGATCAAAGATCCTCTCGGCCGCCTCGGCAGAGCCGTCGACCGTGGAGCGTTTCAGAACGGAAATGACCTCTTCTTTTGCCTGGCGATGATTGCCCTGCGCCGTTGTCCACTCAAAGGTTCGGATGACGTCAAGAAGCTCACTGGTGCCGGCTGCGTCGAGGACCGATTTCAGGCAGTTCCACGACCTCAACGGAAGCTTTGTAGGGCGGTCACAGCCCCGCAGGAACCCCCGGATTGCCACCAAGGCGATCTGAGTCTCTTTCGGATTTAGATGATCCTGCCTGATCTCTTCCCACGTCTGAATCCCCGAGACATTCGCTGTCCATCCCTGTTCCTTGCCCACAGGTAGAGTCGTTATGAACCGGAATCGGAGCTTCCAATCCGGGTACGCCCGGCGGTGATAGCAGAAGTTGGCAATAGACTCCAAAGCATCCCTGCTTTTGAGTGTGAGAGACCCACCTGAGAGATGCTGTTTGGGCTGCATGAACAATCGCTCAGGCTCGAACCCGGATTCGTCCGCCGCCTGGCGGACAAGGTCAATGTCTTCTCCCGCCTCCAGTTCGAGATACTCACCTTCCGACAGCTGCAGCCAATGGAGAATCGTCAAGTTCACCTGAAAGACAAAACCAGCGATCGTTGCATAGGCATCGTTGCCTGGTCTTGTCACAGTCTGTTCTCGATGAATCGTCATGCGTCATTCCACGGCGGCCGAAACCCTTTGCCAGATATCGAGCCTCTTTCCTTTCCGGAACCCAGCAGAGGAAGCCCTAGGCAGCTGCCCTGAGGTCATATGTGTATCCATCCTCAGCATGATCCAATTGCATCTCAATGGGATTCACGTCAGATCCGATCTCGCTAAGGCGGCCAAGGACCTCCTCGTGACGTCCGAGTCGTTTCAGCTTCTGTACAAGAGTGGGATTGTGCACAAGAGCAAGAGTTCGGACCAGACGATCCGTTTGACGGCTGATCGCCATCGCGCCATTTTCTACTCTCGAAAGGTGAGAGCGATCGATCCCGAGCATCTTGGCAAACGAGATGCTTCCTTCCCCCAAGTACTTTCGAAGAAATCGGACTTCATCTCCGGCTAACTCGTATGGCTTGTCTACAAGTGCCACTGCAATCGTTCTCATCAAGTCATCGTGATTGGGGATTCTCGGGGATTCTCCTTTGCACCCCGAACAGACCACAACCTCAATGTCCTTGAGAAACACGTTGTTCAAGCCACTTTCGATAAAGCGATAGTCCTTGCGAACGACATTGGCTTTGCCGCCGCACTCCCGGCAGACTCGCTGCTTTGCTTTCATGGCATTTCCCTCTTCATCCGTGTTACTGGTTATCCAGCATGACCGTGATGACGAGCACCTCATCTCTTTCCAAGAACGTGATCACGACTTTCAAGTTCTTCTTTGCGTCCGGCGGTTTCCCCTCAACCTTATACCGCCACTCCTGAAAACGAACGTCCAGCTCCGCTTCGTCGTAGATGACGCCTTTCCGCAGGACATATTGAGCGTCGAGCGGGTCAATTCCACGATCCCGGCAACGCCGGGCGAAATGCGGGTGATATTCCACGATGCCGCTCTCCAGACACTTTCGCAGCAGCTTCAGTGCCTCGGATCTGCTGAGCCTGGGAACCATTCTATGTGATAATATATCACATAGCCGGGAAATTCGCAACGGCAGAACCGCCGGTCAAGCCCGGAGAAGCAGGTGTAACGTGGCACTGAGCCAGTCCAGGACCCAATGGGCCGAACGGCAGGCTGAGGAGTTGCTCTCGGCTCCGTTCATTTCTGAATTCGTGTTCCGCAGCCCGCAGATGATTGACGCGTCGCAGAAGGAAGTCGCGGATCTGCTTATCGTCCACAAAGGCAATGGTTTGCTCGTTTCCCAGAAGGCTCAGGAAGATCCCGAAAGCCGAAGCGACAGCAAGAATGAACTCTGGGTACTGAAGGCGGCGCGAAAGGGCGTCAGCCAGCTCCTCGGCGCCTTGCGCCCGTCCTCGAAGCCAATCTGGTGCGAGCATCCACGGCGCGGAAGGGTGGATTTTCCCGCCGGTCTTCCGCCGATCGCGCATGGACTGGTCACGGTGGAGACCCTTCGCCCAGTGGATCTGCAGCATGCGGCCGAAGATCTGCCCCTTTCCAAGGATGGCGTGGCCATCGCGTATTTCTCGTTAAGCGACTTTCTCAACGTGGCCTTGCAGCTCAGAACACTACCTGAACTGATGCGGTATCTCGATGCTCGAAGGGAGCTGCCGGAGGCTGCGCTACGGTCGGTGGGCGACGAACTCGCGCTCTTCGAGTTCTACCTGCTGCACGGCACACTGGCCGGCTGCCTCGGCCACAACCACGCCAGAGTGAGTGTCCAAGCCGCAGAATGCGAACTCAATGGAATTCTGGAGCGGTTCGAAGAGTACCGCCTTTGCAGCGGGCTGCTGGAGCACGTCGCCGATTCGCTGGCCACGCGTTCGGTGACCTGCCTGGATGGGTTGATGCCAAATCTGGCGGCCCATTTCGATCCACCGCATCAGAGACAGAACTACCTGCTCATGCAGGAAGTTCTAGCCGACCTTCCTCTCCTCGACCGTGCGGCGCTCGGCAAGCAGTTTGCCGACGTGACTGCGCGGCTGAAGGGGCGCACCGAAGGCTACTGCCAAGCTACCGCCCACCTCGATTCGAGGCCTGATTGGATCTTCGTCTTCGGCTCGTCGAGGGGATGGGCGCGAGATGGTATGCTGCGCTCCATCGAGCCGGTGATGCGCGGCGCTTTGGCGCACTACCGGAAGCAAAAGTGCATGGTTCTGATCGATCGGGACGGCGAAGGATACGAGGTGGCCATCACGCGGCCCGGAGAAGTCTTCATCCCGACGGCTGAGGATCTGCTGAATGGGCGAAAGCTCTTTGCCGGCCTGGCCATGAAATCGGTTCCGCTCGAAGGATTCTGATCAACAGGCCCATGCGCCGCTATAATAAGGACAAGGCGTGGGGGTCCTTCAATCTTGACCAAGCTTTTGTCTATGCCGTGTTCTTCGCTTTCACCCTTCAACCGGGTGTACTGACCTGGGCGGCGTATCACCCAGGAACGCCTTCGGGATAAGAGCTTACATGATCCAGAGAGCCCGCCAGACTGGCGGGCTTTTCCTTTTCGTCCGGCGCTCTGGTTCCGCGTCGGCTCAACTAACCCCTTTCTTCGGCCGATTGCGGCCGATTGCAGGCCAATTCGCTTAAACTCGCTCAGGAGCGAATATCCATCGCTACTCGCTCGCCGATTTCCTACTCAGAGGGCGGAGCCGACCGATATGGGAGAAACCTCTACGCAGTTGCAAGAATGGGTGCCATGGTCTGTTCTTACGAGCACGCCACGCGCGACACTGGCGGAGTTACGGGCGCTGCTGCGCAAGTATTCGCGGACCTCGCTCCTGACTGCGTGCGCAAGACTCGGAATCGGCTTCCAATTCGGTCCAGAAGCCGAAACAGCAGCCGGCCTCGAGCAGACGGGCTTCTGGGCGCGGCTCCTCCTGCCGCCGGCGCTCATCCCAAGAGTGTTCTTCTTCGCCAAGCAGGGTCGCCCCATCTTCATGCAGGCTCAGATCAGGTCTTTGGCTGCCGAGGTCATGCGGCTCCCAATCTCGCCGTCCGACGGCCTGGAGACCGTTCCCGACCAGCAGCTCGGCGAACTGCTGCTCCGCTCGGGCGAAGCGCTTTATAAACCGCCGGTTAAAGTCGAAGGCCAGATGGAGCAGCTGGCAAACTACGTCGCGCTCTTCCTGCCCTTCTACGAGCTGAATAGTCCGGGCGATCCCATCATGAGCTTTCTGCGTTTCTATATCTTTCTCACGATCGATATCCCCAGATTGCCGCAGGAACTGAGAACTTTTGACGTATTTGCTCTCTTCGAGAGCGAGTTTGGTTTCTCTCTCAATCTCTATTGCGAATTCATTTTCGCATTTATCAATCATGCCATCCTGGAGAGAAAGAACATGGCCGGTACAGGCCGGCTCGACGGCGCTTTGCGCAAGACGTGGTTTCAGAAGACGACCGTCCCGGTAGAGCAAATCGAGCGGATGTTCGCAACTGTGAGCTTCGCCTTGAGCGATCTTCCGGATACAAAACCGTTTGTGGGTTTTGCCGACTTTGAGTTCCTGCGCGACAGACCGTATTTCGCGACCGGCGAGTCGCTCTACTGTCTCGACTACGAGTATGCAGTTGCCAAGCTTGAGAGCGGTGCGCTGTGGCGCGTCCTGCGAGCGCTGCCCGAAAAGAAGAAGGTCGCGTACCTGGGATTCTGGGGAAATGTCTTCGAAGATTACATTGCCTGGCTGTTTGAAAGTTATTCCAATCGCCAAATCAACCTATTTCACGGTTCGCCACATTACGAGAACGATGGCAAGCCGATCTGCGACGCTATCGTCTTGTGCGGCACAACTGCGGTCCTGATCGAGGCGAAGCTGGGAACCTGCCCGGCGAAGGTGCGCTACGCCGGGGAATATCAGGCGATGCAAGATTACCTGGAGCAAAAACTCGTAACCGGCACCGATCGGCCAGTAGGTGTTGCGCAGCTCCTCACCGCGATCAAAGGTCTCACTGTCGGATCCACGGACTCCATCCCTCAGAATCTGCGCGGGATCATGAAGTTCATCCCGCTCATCATCACCAAGGACGAAATTGGATCGAGCTGGGTGATCAACAACTACGTGAACCGGCGCTTTCAGGAGCAGCTAAAGCCGGAATGGACGGCGCAACACTCGATTACTTCTCTGGTGACGGTGAGCGTATCCAGTTTGGAACGTCTCATGCACGCCCTGTCCAGCCATGCTCTGAGCGATGTCCTGGAGCAGAGAATTGCCGACAACCCCGAATTGAACGCCCCTTTCGAGTCTGCGTGCAAACATATTCCTGCCGGAGCCACTGTCGGCATGTCGCGGCACGTGGAAATCATGAAGAGTTTGTCTGAAGAGATCATAAAGGACTTCGGCATGACAGGGTGAGTAGGCATCCACGTGCCGGAGAATCGTCGCTCTGAAACCTTAGTCTCCAATTCATCATCCGGTCACGATAGCTACATTGCCGGTCGGCATAACATGGTTGATCCCGGTTCCACGCATTGCGTCGCCGGAGCGAAGCAGCCATGCGTAAGCCTCATGAGCAAACGGAGTCGCCGTGATGCCCTACCGAGCGCTGTCAATTTTGGGTTCAACAAGTTTCTTCTCTGGTCATCCCACAATGACATCAAGATCCTGCGGCAACTGGCACAGGTCTGTGCATACCTGGACCAAACACATCCGAGTGCTCAAGGACTTGCAGGGGCAATGTCTTGTTGTATCGAATCACGATCACTCTGTAGCCACAATTCTCCAGTTTGTGTCTCTCCTCTTTGTCTTTTTGCTGTCGAAGAGGCTCGTCGTGATGCGGCCCGTCGATGAAAACTGCAATTCCCTTCAGGCCTTCTCGCTCATAGAAAAAGTCTGCTTCGCAGTACACCCCTTCTTCCGGCCTGTATTGGGCGCGGTCTGGAAGCCGGTGTTTAGAGGCGAACAGCACAGATAGAAACTCGCTTTCAAGCGACGAGTTTGGGTCTCGCTTTTCCTGCAACCATTCGTACTGCGCTTCGTACGTTCGCCCCTTTGCATGCCTAGCGGTTACGCCGCCCATGAGACTGAGCAGGTAATCGCGAATTACAAATCGATCAAGACGCGGATGGTCCGTCTGATTCGAATAACTTAAGAGGCATCGATAGCACGCGTGACTGCATGATTCATCTTTGATCAAGTCGTCGCCAGTGTTAGGGTCAAAGTGGCAAATGCTCAGCGCCTGACGGGCAACGGTGGCCATTGTATTCGGGTCTTCAAGCAACCTTGCCCACACTCCATTTCCACCCTCCGCAGCCTCCCAGAACAGTATTCGCCGTTCGTCTTTCTCGCCAATTCGGCTCACAGCAATCTCCTGCTCTTCTACTTGGAACAGAATCTGCATTCCACGTTGAAGAGCAAAGCTGGCGCTAGCAAGAAAGCTTTCTTTGTCCTCAACCGTCGAAGGTATCTGCGGCTTGACCAAGAGCAGGTTCCGCGTATCACGAACAAACGGCTGGACCCCTGTAGCCAGCTGCTTTCCCTCTACGTCGTTTGGTCCTTCTTCGCCGGGCTTCTTGGACCAGAACCCGGTGTTCTTATCCAACGTGAACCCCTTCTGTTCTGACCGACGCCAACGCCGGTTCACCCGCCATAGGTCGGCTTGCGACCCCATCGCTAGATCGCACAGGGCCAGCCCACCTTCATTCGAGGTTATTGCCTTCTCGACAATCGCCTGACCGTCGGGACCACTTGCAAACCTGTAGTGCGTTGCGATTTCGTACCCTTCACGCGTTCGCTCCTCTTCGTCGCATGTGATGCGTTCGACTCGATTGCCGCGCACAGTGGTCATCTCAAATAATGTCGGAACGAATTGGCTCGTCTCTCCGTTGAACGTTGTCTTACAGTGATCACAAACGTCCGCGGCAGAAGCCGTATCTTCGTGAAAGTAGCCGCACATCAAACAGAACTTTGCCTTCTTTAGGCGACTTTCGATGCCGCCAGTCGGGAGAACACATCTCGACATCCGGTACTTTCGGCCCTCGTGATAGAGGATGTTGCGTGGTCCAAACTCGCTCAGGCCGAGGAAGCGAGGCCGGTCTACCATGTATGTGGCCTCTCCTTCTAACAGGGCGCGTAGGGGAAGCCGTGGGAAGTTGTAACCGGGCAAGAAGCCTTCTGATGCCAAATAGCGATACGGGTAAAAGTCCGATTCAGTTGGCTGATTTGTTCGATTCAGGAGCAGGTCAACCTCTCGTTCTGCCTCAGCTACCTGGCCCTTAGCCTTTTTTCGCTCATCGTTGCTGGCCGTCGGCCGATCAACGACGACCCTGGCCTGATCACGTTGGCGGACCGCACTGGCATATAATTCGCGCCAACGATCGAATGCTGCATTGAACCTAGCAGGCGCCTCTTCGAGCGTCAGCTCCAGCCAATTTGGCCCGTACCACCCTGACTCGATAACCTCCTCACCGCACGCCGAGAGGATTGCTCTGCCCTCCTGGAGGAGTTGCGCTGATTTTTCGGGGGAGAGGTTGATCGCGTGTTGAATGTCCGCATTCAAGGGAAATCCAGGCTGTGACAAATCTAAAACATCCGCCATCCCGCTTCTCAGCGTGATACCCGTTGCACTCACCCATGTTGAGTGCATATGCGCACGTATGAGTTCCTCATTACTCAATTCGAGCCGGGGCGGAGCAACCACTCCCGAAACCATCAGTTCTGGCTGCCGGAAAAAGTACTGATCGTGTGGACTTCCTTCGCTACAGAAAGCAACAACAAGGGCAGGCTGCCCTCCCCGTCCAGCGCGGCCACTCCGCTGAGCATAGTTTGCTGGAGTAGGAGGCACATTTCTCATATGAACGACATTCAGGTCGCGAATATCGATGCCCAACTCCATTGTGGGTGAGCAAAAAAGGGCCGATAGGCTTCCGTTGCGAAACTTTTCTTCTCTCGCCTCACGAACATCTGGTGGTATTTGACCCGTATGAGCCCCACCTTCAATTCCCGCCATCATCCGAGCCGTTACCTTATACAGTGACGCAAAGAACGCATTCCCCTTTCGTTCCTCGGCTTCATCTTTCTGGGTCCGCATCCACCGTGTGCGAATTGGGTCTGCATGCGGAGGTGTCCCCGTACCCTGTTTCCACCGGAATGAAGACGCTTGCAATTGGATGGCCGGCTTCTTCGTATGCGTCTTCGTAAGCAATATGAAGTTTCCCCGAAGTACTTTCACCAGCGCATGGATAAACTGCTCCCACTCGCCTGGCGTGATGTCCGCCGGTATGTTCCAGGTATGGCGCGAACGCAGAAAGCGCGAAAGTTTAGATTGTCCGGCGAGACTTCTGTCGCGAATCCCCTCCGCACCTGTTGCTCCAGGCAGGACGAATAAACAGCTCTGCCGTAGCACGTCCTCATTATCGAAGGCCCAGGGATCACGCAAGTTCTGCGTCACTCTCTGCCTCAAATCCCATTCCTCCGCTGGATCGAGCACGCCTATATCGATGGCCATCTCGCGACGCAGGTGGTCGAGAAAGCTATGAATGGCTCTGTAGCGGCATTCTGGCGAAGCCTGCTGCAGCACCGGATGAACGTCCCAAAGCGCATCATTTTCGCAGAGCTCCTTGAGCCCTGGATACTCTATCTCCAGTAATCCGCACTGTTCGAGGTTGGGCTGAATCACCCGCCAGCCGCGGCGCAAATCCTCATATAAGCGATACTCAAGTAGCCGCATCATTGCCTTCTCGTTACGGCTCTTGCCGGGATCTGCGTCGGACGGCTCCTTGGCGTAGGCTTCTTGCTTCAAGCCAAGTGCGGAGAAGACGGCAGGTGTAACCATTGCGTGATCGAGCGATCCCGATTTCGAAAGCGCTTTGTGTAAGGCTGAGCGGATTAGCGCCACTTGGATAAAGTCGTTAAAGTGGCCTGCCTGGAGTGAGGCATCTTGACGATTATCCGTGAAGCTCAGTAGCTTTCGGGCCTTTTCATCCACGTCCCCATCTGCTCTCAATTGGACAATCGCTGAGCCACTGACCAAGGTAGTAGCCGTGCTTCGGCCAGTGTGGCTGAGGCGTGTCAGCTTTCGAAAGTCATTCTTTTCACGCCTATCGTAAGCGGCACCACAGCGCAAGCAGAGAAGAAACGGACTCGGCTGGAACCATACCGTTGTTCCTGCTCCCGCGTTGACCGCGCCATCTGTTTTAGCCTTCAATTCACGAGGCAAATGCGGCTTGAAGTCCTTTTTGATGCGTGGCCCCTTGGCTCGTTGCTCCCACCAGTTATCTGGCAAATCGCTTTCCCGAGTTTCATTCCACAGATCCGCCTCGTTTTCCGCGTCACGGTTCAGTGCGACGTAGCCTGGAATGACATTCGAGTCCGAATCATCACCGCTGAAAATTGGCGCACGGGGCAAGAGTTGTTGTGAGAGGTTTTCTCCGAGGTTGACCATGTAGTACTCTTGTCCGCACTCGCGGCAAAAGACCAAGGGATAAAGAAGCTTTTCCTCTTCACCGCTTCCGGCGTAGTAACGCCCTTCCATCGAAAACTGCCGTTTATCCGGCGGCTCAAGCGTCGCGTATACTGTCCCTCCGGCGGCAAGAAACTGGTGTAAACGGAATGCGAATAGTGGGTCGCCACTCTCCGTTTTCATTTCATTTCCTGCTTCCAATAACTCCCGCAGCTTGGCTTCGCATTGCTCCCGTGGAAGACCGCTTGCATCGCTCAGTTCTTTTACGCCCTCCTGAAACGTGATCGGCACCTTCCGCACGAGGCGGTCATCTTCCTCTGCGAGACCGAAGCAATTCTCGGCCCACGCCGCTAGGCTGTGATGTACAAAGCCTGAGTTGGACGTCGGGATCGCCTGCTCTACAGCAATTCTGAGCGAAGCACCGTCTGTCGGGGCTGGCGCCGCGATTGCACGGCGAAGCGTCTCGTCGATTATGCTCTCCGGCGTCACCTCCGAACCGAATAGCTTTGTTGCGACCTTCGCAACCTCCACCCTCCGTGCGTCGCGACTGCCCTCCGTGGACATCGTGGCACTGGTCCCAATGTGCAACAGGTTAGGATTCTTGCTTCGTTCTCTTAGACGACGAAGAAGCATGGCTACATCTGCACCCTGCCGCCCCCTATAGGTGTGCAGTTCGTCAAGCACAATGAATTCGAGATTGGCAGTGGCCGCATCGGTGAACTTCCGCTCCGCCGGACGAAGCAACATGTACTCAAGCATCACGTAGTTGGTCAGCAGAATGTGCGGCGGGTTGTCCTGAATTCTCTGCCTCACCTCAGGCTTCTCCTGACCGGTATATCGCTCCACACGGACCAAGTTCTCCGGGTACCCGGCCTCATAGGCTCTGAGGGAAAGCTCCTGGCTGTTGATCAGAGCGTTCATCGGATAGACGATGATTGCCCGCACTCCGGCCTTCTCCGGATTGTTTCGAAGAATGTGGTCGTAGATCGGGATTAGGTACGTCAGGCTCTTGCCCGAGCCCGTGCCCGTGGTGACTACATACGGCCCACCACGCTTTGCGACCTCTATTGCCTCGCGCTGATGGCTGTACAGTCTCAGCGGACCGCCATCGAACTTACGAAAGTATTTCGCCGTTCCCGGCTGGACAATCCCAAGTTTTACCAGTTCATCGAGGGTGCCGCCCGATTCGTATGCCGGGTTCAGTTGCAGGATGGGGTCCGGCCATAGGGCGCCAGAGGCGAATTTGTCGCGAACAAACTGGTCGATTTGCCCGTCTCGAATCCTTACAAAGCTCTCGATGTAGGACTTGTAGTCGGCAACTACCCTGTTCCTCAGAGCAAAAACGTCCATTTTGCCAGCCTTGGGTACCTGTTGTACCTCAGGCACAAGTGTAACGCCGCAAGTGTCTCATGGGAATGATTTTGCGGTGCAACCTCGACAATTTGAGCCTCTGGTTGTACGCTTCCCCCATGGCTGCCGCGGTCACAGTGTTGGACTCTTTCTTGTCGAGCGCTTACGACTTGCCAAAGGAAACCGCCAGGAAGGTCTTCAAGGCGCTGCGGAACTTCGTGAGCGATCGGCGCAATGCAGGCCTGAACCTAGAACGACTTCAGGGCAAGGCAAGTGACCTGTGGTCGATCCGCGTTGATGACGACTACAGGATTATCTTTCGGGAGTCGGAACCTGGCCCAGCGGTTGTGCTGTTTGTGGGCAAGCACGACCTTGCGTACAGATTTGCAGATCGAACCGCGCACAGTCAGGCACCTTCCATAGGCTTATTCGCAAGAGAGAGGCCTTCTGGGATCGAGGAAGTTCAGGAGGTCACTCCCTTAATGAACTTGCGTCGAGTTCAGAAGGGCGAGGCTGCTGCCAGGGTCGATCTTGAGGATCTTGAAACCATGGTCAGCACGCGGAAATACCTTCCCATTGCGCGCATACTCCTCCAAGAAGACGGCCACTCGGCGCGCTTTACGTTCGCCCAACTTGAAAAGGAAATTGCAGATCGGTTGCCTCCGTCGGCACCAAAGTATCGTGCGTGGTGGGCAAACGAGCGGGGAGGGCGCCACGTCCAAGCGTCGTCTTGGCTGGGAGTTGGATGGAAGGTCGGTTCCTTTGATCTGACCGGAGAAACCGTCACTTTTCATCGAATCGAGACGTAACGGCTTGCTGTTGGATTCTTCCGGAAAGCGGACCTACAGAGCCCGCAGGCCAGGCCCAGTACAAACGCGGCAACAAGGCTATTTTGGCAGCGGCATGACGCGGGACCTCTCCCACTTTGGAGCTTCCTTTACCGGGGGATTGGGAGGAGTGAGTACTGGAGATTTAGGTGGAGTGAACAATGGAGTTTGCTTTTCCTCCGATCGTCCCTGAACGCCCAGCGGAGCTTTCGCTCTGCGAAGTAGCTCCTTAAATGTCTCAGGCGTGCCGTCGTTCGAGGTTCGGCGGATTCCCAGCATCGCGTGCCGCACCATCTCCGGCGTCGAGTCTTTCCACTGTTCTTGGACATGGTACGCTGCCGGCTGCTTGGGCAGCAGCTTCTTATAAGCGCCCCTGATTCCAGGAGCATCCCTCTCCAGACGTTGACAGACTAGATCTGTGTAGAACTGTGCCAACCCCTCCTTCAACCCGACAGTTGATTCATTGAAGTGGCGTGTGTTCCAGTATCGGTCGTCGGCATCGGAGCCGACGTGGGTGTACGCGTGTGCCAGCTCGTGCGCCAACACCACAGAGGTAAGGTCTTCTACGGCGACTCCAAGATCCCTGGCGATGAGTCCGATCACGCCCCAGTAAAGCTCAATCTTCGGATCGGGGTCGTCATAGTCGTAACGGACCTTGTAACGGTACACA
>Ga0182027_10010046_pt1 | contig 13508 bp, 12 predicted proteins | sample 712E1DmetaG_FD_121300 | JGI IMG/M metagenome (GOLD analysis project Ga0182027, IMG submission 121300) | Permafrost microbial communities from Stordalen Mire, Sweden - 712E1D metaG (Illumina Assembly) | ecosystem: Environmental > Terrestrial > Soil > Wetlands > Permafrost | place: Sweden...
ATTTAACCAGCGTTTCTCCTCTCCTGACTGTGCGGATTAGCCCGGAATGAGTGTGCGGATAACCCCGGAATGAGTGTGCGGATAACTCCGGAATGGGTGTGCGATATGACCGGAATCCGCAGTTAGGGAAGCGTAATGCTGAAGAAGGTAATTTATTATTCCCCCTGCAACTTTTTTCATCCTCCAGCATCTTACGATATAATACAGTAAATTATGGATGCATTGGAGAAGGCATGGCTGAAGAGTGGACCGAAATAACTGCGGCTTGGCAAAGTGAAATGGCCTTTATCGCTGAAGACACAAACGGGGCAACTCTGCAGATGGGCACTATGGACGGCCAGCGTGGTTTCAGCCCTATGCAATTATTATTGATTGCTGTGGCGGGCTGCACCGGAGAGGATATCGTTTCCATCCTGAAAAAAAAGCATCTCGCCTTGAGCAATATGCAAGTGCGTGTGCGCGGCACACGCGCCAATGATTACCCGATGATCTGGACGGATATCCATATCAATTACCTGGTCTGGGGTGAGGCGATCCCTCCCAAGGATCTGGAACAGGCCATCCAACTATCGGAAGACAAGTACTGTTCGGTACGCCTGATGCTGGACAAGGCTGCCAGGATTACATCAGAGTATCACCTACTTAAACCCGGCGAAAGCGCCGGATAAAGGAGCGAGGAATGAACGAACCAATTCATGTTACAGATGCCGCCTTCGAAAAAACCGTTTTGCAGAATACCCTGCCGGTCATCGTGGATTTTTGGGCGCCCTGGTGCGGCCCATGTAAAATGGTCGGCCCGATATTGGACAAGATCGCCCAGGAAATGCCGGGAAAAGTGGTGGTTGCCAAAGTAAACACCGATGAAAACCCCGAATGGGCCACCAAATACGGTGTACAGGGCATCCCCACCATGCTGTTCGTCTTTGGCGGGAAAATCGTCCATCGCCAGGTGGGCGCGCTGCCCGAACGGATGTTGCGGGATGTGGTCAGCCAATTTATCGAGGTAACCACCCCGAAGACGGTTAGCAATTAGCCGTTAGCTGTTGGCAATCGGTCGACAGGTCAGGCTAATGAATAAAAAGAGATGCTGGAACTGCAGCGTCTTTTTTTATATTAAAAATCAGGCACTGAATTCGCTACCACGCCTAGCATCTGGCTAATTCGGCTATAATCAGGGTATGAATCTTATTATTATCCCCGTTCTGCTCGGTTGGCTTTCAGGCTGGCTGGTAAATTACCTGGCAGATGTATTGCCGGTTACGCGCAGATTCAGCCGCCCGGCCTGCCCAAATTGCCAGACGCCCTACCCGTGGGGCCACTATCTGCTCTTCCACAACTGCACCACCTGCGGTACCCCCCGCAAATGGCGCCCGCTCGTCATCCAGGCCGTCCTGACCGTTACCGCTGTCCTTCTGTGGATTTTTCCCCGGCCGGGCTTCCCATTTGCAATGGCATTCATTCTGTTCATATTCCTGAGCCTGGTGTTTGTGATCGACCTGGAACACCGCCTGATCCTGCACCCGGTCAGCCTGGTCGGCGCGCTGCTGGCGTTGGTGATCGGCATTTATTTGCATGGCATTGTCATCACCCTGATCGGCGGCGCGGTTGGGTTTGGGGTCATGCTGGCATTTTATTTTATCGGTGAATTGTACGTGCGGTACATGTCAAAAAAGCGCGGCATTTCCACCGATGAAGTCGCCCTGGGATTTGGGGATGTAAATCTCTCCGGCATCCTGGGCCTGCTGCTGGGCTGGCCGCTTATCTCGGCCGGTTTGCTTTTCGCCGTGCTGGCGGGTGGATTGATCAGTCTTTTCATCATCCTGGGGATGCTGATTGCCAAAAAATATAAGGCCTTTACGGCCATTCCGTATGCCCCATTCCTGATCCTGAGCGCTCTGTATTTACTGTATATCCTATAGCCTACCACCACTAGCGAAATAGCATCAGGACTCCGAAGTCTCCCTTAAAAGGGACTATGTGGAGGTCTCGGACTCCGGGTACAAAATTTTCATCCTATGGGATGAGATCCGTTCATGAATACTTTGTTGAAAAATTTCATGCCTTGGTGGTTAATGCATTGGCAGAAATAGCAGAAACTGAATAAAAAGAACGACTCAAGTCATCCCTAATTTTTGCTAGAAGATGTCCCCTCGTCCGGCATCTTGAGCGGACCGGTGCCCAGGCGGTAACCAAAGCCGCGCACCGTCCGCACCCAGACCGGCGCAGACGGGTCGGCTTCCAATTTTTTACGCAGCATCAGGATATAGCGCCTGACCAGCGCCGGATCGTTGCGCTCACCTCCCCAGACCTCCCGGATCAAATCTGCCTCCGAAGCCACCCGGCCCTTCCGGCGTACCAGAACTTCGAGCAGGCGGAACTCGGTGGGAGTCAACACCAGGCTACGACCGCCCAAGGTGGCCTGGAATTTCTCCATGTTCAAAATGATCTCCCCATGCGCGATATAACCGGTCTCCTTGCGCTCGCGCTGCACCCGCCCAAGCACGGCCTGGATGCGCGCCACCAGCTCGACAAAACTGTATGGCTTGGTGACATAATCATCCACGCCCAATTGGAAGCCGCGCAGCTTATCGGCCTCGGCTGCCTTGGCGGTTAACATGATCACCGGTACGTCGCTCAGTTCGCGCAGGCGCGCACACACCTCCCAGCCATCCATACCGGGCATCATCACATCCAGCAAGATCAGATCGGGGTGTTCATTGAATGCCAACCGTAATCCGGCCGGTCCGTTGGAGGCCTGGAACAACTCAAAATTGCTCTCCTGCAAGAACCGGCCCAACAGGCTGGAAAGCGTGGGATCGTCGTCCACCAACAAGATTCTGGTTTTCATCCTACCACCTTCAAATCGAAATAAAAGCGCGCCCCGCCTTCCGCCGGTGCTTCGAAAGCCAAATCGCTTTGCATGGCTTGCAACATGCGCCGGGAAAGATACAGTCCCAGGCCATACCCATAGACGGATTGGGAATCGCTGGCATCCAAACGCTGGAAACGTTGGAAAAGCAGCCGGCGCTTGGCCTGGGGGATACCCGGTCCCCGATCCGTCACCTGCAGGCGCATCCGGTCTTTTATCTGGATGGCCTCCACCACCACCGGGCTATCCGGTGCGTATTTCAAGGCATTGTCAACCAGGTGGTTAAAGATGCTCTCCAAAATCACCTGGTCCGCCAGGACGGCCGGACAATCCGGCGGCAAGTAGATCTGGAGCTGCCGGGCGGCAGGATTAACCCCGAACTTGTTGCAGATCGTGTTTAGCACAGCTTCGAGCGAGACCGGAGCCAGGGTCAATTGGATCTGTCCGGTATCGGTTGCCGAAAGGGTCAGGATATTTTCAACAAAACGGATCAGTCGCTCTACTTCTTCCTTCATTAATATGAGCGTGGAACCATCAAATCCCGGGCGGCTCTGCGGTAGCAGCAGCAATTCCAGCCCGCCGTACAGGCTGGTCAGCGGCGTGCGTAGCTCGTGCGAGACCAGCGAAACAAAATCGCTCTTCAACTGGTCCAGCTCCTGCAGGCGTTTGTTTTGCTCTTCCATCTGCTGGTAAGCCTGGCTGAGGGTTTGCGTACGTTCATCCACCTTCTGTTCCAATTGGGCATTCAGGTCTTCCAACTGCCGGTGCAATCCCTGCAAGTCGGTGTAGCCCTTCTCCAAGGCCGCCTGCTGGCGCTTCTGGTCGCTCAGGTCGTGCAGGGCCCCGGCCAGCAGCACCTGGCGGCTTTCGGAGAAGATCGGGCTGAGTGAGAGCAGGCAGGCGGTCTGGAGCCCGGCCAGGTTGACCTCCACCGAAACGGCCGCCTCGGCCGCCCGTTTCAGCAAATCGGGCGGAATAGTCTGGCCCTCGATGATCGATGCCAGGGGCTTGCCGGAGATCTGTTGCGCGGTCTGTAGGCCAAGCGCATGCACCAGCGCCGGGTTTCCCAGGTGAATCTTTCCATCCGCTCCGCAAATAAAAACTGGCTCAGCCATGCTGCTGAACAATTGCCAGTATTGGTGCAGTTCGATCTCGCCGGCGCGCACCCCCATACGCACCACCAACGCCAGGGTCAGCAACAAGGCCACCACCACGCCCGGCCAGGAAAGTTGCCCGCTAAAACGCCATTTCGCCAATACCATCCAACCCAACGCAAATACGAAAGCAAAAGGCAGGATATTCTGCAGGCGCGTACCCGGGTCGGAAGGCGGCCGCTCCGGCCGGTTTTGCTCAAGCGGAACGCCCGCCGAGAAGACCGCCCCCCATCCGAGAATCAGCCCCCCCGTCATCCAGCCCAGGCTCTCCAAGCCGCCAAACTGGAATCCATTGACAGGGGCCAGCAAACTATAAATATAATCGGATATCAGGAAAGCAAACAGCCCGCAGCCCCACAGGAAGAGCGTGCGGCGTGCCATGCGGTTGGCGAGCAGCATGTTGAACAGGATCGCCAATAGGATCAGATCTGCAATCGGGTAGACCAGCGGGGTGATGGCGCCTGGCGAGAATGTCAGGCCCGGCCTGCCCAACATCAGGCCCACCAGGCTGGCCACCACGCCGGCCGAAATGATCACATCCAGCAAGAAACGGAAACGCGAAGGCGCGTAGCGGTTCTCGAACGGGTACAAGAAAAGGGCCAGGAAAAACAGCGGATAGCCCAGGAAGCTAAGCACATCCGCCAGCGAAAAAACCGGCACAGCCATTCCGGCCACCCCTTCGTAGATGCTCCGCACCAGGTTCCCTAGCGACCAGCACGCCAGCCCCCAGCCCAGCAAACGCCAGGAAACCCGGGAAGCGGTCGGCAGTTGCGGCAGGAATTCGAATACCAGCAGGGCCGCCGCCACGCCCGGCACGAGCACCGCCAGGCTGCCGATGAACAAGCGCGCCGGGTTTTGCGGGGACCTGAAAATGGCCCAGGCAATATAGGCAGCCAGAAACAAAGCCGACTCAAGCAGCACTCCTTTCCAACGGATTCGCCAGGGGAACAATCTGCGCAAACGATTTTGCAAGAATAACTCCTTCAGGAGGGATTATAACGCGAGAAATTAAAAAACCAGGAGACCCAGCCAGCGGCCGTGCGGGTCTCCTGATTCATTTTATGAACCTTGCAATTTGCGCTCTCCCAGATCCCATTTCTTTGGAATTCAGGAGAAACCAGTGGGTTAGGTCAGGAATTCCAAGATCACCATCTCCTCGTCGCCCCACCACATGTAGCCATTGCAGGACGGGCAGAAGGTCGCGAGCGGCGTGTACGTAGCAGTAGGGGTGGGCGTCCTAGTTGGCGTGAAAGGTGTGGGCGTCATGGTTGGCGGGATAGGTGTGTTCGTTTTGGTTGCCGTATTTACCGGTGTGCTTGTAATTGTCGGTGTGTTGGAGGGGACAGGTGTGTTCGTTTTCGTCGGCGTCAGAGTGACCGTTGGCGTGTTGGTGGGGATAGGGGTGTTCGTTTTCGTCGGCGTCAGTGTGATCGTTGGCGTGTTCGTTTTCGTCGGGGTCTTTGTTGGTGTGTTTGTGATCGTCGGTGTGTTTGTGATCGTCGGTGTTTTTGTGATCGTCGGCGTGTTTGTGGGGACAGGCGTGTTCGTTTTCGTCGGCGTCAGTGTGATCGTTGGCGTGTTCGTTTTCGTCGGCGTAATTGTCGGTGTGTTTGTGATCGTCGGTGTTTTTGTGATCGTTGGCGTGTTTGTGATCGTCGGCGTGTTTGTGATCGTTGGCGTGTTTGTTTTCGTCGATGTGCTTGTCGGTGTGTTTGTGATCGTAGGCGTGTTCGTGGGCGTCCGAGTGGGCGTCATGGTGGCAGTTCCGGTACTCGTGGGGGTCAATGTCGCGGTGGCGGTAGCTGTTGCAGTAGCGGTTGGTGTTGGCGTAAAGGTTTGCGTCTGGGTGGGCGTAGGCGTAATGGTGGGCGTATCTGTTGGCACTCCTCCACCAGAGGAGCCTGTATTGGGATTCCAAGTGTTCATGCGGGCGGTCCGGAACGATTCAACCACGCCGCTCTGAGTGGTTTCCAGGTGGGTCATGGTCCAGGTGCTTTGGGCCTGGCTGCCGAATAAACTCACCAACTGGAGGAAAGGCGTGATGAACGGGTGGTTGAAATCCACCAACACAGATACCGTATTGCTTGGGCCGCCGGCATCTTCGGTCGGGTTGTAAGGTGGTGTCCCGTTCCATAGGAAACAGTTGCTGTAGGTGGTTGATCCGGTTACACCTGGGGGATTCTCAAATTCCCTTTGATGTGGATTAGCAGGATCTGGCCGGTCAGAACAGACCGTGATCTGCAAATATCCCGGCTGGCCTTCTGCAGCGGTCCTGGCGCCCATTGAGCCATATGTCTGGTCCACGTACGCGCTGGTGGTCAACATGCCGGCCAGGTAACTCTTGGCCTCATCGTGGATGGAAGGGATGCGTGCGTAGTCCTGCATGGCTTCATTCAGGGTTGTCTGGTCGCTGGAGGTGAAAACATGACCATTGATGACTACCTGATTTTGAACAAGCAGAGGATCCACCTGGCAGGGAACCGGGGGGGTGGCATTATATGGGGAGTAAAGAGCGTAAGCAGCTGGATTGTAATAATAAGAAGTCTGGTCAGTATTGGGACAGTAGGTCGGGTTGTATTCGCCGGTGACGGCATAGCGCACTGCCTGGCGCGCAACATTCTGGACCAGCAGCCAGCCCGAAAACAGCAACGAGAAATCAATGATGGCAAATAGCAGCGCCAGCAGGATCGGGGCGGCCAGGGCAAACTCGACCACTCCCTGCGAACGGCCGGCGCCCTGCCAGAAGCGTTTCGGATTGCCTGAAAGGTGCTTTCCGGGAGTTTTCATATGCATTCTCCTACTTCGCCAGCCGGGTGGCGATATCGCTGCCGATCGAGCGGAAGATGGTATTCAGTTTGGTGGAATCGGGTGCGTAATAATACAGTCCGTGGCCAACATTGGCGGCATAATTGAGGAAGATAGTTCCGAGGCCTTCACCAAAAACATTGGTCACCGGGTCTTTGTACCCGGTGATGGCATAATTGGTAAGTTCCGAGCCCAGCCCGATCGTGTAGATCAGCGCGCCTTGGCCGCCCGAATTGGTGAGGGTATTAAAAGGCAGCCCGACATAATCAGCTTGATCAAATGCATACGTCAACGCGTCATAGTTGGTGTTTGAAGAGAGCGGACGGCTGGATTTAGTCCAATCGTTGGTTAAATCCGCGACAGTGCCGTTAACGCAAACCGGCAGGTTGGGCGAGTGGTTGACCCAGGTATTTGACGGGCAGTAATAGACCGGCGTGGCGTCGCCGCTATAGCCGGCGTTCGGCACCCCGTCCGTCAACAGGATCACCACCCACAGCACATCCTGACGGGTATCCGTGGCCAGTTCGTTCCCGGCCATCTCCAGGCCGCCGCCGATGTTGGTGGTGGTGTAATGGGACGAATCGTAGGGAGGTGTGTACGCGGGCGTCGTCGCCGGAGGAATCACAATGCATGGGTCCTCCTTCTGGCCGATCAGACCCAGGTAATTCGTGCCGCTACCAAAAACAGGGGTGGTGGCGCAGGTGAGATAGGTTGACCCGCTGCAGGTACCATTCGTAGGCCCATAGCAACGGTAATCCGAGGTGCTCGAAGTGGCGTTTTTATAGGCGTCGTCCCCCTCGAAGACTGTCAGATTCTCCAGCGCGGGGATGATGGCCTCGGCGGCTGTGCAACCAGTTGCGCCGTTCGGGCAATCCTGATTCAGGGAAATGTTGGGACATCGGGTGCCTGAACATAGAGGAAGAGCTCCTGGCCATGTAGCATAAGGCATAGTTCCTGGTAGCACCCCGGGATCCTTATCGAAGGTCACGATGGACAATTGGTCGTAGGGGAAGAATAGGATGTTTGAAAAATTAATAGCCGCACTGATAACGCTGAAGAAGGGTTGGCAGGAACTCTTGCGGTAAAATGGTATAGTATCCTGCACATCCAGCACAGGGGGAACATAGGGACTACCACCCGGATTGAGGGGAGTGATAGTAGCTGGATCAATCGCATCCCCATTGCAATAGTACGGATCACGCATCTTATCCCCTACTGCATGTAATCCAGTACTGCCATCCCCATAAGTCATCGATTCAGAACGGTCGATCGCCAGCACCACGTCCAGCGAGGCGGTTTCGGAGACAGCCGTTGCGGAGATGGTAATGGTATTGATCCCGATGACCGGCAGGAAGGCCAGGTTGACCTGTGCGGTGGCATGCACCCCCACCAGCTTGCGAGCCGCCTGCCCGGCCACACAGCCCAGGTCCATATTGGTCGGATTGGAATCACAGGTGGCCACGATCGAATTTGGATTGGAGAAACCATTCAGCACCAGGAATTCGTTGGCGGAATCAGTTAAAGTATTGATGTTATACCCCGAGCGGACTTGCATCGCGGAAGAAAGTGCCGCCGCATCGACGGCCCGGCGCAGGCGCGCATTCCCGATGAACATCAAGCCCACATCCAATACCAACCCAATGACAGCGATGATTCCAATCGCCGCGCCGGCCACCATCACCAGCACCTGGCCGCGCTCCATCCGGGAAATTTTCTTCTTGGCAATGCGAATAATTTTTGACATAGGCTTATGGCACCACCTGGGTTGGTTGAGCAGACGAAAGCGGCATGATCGAGTAGACATACAGGGGCATCGGATCAGGCACGATGCTGGTTAATACGGGTAATTTTAATAGCTGCGGATAATTGTAAAAAATCTCCACCACCACCACCCCGGTGGCCGCGAGACTTGTGCCTTGGAGAGTCATGGTGTTGAGCTTGGTGGTAATATCACCGGCGCTGATTTGGGAGCTGCGTACCGTGCAGGCCGATCCCCAGGTGGCGACAGGCAGATCGGAAGGAACGGAGGCAGCCGGTTGGAGGCAGCCGAAATAAGAGGCGAAGCCTCCATACGGTTGACCGGTACAATTTGTTTGATCTGCGGCAGGATAGAGCACGGCCGAGTCGTCCGCATTGGCTTTGTAATGGGCGCACAGGCTCCAGCCATTCGGGTCAGCCTGGGGAAAACGGGTCGGGGTGGTACCATCCATGCTGAAGACGGAAATCACGATATCGTCAGGATTGGCCGGATTAAGCAGCACCGGCTCCATGGTTGAAACGGCCTCGGTAACCGATTGGTAATAAAAAGGCGGGTAATAAAAGGAGGCGATGCTTGTCCCGTTACTAATAAAGGAATTATTAGAACTCGAGAAGCGGGCGGCTTCGCGCGATCCGTCCAGCACATGCAAATAATAGTTCAGCATGAAGCCGTACTCCACCACCCCGCTCAATAAAAGCGCCAGGAACATTAAAACGAACATCAGCTCGACAAAGCTCTGCCCGCGTGGTTGGCGGCGCATCCGGGATAGTGTGCGTTTGAAAAAGTTGGTTTGGTGGTATTTTGATTCCATCATGAGCAATTGGCTACCTGTGAACGGTTTAAAAGGTTTAATACAAATTTAATAATAACAGGTTAGCCGAACATAGTCAACAAATGTACCACAACTGTAGAGCAGCCTGGACGGATTTTTCACACAAAATGGACAATTGGAAGGTCAATAAGTGGTAAGAGGCTCAAAAGTCTGACATGTTGACCTGTGAGAGATGTTGGGCTTGTCGAACCTGTCGGACTCATGGTTTGAGGTATAATCCCGCGAAATTCATTATTAAGGAGGCGCGAGAGATTAATTTTTTTCCCGGGAAAGCCAGCGCATGGACTTTGGTTAGAAAGTCAATTAGATGAAAAGTCAAATAGTCATATGGTACTGCCATCAGACTATCAGTCTCCAGACTTTCAGATGAAATTACCAAAGTTGACGAGGATGAGGGTTCTCCGCCCCGCGGCGGAGTTACCCCTCACCCATCGCCTCTCGCCCACCGGGACATGTGCCCGATAGGGTAGTGAGGTTGGGGTGAGGGAAAAATCGAAAGATCAGCGGATGCCCTCCGGGGATGCTACAATCCCCGCTACCTTTCCCTCCAGGTTTAATCCAGCCACAACGCTCCCCGGGTAACCGGAGAGACAAACCGGTTGGAAGTGGTCATAAAAACGTGCCAGGTGTTTTCGTGTCAAGTTCCACGGCTATCGTGCACTTGAACCATGACACTTGATCATGTGATACTTAATTTGGAGGCTCCCATGTGTGGAATCGTAGGTTATATCGGCCCGCGCGATGCGACGCCGATCCTTTTGAGTGGCCTGAAACGACTGGAATACCGCGGCTATGACTCGGCCGGCCTGGCAGTGTTAATGGATGGCCATATTGAAGTGCGCCGCGAAGCCGGGAAATTGAACAAGCTGGTGGAACTGGTACAGGCTTGCCCGCTCAGCGGATCACCCGGCATCGGGCATACCCGCTGGGCCACCCACGGCGTGCCGACCGCCCGCAACGCCCATCCCCATCTCAGCGCCAATGAACGTGTGGTCGTGGTGCATAACGGCATCGTCGAGAATTTCCTGGAACTGCGGGACGAGTTAACCGCCGAGGGGGTAGTTTTCCAATCCGATACGGATACCGAGACCATCGTCCAACTGGTCGAAAAGCACCAGGCCACCGGGCTTGGCCTGGTGGAAGCCGCCCGTCGCACCTTTCAACAGATCCAGGGCGCCCACGGCATCGTCCTGATGTCAGCCGACGAACCCGATAAGATCGTCTGTGCCCGCATCGGCAACGCCGGCGGCGTGGCCATTGGATTAGGCCAGGGGGAAAACTTCATCGCTTCAGATATCCCGGCCATCATGGAATACACCCAGTGTGTTATCTTCCTGGAGAGCCACCAGATGGCAATTGTGACGCGCGACCAGGTGCATGTGGAAACCCTGGCGGGCCAGCCGCTCCAGCCCAAAGTGCATACCATCAGCTTCGATGCCGCTGCAGCCGAAAAAGGCGAGTACCAGCACTTCATGCAGAAGGAGATCCACGAGCAGGTGCGCTCCCTGACCGATACCCTGGCCGGGCGGGTGGATTTCCAGGCCGGGCGCATCCGCCTGCCGGAGCTCAAGCTGACGCCTGAAATCGCCCGCAAGATCCAGAAAGTGGTCATCACTGCCTGTGGCACGGCTGCCTATGCGGGGATGGTCGGAAAGATCCTGATCGAAAAGATCGTCCGCCTGCCCTGCGAGGTGCAGATCGGTTCCGAGTTCCGCTACAGCGACCCAATCGTGGATGAGAACAGCGTGGTGCTGGCCATCAGCCAGTCCGGCGAAACTGCCGATACCCTCGCCGCCATGGAAGAAGGCCGTCGCAAGGGCGCCATGATCTGGAGCATCGTCAACGCCATTGGCTCCCAGGCCATGCGGGTTTCAGATGGCAGCCTCTCCATGCAGACCGGTCCGGAGATTGGCGTGGCTTCCACCAAGGCCTTCTCCGCCCCGCTGGTGGACCTGTACATGCTGGCTGTGCTGCTGGCAGACCTGCGCGGCGTTATCCCGGATGAAACCCGCCGGGCCCTCGTGGCGGACCTGCGCCTGGTGCCGCACCTGGCCAGCCGAGTGTTGAACAGTGAACCCGAGATTAAGAAAGTGGCGCATGCCCTGCGGAATGTGCGCGACTGCCTGTACCTGGGGCGTGGCATCAATATGCCGATCGCTTATGAAGGCGCGCTGAAACTCAAGGAAATCTCCTACATCCACGCCGAAGGCTACCCGGCTGGCGAGATGAAGCACGGCCCCATCGCCCTGATCGATAAGCATATGCCGGTCGTCTGCATCGCCCCCAAAGACCCTTGGCATGAAAAGATGATCAGCCAGATCCAGCAAGCCAAGGCGCGCGGCGGCGTGGTCATTGCCGTGGCCACCGAAGGTGACGACCTGGTGGCTGCCATGGCCGACCATGTCCTGTGGGTGCCGGATTGTCCCTGGATGCTTTCCCCTGTTGTTACGGTCATCCCGCTGCAGATCCTGGCCTACCAGATCGCCACCCTGCGCGGCCTGGATGTCGATCAACCCCGCAACCTGGCCAAGAGCGTGACGGTCGAATAGCCTTATGGCCGGATGGCCCGATAGTCAGGAACAAATGCTTATCTACGGAGTCCGAAATCGCCTCATCGTCGATGTAAGGGAGATTTCGGACTCCGGTTGCCATTTTCAGATGAGGTACTATATCGCGGTAAAGAAAAACGCTTGGCAAGGCTCCTATTTATGTAGGATTTATATATAAACACCTTCATCATTCCGTCCTGAAATATTCGCGGGGTTATAATAACCACAAAAGTTTCGTGCTTTTCAAGGAGATAAAAGTTATGTCTGAGAAGAGAACCGCCGTAAAAATGGAAATGCGCCGCATCCGGGCCCGGCAGAAAAGAAACCAGTATATTATCATCGGCATCGTTGCCCTGGTTGTGATTGGTGTCATCTGGATCATGATAGCCACCAATTCAACGGCCGCGCCAACCGCGGTCGCCAACGCCAATTCCGGCAGTCCCGCGCCCACGGTTGCAGCCATGCAATTTAGCGCTCCGCCGCCGATGACGATTGACGTCAAAAAACAATACTTCGCCACAGTCGTAATGGCCAAGGGCGTCCAGTTCGTCATCCAGCTTTATCCAGATAAGGCCCCTGTCACCGTAAACAATTTCGTGTTCCTGGCCAATAAAGGCTATTTCAATGGCACCACCTTCCACCGTGTGCTCGAAGGATTCATGGCGCAGGGCGGCGATCCCACCGGTACGGGCAATGGTGGTCCTGGTTATCAGTTCGCCAACGAAACCAATGACCTGCTCTTCGACAAAGCCGGCGTGGTCGCAATGGCCAACGCCGGGCCCAACACCAATGGCAGCCAATTTTTCATCACCTTTGGGCCAGCCCAGCTCGCCGAAAGTGACTACACCATCTTCGGGCAGGTCATCAGCGGCATGGACGTGGTCAACGGCATCACCCGCCGCGATCCCACCCAGAACCCCACTTTCACGGGTGACGTAATCACAAGCATCACCATATCCGAGAAATAGGTTCTAAACACCCAAAAGCAGGGATTTTGCGGGCTGCGCCTGTAAAATCCCTGCTTTGTTATTTTCACTCTCCCTGATTACTTATTCCCTGGTCTCTGCCATCTGCTCCCCCCAACATGCAATATAATAGACCGCATATCCCCAAGTCGCCCACAGGAGTACCGGAATGCCTAAACAGGGAACCAATTCACACCAGGATCTGAAAGCCGTCATCCTGGCCGCCGGGAAAGAATCGGACACGCAGGCTGCCAAATCCATTCTGCTCCAAAACCTTGGCAGTCGCAAAGTGATCGATTACGTCATCCAGAATGCACTGCAACTGGTCAACCCCGAGGATCTATATATTGTGGTTGGTCGTGATAGTGATGAGATGCATGCGCATCTGGGCAACCGATATACCTATATTTGCCAGGAAGAACAACTCGGCACCGGCCATGCCGTCTTGCAATTGAAACCCTTGCTGGCCGATTTCCATGGTGACCTGTTCATTATTTATGGCGACACACCGCTCTTCCGGCTCGACTCCATTCGCGGCCTGCTCAACCGTCACCGCCTGTGCCAGGCCAGGATGA
>Ga0182027_10010048_pt1 | contig 13506 bp, 11 predicted proteins | sample 712E1DmetaG_FD_121300 | JGI IMG/M metagenome (GOLD analysis project Ga0182027, IMG submission 121300) | Permafrost microbial communities from Stordalen Mire, Sweden - 712E1D metaG (Illumina Assembly) | ecosystem: Environmental > Terrestrial > Soil > Wetlands > Permafrost | place: Sweden...
CTCCATGCGCCCGCTGGTCCGAAGCATGCGAATTACCTCGCCGATAAATAGGGCGTTGCCGGCGGTGCGCTGGAAGAGCCAGCGAGCCGATTCCGGCTCCAGCTCGGCGCCGCCCACCGCCGTTCCCAACTCCTCCGTGGCCGCCTCGTCCAGGCCGCCGAGGTCGATGACCTCGACGTGAGGCAGGCTCGTCCATTCGGGCTTGAGAGGCGGCCGAATGCTCGAAAAGACCACGATCGGAAGCTCAGCGGCCAGCCGGACCATCTCCGCCAGCATCAGCTGGCTGGACGGGTCCATCCAGTGGTAGTCGTCCAGGACGAAGCAGCGCGGCTGAGTCGCCACGAGCCCCGACAGGAATGACTTCGCGGCGAGCTTGAGTCCGGTGGCCAGCTCGGCCGGGTCCGAGAGCCCGATGAACCGCTGATCCCAGCCCTCTTCGGGTAGCAGCTGCATCTCGGAGTCGCGGGCCAGCACGGCCGCCGCGCCGAACAGCAGGCGCGCCGTCTCCTCGTCCAGCGGCGAGCCGACGATCTGGCGGGCCATTATCCCGGCCTTGACCCCGAACTCGTCGGCCAGGGCATCGATCATGGCCCGGACGGTGTGGTACGGGGCGCCCTGGCGGTGAGGTGGGTTGTCGATCCAGACCCAACCGAATCCGGCTGCCGTCGCCTCGGATTCCATCTCTGAGAGCAGCCGCGACTTGCCGATCCCGGCCTCACCGGACACCAGCACCGCGCTGCCCCGGCCGGTCCTGGCGGTTCGGCGGATCACCTCGGCCAGCCGGCGCCGCTCCGCGTCCCGGCCGACCAGTCGGGTGGCCCGGCCGAAGCTCCGCGCGCGGCGCCGCTCGTCACGCAGGTGATAGATCAGGATCGGCCGGCTCTGGCCGCGCAACAGGCGCTCGCCGATGCGCTCCACGCCGATCCTGGGTTCCGCAGCCCGGACGGTTGCCTCGTCGAGCAGAACCTCCGCCGGCTCGGCGAGCTGCTGGAGTCGGGCCGCGGTCGTCATGCAATCGCCGGTCAGAGCCACCGAACGGACTCCCGCCAGATCGCGGATCGCCGCCACGACCTCGCCCGTGGCGATGCCGACTCGCAGCCGCAGGGGCCTGTCGCTCCCCTCGCCGAGCCGGGCCAGAGCCGCCTGCATCTCCAGGGCGCACAGGCATGCCCGCAGAGCGTCGTCGTCATGGGCCGCGGGAGCGCCGAAGACGGCCAGCACCGCATCTCCAACGAACTTCTCGAGCGAGCCGTCAAAGCGCATGACGGCATCGCCCAGGACAGTCAAGGCGCCGTCAACGCGTAATCGGACCTCCTCGGGATCGAGCTGGTCGACGAGCTGTGTATACCCGACCAGGTCGGCGAAGAGAGCGGTCACGACGCGTCGATCGCCGGCCTTCAGGCCGTTCGAGGCGGAGTCCAGCTTTCTGCCGCACTGATGGCAGAAACGTGCTCCAGGCGCCTTCGGCGCCGCGCAATCGGGACAGAGCATCGGGTAACCCCAAGGTGGACGGGCTCCCCGATGGTACCCCGTCGGACCCTTGCCCGAAAGGTCAGATCGTGGTTGACCGAACGGTCACACGCATCGCTCCAGACTCGGCGACGCGCCCGATTCCCGCCACATCCGCCCCTCCGCATCGGCGATTGCGTCCGCGATCAGGAAACCGTGAGGACCGGCTGCTCGATCGCCGCCTGGACGCTCACCTTGCCCGCGATCGTCCTAGCGATGTCGGTGAGGGCCTTCGACGCGGGTCCCGGCTCGCGCTGGGCGACGGCCGGAACGCCCACGTCGGCGCCCTGGCGAACCGTTATGTCGAGCGGGATGCCGCCGAGGAAGTCGATCCCGTTCTCCGCCGCGAAGCGCTCACCGCCACCCCGGCCGAAGATGTCGGTCGTCTCGCCGCAATGGGCGCAGACGAAGCCCGACATGTTCTCCACGATGCCCAGGACGGGGACGCTGACACGGCGGAACATCGCCAGGGCCTTGGTCACGTCCGAAAGCGAGACCCGCTGGGGCGTGGTGACGAGGACCGCTCCCGTGATGGGCACGGACTGGGCCAGCGTCAGCTGCGCGTCCGAGGTGCCGGGCGGCAGGTCGACGACCAGATAGTCCAGATCGCCCCACTCCACGTCGCGCAGGAACTGCTGGATCGCGCCCCCTACCAGAGGGCCGCGCCACACGACCGGCTGGCCCTCGGGCAGGAAGAACTGGATCGAGATCACCTTCACGCCGTGGGCCTCGATCGGGGTTATCTTCCCGTTCGGGCTGGCCACCGGCTGGCCCTCGGCCCCGATCATCATCGGGATATTGGGGCCCGTGATGTCGGCATCGAGAAGGCCGACCGATGCTCCGGCCTGCGCCAGGGCCACGGCCAGATTTACGCTGACGGTGGTCTTGCCGACGCCGCCCTTGCCGGAGGCCACGGCCACGATGTTCTTCACGCCGGGCAGCAGCTGCGGCGTCGCCGGCGTGGCCCGGCGGACCGTCGCGCCCCAGGCGACGTCGACCTGCTCCGCCCCGATCGATCGCAGGGCCTTCTCGACTCGCTCCTGGATCTCGTCCTTGAGCGGGCAGGCGGGCGTCGTCAGCTCGATCGTGAAGGCCACCCTGGTCCCTTCGATCGCGAGGTCCCTGATCATGTTTCGCGACACGAGGTCCCCGCCGAGCTCGGGCTCCTGAACGGTGGCAAGTACCTTGAGGACGGCTTCTTCGGTCAGAGTGGGCATTCGGTCGGCTTCCTCGAGTCTCGAGTGTTGTGCGGCGCGGGCGACGCGCCCGCCGTCTCCGGATATCCTACGGCTTTGGTATGGAATACGCCTGCCGACGCGGGTCCTGCCGGTCTGGCGGGTCCGACTCCTGCCGTCGGGCGGCTACCTCGAACCGGTTCGCGCCGTACGGATGCAGGCCGCGGAGCAGAGCCACGCCGGACGAGGCCACGTAGGCCGGCAAGAACAGTGGCCCGAGTCGCTCCCACTGCCGGACGTGCTCCATCTCGTGGGCGATCGTCCGGTCGGACAGCCTCTCGCGGGCGAAGACGTATCGGCCGAGCGTCTGGGCGTGCACCGGAATCCACTGGTGGTCCAGATAGTGGGCGGCCGCGGGATGCTCAACCACGATCGCCGAGGTGGCCGCCGAACGCACCTCCCGGCCGAGGCCGGTCCGCGGAATGCCGCAGGAACGCATCACCAGGAACGCCATCAGGTCCCCCGGCAGTGCCCGCCAGGCCGCGCGCGCCCCCCGTATCAGCGCGAGCCAGCCGTCGATGAACCTGGCGGCCCAGAAGAAGGTCACGCCATCACGCCCCGCCGGTCCGCCACGATCCCGCCGCCCTGCATGACGAAGACGATCCGGGCCCGATCGCGCCACAGCTCCGGCTCGGCCAGCGGGTCGCCCGAGACCGCGATCAGGTCGGCCTGCTTGCCCGCCTCAAGAGTGCCGGCCTGGCCGGCCAGGCCGAGGAGCTTCGCCGCCTCGCTCGTCGCCGCCTGAATCGCCCTGAACGGCCCGAGGCCGTATTCCGACATGTATGCCAGCTCCGCCGGCGGGTACATGTCCGCGAAGCTGTCCGTGCCCATGACGACCCGCACGCCCCTCTCGACGGCGTGGCGGAAGTTGCCCTGCTGGCGCTCGAAGAGGTAGCGCATCTTCTCGACGGCCCACGGCGGAACCTCACCCCGGGCGATGCGGCCCTCGTCCATGAGCGAGAAGTTGATGTTGAACGTGGGAATCAGCGGCACGTCGCGCTCGAGCATGAGGTCGATCCCCTCGTCGTCGATCAGGTCGCCGTGCTCGATGCTGGAGATGCCGGCGCGCAGGGCGTTCTTGATGCCGGCAGTCCCTTCGGCGTGCGCGAAAGTGCCGTGGATCCCCGCAGCGCGCGCCTCCTCGACTATGACCCCGATTTCGTCAACCGTGAACTGCGACGCGTCGGGTGTGTCGGCGGCGGAGAGGACGCCGCCCGTCGCCATGACCTTGATCCAATCGGCGCCGGCCCGGATCTGGAGCCGGGCAGCGTGCCGGACGGCATCGACTCCGTCGGCCACTCCGGGCGGGAGGTCGCTCATCTCGGTCGTGAGGATCGTCCCGGAAAGAGTCCACTCGTCGCCGTGGCCGCCGGTCTGGGAGAGCGGCCGGCAGCTGACCTGCGTGCGCGGGCCCGGGAACGCGCCCGAGGCGAACGCGCGCTTGATCCCGGCCGGTGCGTAGCCGGCGTCGCGGACGGTGGTCACGCCCGCTTCGAGGAACTCGCGCCCGACCTGGAGGCAGCGCACGACTATGTCCGTCGCAGAACGCTGGACCTGGTCGTGGACCGGCTCGAGCTTGAGCGCCAGGTGAACGTGGCAGTCGATGATGCCGGGCAGGACCGTCAGACCCGACAGGTCGATCCGCTCGGCATCCCTGGGCACCGAGGTAGCGGCGGCGGGTCCGGCGGCAACGATCCTGCCCTGGTCGTCCGTCAAGAGAACCCCGTCCGCGATCGCGTCCGGCGAGCGACCGTCGAGCAGGCGCGCCCCGACGATGACTGCTGGTTGGATCGGCGCGGGCATGGGCGAACCTCCGGGGCAGCGGGTGGGCCCTATAGATCGTGCTCAGCCCGGATCGACGGCGGTTCGCTACCCGCCGAGCGTCTTGGCTCCCTTGACCCGGACATCCGGCGGCACCGTCGTGCTGGGCTGCGGCAGCAGCCCGAACCGGATCGCGTGACGCGGCCACTCAGGGTCGCCGATGGCCCACTTGTGGACAACCTCTCCCTGGCCGTCGAGCTGGCTGATCGAGCCGTCGGTATGGAGGACGAGCTTGCCGCTCTCCGCAAGCTCGACCTCACGCCTCTTGAACCGGCGGCCGGGTGTGACGGCTCGCGCGCGCTGGTCCCCAGCGGCCACCTACGCGCCTTTGGTCGGCGGCTGCGGCGCTGGCTTCGGCTTCTTGGTCTTCGGTGGTCGCTTTGGCGTCTTGTCGCCCATGATCATGCCTCCGTGTGGGTGCCGTCGCTGCGTGATCGCCCTTCGGTGGGACCGATGGCACGCCAGCATCGTATCTCAGCCGCCGCTTCTCGACTATCGCGATGCGTCCAGCCGGCGCAGGAGATCGTCGTGGATCAGGCCGTTGGTGGCAAGCGCCGACGGCCCGTCGATGCGCCGCTCCCCTGCGGCCGTCGTGAAGCGGCCACCGGCCTCCTCAACGATGACGAGCGGCGCAGCCCAGTCCCAGGTATGGGCGCCGACCTCGATCATCGCCTCGGCCGCGCCCTCGGCCACGAGCATGTAGCCCCAAAAGTCACCGAAGCCGCGGTCCCGCCAGGCCGCCGCGAGCGTCGCCCCGAGCCCGGGCAGCTGGCCGTCGCGGAGCCGCTCGCTGCCGTAGATGAGATGCGCATCCTCGATCCGCGACACGCGGCTCACGGCCAACCGTTGGTCGCCGCGCCACGCTCCCCCACCCCGCCAGGCCACCCAGCGTTCGCGCATCGCCGGGGCGCTCACCGCGCCCAACTGGAGCTCGCCCTCGACGGCGACCGCCAGCAGCGTGGCGAAGATGGGGATGCCGCGCACGAAGTTGGCGGTGGCATCGATCGGATCGATGTACCAGCATACGGTGGCGCCGGCCGCGTCCGGCCCCTCTTCCTCGCCGACGAGCCCGCAGTCGGGGTAGGCGGCTCGCAGCCGCTCGCGGGCCAGGCGTTCGATCGATCGGTCGACCTCGGTCACGAAGCTGCGGTCGGCCTTTGTGTCGACCGCGATGTCGCGCCGGAACCCGGCCATGGCGATCCGGTCGGCCTCGTCGCAGATGGATAGGGCGGTCTCGCGCCAGCGGGTCAAATCGACGAGTGACGTCATTGGTCTGGGCATGAGCGAATCGTAGCCGGACGGAAAGCGGCCCGAAGGCTCCGATCGACGCGTCGCCGACCGAGGCCCCGCCTGACCGGCAGGAGACCGGGACGCGAGCGGCCGCGCGGGCTACCGCGGCGCGGGCGTCGTCGACAACGTCGCCTTCTCGGTGCTCACCGCTGCCCGACCCTTCGGCCGCCGACCAGGCCTGGCTCGCCAGTCTGGTGGCAGCCCTGGAAGCCACGCGCTGACCCGGCCGGGCTCGCGGTCAACCGCCCGTCGCCTCGACGTCGCCTCGACAGGCTCCTATGGAGCGGCCGGCGCGTGATCCTGCCGCTTTGCGAAGAGGTAGAGCGCCCAACCGAGCGTGTCCCGGCCCCAGTTGAGATACTCGCGCCTGTTCTTCTCCACCCGGGTGAGCAGCTCGGTCACGTCGGGGTCCTCCGGGTGCGAGTTGGCGTATCGGGCCGCCGCGCGCCACTGGAGCGTCTCGTAGTGGTCCCACTCGTCATCCGAGCTCACCAGCGCGAGCCACGGCACGAGCTCCTCGGCCTCGCCGGCCTCGACGTTCTGAGCGTGACTACCATACTCGTCGCGTCTGATGCCCGACCACGCCAGGTACTCCGCCACGGGCTCCTTCCTCCAGAAGGGATCGCCAACGACGACGCAGCCACCCGGCCGCGTCGCCTGCGCCAGGAAGCGAAGCGTCGGACGGTGCCCGCCGTACGTCCAGCTGGCGCCCAGGCAGGAAGCGAGGTCGAACGTCCCCGCGGCGGGATGGTAGTCGGCGCCATCCATCTCCAGGACCTCGATCTCGGCGGCGGGGATCCGCCGGGCAGCGGTCGCCCGAAGCTCCGCCGGGCAGCGGTCGCCCGAAGCTCCGCCGTGCAGTACGGCGAGATGTCGACCGCGACGGCCCGGACACCACGGCCTGCCGAGCCGCCGAACCGCTCCGCGACCCGGACGATGAACTCTCCCTTGCCCGAGGCGATGTCCAGGACGCGCGGTTCCGGCCCGAGATCGAGCAACCCGATGAGCTCGTCGAGCTTTCCGATGCTGGTGGGGTTGCACAGGACGTGATCCCGATGCGTGATGTCGTAGAACTTCCAGGTGTCCAAAGGGGGTCCTCCCGGGCGGGCGTCGGGAAGCCGAAGGGCGCCCCTGCGGGCGCCCTTCGAGCGTTGTGAACCGGGCAGACGCCTAGATCGCCGTCTTGAGCGGCGCGGGCATGGGCTTGTGGAACTCGACCGGCTTGACGTACTTCTCGACGAGGGCGCGGCTGCCCGGCGTGCCGAGCTGCTTGAAGAGGAAGTCGACCTTGGCGGCCTGCGAGGCGAGGATCGCGCCCTTGGTCGGCAGATCCCAGAGCTGGCGCTTGAACGGGCCGATCGCCTTCTTGCGAGCCGTGTAGACGAACTGCGTGTCGGTCTGATCGGGCTTGCGCTCGTCCTGGCAATTGGCAAAGACCCACGCCTCGATCGCCTTGTGCATCTCGGCCGGGAAGGCCGGGTGCTCGAACAGGGCGTTCTGGAAGCCGGTGGCGAGGTGGATCTCGGCGCAGCCGGTGGCCGGGAACTTGTGGAACATGTCGTCCGGCAGAGTGCTCGCGCCGTGCTGGACCGCGCCCGACAGCCCGTACTCGCGGGCGACGGCCGAAAGCTCGGTCAGGACGCCGAAGTCGAGCGCGACCGCGGCCACGCCGCCGTCCGCCAGCGGAGTGCCGCCGTGGCTCGTGCCGGTCTGGACGGAGACCTTCGAGAGGCCGATCGCGCCCTTCGCCCGGGCGTCAAGCTCGCGACGGTAGCCGTCGAGGTAGGCTTTGAGCTCGTCCGTTGTGGAGTTCTTCTTGCCGACCTCGCCGATCTCGCCGCCGACGCTGACGGTCACGCCGTCGGTCTCGAGCGAGCGGATGAGGGCGGTCAGCTCGGCCGCGCGCATGTAGTTCTCACGCTGCTGGGCATCGAGCGTGGGATGCGAAAGGTCCACCAGAGTCGAGCTGTCGATGTCGATGTTCCGGTAGCCGGCGGCGATGGCGTCGCGGCAGCCCTTGCGGATCTCGTCGGTCATCTTCTCGGCGTCGGCCGCGTACTTCTTGGCATTGAACTGGTAGTGGTCGCCCTGGATGAAGACGGGCCCCTTCCAGCCGGCAGCGATGGCGCCGGCGAGAACGCTCGTGGCGTACTCGAAGACTCGCTGGAAGGTGTAGATCTGCTCGGAGCGCGCCAGCTCGAAGATGACGGCGGCGGAGTCGTTCTTCTTGGCCGTCTCGAGGATGACGCGGGCCATGTCGAAGGTCTGCGCCCGCAGGTTGATGGCCGGAACGGTCATCCCCTGGTACTCGTTCCGGGCACGGGCGTTGTACAGCTCCTGGATGCTCGCAGAGCGAGCGCCGATGGCCTGGCTGGCTTCCCAGACGATGCAGCGGGCGGCTTCGACCGTGGCCTCATCCTCGCTGAAAGTGGCGGTCCAGGCGAGGTCGTAGATGCCGCGCGTCCGGAGGGCGGATTCGTCGGTTATGGCGAGTCGCTCCCCATCGATCCGCACTATGCCGTCGAGGGCGGCAAGGAGCTCCTTGACGGAGCCGGCAACCTTGGGCATTGCGTTCGTTCTCCTGACGATGCCCGGCCTCGGGCGCGTGAGGCGCCCCAAAGCCGGGAACGGGTCCATTGATGGCCCGTGAATGGTACAGCGAGCGTCGGGCGCGTCGCCGTGCCGCATGTCCCCTCCCCGCCGCCGAGCGGACGGCTCAGGTCGGGTCGGTCGGACCGCCCGAGATGCCTCATGGGCTCGTTGCGTCCGCCGGGGGCTCGGCGGCGATCCTCTGGGAGTCTGCCGCCACCCGCCGGGGCTCAGTACGTGCGGGTCGCGAGGATCGCCTGCAGAGCCGCGGCACCCTGCGACGCCAGGAACGTGCTCTCCTTGGACGGAATCCACTTCGGGATGCCGATGTAGCCCTTCAGGCCGTTGAGGGCGGTGTCGTAAACCTGTGGGGCGAGGAGCGGGTTGTACTCGATGTCCGCACCGAGGTCGCCGGCGATGAGGGCATTGAACCCGTCGGCGGTGGCGTCTATGCCGACGACCATGATGTCCTTGCCGGGCTTGAGGCCGGCGGCCTTGATCGCCTGGATTGCCCCGATCGCTTCCTCGTCGTCCTGGGCGAAGACGCCCTGGATGTTCTTGGTCTTCTTGAGCATGGCCGTCATGACGGACTTGGACTGGGCCACGCTCCAATCGCCGCTCTGACTGAAGCCCGCCGGGATCGTGATGCCGCAGTCGCCCATCTTGTCGCGGAAGCCCTCGCCGCGGTCCATACCGATCGCATCGCCGACGGCGCCCGTGATCTCGACAACGTTGTGCTTGTCGGCCGTGAACCCCGTCAGGAGGCCGCACATCGCCGTCGCGGCATTCTGACCCTCGGCGACGAAGTCCGGACCGACGTAACTCGTGTACAGGCTCGGGTCGGCATCGATCTTGAGGTCTTCGATCACAACGACCTTGCCGGCAGCTTTGGCTTGCTTGAGGACCGCGTCGTAGCCGGTGGTGTCGACGGGGTCGAGGACGATGACGTTGACGGACAGGTCACTGATGAACTGATGGAAGCCGGCGATCTGGTTCTGGAAACTGTCCTGGGAATCGAAGACCTTGAGGGTGATGCCGTCGGCGGTCGCCGTGTCGGTGAAGCTGGCCGTGTTCGCGACCCGCCAGGGGCTCTCCGATCCCGTCTGGATGAATCCGACGACCATGTCCTTGTACGTGAGGACCTTCGGCGTCCGGGTCGGAGCCGGAGTAGGGGTGGCGGGCGGCGGCGTGGCCGGAGCCGCCGTCGGGGTCGGGCTGCTGAACCAGCAGGCGGAAACCGCCGCCGCCAGGGCGACCATCATGGCGATGCGAAGAGAACGGGACTTCGCCATTCGAGACTTCGTCATTGTTGATCACCGAATGCGCACGGGCAGCAATTGAGGTAATCCTGGACTCGTCCGGAAGGGGCCGTGCCAGCCCTTCGCGCCCTCTCTGTACCGGGAGAGATCTTACAGTGGCCCGCGGGCGGCGTCCGATCGCCCGAGGAACGGCCGCGGCGGCCTGCCTCGTGCAGGGAATCGGCAGCTCGACCGCCGGCGCTGCGCCCGAGCGAGCCCGGCCATTGACAGTTTTCAGCAACCCCCCGTAGACTCCCCCAGGTCCGCCACCAGGGCGGCAGCAACATGAGGTGTGTTCGTGCGCAATCTCGCCGGCAACGCCACGGCAGGAGCCGCTCTCGCGAGCGGTAAGCCCGTCGTGTGCGGGAGATCTGCGCCCACCGGGAGTTAGCCCCAGGCGGTAGTGCCGCCAGGACGAACCTCTGAGCCGTGGGCCAGATCGGGCCCCCGGCTTTTTTCATGCCCCCTGGCAGGCGCGAACGCCTCGGGGGCGAGCCGCGACCCCCATCCCGCTTCAAACCAGCTCGCGGTTCCTCCACGGCCGCGAGCTCCACCCGAGGGAGGAGCCAATGAGCATCGCGGTTCTGGAAACAACTCAATCGCCGGCCTCGGGCCGGCCCATCGCCAAAGAGTTCCGGGCCGGCCCGGCCGCCCTGCTGGTCGAGCACGCTACCAAAGGGTTCAAGGTCGATCGGCGCAAGCCGCCGGTCATGGCCGTGGATGACGTCTCGATCCGCATCGAGCGGGGCGAGATCTACGGCCTGCTCGGGGCGAACGGAAGCGGCAAGTCCACGTTCATTCGCCTGGTCAGCGGCCTGCTGACCCTCGACGCAGGTCGCGTCGAGGTCTTCGGCCACGACCTGGCCCGAGACGAGATGGCGGTCAAGCGGCTGATCAACCGGGTCAGCGTCGACGCCGCCTTTTTCAAGAAGCTCTCGCCGGCCGAGAACCTCTCGTTCGCGGCCCGACTCTACGGCCTCGACGCGGGCGAAGCCCGCCGCAAGGCAGCCGAGATCATGGCTCGGCTCGGGATCGGCGAGAAGCGAATGGGCCGGCCGGTCGAGCAGATGAGCCGGGGCATGCAGCAGAAGGTGGCGATCGCCAGGGCCATCCTGACGAGCCCCACGCTGCTGCTGCTGGACGAGCCCACGACCGGGCTCGACCCGCGCTCGAAGCTCGACGTCCAGGCCTTCATCGAAGAGCTTCGGGCCGATCACGACGCCACGATCGTGCTGACCACGCACGACCTCGCGGAGGCGGATCGGCTGTGCGGCCGAATCGGGATCCTGGCCGGCGGGCGACTGACGGCCGAGGAAACGCCCGAACGCCTCAAGACACGGGTCGCCTTCGAACACGGGCTTCCGCCCACGCTCGAGAGCGCCTTCATGCAATACACCGGCCGCTCCCTCGACGACGACATCGAGGAGGGCGAAGCCGGACAGGTCGAGTAGCCGCTCTGCCGGCTACTAGATCGGACCCACACAACTGAAAGGGACACTTCGTTGCATTCGCACTATCTCGCCCTGGAGATACACAGGGAACGCCAGCGGGAGATCGAACGCCTGCTTCGCTTCCGGTCGGTAGACCGAAGCCAGATCCGGCGCCGCTCTGTCCGTCATCGCCTCGGTTTCGGGCTGATCCGGGTTGGGTCGATGCTCGCGGCCGATGGCCCGCTCCAGCTGGCCGCCCACCAGGAGACCTAACTTGACTGCAATCAGGCGCGAGGCGCTGGCGAGCTACGCCTTCGTCGAGCGCAACTTCAACCTCACCAAACGTTACTGGGGCTGGGAGGTCGCATTCCTCGTCTACGCCGTAGCGGGCGCGCTGTCGGTCTCGCTGATCGGCCAGTCGGTCGGCAGCCGCCGTCTGCTCATGTCGCTCGTGGTCGGCGCCGTCTTCTGGAACTACCTGTCCGTGGTCTTCCAGTCGATCGGCGACACGATCACCTGGGAGCGCTGGGAGGGCACGCTCGAGTACACGATGATGGCGCCGGTCCGGCGCTCCGTGCAGCTGCTCGGGTCCGCCCTGTACGCCGTGGTGTACGGCCTGATCCACACCGCGATCCTGCTCATCGTCCTCGTACTTTTCTTCTCACTGGATCTCGGACACGCCAACCTGGGTGCGGCCGCAGTCTTCATGGTCGTCGGCTCCGCCAGCCTGATCGGCATCGGCATGCTGGCCGCGATCCTGCCCATGATGTCTGTCGAGCGCGGCTCGCAGATGGTCTTCGTCATGCAGTCGTGCCTGCTGCTGATCAGCGGGGTATACGCACCACTTCCGTCCTCGATTGGTCCGCTCCGTTACATCAGCGAGCTATCGCCCGCGACCTACGTCCTTCGTGGCGTGCGGTCGGCATTGATCGACGGCAGCGGGCCCGATTGGGCCGAGGTGGCCATCCTGGTCGTGATGGCCTGCTTCTTCATCCCAGTTGGGCTGTGGGGGTTCGGCCGCGCCGAACGCTACGCCAAGCGGACCGGCAAGTTGAAGAGGGTCGGATGAGTGGCTCGTTGTCGGAGCCAACGGCGAGGCCTTCGCCTCTCCAACCGGGCGACTGCGCCATCGCGCGGACGAAGGCGGCCTACCCGGTCTGGAATACTTGGTGGCCTACTCCGCTGGCCCGTTCTGCCCGGGCAGACGATCTCGGCGCCCGCGCCGCCTCTTCACCAGGCCGAGTAGAAGCAGCAGCACGCCGACTGGTCTCACAAGTTCGAGCCCGGCTGCGCTGTCCAGACAGCTGTGGCGAGTGGAAGGCTCGATCAGGCGCGTCTCAAAGCCTATCGCCGCCTGGCCCGCGAACTGGCCGACCAGCCGACACCCGCGGCGCGTCGGGAGACGGACCGGCAGTTCGGCAAAGCGGTTCGCAATGCCTCCGCCGAGCGTATCGCTCGCAAGCGCTACCCCGGCTGATTGTCCCTGAGGCCGACTCGACGAAAGCCGAAGTCGGCGGCCCCACAAGAGCTGAGGCCATGGCGGTCAGCCGGTCTGGATACTTGGTTGCCTTACTCCACCGGCTCGTTCTACCCGGGCAGACCATCTCGGCGCCTGCGCCGCCACTTCACCAGACCGAGTAGAAGCAGCAGAACGAGCACCGCAAGGATCGCGGCAACTGCCCCTGCCACGAGATAAGGACTAACGCTCGACGGGTCCTGGGTCCCCCCGGTGCTGGCAGGAGCCGGCGTGGGAGAACTCGACGGCGAGGCCGACGGGCTCGGCGCCAACTCCGCGGAGGGTGATGGTGCCGCGCTCGGAGGCGCGCTCCCTACCGCTGGCGTGGGCTGCGGGGTGTCGGTTGGCGAAGGGCTCGGTGTCGCCGTCTCGGCAGGGGTGGCGGTCGGTGCCGGAGTCGCGGCCGGGGCCGGCTTTGGTTTCGGCGTGGGCGCAGGCGGGGCCGGCTTTGGTTTCGGCGTGGGCGCAGGCGGGGCCGGCGTAGACGCCGGCGGTGGAGTCGCAGGCGGAGTCGGTTGGGGAGTCGGTGTGGCGGCGTCCGCTGGGTATGCCTGGACCGAGCAACAGACATAGGTGCCGCTGCTTGAAGATCCGTCTGAGTATCTGGCGGTCGCAGTGATGCTCAGTTGGTAAACGCCGGCAACCGGGACCTGAACGGCTGTGGTCCAGCTAAGGTTCGTTCCCGAGTAGAAGTCGACCGTCGCCGGGCCGATCAACGACGCGTCGACCGTGGAGCCGTATTCGTTGGTGCCAGAACACGACAGCTTGACAGTCACGACCAGTGGCTTGGTGCTCTTGGCACTGTCAGAGAAGGTGCA
>Ga0182027_10010049_pt1 | contig 13506 bp, 16 predicted proteins | sample 712E1DmetaG_FD_121300 | JGI IMG/M metagenome (GOLD analysis project Ga0182027, IMG submission 121300) | Permafrost microbial communities from Stordalen Mire, Sweden - 712E1D metaG (Illumina Assembly) | ecosystem: Environmental > Terrestrial > Soil > Wetlands > Permafrost | place: Sweden...
CTAAAATCTGCTTGGCATGAGAAATATCCGGTTTTCTGGCCTTCGGATCATCGCCCGGCAAATCTTCAAAAATTATTTCAGATTTTGAACCTGTCAGACTTAAAATGAGCTTTGCGATATTCAAAATACTCCGCTCGTCCGGGTTTCCTAAATTAATCACCTCTCCTTTGGTATTGGGCTTGAACATTGCCAGCTTAATTCCCGAGATCATATCGTCAACATAGCAAAGGCTTCTGGTTTGTGTCCCTTTTCCGTAAACTGTAATCGGCTGATTATTTATCGCCTGTATAATAAAATTTGATACCACTCTTCCATCATCTTCCTGCATTATCGGCCCATAGGTATTAAAAATGCGGATAATTCTAACATTTAAATCAAACTTTCTTAAATAACCGAAAGTAATTGCTTCCCCGAATCTTTTTCCCTCATCGTAAACAGATCTTATGCCGTTAGGATTAACATTGCCGAAATAATCTTCTCTCTGGGGGGACATCGCGGGATCTCCATAGACTTCTGATGTCGAAGTAAACAAAAATTTAGCCTTGAAATGACGGGCTAATTCCAAAAGATTATAGGTTCCCAATGAATTTGCAAGCAAAGTTTCAATCGGAAAATTAATATAGCTTCTTGGGCTATTTTTATTGGGGGAGGCGGGACTTGCCAAATGGAATATATAATCAATTTCCTTCAAGCACTTTAAATTGTCTAAAGAATTACAAACATCTAGCTTTATAAACTGAAAATTATGATTATTCAGTAAATGGGATATATTTTTGTCATCGCTAGTCAGAAGATTGTCTACACAGATTACTTTGTATTTATCGTTTAATAAGCTCTCACACAAATGAGAGCCTATGAAGCCTGCTCCCCCGGCAACCAAAATAGTTTGCATACATTTTATTTCTTCTCCAGTGCCAAATCAGCTTTAACCATCATCTCAACTAGCTGTTTAAAGCTTGTCCCTGGTTTCCAACCAAGCTTTTCTCTGGCCTTAGTTGCGTCTCCGATTAAATAATCTACCTCCGCCGGTCTCATGTGGGAAGATTTATTTGTAATCACATATTTACTCCAATCCGAGATTCCAACCGTTTGAAAAGCCAGATCCAAGAATTCCTTAACGCTATGATTTTCCCCCGTAGCAATTACATAATCATCTGCCTTATCTTGTTGGAGCATGAGCCACATCGCCTCAACATAATCGCCGGCAAACCCCCAATCTCTTTTTGGCTCTATTGAGCCCAATTCGAGATGAGATTGTTTACCCAAACTAATTCTGGCCACGGCATTGCTTATTTTCCTGGTAACGAACTCAAGACCTCTGCGCGGGGACTCATGATTAAAAAGAATTCCCGAAACGGCAAATATATTATAACTTTCTCTATAATTTACGGTTATATAATGCCCGTAAGCTTTGGCTACACCATAAGGACTCCTTGGATGAAATCTGGTTGTTTCTCTCTGAGGAGTTTCAACCACCTTACCGAACATCTCTGACGAAGATGCCTGATAAAACTTTATTTTCGGATTAACCGTTCTGATTGCTTCAAGAAGCCTGGTCACGCCTAAAGCAGTAAACTCTCCCGTCAAAACAGGTTGATTCCAAGAAGTTTGAACAAAAGACTGGGCAGCCAAATTATAAACCTCATCCGGCTGAGATTCCACCAAAGCAGAAGATAACGATCCCTGATCTAGCAAGTCTCCCTGCAGGATCGTAATCCTATCCTGAATATGCTTTATTCTTTCATTATTAACCGTACTTGACCTTCTGGTAGTGCCAAACACTTTATACCCCCTGTTCAATAAAAATTCTGCCAGATAGGATGCGTCTTGGCCCGTAATTCCGGTTATTAAAGCTTTCTTCATACAGTAATTTTAAATTATATTTCTCCAATAGTCCAGAGTTTCTTTGAGAGTCGTTTCTAATGAGACCTGGGGCTTCCAACCGGTGAGTTTTCTAAATTTATTATTATCGCAGATCAATTCAGGATCATCGCTTGGCCTAAGAAGCGCCTTGTCCGTTCTTATTGCTATTTTTTTTGTAGACATTGAAATTAATCTATTTAAAATATCCGACATTTTATAAGAAACACCCGATCCGATATTGTAAGCTTCTCCGACTACTCCTTTTTCTATTGTTAGAGCGTACGCTTTAACCATGTCTCTAACATCGGTAAAATCTCTTCTTGCTTCAAGATTGCCAACAGACAAATACGCTTCTTTTTTTTCTTTTTCTATTTCGGCTATTTGTTTTGCAAAAGAAGAAACGGCAAACTTTGGAGATTGTCTCGGACCAATATGATTAAAGGGTCTTACCCTTATTACCTTAAGCTTGTAAGATAAAAAATAACTAAGTCCCAAAAAATCTTGCGCAATTTTAGATACGCTGTAGGGACTCGTCGGACACAATGGTGTTTCTTCGTCAATTGGTAAATTTTCCGAAGCAACTCTCCCATAGATATCTGCCGAAGAGACAATCAAAATTTTTGTATTTAATAAATTAAATTTCCTAATAGCTTCCAATAGATTTACTTCTAGGGAAATATTATTATTCAGGGTTGCAGTTGGATTCTTAAAACTGTCAGTGGGAGACGTTAGAGCAGCCAAATGAAAAATGACTGTTGGAGAAACCTTTCTCACAACATCAAAAACGCTTTGTTCTTCCGACAGGTCCGCCTTTATCAAATTTATCTTTTTTTTTATTAAATCTACATTCACTAAACCATCATCAGTCAAATATGTTCCGCTGACTTCATATCCTTTCGCAAGAAGACACTCTGCCAGATAGCTTCCGGCAAAACCTGTAATTCCCGTTATTAAAGCCTTCATCGACCAACTCCTGTATATCTGAAACCCATCCCTATTACTTCTTCAGGGTTATAAATATTTCTTCCGTCCAAAAGAACGGGGTCTTTCATTGCTTGCTTTATTTTTCCCAAATCGAGTTGCCTGAATTCATTCCATTCGGTCATGATGATTAAAAGATCGCAGTCCTTTGCAACAGAATAAGAATCTGCTTCAAATTTAATATTCTTCAAAATTTTCTTAGCATTATCCATGGCAATCGGATCATAAGCTTTTATTATTGCACCCTCACTCAGGAGACTGTTTATTACAGTAATTGAAGGTGCATCTCTCATATCATCCGTATCCGGCTTAAAAGACAGACCAAGAATCCCGATTGTTTTTCTCTTCACGTTCACGCCCAACAATTTCTTTGCTTTCAAAACAATACCATGAACTGCTTGTTTATTAATCTCTTCTACGTCCTTTAGAAGAGAAAAATCATAACCGGCCTTTGCGGAAATTGCAATCATCGCTTTCACGTCTTTTGGAAAACATGACCCACCATATCCCGCTCCGGCATATAGGAATTGGCTGCCAATTCTCTTGTCCAATCCGATTGCTTGTAAAACTTTTATTCCGTCCGCACCTGTTAGTTCCGAGAGGTGAGCAACCGCATTTGCATAAGATATTTTTGTAGCCAAGAAGGAATTTGCGGCATATTTAATCATCTCCGCGGTTTCAATGTTGGTCAAAACTTTTTTCCCATCAATACCCTCATGCAATTCAACCAATAACTCTTCCGCAACTCTTGAGTCAGTACCTATCACAACTCTATCCGGATGAAGTGTGTCTGAAATTGCTTGTCCTTCTCTCAAAAATTCCGGAATAGAAGCCACATCAAATGTAACACCTGCCGATTTTGCTTCATTAATAATTTTTTTAGTTTTTTTATTTGTTCCGACAGGCACAGTACTCTTTGTTACAATAACCGCGTAGCTCTTAAGATTTTGTCCGATTTTTTTGGCAACTTCAAAAACAGCTGACAAATTCGCCTCCCCTGTTGGCATCGGAGGAGTTCCTACAGCTATAAAAACAACCTTAGAGCTGGAGATTGCCTCTTTATAATCTAAAGTAAACAGCAATCTTTTGGCCTTAACGTTTCTCTTAACAATTTCTTCAAGTCCGGGTTCATAAATTGGAAGCATCCCCCTTTTGAGGTTGTCAATCTTCTCCTGAGTGTGTCCAATAACCCAAACCGTATTACCTAAGTCAGCAAAAATAGAAGCTGTGACTAAACCTACATATCCATGTCCTACAAAAGTTATTGTCATATATTAATTTGGGTTTTTATCTCTCCTAATCCATCTTCAAAACTTTTCATCGAAACACCCAATTTAGTTATTTTATCATTTTTGAGTGACAATTGGAAAGGCCTTAATGCGCGATTGTCAAAGAAAACCGCCCTTGTAGTTTCAGTTATTCTTGATTTATCCAAGTTAAATTCATCCGCAATCAGGTTTGCCGCAGCAAAAGGAGTTAGGCTTTGACTTCCAACAACATGAAATATACCCTGAGAATTAGTTTCAATAAGGGCATCCAACGCAAGAGCGATATTGTCAATAAAGGTTGGATTGAAAATATGATCGGTAACTGCCATAACTTCTTGACCACTTTTTAAACGATTAAAAATTGCTCTGAAAAAATCAGATTTTACAAACTCTGCTCTATAAGGATAGGCAATCCTGGCAATAATCCAGGGAGTTTTTAAATCCCGGACAATTTTTTCTCCTTCAAATTTTGTCTGCGCATACCAATTTACAGGATTAGGAACATCATCCTCTGAATAAACTTCTTTTGTTCCATCAAAAACAAAATCCGTGGAAATATAAATCAATTTTTTATTTGTTTCTGAGCATGCATTTGCAACATTCCTTGTTCCTTCAACGTTTATTTTCCAGGCTTCTCCGTTTTGTCCCAAAGGCTTATCTGTCTCGCAACCGTCTACATTTGCTTTCGCGGCCAGATGAAGCACAACGGGGGCGTCTGAGGTGCTTATTTTAGCCAGAACACTTTTCTTATCCTCGATATCAACCCCTGTCGATCTGCTGATGTTTTCAAATTCATACTTAGTCGATAGAAGCTCTACGAGTCTTGATCCGACTAATCCTGTTAATCCCGTTCCCAAAATCCTCATGCAATAAGTATATCATCTCTTGCTTGTACCGACACCTATTGATAAAATAAATTCATGGCTGAAAACATTAAACTAATTACCCAGAAAGAAGCAGGCTCCGCAATCAACGTAACCGAATGGAAAAATTACTTTTCTTCTCCCGAAGCAGACTTTAAAACTTACGAAAGCATAAATTCCTTAAGACATGCCGTGGAAGACCAAAGAGATTGGATAAAGACCAAAGAATTGGCACAGCAAGAAATAAAAAATGTTCCTGAGGATATTATTCCCAAGATTTTTGCCAGATTTGAACCTTATCTTAACAATTTACCGGGAGGTCACAGCAAAAATCACGCCTATAGGGATTTAATCAACTCCGTTCTTATTAGCCAAGATCCTTGGGTCAGAAATTTAGATGATGTCGAAAAATTTATTGGAATGCTTGGCGGAACATTTCATGACATAGGAAATTCCGTTTCGGGAAGATATGAGGAGACAAAGAATTTTTCCGGACATGCCGAACGAGGGGCATACTTATTTGGCGAACTAACTAAAGATCTCTTGCCGTCAAATCTTCTAAAGTTGACCCAATTTGCAATCGCAGCGCATACTAATTACCTAAAAGATATTCCTATCCCCCCAAAAATGGTCAACGGAGAAGAAAAAGCCATCATTAAGAAACCGTACAATCAGACCATGGATGAACAAAATAATAAGGCCGGAGTTTGGCTGACACAATGGGCAGACAGACTTGATGCTCAAGGGGTTCAGATGTTTGTCCGCCACGCCATTACCAAAGCTGAACCGACTGAGGATTATGATGCTTCAGAAGGATTTCATAAAATAAAAGAGGATGATATTAAGGATTTCGTTCATCATCTAAATCCGGTTCTAAGAAATCAGGACTTCGCCGGCGGAAGAACCGTTTTGGAACACATAACGATGTTTAAAAATTCGGCACTTAATAAAAGTGTTTATTCGCAACATGACACCCCCTACTTCACGGAGGAGTTGGTAAGGCCCAGCGCTATAGAACAAGAAAAATTTATTCAAAAAGTATTAAAGGAAACACCCGTTATGACAGACGAGCAAATTGATAAAAATTTCGAAACTTTTTATGCATTGTGCAAGCAAGTTGATGCGGGCAGTAACATTGAAACCGTAATTGAACTTTTTAAAAGAAAATTTCCTTATCTTTCAAGAGAACAAAGAATTCATTGGGCCAACGGATTTACTGTTTTGCCCGGATTATATAATCAAATGCTGCTTCGGACAGAAAAGAAACTTTATGAAGCAAATAACAATCAGAATCAAAGTGGAATTTTCAAAGAAGCGGGAAAACTTGCACTGCAAAAACTTGAGGATCTAAAAAATAACTAACTTCCGTATTGTTTTTTGTAATAATTTTTATATTCACCGGTTTTTATATCTCTCCACCAAGTTTCATTTTCTTTGTACCAATTTATTGTTTTTTCCAACCATTCATCAAAATCGTTGAGCGGTTTCCATCCCAATTCATTCTGAATTTTGGACCAATCAACGGCATAACGACGGTCATGTCCCGGACGGTCTTTCACATACTCAATTGAGCTTTTGTCTTTTCCCATAATCATTAATATTTTTTTAATTACCGAAAGGTTAGAAATATCCTGAGTATTTCCACCGACTAAATATGTTTCCCCAACTTTTCCTTTATTTAAAACCAGATCTATTGCCCGGCAATGATCAACGACATACAGCCAATCCCTGACATACAAACCGTCTCCATAAACCGGAATTTTTTTACCTTCTAGAATATTCGTAATCGTTAAGGGGATAAATTTTTCCGGAAATTGATATGGACCGAAATTATTTGAACAATTTGTAATAGTAATTGGAAGCTCATACGTTTCATAGTATGCCCTGACTAGATGATCTGATCCTGCTTTACTGGCCGAATATGGACTTCTAGGATTATAATTTGTTCGTTCATTAAATTTACCCTTATCTTCGAGCTTGAGGCTTCCGAATACCTCATCTGTTGAAATATGATGAAATTTTTTAATTTTATTCTTTAAAGCCGCGTCCAAAAGCACCTGTGTTCCTAAAACATTTGTTGTTACAAACTCCGACGGATTTATGATAGATCTGTCCACATGACTTTCTGCGGCAAAATGAACGACAGTTTCAACACCCTCCATTGCTTGACTTACAACTTTCGAATCACAAATATTTCCTTTTATAAATTTATAATTAGGTTTTTTTTCAACTTCTCTTAGATTTTCCAAATTCCCGGCATAAGTCAAACTATCAAGATTCACAATTTGATCCTCAGGATAATTTTTCATCCAATAAAGAATAAAATTTGAACCTATAAATCCTGCACCACCTGTTACCAAAAGTTTCATAGTTTTTTCTGTGATCTTAACTTGTCAAGTATTAATATCCCCGCCATACTCGCCAAATGATTAATTTCTCCACTCATCACCTTCTCAACTGCCTCTTTTAAGGGCATTTTTACAAGTTTTATTTCCTCAAACTCGTCAAGATTATTATCTCCTATTTCCAGTCCTTTTGCCAGAAAAAGATTCACCTGACTTTTGAAAACGCTGGCTGAAGTTTGAGTTCTGGCTATTTCCTCAAACTGCAGTGCTTCTATTCCTGTTTCCTCCTTCAGCTCTCTTCTTGCAGCAGCGATAGTCGTTTCACCTTTCTCAACATGTCCCGCTACTGCCTCAAGAACTGTTTTTTCCAACATTGACCTATATTGAGAAATTAAATAAATTTCGTATGAATCCGTTAAGGGAAAAACCGTAACAATTGGAACTCTCTCTGCTTCATGATGAATTATTATTTTTCCTGTATTATTCTTGAGGTTTATTTCCTTAACATTAAATAATTCTGTTTTAAAAACTTTTTTTTTAGAAACGACTTTCCATTGGCTCATTTTTTTTGGGTAGCCCAATAACTGTTGGCTTTAAAAAGACTATCAAAAGTTCCTGCGTCAGACCAATATCCGCTCAACTCTTCCCAAGTTAATTTATTGTTTTTAATATAAAAGTTGTTAACTTCTGTAATTTCCAATTCTCCTCTACCTGCAAAATTCGGATCACATTTTTTAATATAGTCGAAAACTTTATTGTCATAAATATAGATTCCCGTAACTGCATATTCCGATTTAGGTACTTTCGGTTTCTCTTCTATCTTAATTATATTTTTAAGATTTTTGGGATCAAACTGAGGAACTCCGAAGCGGCTGAGCTCAGGAACTTTTTTGAGGAAAACGACTGCGCCGTCTTTAAAATTTTTAACTGCGGGGCCAATATTAGCATCCGTAGTGTTGTCGCCCAGAATAACGGCAATAGAATCTCCATCAGTAAACCTCTCTGCGAGACTTAATGCATCCGCAATTCCACCGTCAGGCTTTTCTTGATATGCATATTCCAGATGTGTCACTCCGAGTTCTTTTCCGTTCTTTAAAACTCCCAAGAAATCACCAACATGAGGGCCGCTGGTTACGATTAAAATATCTGTTATACCTGCCGCAACCAAAGTCTGAATAGGATAAAAAATCATCGGCTTATTGTAAACCGGAAGTAAATGTTTATTGGTTACGTGTGTTAAGGGATACAACCTTGTACCCAAACCTCCTGCTAAAATTACTCCTTTCATATTATTAATAATTACCGCTTACTCTTAACAAGAAAAATACAATCGATAGTCCAAGTGACCCAATTAACATATATTCTACCACAATTTTCACGTGTAGGTCATGATTTAGCAGGTGATGCATGATTCCCCACAATACATAGAAAAAGGTTGCGGCGACAACGACACCGATTTGAAAACCCCTATCAGAGCTTGTGTGTGCCAACAAAAAGCTAAGGTAAAGTATTGCAGCTAAAATTAAATAATAAATTGTATGTTCCGAAAATATTTTTTTAAACATTAAATTATAATTCCCTTAGTCCACACACCAACTAAAACTAAAATCAATATTAAATATAATATGTGGTCAATATTGTGTCCAACAAAACGCATGATTTTATTTTTTTCTACAATAATCATATCCAGGATAAGAGCAAAAATGAATATAAAAACAAACATAAAATAAATATTTGAAGACAAGATAGAGGTGCTTATAAGAGGATTTTTAGAAACTGCCTGAATTTGAACATTTTTTTGGACCATAGGAATAGCCGGAATACTTGTATCTTTAGCTGCTGCTATATCCTGAGTCCTACTGTTAGCAATAGGCATATATAAATTACCGAATTCTTCAACTACCAAAACCGTATCTTCTCCGTTTAGTTTTCCCAATTTTACCGCAAATCCAACATCCCGATAATTGGCGGACAGCATATTTGCTCTATGGTCCGGACTCGCCATCCAGGCGTTTATTACGCTTTCGGCCGTTGTAAATCCTCTGGCCAAATTTTCCCCCGCATAAACATATTTATAGTCCGCAGACGTGATAAATGACCAGGGAGTTTTCCCGCTTGGAGAATTGTGGGCCCAATAATTATACTCAAACATGTCATCAGCCTTGGCTGATGCAGCCTGAGAAAGTTTATCATTCAAAAACAATGAACCAAGGCCTACGTCTTGTCTATCTTTATTTGTCAGAAAAAGCAATTGGTCCGAGGAAATGTCCGCCTGTATACCCAAAACCGAAGGAAATTTTACTTTTACAGTCTGTATAAAAAAACTCGTCAAGAAGAGAAATACTATCGTTAATAATAAATTTGCATGATGAAGAATTTTTGCCCTGTGGTTATTTGATTCTTTCGGAATGAAAAGATGAGCCAAGAAATCTCTCATTTAATTATTATAACATCATTTATAGATTGGTAAAATTATTTCTCCAATCTTCTTTCCATTAATGGGAATTTTGAGGACAAATGAGAAGGCATTTGCAATAGCTAATCCTACACGTAATCCAGTATACGACCCGGGTCCGATATTAATTTGAATTGCCGAAAGATCCTTCGCCTCAACCTTGTGCTTTTTTAAGATTTTATCGATCATTGACAGAATTATTTGCTCCCTGTTAGCAGGAATATCTTCAGTTAAAAGACATTCTTTGTCGTCAATCTTAAGACCAACAGTATTTTTTTTATTATCTGCCGTGTCAATAATTAAAGTTATCATATTTTTATTTCTCCTTGTCTTAAATTTTTCCAAGGGACAGTTGTACAATCAACAATTGTTGAAACATTCTTTTTCAAACCGACATCTGCTCTCAATACGTAATCTGCCAATTTTTCAAGCCTTGGGTTTAATTCTTCAAATTTAAACGGAGTCTTTTCTCCGCTAAAATTAGCAGACGGAGCAACTATAGGAACTCCAATTTTCCTTATCATTTCCCTTAATTCCAATTTGTTTGGCAATCTGACTCCCAACGTATTGCCGTTATTTCTTGCAATTGACGGAACTTTGCTTACGTCACAATTAAGAATAATTGTTAACTCACCCGGCCAATGACTGTTGATAAGCTTATCTTTAATTTCTTGGGGAATTGGCAAAAGAAAATTTTGAGCCATTTCAACAGAGTCAACCAAAATTAACATCGGTTTATTTTTTGGTCGTCTTCTAATTTCAAATAATTTTTTGAGTGAGCTTTCATTATCTAATCTGCAACCAATCCCAATAGCCGTATCTGTAGGAAAAATAACTATTCCGCCATTTTTGAAAACCTCAACAGCTTCCTGAACTTCTTTTGTCATGGTATTTCAATTATACGATAAAAGGAGTTTTATTTATTCTCTTGTTGTTGAATAAATTCCGTGAGTGAAGATTTGTCTATGAGATAGCGTCCGCCAAAATGAATTGCTTTAATCTTTTTTTCCGAAATATATTTGTACACCGTAAGCGCGCTTAATTTCAAAAAAGATGAAACTTCTTTAACGTTGAGTAAATTTGTTTCTATGTGATAATCCATAATTTGACTTGCGAACAATATATATCATAAATATCGTATTGTCAAACTTTTACTGATTTGAGGGCCTAAACGTAATTTTTCTGGTATTTACTTTTTCGCTAACAAATTCAATTTCTATTTTATTTTTTGGTAAAAAACTTTTTAATTTCTCCGCCCATTCTATGGCAACTATATTCTGTTGATCATTGATGATTTCTTCAAGTCCTAAATTCCCGATATCGTTCGTTGTTTCAGTTCTGTACAAATCGACATGATAGAACATTCCCTTTTTTAATTTATGACTTCTTATGATTATAAATGTCGGAGAAATAATTCTGGCTTTTATTCCAAGTCCTTCTGCCAATCCTTGAGTAAAAGTTGTCTTACCGCTACCTAAATCTCCGTACAGGCAAATTGTTTCGCCACCCACTAGGGTCTTCGCGAAATCATAACCTAATTTCTGTGTTTCTTTGGAACTATGAGTTGTAAAAAATTTTCCAATAAAATTATTCTTCTTCATTTATCGCTACGTCTCCTTTTTTAATTATCCGAAATGTTAATATAGCGCAAGTTACAATAAAAATAACCCCCAATATCATCGATATCATTTGAAAAGTAGTGTCCGGCTTTTTAGTTTGGTCAGCAGGAACGGGATTATTCTCGGTAGACAATAATCCGTCCAATGGAGACACTGAGGGCACATTATTATTGGTGCTCTCTCCCAAAACAGACATTGGCTGAGGACCTAAAGAAGGTTTAACCGGCTGTCCTGAGATCGGAGTTGAAGTCGGAATAGGCGTTGCCGTCGGAGTCGGAGTTGAAGTTGGCGTTGGAGCAAGTGTAGGCGTTGACGTTGGAGCGCTTGTTGGTGTAGGCGTCAAAGTAGGAGTAGGCGTATTCGTAGGTGTTGGAGTCGGTGTGGGAGGAACGATTATAGAAACACTTGAGGGGGGATCTGACCATGTGACTGTAGTTCCCGTTTGAGTATATCTGCCAATTTTTAGATCATACGTACCACTTCCAGTTGTGAAATTCGGATCATTCGAATCTATTTTCCCCTGAATATCCCCCCCCCAAGCGCCATATCCATCCGTTGTAATGTTAATAAAATTTCCATCCGCAATAGATCCCATGTTCCAATTTGTTCCATCATATGTTGATCCGAAATAATTACTGGTCCCAGGTTGCGCTAAAGCAACGCGAAGTCTATATATTGCACTTTTTGATAACCCACTCATTGTTGCCGTAACAGTAAAAGAGGTATCAAGACTTAATGTGCCGGTAGGATAAGCCGTAATGACAGGGGCAGTTGCAAAAATGGGATTTGCAAAATAAAGAAAAAATAAAGCCGTGACAAAAACAATGACTGCCTTCATTAGTTAATAACTTCTAAAAATTAACCTTATCTATTTCTCGTATACTACCAACAGAGTAATGATCTGTAAAGGGAATATTATGTCCACTCGGAGTAAAAGGGTCATTCATTTTATAATCTCCCCCTGACCCGCTTATCAACACAACAAAGTGGTCAGGTACCGGACCTCCATCATACGATACACCTACCACAACCGGATCTCCTGAAGAAAGAGTATTATCAATTATTGAACCAACGCGGTTCGATGTAGCTCCATCAGCTGTGATCGTATATTTTAGATAAGCTGGAAAATATGAGGCAAAATTATTTGAATTTGAATTTATGGAAATGGGGGTTACGCTTTTGTGACCGTAATGAGTGTAAATCATCGCCATTGACGTCATCAGACATCCATCACTGGCAATAGTATATTGAGTATTGTTCAGGGCCAAAGTACCCCACTGACTATCTCTTTGATTATAATAACAACCCGACCAACCATCGTCACAAACAGTTTGATTCGAAAGAATACTTGCCCCCCTTGCTGAAGTAAAATTTGAAAAAGCCGCTAATTGAGCCTTTGCCTGCGCCAAAAGATTCTGATAAGTTTCTTCGTTTCCTTGAGTTTGAACTAGCAAATCTTGTTCCGTTGCCTTTTCCTGATTTAATTGATTCGTATATGCTTCGAGTTGAATCTTTAGATTTTCTATTTTTTTCTTTTTGGCTTCAAAAATATCTTTTTGATTGGCGTAATCCATTTTTGCCTGCTGAACATCATAGATCAGCCTTTTGTCGTGGGCCTGAACAATTCTGAGATAATTTAATCTGGTTAAAAAATTGGAAGCATCGGTAGACGACAAAAGCATTTCCAGGGGTTGCACCGTTCCTACTTCATAGGTAGCGACTATCCTGTTGAGCAAAACTCCTGTAATTTTATTCAAGGAATCAGAAAGAGTGGAAATCTTTTTTGTTGCCGTATCGATATCCAACGTCAAATCCAAAATACTTTTCTTGTTTGTTTCTATTTTCGCTTGCGTCAGATTGATCTGACTATCCATTATTGCAATCTGTGATGACAGAGTTTTTGCCTGACCATTAAGGTCGTTTACTTTTGCCTGCAGACAATCAACTTTGTCTTGACCTGATTTATCGTCGCAATCAGCAGCCCGGGCTTTCAATACGACACTAGTAAAGAAAACTAAAAGTAAGAGAAGAAAAAATGTAAATATTATTCTTTTCTTTAAAAAAAACATACATAATCTATTTTAAATATCGAAGCACTGCCAAGAAACTGGA
>Ga0182027_10010050_pt1 | contig 13505 bp, 10 predicted proteins | sample 712E1DmetaG_FD_121300 | JGI IMG/M metagenome (GOLD analysis project Ga0182027, IMG submission 121300) | Permafrost microbial communities from Stordalen Mire, Sweden - 712E1D metaG (Illumina Assembly) | ecosystem: Environmental > Terrestrial > Soil > Wetlands > Permafrost | place: Sweden...
ATGATACTATTTTTTAAACCCCCATCCCATCCTTCCCCCGTATACGGGGGAAGGATGGGATGGGGGTTTAAAAAATAGTATCATCTTGAACGCAAATCAGTATAAGCAGGCTAACTTGTCGCATGACTATCCAGTTTTTCATCAGGAAATCCGACCTTCATAGGCCCAAAGTCCGGTGGCGGGATTAGGAATAAAGTAAATGTTTTCGCCATTAGCAAGAACGTTGTTTCCCGGTTTAAGCTCGGCAGGATTGTACCGCAAAAGCATGTCGGACGCAGGAGCGAAATCAAACCCGGCATTTTCAACGTCCTGTTTGCTTATATCGGACACGCAATAAGTCACGGAAAAGCGACCCTCGGTAGATCCGTGAATCAAATGGGCGGCGGCACTCAGATTTGCCTTCAAATCCTCATTCTTACGAATGCAATCCATCACGTACGGCGTCCCTTTATATCCGTATTTTCTTATCAACTGGTCAATGTACGGATCCTCCCCGAAGGTTTTTAAGCCCGGTGCCAAAACAATAAGCCGTCCTTTGTCGGCAATTGCCATTCTGGTCCGGTAAATACTTTTGTTGCCAAGCCAAAAGCTTTTATATTCCACGGGGTCAAGATACGTGACAACAGTATTCAGCGGCTTTTGCAAATGTTCGAAATTTACCGAGCGGGACAATCTCGCGGCATTAAGAAAGCATTCCTTGCCAATCCCGATAAAAAGGCCGGCAACACGAAGCCTTCCGGTTTTGTCCCTGGCAATTACGGTCAATACGTGGACAATGGGTAATGATCCCAGGTAGGTTTCCATTGCGTAGTCAAATACTTTCCTGACGCAAGAATCTGTTTTGCCAAGGATTTTTTCAATGCCGAATGCCGCGCCGAGGAAATGGCTTTTATGAATGTTCGAAGCCCCGCCCAGACCAACGAAAATGTTCTTTGCGTGGCCGGCCATTCCGGCCACTTCGTGGGGTACGATCTGGCCTATCGACAAAATACAATCATGTTTTTCTTCGAAAAGGATGCGGTTGACTTCCACAGGAATGCCGTAATCGACCGCGCCTTGTGAAACTTCCTTGACAAAATCACGTTTTACTTCGCCAAGCCGTATGCAGTCGTTTCGCCAATCGTGGATTTTAAAAAGACCCTTCGGGATTGCGCCGAACATTCTCGTAAGTTCATCTTCAGTCATGGCAACATGGGTACCCAGCGCTGGCATAATTGTGGAAACTGCGGAAGGATTATAGTTGTAAGCAAAACCAGTCAATTTCCCGGCCTGAGAATGAAGCCTCGTAATATCCGGCGGAACTATAAGCATTTTCGCAATCGGACCAAAAGCAGAAAGCGCGGTGACAATGCCTTCCTTCAGATCAAAATCAGATAGATATTCGGTGGTATTTACTTTTTCATAGAGCATCATTTGCTGGCTTCACCTTTTTTCAATTCCGATAAAATTGTTTCAACGATTTTGTCGGGTGCATGCTCAATTGATACGGTAATTGCATTCTGAGGAGGTTCAAGTGTTGCAAATTGGCTATCTAAAAGTGATGTCGGCATATAATGCCCGCTTCGCTGTTCCATTCGGTTACGTATGCATTCCTTGCTTCCCTGCAAATACACAAAACGTACGTTTCCTTTGTCCTGACCGGACAAAATCGTACGATATAACTCTCTTAAGGCAGAACATGCCAACACTGCGCCACCGTCGTTTTCCCAGAAAACAATTTCAAATGAAAGACGGTGCAACCACGGCATTCTGTCGTCATCTGTCAAAGGGATTCCGTTTTTCATCTTGTCGATATTGGCTTGGGGATGGAAATTGTCTGCATCGTACCAGGGAATGGAAAGTTTATTTGCAAGCAACTCCGCAATTGTGGATTTGCCGCAACCGGAAACGCCCATAATGATAATGACCATTGTTACACGCCGCTGTAGGCGGAAAACCCGCCGTCGACCGGTATGACGATGCCGGTGACAAATTTCGACATGTCGGACACAAGAAAGCCTACGGCGCCCAATAATTCTTCGGGCGTACCAAAGCGGTTCATCGGTGTTGCGGCAAGGATCTTTGCGCCGCGCAAAGTAAGCTCGGAGGTAATAGGATCAGTGAGGAGAAACCTGTTCTGATTTGTTAAAAGAAATCCCGGTGCGATCGCATTGACCCTGACATTCTGTTTTGCCAAATGGACCGCGAGCCAGGCGGTAAAATTGTTTATCGAGGCCTTGGCCGCGGAGTATGCCGGAATGCGGGTGAGCGGCCTGTATGAATTCATGGATGAAATGTTCAACACCACCCCGCCTTTGTTCTGCACCATTGATTTGGCGAAAATCATGGTTGGCAGAAGTGTGCCCATGAAATTCAAATCGAAAACATTGCGAAAAGCATCGATGTCCAGCCCGAAAAAGGTTTGGTCGAGATTGTCGAGGTCCGAATCCGAGATGAATTCGCAAGCGGTAGTTGCTTTTGGTGAATTTCCACCGGCGCCGTTTATAAGAATATCTGCGCTGCCAAAAACGCTTAAAATTTGATCGTTAGCTGCAACACAGGACTTTTTGTCAAGGACGTTACAGCAAATGCCAATGATTTTTTGCGTGCAAGTTTGCGCAATTTCCCGGGCCTTTTGCTCTGCCCGTTCGGCGCTTAAATCCAGAATGGCGACTTTTGCGCCGGCCCTGGCGCAAAAGGCAGCTATTTCTCCGCAAATAATACCGGCGCCCCCGGTGATGATGATGCTTTTGTTGCCAAGATCATAGGGCTGTTGCACATTCATAATGGTCTTTCCTGTTTGTCGAATGATTTATTGAATTGAAGCCGAAATATTCCTGTGCATTATTAAAACAGATGTCCCGAATGAGCCCGCCGATATAAGAAATGTCGTGGGGGACATCGCCGTTTTCCATTTCGGCGCCCAAAAAATCACAGAGAATGCGCCGAAAATATTCGTGCCGTACAAAGGAGAGCAGTGACCGTGAATCGGTCGTCATGCCGATGAATCTACCGAGCAAGCCGCTTGATGTGAGTGTTTTTAAATGTGAAACAAGGCCGTCTTTGTTGTCGCAAAACCACCACGCCGGTCCATATTGGATTTTTCCCGGGATTATGCCGTCCATAAAGGTGTTTGCGATAGTGGCAAGCAAGTCGTTGTCTTTGGGGTTACTGTTGTATAAAACCGTTTTGGACAGCTGCCCGCTCTGGTCCAGGTCGTTTAAAAAAGAGCACAGCGAATGGGCAATCGGATAATCTCCCATGCAATCGCCACCGGCATCGGGCCCGATTCGCGCCATAAGGGATGTCCTCACATTACGCAACACACCGCAATGCATTTGCTGTACCCATCCCCGTTTATGGTTCATTTTGGAAAGCTCAAGGGTCACTGCATATTGATACATAAGCATTTCCGGTTTCGAAACTGAACAGCCGTTCCTCAAACTGTCGAAAATCGATTTGATTTGGGAATGAGTGCCTTTCCCTGCCGGAAGTATCGCATAGGCACTGTCTGCCACGCGGCAACCTTGTGAATGGAAAAAATCATGCCGCATGTCAAGAGCCTCAATCATGGCGTCAAAAGACCTGATCGGCATTGACGTAGACTCGGACAGCAAATCAAGATAGTCGTTGAATTGTACGGGGTTTTGTATTGCAATAACTTTATCTGCGCGGAAAGAGGGCAAAACAGGAATTTCAAACCCGTCGTCGCGCAGCTTCGCATGAAACGACAGGGAATCTATCGGGTCGTCGGTCGTGCAGACTATTTTTACTTTCATGAATCGGAGCAAATTTTTTGCGGAAAATGTTTCGTCCCGCAGCTTCTCATTGCAAATTCCATAAATTGTCGAGGCTGTATTTTCCGACAAAAGCGTGTCGATGCCAAAGTATCGTCGAAGTTCCAAGTGTGCCCAATCGTACAGCGGATTGCGGATTGCCCGCGAAAGTGTCGAGGCCCATTTAAGAAATTTATCAAAATCAGGGGCGTTTCCCGTGATACTGTTTTCGTCAACGCCGTTTGCACGAATGAGTCGCCATTTATAATGGTCGTTGCTAAGCCATAATTGCGTAATGGTGCCGAATTTTTCATCCTCTGCAATGGATTGCGGGGAAAGATGGCAATGATAATCGACTATCGGCATACATTCTGCATAGGAATGAAAGAGTTTTTCGGAAGTATTCGTATGGAGCAAAAAATTATCAGACATATACGGCATTGTGTTGGTGTTCCGTTCGAAAAATGTATTACTATGCAAGATACGATCGGGAAGTGACGTTGCCGCCCCGACCAGTCCAATTTGTATGGAAAACCTGGTCGCGCGGTTTGTCGATCCTGCTATAGGTATGTGCGCCGAAATAGTCTCTCTGGGCCTGCAATAAATTGGCAGGCAGCCGCGCACACCGATAACCGTCGAAAAATGACAGGGCGGATGAAAAGGCCGGCATAGGTATGCCAAGCAATGCGGCCTGGGACACGACCCGACGCCAAGACGCCTGGCAGTTTTCTAAAACAGTTTTGAAATAATCGTCGATAAGCAAATTAGCCAGATCTTTATTTTTATCGAACGCTGTTTTGATATTGTCAAGAAAGGCGCTTCGGATGATGCATCCGAAGCGCCATAAGAGCGCTATGGTGCCGAAATCCAATGTCCAACCATATTCCTTTTGTGCTTCACGCATGCACATGAACCCCTGGGCATAGGAAATGATTTTGGACGCCAACAGCGCCTGCCGGATGTCTTCCACAAAGGCCATTTTATCGCCGGTAAATGTAGCCGATGGCCCCTTGATTTTCTGGGAAGCAATGACGCGCTCGTCCTTTAGGGCCGACAGGCAGCGGGCATATACGGCTTCCGCGATGAGCGTGACAGGAATCCCCAAGTCCAAAGAGTTTACACTAAACCATTTCCCCGTGCCTTTTTGCCCGGCAAGGTCTAGTATTTTGTCAACAAGCGGGGTATTGTCGGCGTCTTGTACCGCTAAAATATCTGCGGTGATTTCAATGAGATAACTGTCGAGTTCGGTTTTATTCCATTGCGTAAAAATCGTCTGCATTTCGGTTGCACTAAAGCCTATGCTTTTCATGAGGTGATAGGCCTCGCAAATGATCTGCATATCGCCGTATTCGATGGCATTATGCGCCATTTTGACATAATGGCCTGCGCCGCCGTTTCCTACCCATTCGCAACAGGATGAGCCGTCCGGGGTTTTTGCGGCAATTGCCTTGAACATGTCCCTGACTAAAGGCCACGCTTCCGGGCTTCCGCCGGGCATGATCGAGGGACCGTTGCGTGCGCCTTCTTCACCGCCCGAAACGCCGGTACCGATGAACAATATGCCTTTTTCTTCAAGATTTTTGGTTCGACGGATCGTGTCGGCAAAGTAGGAGTTTCCACCGTCTATGATGCAATCGCCTTTTTCACAAAAAGGAAGTATTTGCTCTATTGTCGAATCAACGGGCGAACCCGCCTTGACCATGAGCATGATTTTCCGCGGGCGTTTTAAAACATTCATCATTTCTTTGATTGAGCGTACTCCTATGACGTTTGATCCTTTTGCTGCATTGGCGAGGAACTCGTCGACCCTGCCGACAGTCCGATTATATGCCGCAACAACGTAACCATGATCGTTCATGTTAAGTATAAGGTTTTGCCCCATGACCGCGAGGCCGATGACGGCGATGTCCGCTTGTTGTTCCATTTCGAGGTGCTCCTTTTATATCGATGCAATGGCTATTTGTGAAGTATTGCAATGTCTTCGAATTTGTATCCTTGCTCTTTGCACATTGCTTTTACATGTGATTCCCATGTCGGCTCATATGATTTACGCTGACCGCAAAAGCAATCCACACAAAGGTATCGGATTGGCTTGTTCCCTTTTGCGCTGACCATATGAAGTGTTTTTGGAGGTATTTTTACAATGTTTGCCGGGCAAATGTCAAACTCGTTTTTTTCGTCGCCAACAGTAAGGACCCCCTGGCCTTCGATAATATAAAAAATTTGCTCGACATCTTCATGTGCGTGCAAATGGACGGCCTTTCCTGGTTCTACTATGACAATAAACACCTCCGATGAGCACGCATCGGCACGGTCTACGATCAAATCATTGATATGCGTTGGAAACGCATATCTGCGGCCGTTCTTAGAATCGAAAACATAGTCCATATAAAACACCTTATAGCATTATTGCTTGACATGAGAAATTGTGACTTTTTCAAGGTTCGGCACAATGATTTGAATGATAAGCAATGCCAGCAGATACATTGATCCGGCAATGATGAAAATCGGGAGATAATTATTTGCGTTTTTATTTAAAATACCCCCGATATAATTTGCCATGATGAAGCCGCCTATGCCGCCGGCCGCACCGGCGATGCCGACAACCGAGCCGACAGCGCCTTTGGGAAACATGTCGGAACCAAGAGTGTACATGTTTGCCGACCATCCTTGATGTGCGCCACAGGCAAGTCCGATCAGTAAAACCGCAATCCAAATATTTCCCGTGAAAGCCGCGCCGACCACAGGCACAACACAAAGTGCGCAAAGAAGCATTGAACCTTTACGAGCAATATTAAGGGACAACCCGCGTTTGATGAAAAAAGCCGGAAGCCATCCGCCGACGACAGACCCGATGCTTGCCATGGTATAAATGACGACGAGGGAAATGCCCATGGTTTTCATGTCGGTGATGTTGACATGGAATTTTTTATTCAAAAAACCCGGCACCCAGAAAAGCCACACCCACCAGATCGGATCGGTCAGAAATTTGCCGAGTAAAAAGGCAAAAGTCTGTTTATGCTTGAAAAGAGAGAGCCATGGGGTTTTCTCAATCTTTTCCTCAGGTTCACTTTGGATGAACGCCAATTCTATTTTGGAAAGATTTGGATGGTGTTCAGGTCGTTTGTAAATAATAAGCCATAGCATAAGCCATAAAAAACCGACGGCTCCGGTCAGGATGAAAACCCAGCGCCATGATCCGAGAGAGGTGAGAATCCAGGCAACGGCAAAGGGCGTTACAAATGCGCCGATATTCGTGCCTGAATTAAAAATTCCGGTTGCAAGGGCACGTTGGCTTTTAGGAAACCATTCCGCCGCTGTTTTGACAGCTGCCGGGAAATTTGCCGCTTCGCCGATACCAAGGAAAATACGCCAGAGTATAAAGGAAGCAACTGTGCCGGAAATCGCATGCCCCATGGCTGCAAGGCTCCAAAATATTATGGCAATGGCAAAACCTTTTTTAATGCCGATTTTATCAATCAAAGCACCTGCGCCGATCATGGTCAAGGCGTAAGCAAGCTGGAAAAACGAAATGACCCGACCATATTCAAGTTCCGACCAGCCCGGCCATGACACTATCATAGGTTTAAGAATGCTGATGACTTGACGGTCGATATAATTGATGGTCATGGCGAGAAACAGCACGCCGCAAATGATCCATCGGAAATATCCCGGTTTTGTATTCTCGGCTGTCACAAAAAAGTGCCCTTTAAAGTAGTTGTACCCGCGTTTTGCATAATTGCTTTATTTGCCGTCGGCTTATTGATTGTCAATAATATCGCTGCGGCTTAATAAAAAACATTCAGCCTTATGTTCCACCACCAGTCGGCTTGCCTTTCAAAAATATCCTCGTTAAAGGCGTAATTGAGAGGTATTGTAATCGGTTTCGTATGGTCGCGGGCCAATTGCACGATAAGCGCGAAATGGTCAAGAAACGTTTTTTTGAAATAAAACGACCAGAACCAGGGAAAAACATGGGGACCGACTTCACTATTTGCCGGTGCCAGGGTAGGAATCGGGGCCCATTGTCCGGTTGATCCGAAAAGGTTATATGCGGAATTCGGATACTTGTTGGGAAAATGCTCGACTTCTATTGAGAACACATCGTCGGGATTCTCTTTAATGGCATCAAAAGTCGCCAATTGGACGAGCCGGAAAAAAGGAACATTTAAGCCCATCATGTACAAAGTTCTGTCGCCTCTATTGTCGTAATAATGGGCAGCAGCGGCCGACGTATCATAATTTGCCTGATCTTCCCATCCGGTAACGCACATTTCGCCATACAGGCGCAGGTCGGCCTGGCTGAACAGGTGCTGCCAACCGAGAAGCGGCTTGGGATCGATCGCGAACCGAAGCATGGGTTTTGTGCCTTTGAACGTATACGCAACGGTGTCGCCGCTTTGGTTTATATACTCGTAGTCCTTATCCGATTCCAAATTGTCCATGACGGTGAATAAATGACAGAAACTTATTCCACCGCCGATGTCAAGAAAATTCAGCAGGCGATAGCTTATCAGATATGATAACGACCAATCGACAAGGGGCGGCAGCAGGTTAGAACTTGTCAATAAAAGGTCTTGGTGAAGGCTATCGAAAAGCGTACTGCTTGCACGAAAACCGAGCATTCTGGAATATGGCCGGTTGAAATTATTCATGACATACACAGGATACGTATTTGTCCGAAAAAGGTATTCGCCGAGGTTTCTCACGTCGGGATTGGTTCTGAAAGGAAAATATCCGAATCCGAGTTGTAGCCAAGGCCTGTTCAAATCGCCGAAAGTATACATGCCTTCCGCCCTGTCCGGATAAAATGAAAAAGCAGGCTGATGGACATCGTATATTGCTGTCTGATCATAGGGGTAATGGTACCCGAGTTGACATTCTATGGCAAGGACGACACGAATACGGTCTGAAACGGCAATATCGTTTACGTATTGGAACAACAACCGTTCCATCCAGCTCTTTTCGACGTCGCCTGTGGTTCCTGTTCCCACGGTCGAATGGTTCGGATCCAGCGAACCCTGAACTATTTCGCCACCTTCCAATCCGATAAAACCGCTTTGCTTAATTTTCAGTCCGTTTGTTTCCGGCGTTGCAGCGGAAGGATTCGATGTTGTCAATGGAGCCGGCATATAGATTGTATCGATGTTTTCGGCAAAACAGAGAGACACAGCAACCAGTACTCCAAGTGCCGACACCCTTGCTGTTGTGTTTTTCATAAAGCCCCTTTCGTAGTTCTCAATCTTGTACCATTAGGTAATACAAAGTTTTAGTTTGTGGAGCCGTCGAATCCTGTCGGCGAGGCTCCACTGGTTTGGATACCGGTTTTCGGATGGCAAATCGAATTATTCCACCGTCAATGTCTTTGAAACAGGGAATGCCGTCAAGGCTTGTCCCGCAAATGAAGATGGGCCGACTAAAATCGTGTAATCGCCGGGCGCAACGACGAATTTGTTTACATTCGCCGCATCATCAAAATAGGCAAGTTCTCGTTCATGAATGGTGAAGGAAACGGTTTTTGTTTCACCTGCATTAAGGCTGACCCTTGCAAAGCCTCTCAGTTCCTTGACCGCCCGGGGCTTAGGGGAACTGTTCGGGTGAATGTACAACTGCGCAACTTCGTCTCCGGCTTTTGTTCCGCTGTTTTTAATGTCAACGGTAACGATATACTGCCCGACAAATGCCTGGCTCGGGGAAATCGTCATGTTGCTGTATTGGAAGGTTGTATAGCTGAGGCCGAATCCGAATGCATATAACGGAACGAGATTGTTCTGGTCGTAATACCGGTACCCTCTTCCGAAATCATTCGTATAATTCTCATATTGAATGATATTGTTTGTTTCGAGAAATGCAGGCAATTGGTTTGCATTTGCAGGAAATGATGCGGAAAGTCTTCCCGATGGATTGACGTCGCCGTAAAGGATCTGCGCAAGCGCGGTGCCTTGCGCCTGACCGCCATACCATTCGACAAGAACAGCAGGCGCGTCGGCCCATCCTTCCTGCACTGCTGGGCTTCCGCCGGTCATGACGACGACGCATTTCTTTCCTGCTGCAATTATAGAAGCAATCAAGGTATTATCGGTATTTGCAGGAGTGATATACAGTGATGACCTGTCCTGGTTTTCAGCTTCGCCGGACACGCCGACAACAACGACTACCTGGTCTGCCGATTGCCAGTTTTGAGCCATATACTTAGCGCCGGCCCTTGCGCTTATGCCGGCATCAGGAGCGACCTGAATTCCCGCTGCAGCATCAGGACACGGTCTGCCGCTGGCTATGGCGCCAACTCCCCATTGTCGGCATTGGTTGTAATATGAACCGACACAAGCCACCGTTTTGGTGGGGTCGAGCGGCAAAGCCGGTGCTGCCGGAGTTCCGAAATTTGCATTTTTTACCAGGACGATTGATTTCAGAGCAACCTGGAGGGTCAGGTCCTTATGGTTTTGACATTCAAGAGTGCTTGCGAAACTGGTTGTTGCGGATGTCCCGAGTTTTCCGATGACTCCCGACCACACTTTTGTGCGAATGACCCGACGTGCCATATTGTCGAGTGTGGCCTGGGGTACCTGCGTTGGAACAGCATTGGCAAGCTGTCCATAGATGGTTGCATCCGGCAATTCAACATCATTTCCCGCATTGGCGCATTGCGCTGCGGTATTGTTATTCATTGCATCCCAGTCGGAAATCGTAAACCCTCTGAATCCCCAGTCGTATCGCAGGATATTGTTAAGGATAAGGGAGTCTGCGCCTGAATAAATGCCGTTTACTTTATTGTATGAGGTCATGACGCTCCAGGCCTTGCCCTCTTTTACAAGATATTCAAAGGGCATGCAATAGATTTCACGCAATGGCCGCATTCCAAGGTTTGAGCTAAACGGAACAGTTCTCAGGTTTTCGCGGTCATTGCAAATGAAATGCTTTGCAGTTATAATGCAATGCAGTTTCTCGGCACCTTTGCAATAGGCAACGCCTATCTGTGCCGACAGATAGGGATCTTCCCCGAAGGTTTCCCAGTTTCTTCCCCCGCGAGGATCAATAACCATATTCACCATGGGAGCCTCAATCATGTAATGTCCTTTTGCCCAGTATTCCTGTGCAATGGCGGTGCCTACGCTGTCCATAAGAGTCGTATCGAATGTACAGGTCATTGCCGCACCGGTGGGATACGATGTCGAGGTTCCTGGTACAACCTGACACGGACCGGAAGTGCCATTTGCCATATATAAACCGGGAATGCCGCCGTACTTGCTAAGATCCGGGTATTCACGGTTTCCGTTTGAATAACATTGCGCGGCTTTTTCTCCATTTGACATTTGTGCAATCAAAGCATTCGTGGTTTTTTCAACATTGCTCTGTCCGTCATTGATCGTAATCGTTGCAGTATAAGAGGCTGCCGGTGTTCCGGCAATATGACACCAGAAATAAACATCGTTTGTTCCGTTGATTCCATTAGCAATCGGGACAATGCCGATATCGCCCTTTACCGAATCGACAACAACCGCAGCGCCCGTTCCGACGGGGCTAAAAGACAATGCAATACTGAGCGAATCGTTGTCGTGGACACGCAAATCATAGGTGACTTTTCCAAGATAATAAGATGTTGTAGCGGAAATAGAAACGCATTTAAGAAGTTTTACAGGTACCGACACAGTGTCTATGGTTGACGGAACGGCGAATGTGCTTGCTGCGCTTACCGCATATAAAAACATAAAAAGGCCTATAATACTTTTTTGCATGATTTTCCCCCGTTTAGTACCTATTCTGGATTATCTACGCTTTTTGCGTAGATAATATATAAAGTAAACTTATCCCATGCGAAGCATGGGGTTAATTCTTATCTGTATAAAAAGATCTGCAGGTTTTTCTTGAATGAACCGCCCGATAATTGCGCAAAATAGATGCCGCTTGCGGCAGTGTTCCATTGAACGGTGCCATACGAAGATGAAAATGGAAATGATTTCACTTTTGCTCCGGAAACGGTAAAAATTGAAATGTTTCCTTGTATTGTTTTCTTTGGCAAATTCCACGAAAATTCAACAATGTTCTTGCCGGGCTTGGTAAAATTAAAAGACGCTTCATTTGCTTGTGCAAATGTCCATGCCGACGCAGATACTGCCGTAGGAAACTGAAAAGCAACGCTGCTTTTCGTCACGGTTTCGGCAAAAGTACATAGGGAAAAAGCAACAATTATAAGTAATATGCTTCTTCTCACCATAATAAAAGGCGCTCCTTTTTTTGATTGGAAAATTATCTTTTTCTTAATTTGCATACCAGGCCCTCCACCCTTTTTTTTAATAACTATTATATATAATATCGTTTTTTTTTATGTAAATTGCTATTTATAACCTCATCTATTTTATGTGTAAAACGAATGTCGTATTTGTATCCTTCGCCTCTTTGATCCGAAGGGAATTTTTGGGGTCGCCGACTTCAGTCGGCGGGGCTCCACCTTTTTTCGGTTTGTCGTCACCAGACCACAAATTCCTTCAGCCATATTGCCGATTTTCCTGCAGCTTTAATCAGGTAAATTCCCTTTGAAAGCTTTCCTGCATCTAAAACCACGGAAGCGTTGCCGATTTCTATAAAGGATTTTGTTTGAAGGTCTGCTATTTTTGCTCCAAGGATAGTATAAAGCGAAAACTTGCCAACATATTTTGCGGGCAAAATCCCGGTTATATGATATTGTCCATTGTTTGAGTTGACCTTTATTTCAGGTGTAAGAAGCGGTTTTTGTCGCAAACCCGGTATCGTTGAAACCCCGGGTGGGTTCGGAAGGTTTTTGAGAATAATGGTGTCTTTTGCGACTACTTTGCCGCCAACATATCCTTGTGCATAAAGGACGTTGTATTTGACTGATGCGTTGTCCCATTGAAACCGGGTCTTGATCGTATTTTCCCCGGCAGTTCTTGCTTTTTTTCCAAAGGATTCACTGCTAAAGGAATTGAATAGTTCCACGCTGTCACAATTACTATATGCCCAAATAGTTTTACTGCCTGCTGCGGACCAGCGGTTAAGCCACGAGTGAGAAACAATGTAAACCATCGGATCTTTGGTTTTGTCCGTAAAAAAGCTCTGGTAAAAATAGTACGCATCTTTCGGGGTTGTATGGTCTGCGCAGAAAAGCCCTTTTTGATTCATATAATTGATGGTGTTGCTATTTGCGGCAATAACACGATCCTGCCGCGGTGATGCGAAATCGAACATAACCCAAAGGCATTGGCCCGAAAACTGGCTCTTAACAGCCTGGCCGCGCGCGACAAAGGCCTCATGCAAAAGACATTGGTATTCCTGGCTCCAATCATCGAGTTTCTGGCTGCCTGGCTCCTTGTGGATGGTTACATCCGCATCGCCGCCATATTCGCTTGTAAATACCGTGGGGCTGTAACTTGTATACACGCCGCCGTACCATCCGAGAAAAACATGGGGCGAATAAATGTCGGGAATCGACTGGTCGGACGTGAGCTTGAAATTGCTTCCCGCAGTGATTCGTGTGGCGTCGAGCTGGTGTGCAAGATCATTTAATGATTTGTTATACGAGTTGGCTATTGCTTCTGTCAAGGCCGGGTTTGCGCTCGCTGCCCCTTGGTCGGATTCGTTGCCGATACTCCAAAGGATGACGCTTGGATGGTTGTAATTCTGACGTATCATTTCAGTGAGCTGGTTTTTGGCACTGGTCAAAAAGTCCGCATCGGTCGACATGGAGACTGTTACCGGAACTTCAAGCCAAGCCATGAGTCCCAGTTCGTCGCA
>Ga0182027_10010051_pt1 | contig 13504 bp, 12 predicted proteins | sample 712E1DmetaG_FD_121300 | JGI IMG/M metagenome (GOLD analysis project Ga0182027, IMG submission 121300) | Permafrost microbial communities from Stordalen Mire, Sweden - 712E1D metaG (Illumina Assembly) | ecosystem: Environmental > Terrestrial > Soil > Wetlands > Permafrost | place: Sweden...
AAAGGAGCTTTTATTCCATATTGTCCGCTGTTGTCTCCGGCAGATATATTAAAAGTATTTTTTGCTTGATCAAATATAAGCGATATACTATCTTTTTTGCCAATCCAGTCCTGACCGCTTTTTGAAAAGATATATACGGAATTTTCTCTGCTTGAAAAAGTAGCCGGATTTTTTAAATAAAAATTAAATTGAGGTAAAAAAACTAAAAAAGCAACGAAAATTATTAAGAATACATTTAAAAACTTTCTGGCAGATATTTTTTTAAATAGATAAAAACATATGCCTGGTAGGAGTAAGATAAATAAAATCCTTGCTGCAAAATACGTATAAAATGAGAGACCAAGAAAAATACCACAGATGGAAAAAAATAAAGGGCTATTTTTTTTGATTCCCGCATAAAGAAAATAAAGAGAAGCTATTAAAATAAACCCTGCTTGTACATAAGTAATTCCCAGCCTTGAAAGGGCTATCCAAAGGTTTGAAGTAGAAAGAAAAAAAGTAGAGAGTACGGCAACTTTTTTATTAAAAAACTCTTTACTTAATAGATAATAAAAAGGAAGTGACAATAAACCAAAAATAACAGATCCCATTCTGGCTCCAATCATATTCCGTCCAAAAATTGCAATTGTAATAGAGTGAGGCAAAAAAGATAAAAGGGGAAGGTCAAACCAACCAACACCAATTAACCCTGTCTTACCGGATAAAACATCCAGCGCCTGCATCGACGTTTCGCCCTCGTCTCCATGAAAAGAAAGCGGTATTAAGTCAAGCTGCCAAACATATAAAAATATAATAAAACAGACAAATAATAATATTAAAGGAAGCTTAACTTTTTTCTTTGGAAAATTCATCTAGTTTCGTTTGCAGATTTAGATAGTATTGAATTAATCTCTGAGTAAGTTAGTTTCTTTTCATTTTTAAATATTAATACTTTTGGGTGGTCATAAACTTGGAATGTTTCCTCACTTGAGTCGTCATTTATAGAAATCCCAAAGAGTGTAGGATATGATGTAAAAGATTTAATTTGAGAATAACCAAGTTTATCCGAAAATAGCAGTTTGTAATATTTACTGGTTATTGGATATTTTTCGTTTAAGTTAATCAATGTTCCATAAAGTCGTCTGCTGTTAAAAATAATATAATCGGAGTTAGCAAGATTGGTCGAAAGATAATTTATTTTATCCGTATTATCCGGATCATACATTGCAAGAGAAGTAATTGAATAACTTGCAGGATTAAAATTGTCTAGAGGTATAGGAAGACCATCGTCCCACTGTTCGTTTAAAAGACGGGCTCCTGGTTGGATATTATTGTAAATCCAAACAGAAGCGGAAATTCTTGTCTGAGGATTTATGTAGACTGAAAAAAATGTAAGCGTCCACAAAAGACTTGTTAAAACGGAAAAAATAATAAAAATATTTCCAAGCCACCTTTTTTTAGACCTTATCCAAAAAAGAAATATTCCTGCAAAAATTAAAAGAAAAGGAACAATTGGCATCATATATCTTATAAATTTTGTGTGCCATGAGCCGACGTATAAAAAGTAAATTAGAGGAAAACAACTAAGGATTAAAAGGTTTTTGTTTCTAGTTTTAATTGTTTTAAACAGGATAAAAAGAAAACCTAAAATAGCAAAAAATGCAACAGGACCTATTTGCCAGAAAAGATTTTGTAATTGGAAAAGATAGGGGATTGTTTTGTCAAATTGTAAGGTATATACGACCGGCAAACTTCCTGTAGCAACTCCAGACTCATAATTCATTGATTCTAAGAATTTATTGAAACTTAAGAAGGTGTAAGGGGAGAAAATTACAAATACAATGGCTGTCGTAAAAAGAAAAATAATAAAATGTTTTAAAATTTTTAAAAAGTGTCCCTTATTTTTTATAATAATAAGAAAATAGGCTATAAAGGGGGTAATAAGAAAAATTAAAGACGTTGTTTTTGTTGCAATTCCCACTCCAGACACAATCCCCAAAATAAAAGTTTTTAGAAGGGTTAATCTTTTGAAAACTAAAACAGAAAGTAGGCAAACAGAAACTACAATAAGAGTTATTAAGCTTTCCGTTACTCCGTAATGAGCGGTTTGAATTGGCCCAACAGAGAAAGCATACAAAAAAATTGTTAAAAGTCCTACTTTTTTATTCGCAACCCTTTTTGTTAAGAAATATAGAGGAAATATTGTTAGGGTTGAAAAAAAAGCGGAGAAGAATCTGCCAATTATATTTATATACCCCCAGTCGGAAATCCAGCTTGAGTTTTTAGATATAAAATAAACTAAAATCGATGCAGCTTTATATAAATAAATTGAAAATCCACCATAAGCAAAAAAATTTGGATTCATTTGGGAGAAAAAAACGATACCCGAAACCGCATTGTCAATATTTCTTTCATCCGGATGAAAGAAATGGCTTTGATCCCAATTTAAATTATAAAAGCGAAAGAAAGCTGCAGTTAATACAAGAACAGCAAAAAATACATAGACATACCTTTGTTTTTTTATTTTCCAGCTAATCATTCTTAGTAACCTCTTTTGCAATTCTTTTTCCCAACTCTATTGCATAATTAACTCCTCTATCCCAGGGGTAAACTTGATCCATGTTTGCTAAATAAACGTCGTCTATAGAAGTCTTAAACGATGGAATTCTTCTTGAATAACCAACTGTAATTACCGGCTGAGCAAAAAAATCTTTAGATATTTCAGTCCCAGTTAGATTATTTTTATAATTTTTATTTAATTTTGTCAGGAAAGGATCGAACTCTTTTAATAATTCTTCTTTTGTCATTTTTAAATAGGGGTGATCCAAGGGGACATAATGTCCAACATAAACAAGAGTTTCATTATTGTAAAATTTTCTATTTATAAAATTAGTATGCTCAACTACTGCCATAAGTTTTGATTCCGGTTCACAGACATTAAGCCAATACGTATCATCGGAAAGAAAAGGTTTATTAAGCCGCAGTAGGAGATTAGTTGCCGATAAAATTTTTAAGCTTTTTAGATTTGCTTCATAATCCTTGGAAAGAGATTTTGCAGTTTTTAAAAAAATTAGACTGGGAGTTGTGCTTATTATCTTATCAAACTTTTCTTTTTTATCTTTGTTATTTATTTTTAAATAATTTGGTTCAATTTCGGTGACTTCGGAATTTAAAAAGAAGGATACGCCGTCCTTTTCTGCAGCAGTTTTTAGTTTATTAGCAAAACTTAAAAATCCTCCTTCAGGATAAGCCAAGAAAGTTGTTCTTTTTTTTATTCTTGCCCAAAACCATGCAAGAGAAACTTCTTTTGAATAAGCTCCAAACTTTGCAGAAAAAAGAGGTTTCCATATCATTTCAAAACCTTTCTTTCCCATCATTTTGGGCAAAAAATCTTCTGCTTTATAATTATCAAAAAATTTATAAAAAGGACTATAACGAAGAAAAGCCAAAGACAGGCCCATTCTTAGTCTTTCGCTAAAAGATAGAAGGTGAAATTTTAATAAACTTTTAGGAGAATCGAGTTGATAGATAAAACCATTTATTAATGTTGAAGTTTTTGGTTTCAGTATTAGTATTTTTTGATTTATTTCTTTTGCCAAGTTTAAGGCAGATTTATCATTTGTAAAACAATGATGGTAATGTTTATCCAATGCCCAGTCCCAATTTTTTTCTTTATATCCGCCTGCTAATCCGCCTAAAAAACCTTCTTTTTCAAAAACAAACACCTGGTGTCCTAATTTTGCAAGTTGGTGAGCAGCAGAAAGACCCGTAAAGCCGGCGCCTACTATCGCAATTTTCATAAAACTATGCTCCCGCGGGCAAGAAGAAATAAAAGAAATCCAAAAAGGGTTATTCCAAGGCCCAGTATACCAAACTCGGTAGCGGAGGAACTTCCGGTCGGACCTAAAGTCGGAGTAGGAGATCCAACTGGAGTTGGACCTAATGATGGGGTTGGTGTGGGGGTATTTGTTGGAGTTAGCAACGGAATAGGAGTAATAGTAGGAGTTGGTGTAAGTGTTGGCGCAAGAGTCGGAACAACCGTTGGTGAAAGTGTTGGAGTCGCAGATGGAGTCGCTGTTTCTGTTACCTGACTTCCTTCCTCAGAAACTGTGAAGTCCTTTGTTATAAATCTTGTAGCACCGGTTGAGTCCTTTGTGGAAATTGTCATTGTATGTTGACCCGGTGAAAGCTGTTGGGTAGGACGATACGTCCAATTGCCAAAACTATTAGCAGTAACCGTTGTTTCAATTCCTTGATCGGAATGGATTGTTATTTTTACTGTTTCATTTGGCTGCGCCGTGCCTTTAAAGAGAGGTTGATTGTCGGTAAAGTTGTCGTTTTCGGCAAAGGAGGAGATAGAAACGGTATTTTTTACCGCTGTGTCCGTCGAATTGGTAGGTAAAATATTTGTTTCTGCAGAGCTTGAAGCAATGGGTTCCAGTTGAGAGCTAAAGTCATAATTTTTAGATAAAGTAACGGTTGGAACAGGATTTTGTTCGAGCGATATAATTATGCTCGATTTAGAAAAATCATCTCCGATAATTTCCAGTCTTATCAATTTTTTTGAAAAATCAAAATAAGAGGAAAAATCACTGTTTCTGAGAGAATTTAAAGGAAGAATATAAGATCCGTCTTCTTTTAAAAGAGTTGAAATTGTTTGTGATCCATCTATAGATGCAGATATTAAAGCTTCCTTAGGAGTTGTTCCCGATACAGTAATTACTTTTCCGGAGAGGGGAAGTTGGTCGGGGGGCAAATCGGAAATAACCTTGCCGGTTTGAGCAATATAAGGAGAGCCCTCGTTTAAATAAGTTTCTTGCCCGTTTGTAATAGAAAAATAGTATTTGGTCAAAGGAGATAGACTCCTAATGGTAATGTTATGAATTATTCTTGAATTCAACGTATTGCTTTGCTGATCTCTGTCGTCTCTTGCGATTTGTCCAAGTTTTTGATCCTTTCCATAGTTTACCGATCCGACAGTTTCCGCTTCGGTTAAATAGGTAACGGTAAAAGAAGAGTCTGTAACATTTGTTATTGTAAGCTGAACGGGAGAGCTTCCCGGAGCAGCTTTTCCAATAAAAATTATTCCCTGATTAACAAGCAAGGAGGTAAGTCCTATTCCGATTACAATAAAAATTATACCCAAGATAGTGGGAATTCTTTTCTCCCAAATTGTATTCTTCATGGCTTTAGAATTGCTCCTGACGTTGCTGCAGGAGTTGGCGAAACAGCTTCATCTTGAGTTTGTTCAAGTTGGTAAAGCGGAGTTATGTCAGGTCTTGTTTTAATGTTACTTATTTCATTTGTATCAAAAGTGGGATTTATAGGAATAATTTGAATATTTAATGTCTCAGGTATAGTAGATGTAACCGAGCTATGATAAATTGAAAAAGCAATCCAAAAAACAACCAAGACAAAAGATGAGATTAATAATAAATAAATTTCTCTTTGTTTCATAGTTTTTTAAAGTAAGCCTCTCCCTTAACGCTTAACAAAAGACTAGTTTCCCTACCTGATTGTCTCGTTATGGATATTATATTTTGTGTTGTAATTCTTTTCATCGAATTTAAGGAAGATATAAATCCTGAGATTTGACTAAAATCACCTGTTGCGCTTAAAGAGAAGTTGAAAGCAGAATATTTTTTTCCTCCTGAATCCGAATCAACCGAGAAAACTTGAGCGGAGCTTAATTTAATTCCGGAGGTTTGCGCTAAGGATTGAATTTGAGCAACCAGAAGAGCAACGCTGGGGTTAGTTGGGACTGCAGCATAAACAGAGGGAAGATCATTTTGTAGCGTATTGTATTTTTCCTGAAGGGTGGAAAGATCATTAATTTTTTTTTGCAATTGTTGTTCTACGAATTTATCGTCTTTTAGTTCTTTATCTAATTTTGAAATGGTGGAAAGAGTAGGGCTAATTGCAAACAGACCAAAAAAAGATAAAGCCACTAAAGTTAGGGCAATATAAGTTATTTTTTGAGTTTTTTCTTCTTTAAAGTCAGGAAATAACTGTAGATATTTATTCTTTTGTAATTCTTGTAATATCTTGTCTGCTTTAATTTGCATAAGTGTCGTCTTTTAGTGTCGCATTTATGGTTACAGCTAATGTGCCCGAAGATGCTTGATTATCTATTTTATCGATTGATACTTTTTCTACAGAATTATATTTTTTGACGGAATCAACAAACGATGACAAAGAGGAGACGGAATAGACTTCGGCATCAATTCTTATTCTGTTACTGGATAAGCTAAAATTATCAAAAATTATGCCCGGAGGAGCAAAGGCAATTAAATCTTTAAAGACTTTAACTCTACTATCTCCTTCTTTGGAAAAGCCGGTGGCAATTGAAAGTCTGTCCTGAAGATTTCTATATGATGCTTCGCTATCTTTTAAATATGAAACAATTGCTTGTTCCTGTTTTATTTTAGAATGAAGATCAATAAGCTGTTGATCAAGGGAAAATCTGTATAAAAAAGCGCCCAAAGCAATTAGCTCCGTTAAAATAACAACAATCCTACCAATTGTTAAAGTCCAATTTATAAAACGTTCCAGGAATGAAGAATGTTTAGTATTTAAGAGATTAATTCCAGCCTTTTTCGGCATAAATTAAGTCTAGGGTTTTTTTTAATTTTTGTCAAAGAATTACGAGGTCTTTTTTTGTGCTTTTTTGGAAGAAGCTTTTTTTAAAACTTTAGTTTCTTTTTGTATTTTTGCTGCAGCACTCGCGGGTTTTTGTCCGACAGGTGTTTTTTTCGATAAATTAGATTTTATTCGTGCGGCTTTATTACGATGAATAATGTTTGCTTTTGCCGTTTTATCAATAGCCTTAAATGCTTTTCGTAGATTTTCGCTTGTTGGTTTCCTTTTTGCAGTTTTAACACTGTTTTTAAATAAATTTTTCAACTCATTGTTTCGCAATGTTCTTTTTTTGTCCTGTTTTAATTTCTTCTTTGCTGATTTTGTAACTGGCATGAAGCGATTTTAGCATGCTATACTGTAAAAAACAATATGCCTAAAAACTTCCTGGAAAAAGGTTTAAAAATCCTGTTAAAAAGACAAACAAATATTTTATCCGCGGCTTTTGTAATAATGGGAACCATAATCCTTTCCCAGATTCTTGGATTGGTTAGGCAAAGACTATTGGTTTCAATTTTTGGAGCTTCAAATATTTTAGGTGTTTATCTCGCTTCGTCACGCTTGCCCGATTTTCTCTTCCAGTTAGTTATAGCCGGAGCATTATCATCGGCTTTTATACCTGTTTTTTCCGATTATCTTGGAAAAGATAAAAAGGAAGAAGCATACAGAATGGGTTCATCACTCCTGGTAATGGGGCTTATTCTTTTTTCTTTCTTATCTGTTATTCTTTTTATCTTTGCTCAATATTTTTCAAAACTAATGGCTCCCGGTTTTTCTTCCGAACAAATTTTATTAATGTCCCAGTTAATGAGAATAATTATTGGAGGAGAGCTGCTTTTTATTATTGCGACATTCTTTTCTGCTGTTTTACAATCGTATAGTCACTTTTTTATTCCCGGATTTGCAGCTGCAATGTACAACCTGGGAATAATAATCTGCATAATATTTTTATCTCCTTATGTGGGAATTTTTTCGGCTGCTTATGGAGTAATTCTGGGGGCATTTTTGTTTGTTATTGTTCAATTACCTTTGGTTAAAAAGCTTGGTTTTGCTTTTAAACCCTCTCTGAAAATAAAAACCAGCGGTGTTTTAGAAGTATTTAAATTAATGTGGCCAAGAACTATCTCAATCGCCATATTTCAGCTGGGCGCGGTTCTTACAGTTACCCTGGTGTCTTTTCTGCCAAATCCGGGACGTAATTATGTAATCTTTGATTATGCTCAAACCCTTTATTTTGCCCCGGTCGTTTTATTTGGTCAGGCAATTGCTCAGGCTGCATTTCCTGTTTTGTCTAGGGAAAAAAATAAAATAGAAGATTTTAAAACAACATTTATTTCCAGTTTTAATCAAATGATGTATTTGGTTTTGCCTATTTCGGTTTTGCTTTTGGTTTTAAGAATTCCGGTTGTTAGACTTCTTTTTGGTGCAGGACAATTTGACTGGCAGGCAACTGTCTTAACCGGCAGAACTTTGGCTTTTTTTAGTATTTCAATTTTTGCCCAAGCTCTTATTTATTTGGTTGCCAGAGGATTTTACGCGCTTCATGATACAAGAACGCCGCTTATAATTGGAATACTGAGTACTTTGTTAATGTTGGGTTTTGGAACGGCGTTTATTTTTATTTATCATTTGGGGGTGGAAAGCATAGCAATCGGCTATTCGGTTGCCAGCATAATCGAGGTGTCGTTCCTGTTCTTCTTCCTTGACAGAAAGGTAGGAGGATTCCCAAAAAGAAATCTGTTTTTTTCCCTATCCAAAATATTCCTTGCGACTGTTTTTACCGGTTTTGCATTATACATTCCGATTAAACTTTTAGACCAGTTAATTTTTGATACAACAAGAACAGTTGGTCTTTTACTTTTAACCGGTATTTCAACTTTCGCCGGACTTTTTCTCTATCTTTTTTTAACCTGGCTTTTCAATGTTAAAGAAGCACAGACATATGTTTTAATGTTTAAAAAAGTTGGCGACTGGAAGCAAATTTTGTCCAGAAGTGAAGAACCGATCGACGTTGCCGAATTACCCCATAGATAACTACTTGACAACCAGGGATACAATAGTCTTAACTAAGTATAAGGTATGCCACAGGAGAGATTAATAGACGTTTCTTCTACTGATACGGGAATCGAAACTCCTTCTCCCGCAGAGCTTGAATCATTATATAGAGGTGATTATGTCGCAGGTAGGTATGCAGAAGTTTTATCAAGAAAACAAATAAAAAATAACGGATGCTGTATGGTTGAAGAGATTTACGTAGCGGGGCATCATCCCATGGGGGCCGACATTGAGAAGGGTTGGTCAGATGGTCCGGAAAGTAAATTAATTGTTTCTAAAATCAGACCCCGTCACGTTTTTTCTGCAAAATAGAATTTGCTTTTAGCCTCGATTACACGTATACTTCCAATATTATGGATCAATCAAAAATCAGGAATTTTGCAATAATTGCTCACATTGATCACGGCAAATCAACTCTGGCAGATAGGTTTTTGGAAATAACCAACACTGTTTCTAAGGATAAAATTAGAGAACAGTTCCTAGATCAGAACCCGATAAGTAGAGAAAGAGGGATTACCATAAAACTTGCTCCGGTCAGGATGAAGTACAAAGTAGATTCACAGGAATATATTTTGAATTTAATAGATACTCCCGGGCATATGGATTTTTCGTATGAAGTCTCAAGAACACTTGCTGCTTGTGAAGGTGCAATACTTTTGGTTGATGCAACTAAAGGGGTTCAAGCTCAAACAGTTGCTCACTACAATGCAGCTAAAAAAGAAAATTTAAAAATAATTCCCGCTATAAATAAAATTGATTTGGATTCGGCAGATGTAAAAAAAACGGAAAATGAATTGAGTGATTTTTTTGGTTTTTCAAAAGATGAAATCTATTATGTCTCCGCAAAAACAGGAAAGAATGCGGAAGATCTTTTAAAAGCAGTGGTGAAAAAATTACCTTCTCCCAGAGGTGATGAAAAAAAGCCATTTAGAGCTTTAGTTTTTGATGCTGTTTTTGATGAGCATCGAGGAGTTATTGCTTTTATTCGGGTTGTTGATGGAAAAATAGCAAAAAGAGAGGTAATAAAAATTCTAGGCAGTAGCTTGAAAACCGACGCTAGCGAAATTGGAACATTTTCTCCGTTCTTAGTTCCAAAACAAGAATTAACCTCAGGAGAAATAGGTTATATTGTTACCGGAATTAAAGATATTCGTTTATGTCGTGTTGGAGACACAATTGCAAAACCCGATCAAATAACAGAGCAATTACCGGGATATCTTACTCCAAAACCAATGGTTTTTTTTGGAGTTTACCCAAAAGACCAAAATGACTTTATCCACTTAAGAGAAGGGCTAAGCAAATTATCTTTAAATGATGCTTCTTTATCAATTTCTTCCGAATACTCGGCCTTTTTAGGAACAGGATTTAAAGTAGGGTTTTTAGGACTTTTACATGCCGATATTGTTCGCGAAAGGCTTGAGCAAGAACAGAAAATTGAACCGATCCTGACAATGCCAAGAGTTCTTGATAAAGAAGAAAACGGCGAACTGCTTGAGCCATATATGAATCTAATTGTCTATGTTCCGACTCAATATTTGGGAGCCGTAATGACAGTTTGTCAGCAAAAAAAAGGAATTCTCAAAAACATTGAGTACCATGATAAAAATTCGGTTTTAAATTATGAAATGCCATACTCCATGTTTATCCGTGGGCTGGCGTCCGAATTAAAAACAGTTTCCTCAGGCTTCTCAAGTATTGACTACGAAATTTCAGACTACAGAAAAGCAGATTTGGTATCACTTGAGATAGTAATTAACGATACTCCCATAGATGTTTTAACAGAGTCGGTGTACGAAAATGAAGCATATTATGAAGCTAAGGAAAAAACAGAAAAATTAAAAGAAATTTTACCAAGAAAACAGTTTAGGCAAATAATACAGGCAAAAATTGGCAGCAAAATTCTTGCCAGATCCGAAATACCGCCTTTTAGAAAAGATGTTTTGGCAAAAATGTCGGGAGGGGACAGGACCAGAAAAGATAAGCTTTTAAAAAAACAAAAAAAGGGAAAATCGCGACTGGAAAATTTTGGAAGAGTAGATTTACCACCTCAGGCTTTATTTTCTTTAATTTCCAGCCTAAAGGGCCAATAAGAGGAAAACTCCAACTGCAGATATTATTGCTCCCAAAGCTCCTGCAAAAAGTACCGTTTGTCCAGGTCCTGTTGGGGGAAGTGTCGGAGCAGGTGACGTAACGGTTGTTGTAGGAGTTGGAGTTGGGGTAGCAGAATTACCGGCAGTTGTAACCGGTTGATTACAGGCAGAAGAACTACTTTGTGCTCCGCCATTATCCGTTAGGATTGCGGTTGCCGTGAAGGTTCCGGCAGTATTATAAACATGGTCTGTTGAAACACTAACGGAGTTTGTTCCTATACCTCCTGCCTGAGTAATATCTTGAGTAGTTCCGTCTCCAAAATTAAAGGTAACCTTATTAATTGTTCCGTCAGAATCCGTTCCATTGGCAACTAAGTTTACGGAGAGCGGAACTGCTGATCCACTGGCAGTTACAGTTAGAGAATTACAAACAGGAGGAGCATTAGATCCTTGAACTATAGTTGGTGTTGGAGTTAGGGTAATAGTTGGCGTTGGTGTTGGAGTTGGACTAAGAGTCATAGTTGGAGTTGGAGTTACAGTTGGAGTTGGTGTTGTTACGGACCCTGATATTGTAATTGATGCAGGAGCGTGTGAAGAAAGTACGTTTTCGGGAGCGCTGGATTCTCCTCCAACAGAATAGACTTTAGTATTTGAAACGTCGAAGTCAACTTGAGTTGCGCTTACATCCGTTGGCGCAACCGCATTAAAAGTAATAGAAGCAATTTGTGTATTAGTTGCAATTGCATTTTGAGGAGTGCTTCCAACAGTAATTGTTCCTTGTATTGTGCCATCTCCATAAATTATTCCGGGGTTTAAAATAGAAGGAGAAAATTTGGTTCCGTCCGCAAGATTCCAGGATGATGTAGTAAATCCTCCTTCGGTTGTGGCAATTTTTGTCGGGTCATAAGTAATAGTAAACACAATAGCAGAAACAAGATTGGTTCCGGGATTAACATTAAAAGCCAACGTAACACTACTACCTACGGTTGTTGTGTTTGTGGCCGGTGTTAGTGTAAGTGTGGTTGATGGGGTTGCTCCACTTTTTGTTTTTTGCTGTTGTTGGGCAAGATAAATAGTTAGTGGGATTGCGATAAGAAGTACGACAATAAAACCTAACAACAGAAAGCGTTTGCCCGAAAATAAGGACATAATTTTTAATCTAAATTTATCGTATATAAGAAAAGAATGAGTGTCAAGTGTTCGGGCTCAAAAAATTAAATTCTTGACAGGCATTAAAAAATAGTGTATAAATTTGGCAGTCACTTTACACAAGTGATATTTTTTGTCAAAGACATATGAGCTTAAAAACACAAAATACAAACATAAAACCATTATTTGGAAATGTTTTAATAAAACCTCTTGAGTCAGAAGCAAAAACTGCAAGCGGAATAATTCTTCCCGATACCGCCCAAAAAGAGTCACAGGTTGGAACGGTTATGGCAATTGGTCCGGGAGAAGTTACTCCAAAAGGAGAAAAAATCCCAATGAATATTAAAGTAGGTCAAAAAGTAATGTACAAAAAATGGGGAGGAAACGAAGTAAAAGTTGGAAACGAAGAATGGACAATCGTTGAACAAAAAGACATATTAGCAGTTGTAGAATAATATGGCAAAACAAATTAAATATTCAACAGAAGCAAGAGAATTATTGTTAAAAGGCGTTAATCAGCTGGCAGATGCTGTTGCAACAACGCTTGGTCCTAAAGGCAGAAACGTTGCTTTGGACAAAAAATGGGGAGCTCCAAATGTTATTCATGACGGAGTAACAGTTGCGAAGGAAATTGAGCTAAAAGATCCTTTCGAAAATATGGGTGCGCAGCTGGTTAAAGAAGCAGCATCAAAAACTTCAGACGTAGCAGGAGACGGAACAACGACATCAACCGTATTAGCGCGGGCAATTGTAAGAGAGGGCATAAAAATGATTACCGCAAATGCAAATCCAATGATAATGAGAAAAGGACTCGAAAAAGCAAGTAAGCATGTTGTTGAGGAGTTGAAAAAAATGAAAAAAGAAGTTAAATCAACCGATTGGGCAAATGTTGCTACAATTTCGGCCGGTGACCCGGAGCTAGGAAACTTAATTGCAGAAGCATTAAAAAAAGTTGGAAAAGACGGAATTATTACCGTTGAAGAAGGCAGGGGTCTTTCTACGGAAATTGAATACAAAGAAGGAATGGAATTTGATAAGGGTTTTGCATCTGCCTATTTTGTAACAAATCCCGACAAAATGGAAGCGGAAATTAACGATCCGTACATACTGATAACAGACAAGAAAATTTCTGCTTTAAACGAGCTTCTTCCATTTTTAGAAAGCTTGGTAAAAGTATCAAAGAATTTAGTAATTATTGCCGATGAAATAGAAGGAGAGGCTTTAGCAACTTTAGTTATAAATAAACTTAAAGGGACTTTTAATACCATTGCAATAAAGGCGCCGGGATTTGGCGACAGAAGAAAAGAAATGCTTGAAGATGTTGCAATCTTAACAGGAGGAACAGTAATTTCGGAAGACACAGGCAGAAAATTTGATAGTGTAACTTTGGAAGATTGTGGAAGAGCGGATAAGATTTGGGCAGATAAAGACAATACAAGAATTATAGGAGGAAAAGGAGTTGCTTCTGCACTTAAGGCAAGAATTGCTCAAATAAAAACAGCAATAGAAAGAACAACGTCCGAATTTGACAAAGAAAAGCTTCAGGAAAGATTGGCAAAACTTTCAGGAGGAGTAGCTGTTATTAATGTAGGAGC
>Ga0182027_10010052_pt1 | contig 13504 bp, 10 predicted proteins | sample 712E1DmetaG_FD_121300 | JGI IMG/M metagenome (GOLD analysis project Ga0182027, IMG submission 121300) | Permafrost microbial communities from Stordalen Mire, Sweden - 712E1D metaG (Illumina Assembly) | ecosystem: Environmental > Terrestrial > Soil > Wetlands > Permafrost | place: Sweden...
CGATTATTCTAACACAGGGGTTCAGCGATTGTCAACAACGGATATTGCAGTGCCGTTCTCTCTAATAAGCCGTCCTGAACCGCCGCACCGCGGACATTCGGTAGTCAGAGCCGAATAAAGCTCCTGTCTGACCTTTTTCCTTGTCATTTCTATCAGACCAAGACCGGTCATGCCAACTACAACAGTTTTGGTCCTATCTTTTTTCAATTCGCTTTTTAATGCGTGTGAAACAGCGTGCCGGTGCTCGCTTTCCTTCATATCGATAAAATCAATAATGATTATTCCGCCAATATCGCGTAGTCTGAGCTGCTTGGCGATCTCTTTCGCCGCCTCAAGGTTGGTTCGGAATATCGTTTCCTCAAAACTGCTTTTTCCAACGTATTTTCCCGTGTTCACATCAATTACATAAAGCGCCTCAGACTTGTCAATGACGATATATCCGCCGCTTTTCAGCCAGACTTTCCTGCAAAGGGCTTTTGCCAGTTCCGAATTGATATCATGGCGCTCAAATATGTCGTATTGGTCGGCAACATACTCTACACGTTCCTTTAAACTGGGAGACATCATCTCAACAAGGTCGATGACCTTTTCATACTGCTGTCTGTCATTTACAACAAATCTGTTTATATCCCATGAAAACAGATCCCGGACAGATCTGTAAACCAAATTAAAATCCTTATGTATGCATCTTGGCACAGGCCCCGAATGCTCCCTCTGCCTTATGTTTTCCCAGAGTTTTGCAAGAAATTGCAATTCACGTTCAAGGTCAGCCACAGTTTTACCTTCTGCCGCAGTCCTTGCTATCAATCCCGTGCCTTCGGGCTTGATCCTTTCAAGTGAATTTTTAAGGAAAGCACGCTCTCTTTCATCCTCGATACGCCTGGATATTCCTGTATAATCAGCTCCGGGCATGAAGACAAGATACCTGCCGGGGAGTGTTATGCTTGTAGTAAGCCTTGGGCCTTTTGTACCTATCGGTTCTTTAATTACTTGAACGGTGATCTCCTGTCCGGCTTTTAATACATCTTCTATTGCAAAATCTCTATTTCCAGCTATGAATCCTGTTCCGTCATATACGTCATCCTCGTCTTCAGAAAAACCGGCGTTTATATCGTCAACATACAAAAAGGCATTCCGGTCAAGTCCGATATCTACAAAAGCCGCCTGGATCCCAGGAAGGACACTGGATATCCTGCCCCTGTAAATATTGCCTGCAATCCCTTCCGGGTTGCGTTTTTCCAGGTAAAATTCAACAAGACTATCATCTTCAACAAGAGCCACTCTTGTATCAGCATTTCCAACATTTATAAGTATTTCCTTATTCAAACTAAAACACCCCGCCTATTTATTCATATGTGCTACTTCCAGGGGCCGATCATAATACCCTTTCGTCAAATGGTTCCAAATACTCAGAACCCTTTTTTATAAAAAGGCCTGTCCTCCTTATGCCTTGTACGGAACCTTCGTATCCGGCATATATCCTCATCGCCATCAGGAGTGTCTCGGGCTTGAGGTTGGCGCGGCTTCCTGCGCTCAATCCGGCGCATATCGTATATGGATTGCATCCTGTAGCGTTTAAATCATATCTGTCGGTTATCTTCAGGGATTTTATCATATTTTTAATATCTACGACCGATCTTCCGCTTTTTGTCGTCTTTTCAACTGCCAGTACATCAGCTTTCATAAGAATATCAGGAATACCGGACATTTTAATTTTGCCCATTTCCATACTGCTGCAAACATCGATCTCATATTCTGCCAGGTCAACTGAAGCCATGATATTATCTTTCAGGGATCTCCGCTTTGCAGCTACGATCAGCAAACCTTCAGGCAGCTGACTGTTGAGCCGGGTCTTTAGTTCATCAGATTCCACTTCGCCATTCATTTCAAAATCCGCATATTCGGAATAACTTACAAGACCAAGAGATAAGGGCAATCCAAAAACGATCCCCGGATGCGGGTTGAATCCCTTTGAATACGATGCAGGAAGTCCTGAACGCCTTAAAGCACGTTCAAATACCTTCATTATATCAAGGTGCGCAATATACTTTATCTGTTCCCTGCGTTCAAACCTGACCCTTATCTCAATCAAGGCGTTATTCCTCCAGGTATGGATACGATAGCTCAGCCACATTCGGAGAATCTTGAAATTCCACAACCTGCACAGGCTGTCCTGCAATCTGCTGTCCGTTCACCTTTGTATGCCTTGACGCGCTCTTCGATCAGATATTTCTCTGAAACGCCGGAGTCGATATGGCTCCAAGGCATGACTCCACCGATTTCCCTAAATCTTTCCGTGTAAAATGCGGGGTCAATGTTGCAATCCGTAAATGCGCTCATCCACATATCATAATTGAAATGTTCGTCCCACCCGTCGAAGCGGCATCCTTTTCCCCATGCCTTTATAAGGACATCGCACACCCGGCGGTCCCCCCTGGCGAAAACTCCCTCCATAATGCTTAGTTTCGGGTCATGCCAGTTGAGATTGATATATTTTGTCCTGGTCGACGCTTTAATTATAGCTATCTTGTGCATCAACTGCTCAAAGCCTGCCTGCGGCTCCCATTGGAACGGGGTATGTGGTTTTGGTACGAAAGTTGCGATACTTATAGTGATATTCAGCGCGTTCCTTCGTCTGTCCCCCGGTATTGCATAGAAAACCCCTGCCACTTTTCTGGCAAGATCAGCTATACCTTTTATATCTTCATCAGTTTCAGTGGGAAGTCCTATCATAAAATAGAGCTTGATATTGTTCCATCCGCCTTCGAACGCTATCTTGGCTGAACTGAGCAGATCCTCTTCACTTACGCCTTTGTTTATAACATCCCTCAGCCTTTGAGTGCCGGCCTCGGGAGCAAATGTGATGCCGGATTTCCTCACGATCTTCACCTTTTCCATGAGCCCTGCGCTGAATGAATCAATTCGCAGAGACGGCAGGGAAAGGCTCACCCTCTGAGATTCAAACCGTTCGGCAAGAATGGCTGCAAGGGTTTCCAGAGACGAATAGTCACTGGTGCTGAGAGAAGACAGGGAAACCTCGTCATATCCTGTATTGGCAATGAGCCGCCCGGCAAGATCAGCAAGTTTTTCAGCGCTGCGTTCCCTGACAGGTCTGTAGATGAATCCCGCCTGACAAAAACGACATCCTCTTGTGCACCCACGAAAGATCTCAAGCATCACCCTGTCATGAACGATCCCTATATTAGGGACGATGATCCTGTCAGGGAAAAATGCGCCATCAAGGCTTCGGACAGATCTTTTCCTGACCTTGACTATAGTGCTGCTGTCAGCTGAAGCATGTTCAGCATCAAATAATTCCGGCACATAAACACCTTCTACCCTGGATAGGGCATTTAAAAGTTCATGTTTTGACTTTTTGCTGCGTTTGCAATTCAAATAAACATCTATGATCTCCAGGATAGCCTCTTCTGCCTCACCGATGAAGAAAAAATCGAAGATGGGCGCAAGCGGCTCAGGATTAAATGCGCATGGCCCCCCGGCACACAGGAGAGGGAAATTCTCCCCTCTTTCCTTCGCAAGTATAGGAATGCCTGCAAGATCAAGCATGTTCAGTATATTTGTATATGACATCTCATATTGCAGCGTAAACCCGACCATATCGAATAACACAATGGGATCTCTTGTCTCAAGCGCAAAAAGGGGTATGCCAGCCAGCCTCATTTTTTCCTCCATATCGGTCCATGGAGCAAAGACTCTTTCACAATAGGTATCTGCGCGTTCATTCATAAGGTGGTATAGTATCTTCATTCCGAGATTGGACATGCCGACTTCATACGTGTCGGGGAAACAGAATGCGAAACGCATATCGACCGACGCCGGATCCTTCCGGATCATATTCCACTCATGACCCGTGTATCTGGCCGGCTTCTCAACCTTAAGCAATATATCGTCACTCAGCCTTACCGGCATTTTGTTCTCCTTTGATATTATCAGACATCCCCGGCTCACCGACTTGATGCTTGACCACACGTGTCCAGGCTGATTTCTCGTCATCGGTCAGTTGTTCGAGGGCAAATCTGTAATCATTTTTCCTTTGTATTTCACCCAAGTCGAATGAAAGTTTCTTCAACTTTTCAATCTGTGCGGAGAGCAATGCGTCAAACCTTCCTGCCTCAGATCTTGTATGCCAAAATCTGTACAATTTTCTCTGCATATATATCCTGAGCATCATCGACAGATGAGGTATGCATAGCAGGCCTGATTTGTCGAATCGATCACGAAACTGCGATTCATGCGAATAGTAATTCAAAAAAGAAGAGATATATGATTTTTCGCCTTCATTGTGCAATTTACACACACGGCATTTTTCTTTATGAGTCAATGACGCGGCCAAATCCTCCACAGATCTGTTAAAAATCTTGCCACCTTTAATGAATGATTGAATCGTATTTATTTCATCATCGACAAAACCTTTATAAATAATGGAATGCGCCAATGGGTCGCCTGCAGAGTGAAGCTTCCAGGCATGGAAATTACAAAAACCCTTTGATTTTCGGATTTCAGCCCTCAATTCCCTGTCGCATACGCTTTCATATAAAAAACTCTCAATAAACTTGTCTTCATTGTTGTTCAGTAATGAACAAATCGGACAAGTATCCTGTCCGATAGAGTCCAACAATTGGTGGTAAACAAAATGTTTCTCCATAACAGTTCAATTCTATCAGAAAAGGATTTCCCAGGCAAAATGTATTTTTCTTATGGGGTGTCAGCCACTTAACTTATTAACATATTTTTGACTTTGTGCGTATGCGATCAAGTTAATAAGTTAATAAGTTAAGTGGCTGACACCCAACAATTTACTCTACGGTTACGCTCTTAGCCAGGTTTCTCGGCTTATCCACATCGCAGTCCTTCTGGACCGCAATAAAATAAGCAAACAACTGCATAGGCGTCACCGCAGCGATAGGTGCTAGAATGGAATCGACATTGGGAATCGTGATGACCATATCCGCCACCTTCCGTATGTCGCTGTTTCTCTCCTGCGTGATCGCCATTACAACCGCTCCTCGCGCCTTGACTTCCTTGATGTTGCTCACCATCTTCTCAAAAAGCGCATCCTGAGTCATGGAGCAGACTACCAGCGTCCCCTGCTCAATGAGCGCTATAGTCCCGTGCTTCAGTTCCCCCCCTGTATACGCCTCCGAATGGATATAGGAGATCTCCTTCAGTTTCAGCGACCCCTCCATGGAAAGCGCATAATCAAGGCCTCTTCCGATAAAGAAAATACTCCTTGCATTATAATGCTGAGAAGCGAATTTCTGGATGCTTTCTTTGTTTTTTAGCAGCTTTTCGATGACAGCAGGTATATCCTGCAGCCCTTTAACAATATTTGTGAAGGTTGCTTCATCGATCGTGCCCCTCTTTTTCGCAAAATCAAGCGCTATTAGATACAAAGCGGCCAACTGCGTATTATACGCCTTGGTCGATGCAACTGCTATCTCGGGACCCGCCCAGGTATAAAGCACGTTCTCCGATTCCCGTGCAATAGAGCTGCCGACGACATTTACTATTGACAGAATCTTTGCGCCTTTCTTCTTTGCCTCCCTTAATGCAAACAGTGTATCGATGGTCTCACCGGACTGGCTGATAATGATCACAAGGCTTTTATCATTGATCAGCGGGTCCCTGTACCGGAATTCAGAGGCTACATCAGTTTCCACAGAGATGCGCGCCAGTTTCTCGATAAGGTATTTGCCTACTACGCCGGCATGATAAGCCGTACCGCAGGCAACTATATAAATCCTCTCCAGGGCCTTCAATTCATCAGCCGTGATCCTTATAGTATCCAGTACGATAGATCCGTTCTGGATCCTTGGCTGGATGGTATCTCTCAGAGCCTTAGGTTCATCGTATATCTCTTTCATCATGAAATGCTCGAAGCCGGATTTTTCTGCAGCTGAAACGTCCCAATCCACATGAAAGACATCCTTTTTGACTTCGGCGCCATAGACATTGAAAATCCTGGCTCCTTTCCTTTCTAGTACGGCTATCTCTTTGTCTTCGAGTATATAGATATCCCTGGTATGTTCCAAAATAGCGGGAATGTCGGAAGCAATGAACATCTCCCCGTTGCCTATTCCGATGATCAGCGGACTGTCCTTCCTGGCAGCTACAAAAGAATCCTTGCAGTCTGCACAGATGACCCCCAGGGCATAGGAACCTTCAAGTTCTGAGACGGTTTCTGAAACGGCTTTTGTCAGGTCGCCTTTATAATGGTGTTCAACAAGATGCGCAATTACTTCAGTGTCAGTCTCGGATACGAATTTATATCCCTGGGACTGTAAAAACTCCTTTAATTTCATGTAGTTTTCGATGATACCGTTGTGAACTACTGCAAACCTGCCTGAATTGCTCATATGCGGATGAGAATTCACATCGTTGGGCTCTCCGTGGGTCGCCCAACGGGTGTGTCCTATTCCGATACAGCCTTTGATATCCTCCGTACCGATTTTTTTCTCCAATTCAGATAGCCGCCCCTTGCACTTGATGACATTTAGAACATCCCCATTTAAAATTGCGATACCAGCAGAGTCATATCCCCTGTACTCAAGTTTCTTCAACCCGTTAATCAGGATGGGCGCCGCTGTCCTGTCTCCAATATATCCAACTATTCCACACATAATAGATCGTCTCCTTTACATTCAAATAAAATCAAAGTAATAGAAAAACAGCCAACACACATGATATGCAAAAGTTCGCAACAATAAAACTGCATATAGAGATACTGATAAGTACTCTATGGAGCTTTGAGTATTAAGTTGTTTGTAGACGAAAGAATTATGGGAAGAAAATGTAAAAGATTTATCACTTCAGCTCATTTTGTCCTGCAGTCGCCTGCATTTTTTGTAGAGCTTTACGATCGTGACCAACCGGAAGGTATCCGCCGAATCTTTCGATACCCCGCAACAGTATGACCCATTGCGGCACCCTTCCCCTCGTCGACACGTTTAACACCGTGTCCTGGCGCATTCTGATCCCTTGCCCTGCTACCCTCCATTCCAGGAATAAAAAAATCCAATTTATTTCCCGGTCATTCAATCATGCCACAAATTCAGCATACCAGTAATAAAATATGTATTACAACTATAGTATATGAAATCACAGCCCGTGTTGTCAATAGAAAGTGCTCATCAGCTCAAGGGGTGCGTTCGGGAGACCATCTGAGAATGGGGCTGCGTGCGGCACTTACCTCATCAAGCCTTCGTACTGGCGTATCATGTGGAGCATCATGAAGCAGGTTTGGTTCAGATACAGCTTCAGCAGCTATCAGTGTCATCACGCGAATGAATTCATCCAGCGTTTCCCTGCTTTCCGTCTCTGTAGGTTCTATCATCATTGCCTCGCTGACATTCAAAGGGAAATAGATCGTAGGCGGATGAATGCCGAAATCAAGAAGCCTCTTTGCGATATCAAGCGCCGATACGCCAATATCCTTCTGTTTTTGTGCAGAAAGGACGAATTCATGCATGCATGTTCTTTTATACGGCAATTCAAAAATGCCCGCCAATTTAGCCATCAAATAGTTTGCATTCAGCACCGCTGATTCGGAAACCCTGCGAAGACCTTCCGCTCCCAACGATGTCATATATGCATATGCCCTGACTATTACGCTAAAGTTTCCGTAGAATGATTTTACCCTGCCGATAGATAACGGTCGGTCATGATCTAAAAAATATCTTCCTTCCTTTTCTACAATCACAGGAGCAGGGAGAAAAGGAGCCAGACGCCCTGTCACACCCACAGGTCCGGATCCGGGCCCACCGCCTCCATGAGGAGAACTGAAAGTCTTGTGCAGGTTGAGGTGGATGATGTCAAACCCCATATCGCCAGGTCTGGTTATCCCCATGACCGCATTGAGATTCGCCCCATCATAGTAAAGCAATCCTCCCGAATCGTGAACGATATCGGAAATGAGACAAATATTCCCGTCAAACAGACCAAGGGTGTTTGGATTGGTGAGCATCAATCCTGCGACTTCATCATTCATCGCGTTCCTAAGCTCATTGATGTCGACTCCGCCGTGCTCATCCGATTTTATTTTAATGATTTCAAACCCAAGCATAGCAGCGGAAGCGGGGTTGGTCCCGTGCGCCGAATCCGGAACTATTATTCTGTGGCGCTTGTTATCAATATTATGCCTGTGCCATGCCTTCATGATCATAAGACCTGTCATTTCACCATGGGCGCCTGCGGCAGGCTGAAACGTCATGCTTTCCATTCCGGTTATCTCAGAAAGCATCGCCCCTGTTCTATATAGCAATTCAAGACAGCCCTGCACTGTTTCATCGTTCTGGTACGGATGAACCTTGGTGAATCCGGGAAGTTTTGACATATCCTCGTTGACCTTAGGATTATATTTCATGGTGCAGGAGCCAAGCGGATAAAATCCCGAATCCACGCCGAAATTCATAGTGGAAAGTCTAGTAAAATGCCGCACCGCATCGACCTCCGCCACTTCTGGAAGCTCGGCAGGCTTTGCACGAAGAAGATCAGGCGGAATGATATCCACCATGGGAATTTCAGGCACCTCACAGACAGGCAGGTTTATAGCCCTTCTGCCTGTCCTGCTTATCTCAAAGATCAGTTTTTCTTCCTTCATAATGCCCTCCCCGCCGACTCAGCCGATACAAATGATCCCGCCGCCTTTGCAGCTTCAGCGACAAACCTGTCGATCTCGCTTCTTGAACGTTTTTCAGTAACGGCGATAAGCCATGCATTTTCAAGCTCAGGGAAATATTGCTGCAAACCCAACCCCCCGATAAAACCCGACTGTAAAAGCTGCTTGTTCAGTTTATCGACCGGGATCGCGCTCTTAACCGAAAATTCCTTAAAAAAGGGCACCTGCAGATCAGATGCTCCGTATCCAATAAAGCACGGTTTGAAGAGACCGGTCTTCACCAGTTCTGTGTAAGCGTAATGTGATTTTTGAAGGCATGACTCTGCTGTTTCCTGCAGGCCCTGCTTCCCAAGAATAGTTAAATATACAGCTGCAGTGAGTGCAATAAGCGACTGGTTCGAGCAGATATTTGACGTCGCCTTTTCCCGGCGGATATGCTGTTCTCTTGCCTGCAAAGTGAGCACAAATGCCCTTTTCCCCGATATATCCGCAGTCTGCCCGACGATCCTGCCTGGCATTTTGCGCATAAGTTCCTTTTTGACGGCAATGAATCCAAGATATGGTCCTCCAAAAGCAAGATTGCTTCCCAATGACTGACCTTCACCTACCGCTATATCAGCACCGGACTCGCCGGGAGTTTTGAGTATGCCAAGGGATATCGGGTCACAGCTCATAATGAGCATTGAACCGTTTTTGTGTGCAATTTCAGCCAGTTCACCCACCTGTTCGATCACTCCGAAAAAACTCGGACTTTGAACGATAAATGCTGCAACATCCTGTGCAGCCATAGTCTGTGCAGCGTTCAGACCAGTCCTGCCGCTTATTGTGTCATAACCCATTTCACTGATCCTAAAACCTGCAAAATCGGCATATGTATTCAATACGGAGCGATACTCAGGATGAACTGCTCTGGATATCACTACACGGCTGCGGCCGGTGGATCTGCATGCCATTATCGCAGCCTCGGCAAGAGCCGTTGCCCCATCATATAGAGAGGCATTTGAACAATCCAGACCAGTCAGCTCGCAGATCATAGTCTGATACTCAAATATCGCCTGAAGAGTGCCCTGGCTGATTTCAGGCTGATAAGGCGTATATGCGGTGTAGAATTCCTCTCTTCCTACGATCTGCCCCACTGCAGACGGTATGTAATGATCATACGCACCGGCACCGAGAAAGCACACATGATTTTCGGTATTGGTATTACCAGCAGCCATAAGACGCATGTGACGTTCAAGCTCCATCTCGGAAAGAGGTCCGGGGATATTCAGCAACTGCTTGAGCACCAGATCTCCGGGCAAGTCTGCAAATAATTCATCTACACTTTTAAAGCCGATCGCATCCAGCATTTCCTGCTGCTGAAGCCGGGTATTAGGGATATAATCCGCCATTATCAAGCCTCCTGTTTACAATAAGCTTCGTAATCATCTTCATCCATCAGGTTGTCCGGAAGCAGCGAACCATTGGTTTCTATTCCAGCTATCCAGCTTTTATAAGGCTCGTCGTTCAGATTCTGGGGAGATTGCTCAAGATCTTGATTTATCTCCGCTATTCTGCCTGAAACGGGAGTATATACGTCTGATGCAGCCTTTACGGACTCAACGACTGTAAGTACGTCGCCTGCACTCAGGACCTTTCCCATTTGGGGCAGTTCCACAAAAACTATGCTTCCAAGCGAGTGCTGTGCATAATCAGTTATCCCTACATATGCGATGCTTCCCTGCAAATCCACCCATTCATGATCTTTTGAATACCTGAGACCTTTTTTGATGTCCATCCGCGGATCCTCCCTTAATGTTTTTTGCCCTTTAAATAAAACGGCGTAGCAATCCTTTTTGCCTTAAGCAGATTGCTTCTGACAAGTATGTCAAATTCAAGGATACCCTTATCGTCGAGACTTGATTCATATCCTGCTCTGTTTTCAACAAGCGCAAGACCGAGGTTTTTACCGAAGGTTGGCGAATAACTTCCGCTTGTTACAAAACCTATTTTTGCCCCGCTGCTGAAAACTTCATAATGACTCCTGGCAATTCCCCTGTCCACCATTTCAAAGCCGAAAAGGGTTCGGGGAATTCCGTTGATTTTCTGATCGAGCATTGCCTGTCTTCCTGTAAATTCAGGCTTATCGAATCTCACAAACTTGTCCAGACCAGCTTCAAGCGGAGAAATGGTTTCTGAAATCTCATTTCCGTATAACGGCAGACAGGCCTCAAACCGGAGCGTGTCCCTCGCACCCAGACCAATAGGCATAAGGCCGGCACCCTCTCCAGCGGCAATGATCATTTCCCATAATAAAGGCGCGTCAGAAGGAGAGAGATATATCTCGAATCCGTCTTCGCCCGTATAGCCTGTCCTGGAAACAATGGATATTATGCTATTCAGGGATACATCTTTCTTGAAACGGTACCGTTTGATCTCTGACAACGGAAAATGACACAGTTTTTGCAGGATGTGATCGCTTTCAGGGCCTTGAAGCGCGATCTGTGCGTACTCATCCGAAAGGTTCCTGATATTTACACTAAGGTCATTATACTGGAACAATGCGTCCCTTATCCAATCATAATCCCTGGATGAATTGGCTGCGTTTACGACCAGCAAATAACTGACGCTATTAAATTTGTATACCAGAAGGTCGTCTACGACGCCGCCATCAGGGAAACACATCGGAGAATAAACGACCTGGCCTTCTATCGCCGCATCTATATCATTTGTAAGGAGCCTTTGCAGAAAAGCCGCGGCTCCCTGCCCCTCAACTGCTATCTCACCCATATGCGATACATCGAATAATCCTGCTGCAGTCCTCACAGCAATATGCTCTTCAAGAATGCCTTTGTATTGTACGGGCATCTCCCAGCCGTTAAAGTCTATCAGCCTGGCGCCCAGTCTATGATGTATCCCATTCAGAGCAGTGATTTTCATATCATTGCACCTTCACCTTCACAATAATTCGATCGATAGGGTTTCTAAAAAATAAACTAAAAAAGGAAGATGACAAATACTTATCATCTTCCTCTGTGATTTCAACCTGAGAGATTCTGCCCGTCAGGGCTTTGCTCCTCCGGTGCCGGTCAATTGACTCCGGCTTTTCAGAGTTATGTCCGTGATACGGTCCGTTTACCTGAAAGATTCCCTGCAATCAGATTATTGCAGGCTTACCCCTTCGGTTGCTCTTAAACAGGCATTTTGTTCTGCTTATAAACATCTCCCGCATCCATCATCCATCTATATTTATCTATTGCTTCAATATTACTACTAAAGTATTATATGATACTAAATCAAATTTAACAATTCCCAAATATGAAAACGCTTCAGAAATCAGCGGACTGTGATTGTAACAGGTCCTGCCGGGAGAGAAGTATTTCCGGCAAAATCATAAGCCTCGACCTCATAAATATATGACTTGCCTTTTTCAGACGGCTGGTCGTCAACCATTGAGGTTGGGGTTTCCGGGCGTATCCCTGAAGTATCGGATCTTGGCACCTGCAGGTTTGCAATCATAGTTCCATTGCGGTATACATAGTATCCGCAAACGCCTATATTGTCTGTTGAAGCCTTCCAGGTCAGACTAGCTGTGCACCCGGTCACCGGAGCGACCTGAAGCCCCACAGGAATAGTTGGAACGATGGTATCGATCATACCCGCATACACATAATCCAGATATGTCCGCTGAAAGCCTTTATTTGCAATGTTGGGACTGTAATAGTGGCTATACGAAAAAGTGACGATATTATCGACAAAGGGGCGAACAGCCTGCATCTGCTGTATAAATCGGGATATAGGTTCTGCTGTCCAATTTGCAACGTCAAATGTTTCAGTATCGGACCAGAATTGAAGGCCCGGTAGCGTGTCGACCGATTTTCTCAATTCACTGAACCATTCGGGCAGATCGCTCAAATCAAGCCCACCTGCCCCTACACTGTCCTGAGGGCAGAAGATGTCGCCGGATCTCAATCCGGAATTGGCGAATACATATTTCCACATTTCCGCATATGCCTGAGGCGTACCCAACCACCGATTCATATACGGTGAAAACATTATCGGGAGTCTCATCCCTGAATCATCCAGGAACTTGGTTTGTATTTTCAGAGCATCTGCCAGCGACTCTTTGGAATTCATCAGATTCATGTTTCGGATATATGAATTATTGACTTCCCAGCACCAATACCACCCATAGAATGTATTCGCATACTTTTCATGATATTTATTCCACAAGTCGGCAGCGAGCGCATCGCCTTCATTCATCCGCGCAACCAGCCAATCCTTGCTGTATTGGCTGCTCCACCACTGATCGCTGAAATTCAGCCCGAGAAAGACCTTGAATCCATACTTCCTTGCATTGCGCAGACATAGATCTACTGCATCCGGATATGCACTTCCATCAGGCTGTTTCATAGTTTCAAATAAAGGAGCGCTTGTAGGATAAATGGTCATATTTGCACCGCCGCCTCCATTTTTATCTTCCTGGAAGACCGCTGTCGGAGTTAGGACTATATAGTGCATTCCCGCTTCTTTTAAAGCTGCGAACTCTTTTGACCATCTGTCATCATCCCAGTTGACTACCAGCCACCATTGGATAAAAGTTCCGTCCGCAACAGCTTTTTCGCCATCGTCCCCTGTTTTCGCCACAGTTGGATTAAATCCCGCCATGGTAAACACATACGGAAGAATGTTGCTTTCAAGCCATTCTGTAGTAGGGATAAGGGTTATCGCCGGACCAATTATACTGATTGCAATGATCACGGCTACAAGAATCATTTTCAGCCGAAATGACATTTGTTTATACCGGCTTGCAAGGATGATGCGGACGATCGGATCACCTATAATATATATTCGCTGCGGACATGACAAACCCTTTATTTATAGCGC
>Ga0182027_10010053_pt1 | contig 13502 bp, 6 predicted proteins | sample 712E1DmetaG_FD_121300 | JGI IMG/M metagenome (GOLD analysis project Ga0182027, IMG submission 121300) | Permafrost microbial communities from Stordalen Mire, Sweden - 712E1D metaG (Illumina Assembly) | ecosystem: Environmental > Terrestrial > Soil > Wetlands > Permafrost | place: Sweden...
AAGGTCTTGATAGGGCAATGGAGGAAAGAATATAATCAAGTACGTCCGCACAGTGCTCTCGGATACCGGCCACCAGCACCTGAGACTATTTTAACTAAAGTAACGAGGTAACAACTGGTATCGCTATTGGGGGCAGGTCAAAAGGCATCGCCCAATATAGCCGGTATAAACTCGGAAATCCAAAAAAAGAGACCTCTCGGCAGCCATAACGACAGACGGGAATAGAAGATATTCTACCCGAAAGCCAGCGGACAGACTAAATTGTCAAAAGAGGTTTAGACAACCTATAGAGGATTTCGCAAACAATCATTTTACAAAAGCCCCTAATGTAAAATGGATGGTCGGCTAGATTTTATTAGGTCTTACCAAACCGCACCGAGCTAAACAAAGCGATGTTTTGAGTCCTTTAGCGGCATAAATTATAATGGGAATAGGTTTGCGGATTTGTACCGGATATTAGCTAACGGACACCTTAAGTGCAATCTGCTAGAGGACGATTGTTATGACAGCAAAGGTATTAATGGTCCAAGGGACTGGTTCTTCAGTAGGAAAAAGTATTCTCGTCGCTGCTTTATGCCGGATTCTGCGGCAAGATGGATGGAACGTGGCACCATTCAAAGCACAAAATATGTCCCTTAACTCCTTCGTGACCCGGGATGGCGGGGAGATGGGTCGCGCACAAGTCGTTCAAGCAGAAGCAGCTTGCGTGGATCCATCAGTTGACATGAACCCTATTCTTTTGAAGCCCGAAGCTGATAATCGTTCACAGGTTATTGTGCGAGGGAAGCCGGTAAATACCCAATCAGCACGTGAGTATTACTCTCAGAAAGAGCATCTATGGGCTATAGTTTGCGAATCCTTGGAGAGACTTCGGGCTGAGTACGAAGTGGTTGTCATTGAAGGAGCAGGTAGTCCGGCAGAAATAAATCTGAGAGACATGGACATGGTCAATATGGCAGTAGCGTGTTATTGCCAAGCACCGGTATTACTGGTGGCTGATATAGACCGAGGAGGGGTCTTTGCCTCTATTGTGGGCACTTTAGAGCTTTTGGAGCCCGATGAGCGTGCATTGATAAGGGCTGTGGTAATAAACAAATTCCGTGGTGACCTATCTCTTCTCACACCAGGTCTAACGTGGCTGGAAAAGAAGACGGGAATACCTGTGGCCGGGGTGATTCCTTATTATCACGATATCCGGATTGCCGAGGAGGATTCGGTACCGCTAGAAAAACGGAAACAGATGAAAAGCGATGACTCCCATCTGCTTGATATAGCAGTTATCCACCTGCCGCATATGGCTAATTTCGATGACTTCGACCCCCTGGAACAGGAAAATGGAGTACGATTGCGTTACGTTGAAGGGAAGGGCAGTCTGGGACATCCTGATCTGATTATATTACCTGGTACCAAAAGCACTATATCGGATTTGCAATATATTAAGCGGAATGGAATTACTGATGAAATCATAACTCTTGCTCAGGATGACTTGCCAGTCATAGGTATTTGCGGTGGTTATCAAATGTTAGGAGAACTCATTTTGGACCCACAACAAGTAGAAAGTAAATATGCCCAAGTGGAAGGATTGCGACTTCTTCCTATCACCACCTCGTTCTTTCCGGAGAAATGGACACATCAGGTAAAAGGACGGGTGGTTCAGAACGATGGTCTCCTGAGACGAGCACTTGGCCTATCTATTACCGGGTACGAAATACACATGGGCCAAACAGTCGGGAACCATATGAAACCACTCTTCCAAATAGAAGAACGCTCAAGGAAGTCGTGCTTTGACTTGGATGGTTGTCATAGCATTGAAGGAGAAGTACTTGGCACATACCTTCACGGTCTATTCCACAACAAAGAAGTGCGGCGCTCTATTCTGGCTGAATTAGCCGCTAGAAAAGGAGTCAATCTACGTTTCGGTGATGACGTGTGTTCAAAGGAAGAAGAGTACGACAAATTGGCGAGTCTGATGCGAAACAATCTTGACATGAAGCTTGTCTATCGCATTATCGGGCAAGATATGAAAACAGTCTAAGTAATAGTCTTAGCTTCCCTGAGGTAGGCTGGTATTTGCCCCGCGTCTTTTATTTTGGCACTCTCAAAATGACGTTTTGTTATCTCGTGGTATAAAAATGTGTCTTGAATATTACGTCTAGCCTTCATGGATGCAACTATGTCCTAATAAAGGGATTTTTATTCAGACTCCCATCCTGAATACCTTACATTGGTTTGCTCCCTTACAACATCTTGTCATATTTTATCAACGGTGATAATATTTGGTTAACCAAAATTACATTATGGAACAATTTGATTCGAGCCGGATGCAAAATAATTTACCCAAGAAAATACTAAAAGAAAGTTAAATTTATTGAATATAACAGATTACCATGCCAAATATTTTGCACTCGAACTGACCAAACGCTGCGCTTCTGACAGTGTTGAAAAGTTCGCTGGCGCAGTTGCGAGTGCTCAGGTTGATTTAAATCCACACCAAGTGGATGCGGCCCTCTTTGCATTTAATTCCCCATTCTCTAAAGGCGCTCTTTTAGCAGACGAAGTGGGTTTAGGGAAAACGATTGAAGCCGGACTTGTTATTTCTCAAAAATGGGCAGAGCGTAAACGCCAAATATTAATCATTGCCCCGTCAAATCTTCGTAAACAATGGTACCAGGAGTTAACAGAAAAATTCTTCTTGCCGTGTAAAATACTTGAATCTCGTTCTTACAACCAATTAATCAAACAAGGCAACTTTAATCCTTTTCAATCAAAAGATACTATTATTATTTGTTCGTATAATTTTGCCTGTGCTAAAGCCGATAGCATCCATAGAATACCTTGGGAATTGGTGGTTATTGATGAAGCCCATCGGCTTCGCAATGTGTACAAACCGGCCAATATAATAGCTAATACTCTCAAACAATCCCTGGCACCCCATCGTAAACTACTATTGACCGCCACACCTCTTCAAAATTCTCTTTTAGAGTTATTCGGCTTAGTTAGCTTTATTGACGAGCAAGCTTTTGGTGATGTAAGAAGTTTCCGAGAGCAGTTTATCAACCCCAATCAGGATGTTGTATTCCAAAAACTTAAAGATCGACTAAAGCTCATTAGTCATCGAACCCTTAGACGTCAAGTAACCGCTTACGTTTCATTTACAAAACGCTTTCCCATTCTGGAGGAATTTACTCCGGAAGAAAACGAAGATAAACTGTACGAATTGGTGTCTGAATATTTGCGCCGAGACAATCTTCAAGCGTTACCTGGAGGGCAGCGGTCACTTATGACTTTAGTACTGCGAAAGCTGTTGGCATCTTCGTCTTTTGCTATTGCCGGTGCTCTCACATCAATGTCCGAAAGGCTTAGAGACTCGCTTCGTGATCAAAAGTCCAAAACAAGCTTTGAAGATCAACTTGATAAAGATTATGAGAGTCTAAATGAAACAGCTGAGGAATGGCTGGAAGTACAAGAATCAGAACCCATTTCTGCAGGCAACCGCGCAGCCATTGAAGCCGAGATTGCCGACCTTAACTCGTTTGCTAAACTAGCCACTTCTATTGAACAAAATGCGAAGGGCAAAGCTCTGTTAAAGGTTTTAGGAGTAGCTTTTGCCAAGGCGGAACAATTCGGGGCCGCAAGGAAAGCCATCATCTTCACGGAATCTCGACGTACTCAGAATTATCTATTACGTTTATTAACCGATAGCCCGTACGCGGAAGGTATTGTCCTTTTCAATGGGTCAAACACTGATGAACGTTCAAAGCAGATTTACGCTTCTTGGTTGGAGCGGCATAAAGGGACTGACCACGTTACGGGGTCTCGCACTGCGGATATGCGTTCCGCAATTGTCGATTATTTTGCTGAAGAAGGCAAAATAATGATAGCAACTGAAGCGGGCGCTGAAGGTATAAATCTTCAATTTTGCTCACTTGTAGTAAATTATGATTTACCATGGAATCCACAGCGCATTGAGCAGCGAATTGGACGTTGCCACCGCTACGGGCAAAAACATGACGTCGTGGTTGTGAATTTTCTGAACAAAAAAAATGAAGCAGATCAGCGTGTTTTTCAACTTCTCTCCGAAAAATTCAAACTCTTTGAAGGAATATTTGGAGCAAGCGATGAGGTATTAGGTGTTATTGAGTCAGGGGTTGATTTCGAGAAGCGGATTGCAGATATTTACCAGCGGTGCCGTCAACCGAAAGAAATACAAGCCGCATTTGATTTTCTTCAACTTGAGTTAAATTCTCAGATTAGCCAAACATTTATCAGAACCAGACAAAAATTACTTGAAAACTTTGATGATGAGGTCCGAGAAAAACTCAAAATTCGGGATGAGGCATCAAAGGCATATTTAAATCTTTTTGAACGGATGTTAATGCAACTTACTCAGCACGAATTGGGAGAAAATGCAGAGTTTCTAACTGATTCATCGTTTATTTTAAACTCATATCCATTTAAGAGTTCTAACGCAGAAATACCACTGGGTCTTTACGAACTTCCTCGTCGGAGTGGAGAAGCGCACCTTTACAGGCTTAATCATCCACTTGCTGAAACCATCATTAATAAACTAAAAGATCAAGCATTAACCTCAGCAGAGGTTGAGTTTGATTACAGCGGTCATGACGGGAAGATCACAGTTTTAGAATCTTTACTAAACAAATCAGGATGGCTTGCTCTTTCTTTATTAACCGTAGAAGCACTTGATCAATCAGAAGACTATTTAATATTCGGGGCATTTACAGACAATGGAGATACGTTGGATGAAGAACAAGCTCGTAGACTATTCACCCTATCTGGCCAAGCTGGCGTTTCTTGCACAGCGTCACCAGAAGTGATAGCGAAGTTTGAAACAATAAATAGTGTGAATCAGACGAAAGTTCAAAAATCTATTTCTGAACGAAATGCCCGATTTTTCGAAACCGAGGTTAATAAACTGGATGGATGGTCTGATGACCTTAAACTTGGATTAGAAAGGGAAATTAAGGAATTCGACCTCAGAATAAAAGAGACTCGAAGATGCATAACATTATCATTAACACTGGAAGAGAAATTGGTTGGGCAAAAGCAGATTAAGTCGTTAGAGTCTCTCCGGAACCAGAAGCGAAGATCTTTATTTGAGGCTCAAGACAAAATTGACCTTAATCACGAGTCGCTAATTAAAGATATAGAAGGAAAACTGATACAAAAGTGCCTTTTACAGCAACAATTCTTGATTCGATGGAGGGTAATATGAGTTCACCGTCAGAAGAATTAGCGAAAAAAATTGCTTCCAAACTTGTCAAAGAAAAGTTGATACTTCCCGAAGATGAATTACCGATCGCGACCAAATTGTCGGATGGACAACTAAAGCCAGAAGATTGGAGACTTACTATTGAGAAAAACATTGATGCAAAGGTGAAAGCATGACGAAGAAAGCACCAAATAAACTAACAATCAAACATCTTCGCGGATCGGTATTACCTTTCGTACTACCCTTTGAAAGTGGTAAAAAATTGACAGTAGTTTACGGCGAAAACGGTTCCGGTAAATCTACTATTTGTGATGCTCTTGAATTTCTAGGCAAAGGTAAAGTCGGATCCATCGAAAAACGAGGATTAGGAAAAACTAACCGCTATTGGCCGACCATGGGAAAAAAACCAACTGATATATCGGTAACGCTTGAAACCGACGGAAAAAATTGCCAGGCAATAATGACAAGGAATGAAGTTGTCGTGTCACCCCCAGACGATCGCCCGCACGTAGAAGTTCTTCGCCGAGCTCAGATTTTGAAACTAATCGAGGATGATCCGGCAGACCGTTACGAAGCTATTAAACGATTTATTGATGTTTCCGCAGTGGAAGCGAGCGAAGACAGTCTTCGGGAATCAATCAAGAGAGTAAAACTAGAACAAGCCGTAGCTCTCACTCGAATCGAAGAAAACCGAGTAGCCTTAGAAAGCTTTTGGGTAGATGCCGGTAAGCCAGGGAAAGAGCTTATTAGCTGGGCGGAGAAAGAATCAAAGCGAAACACCGAGGTATTCGAAGGCGAAGCTAATTCCTTGGACTCCCTACAAAAAGCATATGATCGCCTTAAAACCCATCCACTACAACTTGATAGCGCAAACCAAAAACTACAGATTGCAATCAAATCGTTGGCAATGACTCAGGAAGATTTAGAAAAAAGCGTTAAGGGATTGGCATCTGATAGTTCGGATACGGTTACAATGCTCGAATCTGTTAAAACGTTTCTGTCTCTTCACCCGAATCCCGCCGCATGCCCGGTTTGCGAGAGTAAGAATAAAATCTTAGGGTTATCTAAGCGCGTTGACGAGAGGCTTAATTCTTTTAAAACACTCCGTGAAGTTCAGACCCGCAAGAACAAGGCCGAAAAGGACGTACAACAAGCAAGACAACTTATTAACACCGTGAATCAGGAGTGTAAAAAGCCAGCCGCAGCGTTCGAGAAAGCCAAGATTGCAGCTTCATTGCCTAAAGATACTTCTTTACCTAAAAATGTCGTTCCATTAGAATTATCTGAATGGGATGGCTGGCTGAAAGCAACAGCCAAATTTCCTCTTGCCTGGAAGAAAGCTGAAACTTCCCGTCGTACTAATGCTAAACTACTTGGTATTCTTAAGAAAGCTCTGATCGCATACAATGATAATCTTCTGACTGCCCAGGAACTACAGAATTTATTACCTGAGTTGGAAAAGGTCGGAAAAATAGTAGAAGAAGAACGTCATTTATTTACTAGTGCCGCACTCGCCACAATTGCGAATGAAGTTGGAAGACTTTTTGAAGTAATCCACCCAGGTGAGGGGCTTAGTAAGATTAGTATGTTATTGGACCCAAGCAAACGCGCTTCTCTAAACATGGGAGCCACGTTCATGGGCGTCGATGGAACTCCTCCTCAGGCTTATTTCAGCGATTCACACCTTGATACGTTAGGATTGTGTGTATTTTTGGCGTTAGCAGCACTGGACAAGCCCGACGAAACCATTCTTGTGCTTGATGACATTCTGGGAAGTGTTGATGAACCACATGTGGACAGGTTAATAGAAATGCTTTATACGGAGGTCGCAAAATTTCGGCATTGCATTATCACTACCCACTACCGACCTTGGAAACAAAAGTTCCGTTGGGGATGGTTACAGAATGGCCAATGCCATTTTGTTGAATTAACAAAATGAACGCCCAAAGATGGAATAAAGGTCATTAACTCAATTCCAGATTTGGAGCGACTCCGTCAGCTTCTTGGTGAGACTGCGCCAGACCCACAACTCATATCCGCAAAGTCTGGGGTAATTCTTGAAGCAGCGCTTGATTTCCTGACACAACTTTATCAATGCCAAGTTCCACGTCGTCCAGACAATGCCTTTACATTGGGAGATTTGCTGCCAGCAGTAAATAAAAAATTACGCGCTGCTCTTATTGTTGAAGTTATGGAAACGGATCCAGCTGGCAATATTCAATACACATCCACTTCTTTAACTCCATTACTCAATGAACTGGAAAGAATAGCGCAAGTGAGAAATGTGTTAGGGTGCCATTTTAGTGAGATTTCCTTTGATTTACTTGATGCAGATGCAATTGGCTTTGGGAATACGGTACTGCAACTTGCCGAGGCACTTACGGATGAAAAAGTGGGTTGGCCCAGGAATGGAAAATCTGGCAGTTATTGGGCAACTAGCGGAGAAACCCGTCGGCTTCACCCATATGCTAGACCCACTTAAATCCACACACGCTTTTCCCTAAAAAACGCGAGAATGAATGAATAAGAATACTAACCTAATTCAGAGGGAGCAATAGTATGCCTGACCGAAATGCCCAAAAAGCTCAAATCGAACAAGTATTGAAGGCCCGCTACTTCCCGTTTATTCTCCAATTACCCATAAATCAGCTACCCGAACAACATGAAAAAAATCGTCTTAGTCGTTCATTAGCTGCTTTCACTATTGAAAAAATGGCTGACTTATCACCAGCTCAATCAGCAAATGCTGTATTTGATGGAGGCAATGATTGTGGGATAGATGCTGTTCATTTTGATCGGACGGAAAATTTGCTTTGGGTCGTTCAATCAAAATCAGGTGGAGCACCGGATCAAGGAGAAAATTTAAAATTCTGTAATGGGATTCGGAATCTTATAACTGGTCAATTTGGTGGTTTCAATCAAAACTTCGTTCGTTTACAACCAGAAGTTGAAGATGCGTTAGAAACGGCCGGACTTAAATTAATAGCCTGTGACGCACATTTGGGTGAAGGTTTAGGACCTCATGCCATTGCGGACCTCGACCAATTAAAAACTGAACTGAACCAATTTGTGGAACGGTTTTCATGGCGCGATTTAAATGTACATGAAATCCATAGACTATTAACTGCCGAACATATAGTATTGCCCATAGATGTAACAATGACCATAGAACGATGGTTCGGCATTGACCAGCCGCGGAAAGCGTTTTATGGTCTAGTTACTGCTGAACAACTATCCACGCTTTATGAAACACATGGTAAATCTCTTTTTGAAAAGAATATCAGACATTATCTAGGTGGACAAACAGTCAATCTTGCAATCGCTGAAACAGTTGAAAATCATCCCGGAGATTTATTTTTCCTTAATAATGGGTTAACTGCTGTTTGCGCGACTATTACTCCTTTGCCCGGCGCGACTAATCAACGAGGTACCTTTTCTTTAACAGGGTTTTCAGTTGTAAATGGTGCTCAAACTGTTGGTTCAATAGCAACAGTAAAAAGGGCTACGGGAGCGATCTCTCCGGACGCAAAAGTAATGATTACACTAATTGAAGTTGGGAACGAAGAAGAAAATATTGGGGCGGCTATAACCCGAGCTCGAAACACTCAAAACGCCGTACGCGGGCTCTATTTTGCAGCATTAGATCCGCAACAGGAAAGACTTCGTCAAGAATTGGCAATATCGGGTATTGATTATTACTATCGACCATCAGCTGAGGCACTGCGAGGGGGACCCAATGTTATTACATTGGAAAAAGCCGCAATTGCTCTTGCATGTTTCAGTGGGTCAATAAGAACTATTGTTGCATTGAAAAAAGAGAGTGGACAAGTTTATGATGTCAACGGTCCATACTACTCCACATTATTCGCCGAAACACTTTCGGGTGTAAGATTGTGTAGATATGTCCGTATTTTTGACTATCTGAATGCAATATTGAATTCGTCAGAAATGGCAGAAGATGAAACTTTCCGAAGGGCATTTTATCGTCACGGTAGATTTTTTATTATGTGTATTCTGGCAAGACGTTATCATAACGTTTTATTGAAACCCGAAATTCAATTGTCGACGCAGGATCAAATTGATCTTTCCCGTGCAGCACTTGAGTTAGCCGAAAGCATATACTCGGTTGCTGAAGCTAGATTCAATCGTTACAAAGGGTATTTATCAGTATTTCGAAATAGTACAGATTCAGAGCCACTTGCACAAGAGGTTATGTTAAAATTAGCCCAACAGGACGCTGCCGCAATACCGACTCCCAACCCTTTACCAAACCAACAGCCAAACAATGAGGTACAACCATGAACAATAAAAATCAGAAATTAGAATTAACCTGGATCGGGAAAGAGAACTGGCCGCGATTGGAACCGCGTGTTCTATTGGAAGATCCTAAAAAATCCTATCATGCTGCACAAAGAGTGACTGAAAATGATTTGTTTGATAATCGTCTTATATTCGGCGATAACCTTCTGGCGCTTAAGGCACTTGAACAAGAATTTACAGGTAAAATAAAATGCATATTTATTGATCCTCCTTATAATACCGGCAGTGCCTTCGAACATTATGATGATGGAATAGAACACTCGCTTTGGCTTTCTTTAATGCGAGACCGATTAGTATTGATCCAGAAGTTGTTATCTGATGATGGCTCATTTTGGGTAACAATAGATGATAATGAAGCGCATTATCTTAAAGTTCTTTGTGATGAGATATTTGGTCGTTCCAACTTTCTAAGCACAGTGATTTGGCAAAAAAAATACACTCAGGCGAATGACGCCGTTAATTTTAGCGATAATCATGATTTTATTCTGGTGTTTGCTAAAGACAAAACGAAATTCATTCTAAACTCCTTACCTAGAGAAGAAAAACAAAATCAAGCATATAAGAACCCCGACAATGATAAACGAGGTAATTGGAAAGCGACACCTTTGCATGCAAAAAGCGGGGGTTCTAACTCAACAAAGTTTATTTATAAGTTCAATAATGGAGTTGTTTGGACTCCCCCTACGGGTACTTTCCCAAGATTCAGGGAAGAGTCCTTACGACGTATGGATAATAATAACGAAATTTGGTTTGGAGCAAATGGGAAATCAATTCCATCACGAAAAACGTTTCTTTCTGATGTAAAACAGGGAGTCAGTCCTAAAAGTATTTGGTTATACGACGAGGTTGGGCACAACCATGAAGCACGAACGGAAGCAAAACTTTTGCTTCCGGACGATCCATTTGGAACACCAAAACCGGAACGATTGATGCAACGTATTATTACTCTCGCGACAAATCCAAATGACTTAGTACTTGACTCCTTCGCTGGATCTGGAACTACGGGAGCAGTCGCCCATAAAATGGGACGTCGCTGGATAATGGTCGAATTAGGAGAGCATTGCCAGACTCACATTATCCCTCGAATGAAGAAAGTAATAGACGGTATCGAATCTGGTGGTATTACCGATGCCGTTGGGTGGAAGGGGGGCGGCGGTTTCCGGTATTTCCACATGGCTCCTTCCCTTCTCGAAAAAGATCGTTGGGACCATTGGGTTATCAGTAAAAACTTTAATGCAGCAATGCTGGCTGAAGCTCTATGCAAGCTTGAAGGTTTTTCATATAATCCAAGTGACACGATTTATTGGCAACAAGGCCATTCCACAGAACGGGACTTCATCTATGTTACTACTCAGAACTTGAGCCGGGATCAACTTCAGCAATTGAGCGACGATGTCGGCCAGGAAAGGTCATTATTGGTTCTTTGTTCTGCATTCCGCAGCAAATCAGACGGTTTCACGAATCTGACAATAAAGAAAATCCCGAAACAGGTATTAGCCAGTTGCGAGTGGGGCCATGATGATTATAGTTTAAACGTGGAGAACCTTCCAAAAGCTCCAACAAAACCTAAACAGAAGTCGCTTTTTGACATTGCAGGAGGTGACAAGTGAATCACCAGGTTAATGCAATAAATGGTCGAATGAGTTTGCGCTCGCCGCAACTTAGGTCTCTAGAGATTTTGGATCGGGTGACAGAACTTGTTCCACTTCAGAAACAAACCGATATCCAGGCAGCATTAAAGGCAATTCAAACTGAATTCCCGATGGTAACAGATTTTGAACGGGATTTCCCGTCTCTATGTTTTGCTTTAGCTACAGGGGTGGGCAAAACAAGGCTTATGGGCGCTTTTATTAGCTACTTGCACTTGGTGTATGGGATGAACAACTTTTTTGTACTAGCACCTAATTTAACGATCTACAACAAGCTTATTGCTGACTTCACCCCCAACACACCCAAATATGTGTTTAAAGGTATCTCCGAGTTTGCTATTAACGCACCTTATATTATTACAGGAGATAATTACGAACAAACAGCAACGACCCTTTTTGACCAATTGCTTCGTTGCAAAATAAATATTTTCAATATTTCGAAAATTAACTCAGAGGTACGGGGGGGAAAAGCTCCTCGCATTAAGCGCCTTTCAGAATATATTGGACAAAGTTATTTTGATTACCTGGCGGGGCTAAAAGATTTAGTCTTGCTCATGGACGAATCGCATCGTTACCGGGCATCCGCAGGGATACGAGCTATCAACGACCTTAAACCAGTAATTGGCTTGGAATTCACGGCAACCCCATTCATGGAAACGAACAAGGGGCCGGTGCCATTTAAAAACGTTATTTATGATTATGCCCTTGGGAAAGCGATGGCCGATGGTTTTGTGAAAGAACCGGCTGTCGTCACTCGCAAAAACTTTAGCTCTGTTGGTATGTCCCCGGAAGAACTTGAGCGCCTGAAATTAGAAGATGGAGTCCGCTTACACGAAGGGGTTAAAGTCGAACTGGAGACTTATGCCCGCGAGACTAATAACGTCATTGTAAAACCATTCCTCCTTGTTATTTCCAGAGATACAACCCATGCGAGCCAACTGATGCATCTAATTCAATCTGATGCCTTCTTCGAAGGACGTTACAAGACGAAAGTTATACAAGTAGATTCCAGCAGGACCGGGGCTGAAGAGGACGAGATGGTGGAGCGTCTGCTCAAAGTCGGACAGCCGGATGAACCCACCGAGATTGTTATTCACGTAAACATGTTGAAGGAAGGTTGGGATGTCACCAATCTTTATACAATAGTTCCGTTACGCGCGGCCAATGCTAGAATTTTGATCGAACAATCTATAGGACGAGGCCTTCGTCTGCCTTATGGAAAGCGAACCGGAGTGACATCTGTCGACCGCCTTAACATTATTGCCCATGATAAATTTCAGGAAATAATCGACGAAGCTAACAAACCGGGCTCAGCGATACATTTACAACAAGTAATCCTTAATAATGACCAAATCCAGCAAAAAACCGTGACCGTTGTATCTCAATCGCAACTCGCCAATAAACTGGGTATTCAACCCGAGCAAACAACTTCAAGTACGCAAGTCCCGCAGGCAAACGAGAAGCCGCAATTCAGCTCGCCCCAGGAACAAAAGGTCGCGCAAATAACATACGAAGTAATTAAAAAACTGGAAAACCAACCGGAGAAGGTGCCCACTTCCGCATTTTTACAGAATCCTCAGGTGCAGGCGGAAGTTATTGCAACCGTAAAGGCTCAATATCATCCTTTACAGAGAGAATTAGAGGGGATAACCCCAGTTGATGTAGCGGCGGTGGTAGCAAAAACTACTGAATTGGTTATGTTGGGAACGATCGACATCCCGCGTATTTTAGTGCTTCCTAGAGGTGAAGTGCGTTCTGGATTCAATTCATTCCAGCTGCAATTATCTTCCGTGAAATATCAACCTCCTTCGGAAGATCTCTGGATACAACATCTTAGAACACATCAACTGGAGGTTCTAAGCGTTGGGCAAGGCGGAATTGAGGAAGACAGATTAGAGGATTATGTTGTCAGCGGTTTGGTAGATTTCGACGATGTGTCTTACGACGATAATGCTGAATTGTTGTATGACCTTGCGGGTCAGGTAGTCGAACATTTTCGCAGTTATTTATCTGAAAATGATACCAGAAAGGTACTCCAGGTTTACCAACGACAGATTGCCGATTTCATCCATGTGCAGATGCAGGCACACTATTGGGAACAGGCGGTGGATTATGAGGTTAAAATTAGTAAGGGTTTTAGTGAGCTAAAACCAAGTGCATACACGGCAGTTGCAAACGAGCAACCTCTTAATTTCCTGATTTCACCATCAGATAAAAGTAACATGGCAAAATATCTTTTCGGGGGATTCAAACGCTGCCTGTATCCGGTTCAGAAATTTCAATCAGATCCGGAACGTAGACTC
>Ga0182027_10010054_pt1 | contig 13502 bp, 11 predicted proteins | sample 712E1DmetaG_FD_121300 | JGI IMG/M metagenome (GOLD analysis project Ga0182027, IMG submission 121300) | Permafrost microbial communities from Stordalen Mire, Sweden - 712E1D metaG (Illumina Assembly) | ecosystem: Environmental > Terrestrial > Soil > Wetlands > Permafrost | place: Sweden...
GAATGAATCTGTAATCACACGGTATGTCAAACAGCAAGGAAAGAACACGGCGTACACCATCCTACACAAAGACCAGTTGAAACTGTTTTGATACCTCGCAGCTTGCTGCGAGGAGAGTCATTGAAAAGATTTGGATTAATTGTTGTTGCTGCAATTGTTGCTATTGTAGTACCTGCGCAGGTATTTGCATGGCCGTTTCTTTCAACACCGACTCCCACTCCGACACCCCAGAAATTAATCCAGATCAATCCGAACCTTATTAAAAATATTCAATTAGTTGGCACAAACACTCCTACTCCGATAGTAACTGTGACATCAACTCCAACACCAACCGTTACGCCAACAGTAACACCGTCGATTTCGCCGACAGAAATGGTAAGTGTTACCGCTACGCCAACAAGTACGGTTACTCAAGTTGTAACTCCTACTCCAACGCCGCCTGTTAAGGTAAATGGATTTACAAAAAAAGATATGCTTTTTGCAGGATTAGTTGTCGCGATTTTTGTTCTTCTTGTTGTTCAGGGCAATTGGGCCAAGATAAAAGCCTGGTTACACAACCGAACCGCTTAATACGGTTGCATCCACGAGATTTTTCATGAGGCATGCGATGTTGACTGGTCCTACTCCCCCAGGTGTTGGTGTGAAAAATGAGGCGGTATGTTGAATGTTCTCTTCATCATAATCCCCATGCATTTTTCCGTCTTTTCCCCGCGATAATCCGATTGATAGTAAGATGACACCGGGACGAATGTTTTTAGAATTAATAATATGTTCTTTCCCGACACAACTTATGATAATCGTGGAGTTTTTGAGAATACTTGCAGGATTTGGAGTTTTTGAATGAATTATAGACGTCGCACAATCATATTTTGCAAGAGTAGAGGCGACCGGTTTACCTGCTGTTTCTCCGCGTCCTACAATTGCGATTGTTTGAGAATTTAGCCACGTTTTAAATTCCGTTGTCATTAATCCTGCATCTTTGAGATTTTCGTGAATGCGTTCTAAAATAATGATGACAGCTTCAGCTACGGGTACTTCAAATGGTGAATGCTGTATAAAGCCATCAACGTCTTTTGCGGGGGCAACGGTATTGAGTATATCCCCTACCTCACCGACGAATGTGGGGATTGGTCGTTGGACGATAAGACCGTGAACCTCGCTATCATTATTATAATGGGCAATAGCGGATTCAAGTTTTTCTGGGGTGACGGTTTCTGGAAACTGTTCAACGATCACTTTTGCGCCTATTCGTTCGGCTGCTTTTTGCTTTTGGCGGATATACGAAAGCGATCCCGGATCGCTACCCACAAGAATAACTGCCAGTGTCGGCGTCACACCGTGTTTTTTTAACGTTTCCACGGATTTCGTTAAATCGCCCATTATCTCGTCAGCAAGGGCTTTTCCATCAAGTCGCATAGTATTTAATATTGTATCAAAAATAAGAAGAAATTATTTCGTGAGGCAAATCACCATGGAGATAAATATTACAAACCTTGACGAAGATTTTCAAGTAATTCTAAAAGTGATATTCCCTTTGCAGTAAATTGTCCATCGTAAACCTGTTCGTAACATTCATTGTTCCATTTAAGCCTCCATAGAGTTGATGTCACTCCGATTTTCCATTGCCCTGGGTTTTCTCGTAATATGCTTTTAACGGGTTCCCAGCTTGAGAGTTCTTCGAAAACGCCGGATATTTCATCTTTTTGGCGTTTTGGGAACCAAAAAGATTTGACAATGTTATCGTTCATTTGAGCAATAACGATATCATGATTAGGACCCCAACCTAAACGATGGTGATCGTAGGTTACAGTTACGATCTGTTTGGCTTCGCCGACATTTTTTGGCGAGATACGCGGAGAATATGCTGTATAGACTGACGTTTCTGGACGGTTCTCATGCCAACGAAATTTATCAAATGATTGAAATAATAAATACTGGTTTTCGAGTTGATAAACTTGTCTATTCGTCCAGTTTTTGCCTGTCGCTTGTCCGAACATGCTAAGTAAGAGCTCGGACGCAAGAGATACTGATAATGCTGCCTCGCGTTCTTCAATAGGTCGATTAACGGGTTTTTGATCTGGTAGCATAACTTTTTTGAGGCAGTAAGAGGATTTTACTTGATAATGTTATTTTGTCAAGCACGTTGCGGCGGCGATGGTGATGTATATAAATCACTTCTTCGGTGATTTGTTTTTTCATTTTATTTAATACATTGCATTAGCCATAGAAATTTACATTTATATCGTACAAATTTGTACAAAGAAAGGATGGTTTTTTTCAAAATTACATCCCGCTTCCTTATGAACAGCCGCAACATTTTTTTCTAATGCTAAAAGATCTTTAGAGGTGATGTTTCCACTTAGATCCATCATTTTAGCTATAGCACGATCAAATATACGGCAACTTGTTGGATTTGTCTCCATCATCTGAAGTATATCTGTTTTTATACTTTTAACTAATTGATCGGGCTTCACTGTTTCATGAAGATCCATAATTATATTATTTCGTTAGACACGTGGCGGCGGCGATGGTGTCGGTTTTATCGGCAAACCGCATAAGAATAACGCCGGAGGTAGCTCGACCTAGACGTGGAACGGAATTAATTGGGAGCTTTACGACTTGGCCTTTAACTGAGGTCAAAATAACGCTTTCTGTATCCAACGGAACAATTTGGGAAACCATGACCTTACCGGTTTTTTCTTTCACTTCGGAAACCTTGATTCCTTGTCCGCCACGTTTCTGTTTCGGAAAGTCCTTAATAGCTGTTTTTTTACCGATTCCCTTCTCCATAACTGTCAGAAAATCGCCTTTTTTCATTTCGGCATTAATCACGTCAACGCTGACAACATAATCTGTTCCTTTAAGAAGAATTCCTCGAACTCCCATGGTATCACGGGCGGTAGGACGAACTTCAGCTTCGGTAAATCTAATTGATTTTCCTTCATGAGAAACGACGAGAATATCATCTCCGCCACTCGTTAGCTTGGCCCATGTCAGCTCATCACCAGTCTCAAGTTTTATTGCAACAATGCCGCTGCGCCGTATATTTTCATATTCAGAAAGCTTAGATTTTTTTATCGTTCCCTTTTTGGTTGCCATAAGAATGTACTCGACGCCCTTTTCTTTTTGTTCCGCGCGTTTTAGAGAATAGGTCAGAACCGATGTCACTTTTTCGTTTTGTTCGATATTAATGAGGTTGACAACCGCTTGCCCTTTCGCTTGTCGGCTTGTTTCCGGTATATCCCAAACGCGAACTTGATAAACACGCCCGCGATCAGTAATAAAGAGCATATTATCGTGCGTTTGAGCCGCGATAATTTTATCGATAGAGTCCTCTTCTTTGGTCGTCATTCCTATGACGCCCTTGCCCCCGCGTTCCTGCATTTTAAATGTAGTTTTTGGTAACCGTTTAATATAGCCCGATTCGCTCATGGTGATGATGACGTCTTCATTTGCAATAAGTTGTTCTTCGCTGAATTCTCCGACTTTGCTCTTAAATACCCGAGTTTTTCGTTGATCTCCATATCGTTCTTTCAGTTTTTGAAGTTCAGTTTTCACGACCTTCAAAACTTTTTCCGGATGGGCTAACAAATCCTCAAGATAGGCGATTGTTTCTCGAATCATAGCAAGTTCATCTTCAATTTTTTGTCTCTCAAGCGCTGCAAGTCTTCGCAGTTGCATGTCCAAGATGGCGGTAGTTTGTAAATCGCTTAATCCAAATCGACTCATGAGTTTTTTCTTTGCTTCATCAGCATCTTTGCTTTTTTTGATAATTGAAATAACTTCGTCGATATGGTCAACGGCAATTTTTAAACCTTCCAAGATGTGTTCTCGGGCTTTTGCTTCCCGGAGTTCAAATTCACTTCTCCTTCGGATGACGTTGTGGCGGTGTTTGACGTATTCTTCTAAAATTATTTTCAGCGTGCACGTTTGGGGCGTATTATCAACGAGTGCGACCATATTGACCGGGAATGTGGTTTGAAGAGCTGTATATTTAAAAAGATTGTTGAGAACCTGTTTTGGACGCGCATCACGTTTCAGTTCAATATAAACGCGGATTCCTCGACGATCTGACTCATCGCGAAGATCGCTAATTCCTTCTAATTTTTTTTCTTTGACAAGATCCGCGATGCGAGCGACTAATTGAGCTTTATTTACCTGATATGGAAGTTCTGTGACGATAATGGCAGATTTTCCTTGTCCGATGTCCTCAATTTCTGCTTTGCCACGCATGACGATTTTCCCACGGCCTGTCGCATACGCTGCTTTAATTTCGTTAATATCGTAAATGTTGCCGCCTGTTGGAAAATCCGGTCCTTGAATGAATTCCATTAGTTCGTCTACCGTGACATCAAAAACGAACTTTGATTCGCCGTTTTCTTTCGTCACTTTTGTTTTTTCTATTAAATGGGCAATAGCGTCGGCAACCTCGGTAAGATTATGCGGAGGGATTTTTGTTGCCATTCCGACTGCAATTCCTTCGCTTCCCATTAAAAGTAAATTAGGAAGCTTTGCCGGTAGAGAGAGTGGCTCTTGGATAGATCCATCAAAATTGGGAATAAAATCTACTGTTTCTTTTTCGATATCAAGTAACATTTCACTCGCGATTGCAGCTAGTCTGCACTCCGTATACCGCATGGCAGCCGGCGGGTCACCATCAACAGATCCGTAGTTTCCTTGCCCATCAACAAGTGGATATCGCATGGAAAAACTTTGAGCTAAGCGAACAAGGGCTTCGTAGACAGACGCATCGCCGTGTGGATGGTATTTACCTAAGACTTCTCCAACAACTGATGCGCTTTTTTTATATTTGCTCGTGTGGTGAAGCCCGATCTGGTGCATGGCAAAAAGAATCCGCCTATGGACTGGTTTCATGCCATCACGAACGTCTGGAAGAGCACGCGCAACGATGACCGACATTGCATAGTCCAAATAGGATTTCTGCATTTCGTACACAACTTCTGATTGTTGAATTTTACCAATATCAGCCATACGTTTTATCTTCCTACTAATTTGACTACTAAGGGTGCGATAAGGAGTGCAACAATCTGGATGATCTTCATCATCGGATTAAGAGCGGGTCCTGCCGTATCCTTCAAAGGGTCACCGACTGTATCTCCGACAACCGCTGCTTTATGCGTATCGCTTCCTTTACCTCCGAACGCACCGTCTTCTATATATTTTTTAGCATTATCCCAGGCGCCTCCGGATGTGCACATAAATAGGGCGAGTCCCAAGCCTGAAGCTACAATGCCGCCTAAGAAACCACCCAAACTTTCGGCACCCAGTAGGCTGACAAGAATTGGTGATCCGACAACGATGATAGCAGGAACAATAAGTTCCCGTTGGGCTGCCGCTGTCACGATTTCCACAGCTCTGGAATAATCAGGGAGGGTTTTCCCTTCCATAATTCCTTTAATTTCTCTAAATTGACGGCGGACTTCCTCAACTACTTCAAAAGCTGCTCGACCGACTGAACCGATGAGTCTCGAGCTGAATAAATACGGAAGCGCCATTCCGAGCAATAAACCAACGAAAACTTTCGGGTTGGCGATGTTGATGGATTTTAATCCCGTGACTTCAAAATAAGTTGCAAACAGAGCACTTGCAGCAACAGCCGCTGATCCCACTGCAAAGCCTTTTGTAAGGGCTTTCGTAGTGTTTCCAACTGCATCAAGACTATTGGTAACTTCTGCGGCTTTCCCTTTGAGGCCCGCCATTTCAACCATTCCCTGGGCGTTATCGGCAATTGGGCCGAAGGTATCTAAGGACATAATAATACCGGTTGTGGCAAGCATTCCCATTCCGGCAAGTGATATGCCGTAAAAACCAAGGAACGCATAGCCAACGTATAAAGTAACAGCTACGATGATAATATTGAAAAATGCTGACTCCATGCCGACAGATATACCACTGATAAGTGTGGTTCCCGCACCAGTTTTAGAAGCTGTGGCAATGGCAACCACTGGTTTTTCTCCAGGCCCTGTATAGTATTTTGTAACAAACAAAAGAACGAGCATAGAAACGATACCAGTTACGGCTGCATATCCAGCTCTTGGCTCATGTAATAAGTAAATTGCCAGTCCCATGAAAATAACGATTGCAGAAACCGCTGACACTACAAATCCACGAATAAGCGGGTTGATTGGATTTTCTTTTTCGTTTTTTGCCTTGACAAAAAATGTGCCAAGGATTGATGTTATGATGGCTGCAGCTCTCGCCAAAAGCGGGAATACAACACCTTTGAGACCGAACATAGCGCCACCTAAAATCATGGACGCAACAACGGTAACTTCATAAGATTCAAATACGTCAGCCGCCATACCAGCACAATCACCGACGTTATCACCAACGTTATCGGCGATAGTTGCAGGGTTTCGGGGATCATCTTCAGGAATTCCTTTTTCAATTTTTCCGACCAGGTCTGCCCCAACATCTGCGGCTTTGGTAAATATTCCACCACCGACCCGCATGAAGAGGGTAAGTAATGCTGCTCCGAATCCATAACCTACAAGTACGCTTGTCGCGTGTTTAGCAACAACATCAGCTCCTTGGGAAATGAAGGAAAAATATGACCACATATAGATAAACGAAACGCCAAGAAGCCCCAACCCTACGACCAACATTCCATTGACTGTTCCTGCTCCAAATGCAACGCGAAGAGCCGCATTAAGGCCTTTTTGAGCATTATTGGCAGTTCTTACATTGGCGCGGACCGCGATCCACATACCGCCGAATCCGATAAGAGCACTTCCGACTGCTCCCAAGAGGAATGCAACAGCAGTACCTATTCCAAGGGTAAGTGCAATAAGGATTGCCATAACGATCATAATCGGGATAATCAATTTAAATTGGCGTGATAAATATGCCATTGATCCGTCACGAACTGCCTTTGCAATAGCTTGTAGCTTTGGGCTACCCTCATCTTCTTTGAGCACTTGACGGGTTAGAATATACCCATAGACTAAGGCAATGATCGCGGTTAATGGCGCAACAAATAATGCGATAAGTTGTATGTCCATAATAAGTCCTCCTTTAAATAAATTCCCGACTATTATATATCTAATGTTGCCGACTTGGCATGGGTTTGAATAAAGCGCTTTCTGGGCGGCACTTCATCGCCCATAAGCATACTAAATACGCCGTCAGCCGCTGCGGGATCCACATTCATCACTTGTCTCATGACACGATTTTTTGGATTCATGGTTGTTTCCCATAATTGTTCCGGATTCATTTCTCCCAAGCCTTTATATCGTTGAATATTTGGTAGACCTTTAATGTCTTTGGCGTTGGTTTTAAGAATCGCGTCGCGCTCATCATCTGAATAGGCATAAAATATCTGTTTTCCGACGGTTATCTTAAATAGTGGAGGTTGTGCGATATATAAATGTCCTTTTTCGATGACGTATGGGAGATGTCTAAAAAAGAATGTTAAAAGAAGTGTCATAATATGTTCACCGTCCACGTCAGCATCGGTCATGATGATGATACGATGATAGCGAAGTTTCTCGGGATTTAGGCTTTCCGCAATTCCCATTCCAAGCGCGATAACAAGCGCTTTGAGTTCTTCAAATTCAATAATTTTATCCAGTCTCGCTCGTTCTGTATTAAGAACCTTTCCCCGAAGTGGAAGAATTGCTTGAAATTTGCGATCCCGACCTTGTTTCGCAGATCCTCCTGCTGAATCTCCCTCAACGATGAATAGTTCTGAAACTGAAGGGTCTTTTTCCTGACAATCGGCAAGTTTTCCCGGAAGTGATGAACCTTCAAGCGCCCCTTTTCTGATGATCGCATCTTTTGCGGCTTTCGCGGCGAGTCTCGCTTTGGCGGCCAAATAAACTTTCTCAAGAATTTTTCTTCCATCTGCTGGATTTTCTTCAAAATACGTATCTAAACCTTCTTTAACGGCTGATTGAACGAAGGGTTGAATTTCAGCATTTCCGAGCTTTCCTTTTGTTTGGCCCTCAAATTGTAAAAATTGTGATGGCATTTTGACGTAGACAACAGCTGTTAATCCCTCCCGGGTATCATCTCCTGAGATATTATCGTCACCGTTTTTATTGGCTCCAATTTTTTTGGCATAGTCGTTGATTGCACGGGTGAGTGCCATGCGGAATCCGGTTAAATGGGTGCCCCCTTCGACAGTATAGATAACGTTTACATAGGACTCGACCGTTTCAGAGAATCCATCATTATATTGTATGGTCACTTCGACTTCATTATTGCCGTCTGCAGACGTTTTTTTAATAGTAATTGGATCGTGAAGAACTACTTTATTGCGGTTTAACGCTTTAACAAGTGATGAAATACCGCCTTCGAAATAATAACTTGCTTCCTCACCCGTCCGCTCATCTACCAAGTGAAATGCTAAGCGCGCAATAAGGTACGCGCGGTCTCGGACTTGTTTTTTTACGGTTTCAAAATTAAGTGCGATCCCCTCTTTAAAAATTTCCGTGTCCGGCATAAACGTAACGATTGTTCCGTTTCCAACCGCTTTTCCGGTTTTTTTCACAGGCCCTTGGGGTATACCACGTTTATGAGTTTGTTCGTAGACGCCACCATCCCGGTGTACCTCAAGATGCAAATAACTGGAAAGTGCGTTCACAACAGACGCACCGACTCCATGAAGTCCGCCTGAAACTTTGTATGCTTTTCCGTCAAATTTTCCACCTGCGTGGAGTTTGGTGAGGACGAGTTCCATAGCAGGAACGTTATATTTTGGAACTTTATCAACAGGAATTCCCCGTCCGTCATCCCGAACGGTGGCACTTTCATCTTTATGAATCGTAACCCAGACGTTTTTAGCAAATCCGGCCAGCGCTTCATCAATGGAGTTATCAATTATTTCATTTAAACAATGGTGGACGCCAGCGAGAGACGTCGTCCCAATATACATTGCCGGGCGCTTACGGACGGGCTCAAGGCCTTCCAAAACGGTAATCTGTTCACCTGTATAATCTGATGCTTTTGCCATTATTGTGTAAGAAAAAAAAGAAGCTTAACCAGCTCTTAAATCATTTTACATGATCATACAAGCCTTGTCTAGCGGATTTAAAGCATATAGGATAGAACTATATGGAAGGAATATTGGTTTTAATTCGTCATGGGGAAAGTCAGTGGAACGCGAAACATCTTTGGACCGGTTGGACGGATATTGGGTTAAGTGAAAAAGGGAAAGAAGAAGCCCATTTGGCGGGCCAAAAGCTTAGCGATATTCATTTTGACTGTGCATTTACCTCAAAACTGAGTCGTGCATCAACCACGCTTCAGATTATTTTGGAGACACTTTCAATAAAGAACTTGCCTGTAACCCAAGATGCCGCATTAAACGAAAGAAACTACGGAATTTTTACCGGAAAAAATAAATTGGAAATAAAGGCGAAATTAGGTGATGCAGAGTTTCTCAAGCTTCGTCGCGGATGGGATTACAAAATTGAAAACGGGGAAAGTTTAAAACAAGTAGCAGAGCGCGTTGTTCCGTATTATCAAAAAATCATCGCTCCCCTCTTGAAAGAAGGAAAACACGTACTTGTTGTTGCACATGGTAACAGTCTTCGGGCACTTATAAAAACATTAGATAATGTTTCGGATGACGATATCTCTCAAGTGGAATTGGCGACTGGTGAAATTCTTATCTATCACATTGATACCACGGGGAAGGTTATATCGAAAGAAAAACGTCATCAAGAACCAGTTTCGGATTGATATTTAGTTCTAATTCTCCTTGTGCTTTCAAAAGTTTTCGTATAAGGATCCGTATTGAAGAATTTTGTAAGTCCTCAAGCATCATTGATCTGACCGTAACAATGGCAGTCTGCACCCATTCTTTTGCTTTTATTCGATCCGTTGCGATTGATTCGATGATCGTTAATTTTTTTCCGGGCGAAGATACAAGGAGTTCAGAGATTGTTTTTTTGCATTCGTCATCAGGTGCCAGGACAGCAATCGGTGTCTCGCCGGTAAGAAGGGTAAGCCGTGAGACAATTGTTGGCAAAAGTAGATCTGCCGAGGGTGTTTCGACAAAAAAAACGACGTGTGGCGATGGTTCTTCAAGTATTTTTAAAAGAGCGTTTTGTGCTTCGACCGTTAGGCGTTCCGCCTGAAGAAGTACCCCGGCGATGAATGGTGATTGGTATGGGGTGAGAATAAGGCGTTTTGCAAATGAGCGAACTGTATCAATACCAATGCGTTCATCTTCATCAGGTAAATACACGATATCAGTGGGAGCAATATGCAGGTCGTGCATATGTTTTTCGATCGCCTCGATACGATTTTGATGAGACCCGCTAGTAATAAGATACGCATGCATAGGTTCTTGCAATACAGCCGCCAACAGTGAATAATAAAAGAAGGAACCTGCCCGTCGGCGGTTTCATTGTAGATGGTAAGAAACAAATTGTAAATTCATATGCCAGGAACTGCCCAGGAAATAATAAGTATATTGGTTGCGGATGGTCGTCTTTCACAGGAAGATGCCGATGCGATCACCACAGAATCGCTTTCCAGCGGTTTTACCATTGAAGAGATTATTAAGCGGAAGCACCTGGTAAGTGAGGTAGATGTTGCTAAGGCTCGTGCTAAGTCCCTCGGTATTCCTTTTATAACTCTCATTGGACGTGCAATTTCCCCCGACGCAGTCGCCTATGTTCCTGAATCTGTTGCACAGCGATATACACTTTTACCATTCCAATTTGACGCCGCGTCGAATGAACTTTCCGTCGGAATGATCGATCCGTTGGATTTTCAGGTAATCGAATTTTTGGAGAAAAAATCAGGTAAACACGTTCGTGCGTATATGGCAGTACGCGACGATATTATATCTGCACTTGAAACCGCGTATACGCAGAATTTAGGCGCAGATGTAAGCGCCGCCCTGAAAGAAACAGAAACAACCGGAATTAAGACGTATGAAGCTGGTCATTTAGGCGAAGTGATTCGTGAAGCTCCTATTGCACAAATTGTTTCCGCAACGCTTGAACAGGCTATGCAGCTTCGTGCATCGGATGTTCATATCGAACCTCAAGATGGAGACACACGCGTGCGATATCGGGTGGATGGCGTGTTGCAGGAGCGATTAGTATTGCCTAAACGTCTTCACGACGCGGTTGTATCACGGATAAAAATATTAGGCAATATGAAGATTGATGAAAAACGTATTCCGCAAGATGGTCGGTTCAATTTTAAAATGGGAGACAATGAAGTAGATCTTCGTGTATCTAGCTTACCTACCGTTCATGGTGAAAAGATTGTCATGCGGCTTCTTAAAAAATCCGGTGGTATTCCAACATTGAATGATTTGGGTCTTCGCGCAACAGCACTTAAGAATCTTGAATTAAGTATTGCCAAACCCCACGGTATTATTCTGGTAACTGGACCCACCGGATCCGGAAAAACGACGACGCTCTATTCAGTATTATCCAGATTAAACAACGCGAAAGTGAATATAATGACTCTTGAAGATCCAGTTGAATATCAGATCTCCGGAGTTAATCAGGTACAAATTAATCCTCAGGCAGGTTTGACCTTTGCAACAGGACTCCGATCGTTTTTACGACAGGACCCCAACATCGTATTAGTTGGAGAAATTCGTGATCGTGAAACTACGGAACTGGCAGTTCAGGCTGCTCTAACAGGTCATCTTGTTTTTTCAACATTGCATACGAACGACGCGGCTGGAGCAATTCCCAGACTTTTGGATTTGGGAGCAGAACCATTCCTGGTGGCCTCCGCATTAAATGGTGTTGTCGGACAACGTATTGCTCGGCTTATTTGTCCGCAATGCAAGGAAGAATATACGCCGGATGAAGCGGTGAAAAAAGATATTCAAAATGTGTTGGGTGAATTTTTACCTCAAAATAAACCAATGGTCTTATATCGTGGGAAAGGAAAATTAAATAATCAGCCCTGCCCGATGTGTAATGGTGAAACCTATTTGGGACGTATTGGTATTTTTGAGGTTTTTCCGGTTACTGATACGGTAAGTAAATTAATATTAAAACGTGCAGCAGTCAATGAAATTCAAAGCCAAGTCGTACAAGAAGGTATGATAACAATGAAACAAGACGGATATCTGAAAGCTCTTGAGGGAATTACCTCAATAGAAGAAGTACTCCGTGTTGCGGAGGATTAATTATGGATATTTTTCAATTTTTTTCGGAAGCGATACGTTTACAAGCTTCGGATATTCATATCGTAGCCGGATATCCGCCCATGTTCCGACGTGACGGAAAACTTGTACCGGTTGCCAATATTCATCCTTTGTCACCAGCTGAGGCACAACAGTTGATTTATCAAGTGTTATCTGGTCCGCAAAGGGAACAATTTCAGACAAATAAAGAAATAGATTTTTCTCTCGGGGTTGAAGGAGGACGGTTTCGCACGAACGTTTATTATCAAAAAGGATCAGTTGGGGCGGATTTTCGGCTTATACCGGCACTCATCCGTTCAATAGATCAGCTTGGGTTGCCTCAAATTTGTCATGAATTTACGCGTCTTCGTCAGGGATTCGTATTAGTGACTGGGCCGACTGGTCATGGAAAATCGACCACACTCGCCGCTATGATTAATAAAATTAATCAAACCTCGGCGCATCATATTGTGACTGTTGAAGATCCGATTGAGTATGTGTATCCGCGAGGTCTTTCTATTATCTCGCAGAGGGAAATGCACCAGGATACTCATACGTGGGGTATAGCACTGAGAAGTGTTCTACGCGAGGATCCGGATGTTGTACTCATTGGTGAAATGCGGGATTTAGAGACCATTCAGGCAGCTCTCACCATTGCTGAAACCGGACATTTGGTATTTGCAACGCTCCATACTAATTCAGCAGCGCAGACTATTGATCGCATTGTTGATGTGTTTCCTGAAAATCAACAAACGCAAGTGCGCCTGCAGCTCGCCTCCGTTATTGAAGGAGTCTTGTCACTTCGGCTTGTTCCGGCGGTAAGCGGCGGTCGTGTTGCGATTGCAGAAATAATGACAGCAACGCCTGCAATTCGAACGACTATTCGTGACGGAAAAACACATCTTCTGGATAATATTATTCAGACATCGGCAGAACTGGGTATGGTTCCTTTGGAAACCGCTTTAGCCAATGCTGTGAAAGAAGGGAAAATAAGTGTAGAAACAGCGTCATCGTATGCCGTACGTCCGGAAGAGCTTGGTCGATTACTTAAATAAAGATAGGTATTTATTCTATGGCAGTATTTCAGTACAAATCCCGGGGGTTAGACAATAAAATTGTTTCAGGGTTAGTTGAAGCGCCCAGTGAAGCGATTGCGGCCAAGCTTCTTCATGAAAAACAACTTTTTGTTATAAGTCTTCGGCAAAGTTCAGATCAATTTTCTTTTGGATCGATCAAACAGCGATTTCAAAAGGTAGGATTTAACGACATTGTAAATTTTACCCGTCAAACAGCCACTATGGCGGTTGCCGGATTATCGTTGCCTGAGACGCTCACCATACTTCGGGCTCAAACGACAAATAAACAGTTTGCTTCA
>Ga0182027_10010055_pt1 | contig 13501 bp, 11 predicted proteins | sample 712E1DmetaG_FD_121300 | JGI IMG/M metagenome (GOLD analysis project Ga0182027, IMG submission 121300) | Permafrost microbial communities from Stordalen Mire, Sweden - 712E1D metaG (Illumina Assembly) | ecosystem: Environmental > Terrestrial > Soil > Wetlands > Permafrost | place: Sweden...
CGAGTTCCTTGATGGCCAGTGTGTCGAGCGCAACGGGGTCGCGGCTGAACCAGAGTTGATTCAACACGGACGAATAATGCAGCAGCCCGCGATCGCCGCCTTCGTATTGGCCGATGAGCGCATCGGTGATGTTCAATGCCACACGGTCGCCGAGCACGCGCAGGGCGTAAATTTCCGGCACGGCGGCGGCCAGCCGGTCAGGGTCGTCCTCAAAGCGCTTCGTATTGTCCACACTGCCCAGCGCGAGGCTGAAGAGGTGTCCGCAAACGCCCGTGGCCTGCTGATTGAGCAGCGGCGCAATGCTGATGATTTTTGTGATTTGCCGGCTGACAAGTTTTGAAACGAAGGATTTTTTGCCGATGTCCGGTCCCTTTTGTCCGAATTCATAGTCGCCCCAAACGAGGTTGCCGATGATGGGGCTATCGGGCAGATAAAAGTTCGCAGGGTCGTAACCGATTTCTGCGGCGCCTGCTGTGCGGACGTTGAGTTGCTTCGCCAGCTTGAAAAATCCGGCGGTGCGCAAGTCGCTTTCGTGCTTGTCCCAGATGATGATGTGGTCGGGCGGCAGGCCGGCGTTGAGCAGGCTGCGAATCACCGCCTCGACGACTGCCGGGCGCGTGCCGCTAAGCATTCCGGCTGTGGAAAAAACCTTGATGCCGACGACATCCTGTGTCGAGACGAGACTGCGCCAGGCTTCGGTAACGATCGTTTTGCCGGTGAAATTTGTGATGCTGCGATTGACCATTGCCTGCACAGATGCGGTGTCTGGCTGGTAATCGGAAGTGGCGGTTGAGTCTTCAACGATGACAACTTTGGGATTTCCAAGGGCGGCGTGGAGTTGAGGGCAGGCAACCCAGACCACGCCCGCCAGCGTCAGCCGGCAGAGAATCCGAATAAGTTGAGTTTGTGCGTTTCTTGACACTTTAAGGCGTGGATGCTACCACCAACGCCGATGCTGACCACAAAAAACAAGATCCTGTACGGTTTAATCGGTTTGGTTGTTTTTTTGATGTTCGCCGTTTTCTTTGCCGGTTGCAGGCCGCCGGGACCGCGCGCATTGCTCAAGGGCAAAAAACTTCTGGCTCGCGGCGATTATGCCGAGGCAGTGGTCGAATTGAAAACCGCCACTTCGCTGTTGGCCACCAATGCGCAGGCATGGAATTATCTTGGCGCAGCGGAGCAACACGCCGGTCAATCTGACGCCGCTGTGCTGGCGTACCACCGCGCGCTGATGCTCAACCGCGATTTGGTCGAGGCGCATTACAATCTCGGTTGTCTGTGGCTGGAACAGAACAAGCCCGACGCCGCAAAGACGGAATTCACCGCCTACACGCTTCGTCGCAGCAATACGCCGGAAGGCTGGGTCAAACTGGGCGTTGCGCAACTTGGATTGCATGACCTCGCGGCTGCGGAAAAAGCCTTCAGCACAGCGCTTTCATTTGATTCACATAATGCCGAGGCGTTGAACGGCCTGGGTCTCGCTCAAATCCAACGGGGTCGTCCGCGTGAAGCGGCACAGGATTTCACCACGGCAGTGCAGGCACATCCTGATTACGGGCCGGCATTGTTGAACCTGGCGACTGTGGCGCAACAATATTTACGCGACAATTCACTCGCGTTGCAAAATTATCGCGCGTATCTCGCTTTGTCGCCGCATCCGGCGAATTGGGACGAGGTGAGTGGCATTGCCGATGATTTGGAGCGGCAAGTAAATCCAACTGCCAATCCGCCGAAGGTGAATCGCCCGGTGTCTTCAGCCACGTCCACCAATATGAGTGGGCCGAAGACGCAGGCGGTGGCGCGCGCGAATTTGAAGCCGCGTGGATCGGCGCAGGTGGAGAGCGCACGAACCCAGCCGGTAGCGGCAGTTGCCAAACCAACGCCTGCCATGACAAATCCGTTTGCTTCCGTGGAATCGCAACCGGAACAACCCGGTGAAAAGCCTGGCGTTTTGCACAAGATCAATCCTTTGAATTGGTTCCACTCCGCGTCGCAGGAGCCGGAAGTGAAACCCTTGCAGCCTGTGAGTTCGAGCAATGAGCACGCCAATCCAACGCCGCCGCCAAGCTTCAACACCACGGCATTTGGCACACCCAAGCCCACGCAGACAAAACCAATCCATCTTGTTCAACCTGCTCCGCCGTCGTTCCCGCGGTATTTGTATCTTTCTCCAAGCAAGCCCAAATCGGGCAACCGGCAGGCGGCCAAGTTTGCGTTTGCACAGGCACAGCAATTCGAGCGGGACGCGCGGTTGTCGGACGCGCTGGATTCGTATCGCGCGGCGGCGCGGCTGGATCCGGGCTGGTTTGAGGCGCAATACAATTGCGGGGTGATGGCTTACCGTTCGCGGGATTTCAATCAGTCCTTGCATGCCTATGAAACAGCGCTGGCCATTCGGTCGGATTCGACGGATGCGCGTTGCAATTTTGCCCTGGTGCTCAAAGCGGCGGGCTATGTGACGGATGCCGTGAATGAACTGGGGAAAGTTCTTGCGTCGAATCCAAGCGACGCTCGCGCGCATCTTGCGCTCGGCAATATTTACGCGCAGCAATTGCACGATCTGGCACAGGCACGGGCGCATTATTTGAAGGTGCTGCAACTGGATCCGCGCAATCCGGCGGCGGCCGACATTCAATTCTGGCTCTCGGCCAATTCACCTTGAAGCCATCGGCACATTTTACTGGCATTTTCAATCAGGGGACTTAGCTTCATCGCGTGCTTGCCGCAACAACGCAATTACTGTCTTTGGGTAAAATGCCGGTGAATTGGTTTGACGTAGCGGCCGTACTCATCCTCGTTGCCGGTCTTTTTCGCGGCCGCAAAAATGGCATGTCCGGGGAAATCCTGCCATTGTGTGAATGGCTTTCGGTGATCATCGTCGGCGCATTATTTTACCCGGCTGTGGGCCGGCTGCTCGTCAAGGCAGGGGGCTTGAATCTTTTGATGGCTTATGTTTCGGGATATATCGTTCTGACATTGGTTGTGTTTTTTATTTTTTCGCGGCTCAAACGCGCTTTGACTCCACGGTTGTCCGGCAGCAGCTTGTTCGGCAATGCCGAATATTACCTCGGCATGCCTTCCGGCCTGGTCCGTTTTGGGTGCATGCTGCTTTTTGCGCTGGCTTTTCTGAATGCGCGTCACTTCACAGCTGAAGAAATCCAAGCCGGCGATAACTACCAAAAACAGTGGTATGGCGCGCACTATTTCCCCAATTTGTACGACGTGCAGAAACAGGTTTTTGAAGATTCGTTCACCGGTCATTGCATCCGGAAATATCTTGGCGGATTGCTGATTGAATCCACCCCACTCCATGGCAATCAACCCGAACAAGGTCCTCCGCCGGCCCATTAAACCCCGCAGAGCAACGCTTTGATGCTAAACGAGCATGGCCGGCATAATTTCCACCGCAACCCTTGAACGCATCCGCGCCGCCAGCGACATTGTTGATGTCGTCGGCTCTTATCTCCCGCTCAAGCACGCCGGCGCAAATTTCGTTGCGCTTTGCCCGTTTCACAAGGAAAAGACGCCGAGCTTCAACGTCAATCCGCATAAACAAATTTTCCACTGCTTCGGCTGCCACAAGGGCGGCGACGTTTTCACCTTCGTCAAGGAATACGAAAACATCGGTTTCATGGACGCCGTGCGCCGTCTCGCCGACCGCGCAAAAATCCCCATTGAATTCGACCAAAACCCCGGCGAACAGCAATCGCGCCATCTCAAGGATCAACTGTTGCAGATTCACGAGCAAATCGCCCAACGCTGGCAAAATTGTCTGCTCAACGAAGCCGCCGGACAGGCGGCGCGCGATTACCTGCAAAAACGCGGTGTTTCAGCTGAAGCCGTGAAACTTTTCAGAATCGGCGCTGCGCCTGACGCGTGGGACGACACTGTCAACTGGGCCAAAAGCAAGGGGCACGAACTCGCGCTCGTTGAGAAGGCGGGGCTGATCATTCAGAAGTCGGAAGTCGGCAGTCAGAAACCGGAAAACGCAAAGTCTGATCTCCGGCCTCCGACCTCTGACCTCCGGCATTACTACGATCGCTTCCGCGGGCGGCTGATGTTCCCGATTTGCGACGAGCAGGGCAGGGTGGTTGGTTTTAGCGGACGCGTGTTGTCCGGCGACGAAAAAACGGCCAAATATGTCAATTCACCCGAAACGCCTATTTTTACCAAGAGCAAGGTCTTTTTCGGTCTCGACAAATCCAAACGCGCGATTCTCGACGCTGGCTACGCGGTTGTTTGCGAAGGCCAGCTCGATTTGATCGCATGCTTCATGGCGGGCGTGCAAAACATCGTCGCCCCACAAGGCACGGCCTTCACCGCCGACCACGCGCGCATCATCAAACGTTACGTGGACGAGGTGGTGCTGTGCTTCGATTCTGACGAAGCCGGCCAGAACGCCGCTGTGCGTTCGCTCGACCATCTGCTCGCGTCCGGATTGGCCGTGCGTGTGGCCGTGGTGCCGGCGCCGCACGACCCGGACAGTTTCATCAAGGCCAATGGCGGTGAGGCTTTTCGCAAGCTCATTGAAGGCGCTGAAGGATTTTTCGATTACTTTTTAAACCGCCTTTGTGCGTCGAACGGGGTTGAGACAGACAAAGGCCGGCTCGCCATTTTGCGTGGCATGGCCGAAGCCGTCCACAAAACCGGCAACACCGTGCTTGTGGACACCTACGCGCAAAAGACCGCGCTGCGGCTCGGTGTTTCATCCGAAGCCGTCCGCGCTGAATTCAAAAAAATTCCGGCGTTGAAAGCGGTGACTGCCAAAAGCGAAGCTGAATCGGCTGTTACTGAAATCCAATCACCCCGACCGTCCGCACATGAATTTTGGCTGCTCAAACTGCTCCTGCTACATGACGAATTGGCCGCATGGGGCACGTTGCATCTGGATGCGAACTGGATTTCACATCCGCTCGTGCGGCAAATCGTCATGCAACGGCTTGCCGCGCAGACCAATGAGAGATGGGAAAACCTCGCTGCGTTTCTGGACGAATGTGAAACGCCGGAAATGCAAAGCCTCGTTACCGAAGCCGTCGCCGAAGATCGCAAGATTCCCAATCCCGAGCAGCAACTCGCCGATGTGGCGCTGCGCCTGCGTAATCAATTCCTCGACCGGCAAATCGCCACGCTGACACGCGAAATCAGCCAGCCGGAAATTCCTCAAGTGAAACAAAATGAATTGTTACATGAGCGGGAAAAATTACGCGAGCAAAAGCGCACACTGCTCACGTCGTTGTAAGATGAGGGCATCATTGTGTCAAATTAGGAGAGGGCTGCAAAACGCCGCTTCCGCTGTGCGCGAGGCTTGTAGGAGTCGAGGTAACGAGACTTATTTTCAAATTCGGAATAAAAAATGAGACTCCCTACGTCGTCTCCTACAAAATAGACTGATTATGAACAAACTGCGATTTGGAATTTTAAGCACGGCGGGCATCGGCCGCAAAAACTGGAAGGCTGTTTTCAATTCCGGCAACTGTGTCATTTCGGCTGTCGCCAGCCGCAATGTGAAGCGCAGCCGCCAGTTCATTCGCGATGGCCAGCGTGAGTTTCCGTTCGCTACCGAACCGGTCGCGCTCGGCAGTTACAAGGAACTGCTCGCATCGCCGAACGTGGACGCCGTTTACGTCCCGCTGCCGACCGGGTTGCGCAAGGAATGGGTTTTGCGCGCGGCGGCGGCGGGCAAGCACGTCATCTGCGAGAAACCGTGCGGTGTCCGTTATGCTGACGTTCAGGAAATGGCGGCGGCCTGCCGGGAAAATCGCGTGCAGTTCATGGATGGCGTGATGTTCATGCACGGCCCGCGTTTGCCGCGCGTTCGTAAAGTGCTCGACGATAAGAAGAGCGTCGGATCCATCCGGCGGATTTCATCGGCATTTAGTTTTTGCGACAACGCTGAATTTTCCCGCGGCAACATCCGCCTGGACGGACGGCTCGAACCAGCCGGCTGCCTTGGCGATCTGGGCTGGTATTGCATCCGGTTCACGCTTTGGGCAATGAAATGGCAACTGCCGCACTCGGTCACAGGCCGGATTCTTTCGGAATCCAAACGGATTGGTGGCCGGGTTCCCGCGCCCACCGCATTTTCCGCCGAACTTTTTTTCGATGACAACGTTTCCGCCGAATTTTACTGTTCCTTCCTTGCCGCCGATCAGCAATGGGTTTTTATCAGTGGCCGGAAGGGCTGGCTGCGGATCCCCGATTTCGTCCACCCGTTCAACAGCCGTGAACCGGCTTTCGAGGTCAACCGCGCCGAAATTCGCGTTCGCGAGGCTGGTGCCGGTCAAAGTAGGACGCCCATTCCTGAGTCGGCCGAGCTGGGTCATGCAACCGCTCAAAACACCGTCATGTTCCGCAACTTCGCCAATCAGGTGTTTTCCGGCAAACTCAACGACGACTGGCCGATGTGGGCGCTGAAAACCCAACAGGTTCTCGATGCTTGTCATGAGTCCAGCCTCAAAGGAACAAGCTTGAAACTTGGGGCTTGAAACTTGAAACTCACGCCGTGCATTTTCGGAAGGTAACCATTGTCGGTGTCGGCCTGCTTGGCGGTTCTCTGGGACTGGCTGTCAAACGCCGGAAGCTCGCCCGCGAAGTCGCGGGATTCGTCCGTCGCGCCGCCAGCTTGAAGGATTGTGAGAAGGCGGGCGCGGTGGATTTTGCCACCACCGATTTGCTTGCCGCGGTGTCGAATGCCGATCTTGTCATTCTTTGCATGCCGCTTTCTCAAATGCAGTCGCGCGTCCGGCAAATGCTTCCGGCGTTGAAACGGGGTGCGATTGTGACTGATGTGGGCAGTGTCAAAGCCAGTGTCGTGCGCGAACTCGAATCGCTTGTTGCCAGGTCCGGCGCGCATTTCGTCGGCAGCCATCCCATGGCCGGCTCGGAAAAAACCGGAGTGAACGCCGCCTGCGCGGATTTGTTTGCGAACGCCGTTTGCATCGTGACGCCAACAAAAAAATCAAACACATCGGCGATCCGCAAAGTGGAACAATTTTGGAAGGCGGTGGGTTCGCGAGTGTTGGAATTGAAGCCGGAAATCCACGACGCGCTGGTGAGCCGGTCGAGTCATTTGCCACACGTCGTTGCGGCGACTTTGGTCAGCCATGTCTTGAGTCCGGCACAACCGAAGCATCAAACCGCGCTTTGCGCCAACGGGTTTCGCGACACAACGCGCATTGCGTCCGGGTCGCCCGAAATGTGGCGCGACATCTCGCTGGCCAACAGGAAAAACATTGGCAAATCACTGGACGCCTTCATTGCCGATTTGCGCAAATTCAGGCGCGCGTTGGCCAAAGCCGATGTGAATGACATTGCGAGGTTTTTCAAGGCAGCCAAGAAACGTCGTGATAATTGGTGTGCCTGTTGTGCTTCCCCTTCACCCGAATGAATCAATCACAGATGAACACAGATAAAACAAATCAAATTGAACGTGCCCATCGCCCCGCTTCTCTTCCCGTTTGGCGAGGAGAGGATGGCCGCAGGCCGGGCAAGGAGAGTGTATTAAATCCGTGTTCATCCGTGTCTATCCATGGTTAAAATTTTTGTATGCCGTTGCCATATCTCATCGAAATCGTGCCGCTGGACAAACCGGTTCACGCGGAAATTGCCGTCCCCGGTTCGAAGAGTGTTACAAGCCGCGCATTGATTTTGGCGGCTCTGGCGGACAGACAGGTCACACTTAGAGGCGCGCTGTGGAGCGAGGACACGCAAGTCATGGTCGAAGCACTTCAGAAGTTGGGATTTCAAGTCAAAGTTGCGTCTGACCCGGAGGAATTTTGCAATCGCACCATTACGGTCAAGGGGCTTGGAGGGAAAATTCCAAATGGCGGCACGGCGGAGAAACCGTTGGAACTTTTTGTCAGCAACGCGGGCACGGCATCCCGGTTTCTGTCGGCGTTGGTTTGTTTGGGGAACGGCGTGTACCGGCTGCACGGTGTTCCGCGAATGCACGAGCGGCCGCAGGCGGCGCTGTTTCAAGCACTGCGCAAATTGGGCTATCGTGTGGATTCATCAAACGACAAATTACCCGCCGTCATTCACGGCACAGGTCCGCATCCGGGCAAATGTCGTGTGAGCATAGAAGAGAGTTCGCAGTTTGCGAGCGCGTTGCTGATGTGCTCGGTGGCGGGCGGCTGGCAGGTTGGGATTGTTGGGAAAAACATGGAGGAATCACCGTTTATCCGTATGACACGGGAGATGTGTTCATATTTTCACTGGAGTAAAAAGCACAGTTCGCATCCGGAATACGGGATGCATGAAGGTATTTATCCGGTTGATCCCGATTCCTCCAGTGGCAGTTATTTTTGGGCAGCCGGATGGATTGCCGGCAATCCCGACAAAAATGAACCACATCCAGTCACCGTTGCACGCTGGCCGATTCTTGGTGCGGGCTTTCAGGTGGATACGAACTTTTCAAATTACAGGCTTCTCCCCGACATGGTTTCCAGAGAAACCGACCTTGGCGACAGCATCATGACGGCAATCGTGATGGCGCCGTTTGCGGATCATCCGGTGAAATTTACCGGCCTCGTCCATCTTCGTGTGCAGGAATGTGATCGAATTTCAGTATTGCGCGCTGAATTGACAAAATGTGGCGCAAAAGTCGTTGAGGCGGGCGATGTACTAACAGTCTATCCATCAAAACTGAAGGAACTTCACGGTGCGGAAATCGAGACCCACAACGACCATCGCATTGTAATGTGTTTTGCGGTTCTGGGATTGAAGATTCCCGGCATCAAAATTAAAAACCCGGCTTGCGTGAAAAAGACATTCCCGAATTTTTTCCAAAAACTTGCGGCGCTTCCGCCAAAGGGTTTGGGCGCGACGATTTTGAACGCCAAGACGGGGCGGAAGCTTGCTTTTGAAAAGCTTTTTGCAGATTGATTGCAGCCGCGTTCGTGAGAACGCGCCGGCCAAAACCATTTTGCCGCGCTCTTACGAGACGCGGCTATGAAGAATCGAAATGAAACAACCGATTATCATTGCCATTGACGGTACGAGTGCGAGCGGCAAGAGCACGAACGCGAAGCTTGTGGCCAAGTCATTCGATTATGTTTACGCGGACACGGGGGCGATGTATCGCATGCTCGCCTGGTATTGTCTGAAGCACGGAATTGACGTGCAAGACGCCAGGGCCGTTGCCGCCGTTTGCCGCAAATGGAAAACAAAGTTGGAATGTGTGGAAGTCAACGGCCTGCGCGCGGCTCGTTTGCTTGTGGACGGTTATTTCCCGGAAAGTGAAATCCGCACCGCCGAGACGAGCGCCGCCGTGCCGCACGTGGCCGCCGTGCCAAAGGTGCGCGAGTGGATGGTCAAACGCCAGCGCGAGTGCGTGCGATTCGGGGATTTGGTCATGGAAGGCCGTGACATCGGGACGAATGTTTTTCCGGAAACCGATTTCAAATTTTATCTCGACGCAAAACTGGAGGAACGTTCGCGCCGCCGTGCCGCCGATGGCGTTCAGGAAAATCTTGCCGCGCGCGATCAGCGCGACAGCCAGCGTGCCGTGGCGCCGTTGATGATCGCGCTCGGCGCGAAGGTCATCAATAATTCGAATCTGACCGCCGAACAAACCAGCGGCATCATCATCGCCGATATCAAACAGCGCCTGGATGCCGGCAATCCGCGTTCATGAACTTCGTCTATTTTCTTGGCTGGTGTTTTTTCAGGTTTATTTACAAGTTTTATTTTCACTGGCGCGTTTACAATCCGGAGCGCGTGCCGTTGGCCGGGCCGGTCATTCTCGCTTCCAACCACGCAAGCTTTCTGGATCCGCCGCTGGTCGGGTCCGGCCTGCACCGGAGCATCAACTATTTGGCGCGTGACACCTTGTTTCGCTTCCCGGGAATCAGTTGGCTGCTGCGAAAGTGGAATTCCGTGCCTGTGGATCGGGAAGGCGGTGGCGCGGCGGGTTTGAGAGCCATCCTGAGCCGCCTGCTGGCAGGTGGGGCCATCATTCTTTTTCCCGAAGGAACGCGAACCCGCGACGGCAAATTGCAGCCGGCGCGATCGGGAATCGGACTCACAATCATCAAGTCCACCGCAGTTGTGGTGCCGGTGCGGGTATTCGGAACGTTTGAGGCATTTGGCCGGAATCAAAAATTTCCGCGGCCAAAGAAAATTGCCGTGAAGTACGGCCGGCCAATAAATTTTGAAAAGTTGCGCACCGAGGCAAAAAGTTGTTCCAAAGCGCGGTTAAAGGAAATTTACAAACAGATTGCCAATGAAATCATGGCGGCGATTGCGAAATTGGAACCCTGCGAAGATTGATTCGTCTTGGGAAGGACGCCGTGTCTGCGTCCCAAATATTTTTTAAACAATCAGGGACGGCGGCACGCCGTCCCTCCCACAATCAAATCCCCAGATTTGACAGCGTGTTGCTGATGTTATTGACGATCTGAACGAGTTGCGGATGCGATTTCTCGAAACCTTCAACGGACGAACGTAATCCACGCAACGAAAGCTCGCGCAGCCGGGGATTTTGTTTCTCCCGCATGACTTCATGAGCGGAAAGTTTTGCGAACCCGGCGATGCTCTGCGCCTGCTCATTGTGCGTTTTGGAGAGCGTGCCGACTTCGTTCTTGAGCGTGCCAAGCAGTTGGAGCAACTCATGTTTGCGGTCGTCACTAATGGCATTCGCACCCTGAATCCTCGCCTCAATCTCGCCAATCGTTTTTTTGATCATAATTCAAAGGTATGCGCCGGAGAAAATTCAGCAAGCGCGTTTACCAACGTCCGACACGCGGCAGAATGGGCCGGACGGCTTCCCAGATTTCCTCACAGACAATATTCACCGGCTTGATGCCGTTAATCAGACGGACGCGTTGGGGGTCGGCGGCGGCAATGGCTTCAAAACCTTTCACCACCCGTTCAAAGAAATTGCGATCCGCCTCTTCCATCCGATCGCGCAGCGGTTCGCTAAAAGGCAGTTTTGCGTGACTCTCCGGTTTTTTGCTTTGGGGTGGCACCTCGAGGAGCAGGCTTTGTTTTCGAGCGAGGCGGCGCGACTCGCTGATTTCAATGGGCACGGAAAGCAACAAGGTCAGATTCGGTCGCGTGTCGCCAACGGCAAAATCAGTCACGCCCTTCACGAATTGCAAATCCAATCCGCGTCCATAACCCTGATACGCCATGGTGGAGTCGTAAAAACGGTCGCACACAACAATTTCGCCGGCGGCCAGCGCGGGACGAATCGTTTCGCGGACGAGTTGCGCGCGGCTGGCGCTCATTAAAAGCAATTCAGTTTCAAAAGTCATGGCTGCGTTGTTTTTGCTGTGCTTGAGCGTGTAGCGGATTTCCTCGCCAATGGTCGTGCCGCCCGGTTCACGCAGCGGGCGAACGCGGTAACTCAGCGCCCGCAACCGCCGCTCAAGCAATTCCACCTGCGTGGATTTGCCACAGCCTTCCGAGCCTTCAAATGTGATGAACAGGCCTTTCATAAACGTGACAGGTGACGTGTGGCACGTGACGTGAAAATTTTTCTGTGAATGCTCATGCCTTTTTCAATTTCGGGCCTTTTGGCGTGTCTTCAATCACCCAGCCTTTGGCTTTTAACTCGTCGCGAATTGCGTCCGCGCGTTTGAAATCTTTCGCCTTGCGCGCGGTTTGCCGCGCTTCGAGTAGTGTATTCAGTTCGACAGGGACTTCAATTTCATTCGACTTGCCAATGCCGAGGACGGAATCAATTTTATTCCAAGCCGTCAATACTGCTGCGGCGTCAGCTGCACTCAAGGAATTTTCGGCGATGCGCTTATTCATTTCACGCACCCACTCGAACACCACAGCCCAGGCGGTGGAAATGTTCAGGTCATCATCGAGCGATTGCGTGAATCGTTGAATCATCGGATCGTCCGGCTTTGGACTTTGGACATTGGACTTTGGACTCGTGCCCGCAACCTCGCGTAGTTTTGCGATGCACTCATCAATCCGCGCCAGCGCGGTGCGCGCGCCGTGCAAACCGTCGAGCGTGAAGTTGAACGTCTCGCGGTAATGTGCGGTGAGCAGCGAATAACGGATTTCGCGGCCGGTGAACCCCTTCGCCAGCAAATCGCGCAACGTGAAAAAGTTGCCGAGCGATTTGCTCATTTTTTTGCCTTCCACGAGCAAATGCGCGCCGTGCAGCCAGTGTTTGACGAACAATTTCCCGGTCGCGCCTTCGCTTTGGGCGATTTCATCCTCGTGATGCGGAAAAATCAGGTCCTCGCCGCCGAGATGCAGGTCAAAGCTTTCGCCAAGCACCTTCATGCTCATGGCCGAACATTCGATGTGCCAGCCCGGACGGCCTTCGCCCAGTGTTTCATTCTTCCAAAAAACGTCGCCATCCTCCGGCACGCGCACCTTCCAAAGCGCGAAATCGGCGACGGATTCCTTGGCGTATTCGTCGCTTTTGACGCGTTCACCGGCCCGCATTTCATCAAAGTTCAGCTTGAGCAACTGTCCATAGATGCAGCCGCAGCCACGGTATTTCTCAATGCTGAAATAAACCGAGCCATCGGCGGCTTTGTAAGCGATGCCGCGTTGGACCAGCTTCTCGATGAGCGAGATGATTTCGGCAATGTATTCCGTGGCGTGCGGCGTGTGATGCGGCAGGCGGCAGTTGAGCGTTTTTAAATCCTCGAAAAACGCGGCTTCGTATTTGCCGGTAAAATCGCGCAAGGGAGTTTTTGTTTCGCGGACGCGGCGGATAATTTTGTCCTCCACGTCCGTGATGTTCATCACGTGCGTGACGGCGTAGCCCTTGAATTCGAGGGTGCGCCGGACGAGGTCGCCAAAGACGAACGTGCGCCAGTTGCCGATATGCGCGAAGTCATAGACGGTCGGCCCGCAACAATACATGCCGACCTTTTTGCCCTTCGAATCGAGGGGGATAAAATCCTGAATCGAGCGTGACAGTGTGTTGAAGAGCTTCAAGGCCATTTGCGTCCGTGTAAACTAAGGCAGGGAGCGGGAAAGAAAAGAAATTTTGTCGCGCCAAGACGCAAAGGGGCGCATCCAAATTTTTGTGCAATAGGAAAACATCGTGTCCCGCAGGGACATTTTGAAAATAGCCCGGCGTTTGAACGCCGGGGTCTGATGGTATTGCAAACAAGTCCCGCAGGGACGACTGAGAATGGCGCCTGCCGCGGCGTAGCCTTGGCGAAGACGGGTTTTGTTTCAGCCGTCCCTGCGGGACTCGACGTTTTTCCAACCTGTCCCGGCATTGAAATGCCGGGCTATTTTCGATTGTTCCTTCGGAACAGAACACCGGCTCAAAAATTGAGATGCGCCCGGTCGCGCAGTTAGTAAATGAAGTTTGCGGCCTATCCCTATTTAGCCGCGTTGGGCAAACTACTCTCGTCGTTTGCTCTGCTGCCAAATCTTTTCCACGACGCGGCACTCATTCCACGGTCAGCGCCAGTAGAAACGGGGCACCGTTGGGGGTAAGGGCCGAAACATAGTCAATCGTCTCAACTCGCATGCCGGGTTTAGGGTTGATAAACGAAGTTTTAAACACCCAAATGCG
>Ga0182027_10010058_pt1 | contig 13498 bp, 13 predicted proteins | sample 712E1DmetaG_FD_121300 | JGI IMG/M metagenome (GOLD analysis project Ga0182027, IMG submission 121300) | Permafrost microbial communities from Stordalen Mire, Sweden - 712E1D metaG (Illumina Assembly) | ecosystem: Environmental > Terrestrial > Soil > Wetlands > Permafrost | place: Sweden...
CACGTGAAGGTCATCGGAGACTTTTCAAAAGAAGAAGCCCTGGAGACAGGACAGCTTTTTAAGGAATTACTGAAAGACAAGCCCCTGAGACAACTTATTATGGATGTTTCAGAGGCGGGCAGCATGGAAAATCGGGAAACAAGGCTTGCTGCCAACAGGGTAATCGAGGAAGCCGCTATCACAGAAGTGGCCTATGTAGGGGCGAGCTCAGCTAACCGCATGATTGCGAAAGTATTAATGAAATTGGGCAGCCTGAAAGCCCGAAGTGATTTCTTTAAAACAAATCAGGAAGCATTAAACTGGCTAAAGAACAGGAGGAACAAAAAATGAGTGAAACATTAAAAATCAGGAACATTAAAGGCCGCATCGAAAAAATAGAAGATATCCTTTCTTCAGTTGCTGCAGGTGATATGGATGCACGGATAGCATCAAAAACAGAAGATGATTTCACCGGGATCGAATCCGCTATTGATCTCCTGATTGACGACCTGACCGATGAACTTAAAAACCGGGAAAAGGTCCAGAAAGAACTGCAGGATAAGCTGGATAAGATCCAGGAACAACAAAAAACCATTGTTCAGCAGCAGGAGGAATTAATGGAATTATCAAGCCCGGTTACAAAAGTCTGGGATAATATACTGATCCTTCCCGTTATCGGCACCCTCGACAGCCAGCGAACGCAGATCATGATGGAGAACCTGTTAAACAAAATTGTTGCAACAGGCTGTACCATCTCAATCCTGGATATCACAGGCGTCCTCACGGTGGATACCCAGGTTGCAAATCACCTGCTGAAGACGGTTACATCGGCCCGCCTGCTGGGCGCTGAATGTATTATTTCCGGAATCAGTCCCGCCATTGCCCAGACCATTGTCCATCTCGGAATTGATCTTACTTCAATCCGGACAAAGGCCACGCTTCAGGATGCGATGATATATGCAATGGATCAGAATAAGCAAAGAGTGACCAAAAAGAATCACGAAATATTTTATCCTGATGAAAAAGTGGAATGAAAAAATAGATCCTTCCCTCCAGGAAAAGAGGATCCCTATCATTAAGATCGGGGATTACCTGATTGTATCCATCCAGATTGACATGCACGACAAACTCGCCATTCAATTGCAGTCACAGATACTGGAAGAGATTGCGAAAACCGGTGCGCGGGGTGTTTTAATTGATATTTCCGTTCTTGAAATGGTCGATTCCTTTATCGGCCGCATGTTGTCGGGTATGGCATCCATGGCTTCAATTATGGATGCTGCTGTAGTCATCGTAGGGATGCAGCCCGCGGTAGCCATAACCCTCGTAGAACTCGGGCTGGAGATGCCCGGGGTAGATACCGCGTTGAATATGGAAAAGGGGATGGAAATGCTTGAAAGGAGATTGGGCTATGAGAATCAGAATTTCTATAAAACCTGAAGCCGGCTATGACAGATCTGACAGTGGAGAATCATTGGGACCGCGTTGCCAACTATGAAATTCAGACTGAAAATGACATTGTCAGTGCCCGGCAGTATATCCGTTATCATGCAAAGCAAATTGGAATGGGTATTGTCGACCAGACCCGGATAACCACTGCCGTAAGTGAATTATTCAGGAATATGTACCAATACGCGGGAGGGGGGATGGTATTCGTTGACATCGGAGATTATACCGGCCATCAGGCCCTGATCATTACCTGTGTTGACAGTGGCCCGGGAATAGAAAATATTGAGCTTGCCATGCATGATGGTTATTCTTCTGGATCAGGCATGGGATATGGTTTACCCGGGGCGAAACGCCTGATGGATGAATTCAGCATTGAATCGGAAGTAAACAAAGGGACTAAAGTCCGGGTAATAAAATGGATCTGACGCGTCATAAAATCCAAATCTTTCTGATTGAAAATGAATCTGATATCGGAAAATGCCGTAGAAAGGGTGTTGCGTTTGCCAAGCAAACAGGGTTTAATGATATTGAATCAGGGGAAGTAGCCATCATGATCACGGAGATGGGAACAAATGTTTTAAAACATGGAGGCGGCCACGGAGAGTTAATGATGTGTATGATCCGGGATGGGAATTGTAATACCGGTTTGGAATTCTGGTGTTGCGATTTCGGGAAAGGGATTGCAAACATTGAACAGGCGATGCGTGATGGATACACGGGTTCAAATTCCCTGGGTATAGGATTAGGAGCGATCAGGCGCTTATCAGATGAATTCGAGGTCAACCCGGAAAAAAACATAGATTTCAAAAACCTGATACTTCCAGGGGAAAATGAGTTTCAGAATTGTTTCCGTACCAGGAAATGGCTGAAAAAATTGAAATGGAACGAGTTGAACAGAACTCTGATTGCCGGGGCGTCATCCAGATCAAAACCAGGGGAAGAGGTAAACGGTGATGCCTGGGTAATTACCCATTTGTCGGAAACAGTGACCGTTGCTGCCGTAATCGACGGATTAGGGCACGGGAAAGAAGCAAACGTGGCTTCACAGCTTGCAAAAGAACAGATCATATCAAAACCGGACCTGCCGATTAATTCACTGATCAACCAGGTTCATATTGCTCTCAGGGGTACACGTGGCGCCGTGGTCGGAATCGTGCGCATTGATACCGGGACCAATAAACTGTTTTTTTCCGGGATTGGCAATATTGAAGGACAGATATATTCAAATTCAAAAAAAACGAATCTTATCTCTTACGGAGGAATTGTCGGTCATAATATCCGGACACCAAGGGTTTTTGAATTTGATTTCAACAAAGGTGAGCATATCTGCCTTTATTCCGACGGGATCATTTCACGCTGGCAATATGATGAAATAGATTGGCAGCAAAGCCCTCAGAAAAATGCAGAGTATATAATTAATCAGTATTCCAGAATAAGCGATGATGCCACAATTCTTATCATCCGTTACATTGCATGACCTGGGTGATTTGTCCATCCAGTACGAAACCGATGTGATCAGGGCGAGAAATCTCAGCTCCCTGCTGGCAAAGGAAGTCCAGTTCGACAAGGTTACCTGCATCCGCATCGGGACAGCTGTTTCGGAACTCACCCGGAACATCATTGAATACGCTAAGGGAGGCACATTGCATTTTCAGCTTGGGGAACAAAAGGATGGAGTGAACGGGTTGGTGCTGGTCTTTGTTGACCATGGCCCCGGCATAAAGGATATTGAGTCAATAGAATCGGGGAAATATCAATCGAAAACCGGAATGGGAGTCGGGATAAGCGGTTCGCGCAGGCTCATGGATGATTTTGAGATCCAGTCACGTCCCGGGAAGGGAACAAAGATCACGACTGCCAAGTGGTTACCCAAAAAAAATATCGCCTTATCCGCAGAACGTATCCAGCAAATTAAGTCGGCTTTTCAAAAAAACATCCTGCGCGGTGATTCCAGTATGGTGGATACCATCAATTCGCAAAACAATGAATTGCTTTTTCTTCTTTCCCAGCTGCAGGAACGGAATAACCAGATAGAAACGATCAACCGTGAACTGGAAGAGACCAATAAGGGTGTTCTGGCCCTTAACCGTGAACTGGAGGATAAGGCTTTGACCATTGAAAAGGCCAAAAAGGAAGCGGAACAAGCCAATAAAGCCAAAAGTGAGTTTCTTGCCAATATGAGCCATGAGATCAGAACGCCCCTGAACGGGATCATCGGGTTTACCGAAGTTCTGATGAAGACCAATCTTACGGATATTCAGCAGCAATATATGCAGAATGTTTCAGCATCCGCGGAATCATTGATGAGCCTGATCAACGACATCCTCGATTTTTCGAAAATTGAAGCCGGCCGTCTGGAACTGGATTGGGAAACAACCGACCTGGTTGAACTTGTGGAATCGACGATGGACATGGTTAAATACAAGGCACATTGCAAGGGCCTGGAACTTTTACTGGATATCCCTCCGGATATTATTCAATATGTGAAGGTTGATTCATTACGGCTTCGCCAGGTCATTATGAATTTGCTCAGCAATGCCATCAAATTTACCGAAAAGGGCGAGATAGAGTTCAACATCCGCGCCGAACGATTTAAAAAAACCGGGAACAGGGCTCTTTTTCGCTTTTTTGTCCGCGATTCGGGTATCGGGATCTCGCCCGACAATCAGCACAAAATCTTTGAATCTTTTATGCAGGCTGATCCATCAACGACCAAAAAATATGGAGGGACCGGGCTTGGGTTGACAATTTCAAACCGCTTACTGGGAAAAATGGGTGACCAGTTGCATCTGACCAGCGAACCCGGGAGCGGCAGCACTTTTTCCTTTACCCTTGAACTGGATGTGGAGCAGGCAAAAGAAAACAAACCACCTGTTGTTTTTAAAAAAGTAAAAAAAGCTCTGGTTGTCGATGATAACAGTCAAAATTGCTTCATCCTCAGGAACATACTAAATTATCTTGGAATTGATTCAGATACAGCTTCCTGCGGAGCGGAAGCGATAAAAAAAATCAAGAAAAACAATGCTTATGATATTTTAATTGTTGACTATCACATGCCGGAGATGGACGGGCTGGTTTGTATTGAAAAAATAAATGAGCTGATGAAACCGATGGGGAATATTCCTCCGGCGGTTTTATTGTCCATTTCTTCAGATGATGCCGATGCTGTTCAGAAATACAAAGAATCCGGGGTTCGGTTCAGGCTTATGAAACCGGTTAAAATAGCTTCACTTCGGGGAATCATGAACCAGCTGGAAAATAATGAAATCTCTTCGGATTTTGGACCCGGATCAGGGAATGATATCAGTAATAAAGCCGAACCGTGTGCAATCAGCGGAAAATTTATTATTATGATTGCCGAAGACAACAAAATCAATATGATACTGGCCCAAACCCTGATATCACAGCTTCTTCCGGAATCGAAAATCATCAAGGCGACGAATGGATCCGAAGCGGTCGGGTTATTCATGAAACAGAAGCCTGACATGATCTTCATGGATATTCAAATGCCTGAAAAAGATGGTTATTCAGCAACGGGTGAGATCCGGGCCATCGAGCAATCGTCGGAAAATAAAGTTCCAATTATCGCCCTTACCGCAGGAACCCTGAAAGATGAAAAAGAGCGCTGTTTACAGGCAGGAATGAGCGATTATCTTTCAAAACCTTTTAAAGAAATAGAAATCAGGGCGATCATTGAGAAGTGGCTGGGTAATCGTTCATAAAGAAATCCTTGCTTCCAACTTCGTTCTAAGGTATGGATCTCCCTGCAACTCCAGGATCCTGTTGTATAGCCGGCGATCGTTCTTGAGGTGCGATTCCTCCGGCCTCAATGCGTATTCTACCTGGTAATCGTGAACTTCTCGAACATGGTGTAAGCCCCCGTATAACCGCTGTAACTCGTTACAGTAACAGTGTGGCCTGCGATGTCTATGACACTGAAGTAATAGGTTTTTTGGTCATTGTGCACGTCCCAGGCGGTCTTTATTGCCGGGTCGATGGTGCCTGCATCAGGGCCTGCGCCACAGGTTCCGTTGATAAGCTGGACGACGTTGTTCTTCCATGGGGCGGTATGCGGCGTAGTCTGCGGGTTCGGGAGGACCGTGCTGTCGATGGTCCTGCGGGCATAGAGATGCGAATGCCCGCAGGCATACATGTCGAACTTGTTGACGTCAAGCAAAGCCCATAAGGCCGTATAGGTCTGGTTTGGAATTGAGGGCTCAGAAGTATCATTCGAAATATAGTAATAGGGCGTATGAATGAAAGCAAATTTATGGGTCGCCTTGGACTGGGCCACCAACGCCTGCAGCCATGACATCTGGGCGGCATCGATGTTGCCCCCCAGGCTTGCCGGGATGGAGTCATGGGTCAGGTAGTAGGCATCCAGTGCTACGAACAAGCAGCTTCCCCCGGGGGAAGTGAAGGAATAGGCCAGGTGCTCATAACCGGCCGGACCGTTGGCAGGGTTCTCCGAAAATACGGTCTGGAACTGCTTCTGGTTTCCGAGCATGAAACCTGAATCAGAATGCTCGTAATACAGCTCATGATTGCCGATGACGGCGTAAAAGGGTATTCCCTTGCTGGTAATGGGTAAGAAGAGGTCCTTAAACGCCTGGAAGGTGTAAGATGGTTTGATATAGCCCCTATATGATCCGTCTCCGCCGAATATCACAAAGGAAGGCTGGGGTGACAAGGTATCGATGGCGTTGATGATGGGGTTCAGCACCTCGGTGTGCACCGGGTGCTTAAGCGAGTCACCGCGGCTGTCGGCCAGCCAGACGAAACGAAACGATTCACCAGTAGTAACCGCTTGTTCCCCTGAACTGCTTTTTTTGCAGCTGCCAAGCATTGCTAAAGCAGCAATCAGCATGATCAGAGCGATGATGCCGGGATGGCTTTTTATGGTCTTGAATGGCTTCAGGTTTTCCAACGCATCCGGGGCAAGCTGCAGTATAGGGTTAATGATATCGCAGCTTTGCAGGGTATCGCATTGACCGCAGGTGGTAAAGTTTTTCGAAGAAGCACACTTCCTCATACCGCACATGGACCAGTGGCCGATCTTCGAACCCTCAGCCCGGCAGCCCGTGCAGTTGATCATTTCGGGGGTGATATCCGGCGAGTTGTACATCACCCTCCATTTTTCGGCAGTTTGCCGCCTGAGCTCATCATCATTTGTAAGCGTGGCGATCCTGGCATCGCAGGAAACGCAATTAAGGCCGCAGCAGGAGATAAGTTTTTCCATATTCTGGGTTTTGGTTTGTAATCATCTTCCGGAATTCGTCAGACCATATCCTGATTAAAATTCCATCAAAAATCAATCTACTAATATATAGAATAATCCTTTTTGCAAATCTTTTTTTGTAACAATTCCGGCGGCCAAGCGTCGTTTATACAATATTCCGCCAAAGCGGGATAAGCTACTCAGCATGAATGAAAAAGACTATACTACGATCAGTCCTTCAGCCGCTTCCCTGCTGGTAATGAAGGGATACACGGGAATACCTTATGCAAAACAAATGGCCGCACTGCTTGCCGGCACCGATACATACACAAGGGAAACCGGCGAAAAAGATTTTACTTTCCGGGCCAGGGCGCTGCATTTCGAAAGAAGGTATTTCAGCATTGACTCGCTCATGAAAGGTTTGCAAATCAGCAATATCCTTGAGCTTTCATCAGGTTTCTCGGGCCTGGGGCAAATTACAAATATCAGGCACCAGTTACTGGAAGAGTCCCAATACCGGCGCGACCAATGCGTACAACTTCTCTGCCCTCCCCTATTTGTATAATGTACATTCTTTATGGTTCTCAGTTAATAAAGGTATTGTCCGCATATATTCATCCTCCGTCCATCCTGCGACTATCCTGCGACTAAACTACGGCTAAGCTCCATCTATTCCACGTAATTTATTTTAATGTCAACGGCATTCATATCTGAGTCAAAAAAGATCGCTTTACTCAGCAGTGAGAAAAAACCGGAATCGCTGACCATCTTGTGCCGTTTTAGCTTGACCACCATCTTCAGGTTGTCGTCCCTGTATAACTGGTAATACCTGCGGAAGAGGGAGCTGAGTAATCTTTAATTCACATATCAGGCGAAACTTTGCACCCGATGATCGTAATTATGGTAATGGGCGTGTTGATGTGCTTGCGTTGATTCCTGATTTCAGTATAATGTTTCAGGTTTTCTTCTTGAATCCCAAACATTCGTGATGAATATTGTATCTGGATTGTTCTCATAGAATATCAGGTATTCCCATACAATCAGCACCCTAATGTTCTCAAGATCTGTATGTTTTCCAAGAAAAGCGTGGGCTGAAAGAAGGGAAATGGCTTTGAGAAACTCAGAATCCTCTATCTCGGCTATTCTCAGTATTATGCTTTTTTTCAGCTCAACCTGAAGTCACAAAACCGACATCAAATAATTTATTTAAGAAATTTGGATATCAAAACCGATCGGTTTAACTTTACAACTCAATAATATTTTAAATCTAAGAACCTGACTATGTAGAAGATTCCGAAACTCTCCTCCCTGATCCGGAGTGTGGCGGATGATGTGCGAAGAGGCTTGTACATGCCTTATGAGTATGGGTGTGTGATCCTGCCAGTTATGAATTTGTAACTTTATGAATCTGTTTTTCATGAATGAACGTCAGTGGAATATCTTTAATCGCTCCTCTATATGAAAACCTTAAGCGGAATATTCCTTGCAGTGATCTTCCTGGGTGGTTTCCTGTTATTCCCTTCCTGCAAAAAGAAGTCACAGGAGGGAAGCACTGCCCCGATCACGAATTTATGGGATAACGACGAATCATTGCCATATACCAACACTTCGTGGATGGCAAATATCCCGAATCCAAAATATCTGAATGAGTTCACGATCCCCGGCACCCACGATGCGGCGGCTGACGAGCACACTTCCCAGCAGGGGGAGGAGGATCAATACGTGGTTGCGCATGATTACTTTATTTACAACCAGATGATGCTCGGCGTGCGCTGGTTCGACATACGGCTGAACCTGGATGTGAAGAGCGGCATTCTTACAGCTTTTCATGGTCAGTACTACCTTCATAAAAATTTCAATGATCTTCTTACTGCAGGACTTACTTTTCTGAACAATTATCCTACCGAGACCATCATCTACATGATCAAGCAGGAGAATTCCAATGAATCCCAGGATGAATTCACGCAGGCGGTTTACAATTACCTCATCGGCCGTTCCTCCTCCCTGAGCCTGTTCTATATGGGCCATGCCATGCCCACCCTCGGCCAGGTCAGGGGCAGAATGGTGATCATGACCCGCGAAGGCTGTACCAGCGCCTATGAGAACAAGAGAGGCATGTTCCTTACCTGGGATGATAATACAGGGGGAGAAAACATAGATGATTGCGATTACCCTTTGTGGGTTCAGGACCATTATTCCATCAACACGGTGCCGTATGCCGTGAAGCTTACCCAGATCCAGAGCGGCATCTCGTTTGCCCAGAATTCGGGGAACAACAGGCTTTACCTGAATTTCACCAGCGGCGAGAGGGATGCAACCCTGACAAGCATCTGGGATGTGGCCAACAACATCAACCCGTCCATCGTGAACTATCTCGACAGTTGCATGACCTGGCATCACATAGGGGTGATCTTCGTGAACTTTGCGGGGGGAAGCGACCTGAAAGACGGGAATGGCAACCGGACAGTTAACCCGGAATTTGTAAAACTGATCATTCAGCACAATGATTTCGTGGAGGATACCATACACATCGGGAACCAGGTGTGGATGAGGAAGAACCTGTGCGTGACGCATTACAGGAACGGCGACCCTGTTGTAAATGTGACCGACAGCACGGCATGGAGCAATCTTACAACTCCGGCGTACTGCAGTTACGGCAACAACCCGGGCGATACGTCGGTATATGGTTTATTGTATAACTGGTACGCGGTGAACGACCCTCGGGGATTATGCCCGGCCGGGTACCATATCGCCACTGACTCCGACTGGACCGTACTGGTCAATTATCTCGGCGGACAGAGCGTTGCCGGGGGCAAATTAAAAATAACAGGCACCAGTTACTGGAAGAGTCCCAATACCGGCGCGACCAATTCCTACAACTATTCTGCCCTTCCCGGCGGATACCGCGACGATAACGGCGACTTCGGGGACCTCCAGGGAGGAGGCTACTGGTGGAGCTCCACCGCCGCAGATCAATATACTGCAAAAGGCCGGGGCATAGGTTATACTGCCGGAGATATAAACCCTCTGAGAATTTCAAAGACATACGGCTTTTCCGTGCGCTGCGTCAGGAATCCTTAAACGGATGCCAGGCGGGCAATGAACCATGGTAATAAAACCACATAAGCACGACCGGAACGGGAAAAAAAAGCAAAGGCAAGGAGAGCCACAAGGACAATAAGACTTCTTATTTTCATGACCGATTATTGTTTTATCAGTTTCTTTATTACTATTCCACTGGCGGTCTGTGCCCTGATGATATAAACACCACCTGGAAAATCCGACAGGTCCACCTTATTATAACCATCATGCGCAGTCAATCCCTTCAGTACCTGTCCTTGGATATTCAGAATCTCTACTATGGCTTGCCTCTGGCATACGATAGTGATTTGATCCATTGAAGGGTTCGGGAAGACAGATATGTTATAAGGATCGTTGAGCTCATTCACTCCTGTGCCCAGGCAGCTTCTCAACGGAGGGCTGACCGTGACGTGGGATGCATCGACGGTAATAATGCGGTAGGAACGGTTAAATCCCGCAGCGGTCTGTACATAACGCGTACTGTCAAGGCCGTTTTCACTGATCACCTGTCCGGCCCTGTTGGCGACCACATTCTGATGTTCGTGCCCGTCAAGCACCACATCCACATGATTTGAATCGCAGATGTTCAGAAAAGTGGTCCTGTTGCTTGCGATGGAGCAGTCCTCGGGGCTGTTGATCACACCTGTAAAAGGAGTTCCGTCAGAGTTCGTTCCCACGGCATTAACGGCAGGATGATGCATTACGATGATTTTTCGCTTTTCTTTGTTTATTCGTAAAACATCCCTGAGGTAAGCGATCTGGTTATCTGAAAGCCCCCTTCCTTTCTTATTGCTGGCAGTAATAGTAGAATCGGATCCCGAGCGAAGGAATACGATGACTGCAAGATCATTGGTTATGGCATAATCCGTATCCGGGGATAAAAATTTTTTGTAATAAGTGAGCGTGTCATTGGATACAGGCGGGTTAACCAGGGCGACCCAATACTCATGATTTCCGGGGACGAAATAAATGGGGATGGTTTTGGCAGAATCGATATAATAATCACCGATGCCGGGATTGGTCAAACCGGGGGGGAACAGGTACTGGGTAATTACAGGATACATGCCGTCGGGCGATTGGTTCCCCACGTTTGAAATATCACCGCTAACGGCAACAAAGGCCGGTTTAGGAGTCAGATTTGCAAATTCCTTAATATAGCAGTGGAAATACTGTGCATTCGTATCGCTTTCTGCGAAAGGAATACTGGAAACATGCATATCGGAAAGATGAATGAAAGTGAACTGGGCGAATGAGTTCAGCACCCAGACACACAAAACGGCGAAGAGCAGAATAGATTTTTTCATTTTATCTGATGTTAGACAGAGATTTATCAGGACATAAATCAGGATCGTACCTGAATCAAAGATATTAAATTCCCGCCAGGCTTTTATTTTAAATCCTTTGTCGTAACATCATTTCGTGTCACTGCAAACTAATCTGTCACTTCAGACCCGGCTCCTCCCTGGTTTTTCGAATTTATATTTTTTGACTGCGGATGAGGGAGCGGCGGCTTTCAAACATTTATGTTTTATGACTGGTGATTTTATACCCAATTGGTTCTCTGGGCTCCGATTTTTGTATCACCAGTTGATCTATGGCATCAAATAAAAGCTGCAACTTTTCACCATGATCCTCAAGGCATTCAAAAGTCTTAAGTTCAAGTTCTTTGATTTTCTCGGACAATTCCTGTTTGAGTGAGATAATTTCCCGCAACCTGATAAACGCACGCACAACAAAAATACTTGCTTCTATTGCTGAGGAAGAATTTAGTACACTTGCCGGCATTACGGCCCCGTGTTCTGTAAATACCATAGGAAGGTAAAGTGCTCCGCCCCAACTTGAGGAGTAATTCTGGCACCTCAAGAATTCTTCCCTGGATAATTGAAACATAAAATCAGGAGGGAACCTCTTAATATTTCGTTTTACCGCTCGCTTTAAGGATTTTGTATCAACCTCATAGATCCTTGCCAAATCCGAATCAAACATCACCTTTTAACCCCTGATAATGAAAATATAGCTGGTGATGATTTCCATATTTTTTTCAATACCTGTTTCCATGGATCATTTTATTGCTTAATCCGCCAACACTCTGAAAGTGATACTTCATATTGTCTTTTTATTTTTGACTGCGGATGAGGTAGCGGGTTATTTCAGATTCTTCCGGTCTTTTACACTTGAAGCCTCTCTCTTAAACCACGGATTTTTCTTATCGGAAATGACCTCGTTGAATCCGGATAGGAATTCTTTCCGGATGGTTGAATCCCGGCTAATAGTTGCTCTTCACAAGGAGATAATAGGGGTATACAGAATGGTTTTCCCATGCCTGGAAATGTACCGTATCCTGGGGGAAGACTTTGTAATATTCAGCATCAGGGAACAACGGAACCAGGTCACCGCAACGCTCGAAATCAAAAGTTTCCAATAAAGCAGGCTCAACATATCCGGGCATGGCTTTAATTACCCTCGGATAAACATTTTCATGGATAATCGCCAATATTTGTTTGATTATGACTGGTCCTGCAGCTAAAAACTGCTTGTAGGTCGCATCAAAATTCGGTCCGGCCGGGTAATTAATACTGGCCATAAATCCTTTTATGTCAAAAAATGGGCTGATCTTGGGGAAATCAACAGCAGTCTGAAATGTAATACCGATACAGGGAACCCAGTCCAGGACATTATTTACTGCCATCGCCCATCCGCCATTATTAATTTTCTGATAATCGTAAGCATACTGTAAATTACCGGTCTTAGGCGCCGCAATTAAATAAGTTTTTAAACGAAAGTCGGTTGGCAATTTACCGTCTTTTTGCAAATAACGGATATACGATGTGGCAAGAAATCCGATACCACTTCCCTGGCTGTGCCCGAGAAGAATAAAATCACGGACGCCTTTACCATACTGTTCTTTGATCTGGCTCACGAGTTCATCAGAGATGTGCGCAAGACCAAGCAACATGCCCAGATGTACTGCTGCGCCCGGCAGTTCGGCTAATTTATACTCAAAGGTTTTAGTCGCAGATATTTTAAGCTTTCCTATTGCAGGGACCATCGGACTGTAAAATGCAGCCGTAAAACTCAGGCCTCCCGGGTCTACGATAGAACCCCTGATAGCAATCACTGCTTTGTTATCACTGGTATTCCATACATCAAAGCGGTTCATAAGAGGAGAAATCTTTGAGCGGAAAACCTGTTTGATCCCCTCCGGTGCGGGAGTTTTAAAACCGCCTATATCGGCTGAGTCATATGCGCGTTCCATTACAGGGATCAAAGAAGTAAGTTCAGCTTTGTCATACCCCGGAACAATGGCTGTGGATTCCTTCTTTTGATTACATCCGTTAAATGCAAGCCATATTACCGTAACAACAATAAATAAAGATAATGATCTCATAATGCATGGATTTTTAGTTAGGGTTTTGTGAAAAATCTTATCAGGGATTCCAGGATTAGCCCCCAAAGGACGAATGCAGCCAGAGCCCACAACGCATCTCCGGGATATTTCCCGAGACATGATGGAAATAGTTGGGGATGTTTCCTGGACGCCAGTCCGGCTGCAATCACGATGATCAGGAACAGTACGTGTAAAAACCTGCTTCGGTTATGATTTTCGATCATCTTCATGCCAGGGAACCCTGAAATATTATTCTCCACTGTATTTTTAAATATCCTGCGTTTCCAGCCATCGCGAGAAGAAGACATCATAAACAAAATAGTTATCGTCTCTTTTATAAATCATTTCCTTGTCTAAAAGTGAATTAACTCCCCGCTTTATAG
>Ga0182027_10010059_pt1 | contig 13498 bp, 11 predicted proteins | sample 712E1DmetaG_FD_121300 | JGI IMG/M metagenome (GOLD analysis project Ga0182027, IMG submission 121300) | Permafrost microbial communities from Stordalen Mire, Sweden - 712E1D metaG (Illumina Assembly) | ecosystem: Environmental > Terrestrial > Soil > Wetlands > Permafrost | place: Sweden...
AGGCCATGCTCCGCGCCGCCCGCCTCGAAGCCGGCCTCTTCACCTCCTGCCTCAACGACGTCCTCGACATGCGCGAGCGCCCCCTCATGATGATGGACCCCGACATGTCCGCCGACACCGAAGTCGGCCATGAGCAGACCCGCAACTTCCTCCTCGCCGAAGGCTTCAAGCGCCTCCTCGCCAAGTCCCCCGCCATGTCCCTCTGCCTGCGCTATTCCGCCCAAGCCGAGCGCCTTCACCGCCGCGCCCTCGATGAGTTCAACCGCCTCAAAGCCCTCCGCCCTGAACCCAGTGGCGCGGACCTCCCGCTCTGCGCACTTCCGACCCCCGTTGCCGAATCGAACCCGCACCCACCCGCCCGGCCCCCCGAAAATATCCCCGATCCCCAGCCCGCTCAAGGGGCTACAATATCTCCCAATGGAGTCACACGGCCAGGAGAACCTGCTGGCGAAGCTGAAGAGCGGCCAACCTGCTCTCCTCGCTGCCCTGAGCGGCGTCACCGGGCAAGCCGCCGCCACATCCCCTGCGCCGGGGAAGTGGTCCGTCCTGAGATCCGTCGAGCGTCTGGCGGCTTCCGAGGATCGTCTGTTCTCCCAGATCGCGGCATCGCACGATTCCCCCGCAACCGTGGCAAACAAGGATCGCGAAACCCGTGTTCGTACCGTGGGCCTGGACCGCACCTGGTCCGCACAGTCCCCGGAAGTCGCCCGTCCGGCGCGCCGCTTTTCCCCCTTTGATAATGGCCGTGCATACCCACCGACGCTTGCAGCAGGTCGAGGAGATCAAAACGGCGCTCTCGAAAGCGCCCGCTAGTAAAGCAACGGCGTGAACCCGCCGATATGAAGACTATGACGGAGCGGCGCTCGGAAGTGCGGAGTATGTGTGCGGATATGATCGAGGTCCGCTGGAACGACGCAACCACCGGGAAAGCGCGCACCACCACCGCCCTCCTCGAGGATATTTCCGCCAGCGGCGTCTGCCTGCAGTTGGAAATAACCGTCCCGGTCGGAACCGTGATGCGATGGGAGTGTCCACATCACCAGTTCGTTGGCCGTGTGCGCTACTGCACCTACCGTGAGATCGGCTATTTCACGGGCGTGGAATTCGAGCCGGGCGCTAAATGGTCCAAAAGCGCCTACAAGCCCCGTCACCTCTTGGACCTGAAACGCCTCCTCTGCTAAGTGGTGCAGGCGATTCGCCTGCCCTCGCGTTCGTCCCGCGAAGCGGGGCGTAGCGAGTCTTGCCCGCCCGCGTCACGCCTCTCTCAAGAACACCGGCTCGATATGCCGCACGAACAAATTCTCCGTGACATTCCGGGACACCGTCTCCCTGCACCGGCCAATCGCTTCCAGGTAACCCGCCCCCATCTTGGCCGCCGCCTTGAAACCCACGTGCAACAACTGCCTGAAATGCGGATTGAAACCCGCATTCGACGGGTCGTGCCGCAACGCCGCCGTGAACTCTTCCGACGTGAATTGGCGCACGCTAGCCACCGCCGGCAACCGCCCCGCGTCGATGTCGATTACTTCGGCGTACGGCAAGCACCACTCCTCGCGGTGCAGCCAGGCTTGCTCGTAAATCCGTTTGGCGATCTCCAAGCCCTCGCCGCCGGCCTCCGCCAGCCCGATCAATTCCTCCAGCCAGGTCGTGCCCGCCGTCTTCAGATGCACCCCCGCGTCGAACTTCCGCAGCGCCCGCCGAATCGGACCGTAAATCGAAAACTTGTCGCTGCCGGAATGCACGCTCAGCTTGAGGTTGGCAGGCAGCCCGTAGCGCCGCGCCGCGAACTCGAGCACCGCCAAATCGTCCTGGAATTCCCGCTCGAACCGCGCCCCATCGCCCACGTAGTCCACGCCCTTGTTGAAGCGGCCCGTAAACCTCGGCGCGATGGTCTGCGCCGGAACGCCCTCGGAGGCCAGCGCCGCCAGAATCACCAGCAGTTGCGGCGCGGTCTGCGGCTCGGCGGTTTCGTCCAGCGAAACCTCGGTCACGAAGGGCCGGCCCTTGCGCCGCTCGGCGATGCGCCGGTAGATGCGCCCGGCCTCCTCAACCGCGAACAGATACTTGCCGGCGGCCGCCGCGGCCAACTCCCGCGAAGCCTCCAGCGGCTCTTCGATTCCGGGGATCCTCAACCGCTCCATGGTCTCCGGATGCCCGCTCAAGAACGCGTCCACCCCACCCGCCGGAACCGGCTGGCCAATCGCCCCGGCCACATCGATCGTGAAAAAGTCGCACGCGTCCGTAAACCGGTCCACCGTCGCCAGGTTGATGTGGTCCGCATCCACGAAGTAAGGCTGCGTCCACCCGGCCTGCCGCACGGCTTCATCCGCCGCCGCGCGCACATCGCCGGGTTCGGACCCCACAATTCCGTGTTCGCGGTTGGACTTGTTCCAAACCGGCGTCACGGAAACGCCCCGCTCCGCCGCCATCGTGCAGGCCTTCAACTGCGCGCCCGCCTCCTGCGCAAAGCGGTCGCCTACGCCGATCGAAAACTTACCGAGTCGAAGCGTGGGTTGTGGAAGATTTTCTGGCATGACGCCGCCAGTTTACCAGACGGCGCGGCATGCGACGCTGCTCCCGGTCCTAGAATGAAATGGTGATCGCCTCAATCAACCCAGCCAACGGGCAGACTCTGCGCACGTTCGAGGAACTGACCGATGCGCAGCTCGAAGAGAAGCTCGCCAACGCGGAGCGCGCCTATGCCTCCTACCGGCGCACGCCGTTCGCCCACCGCGCGCACTGCCTCGCCGCCGCGGCCGCCATTTTGGAATCGGAGCAGGATCGCATCGGCCGCATCATCACCCTCGAAATGGGGAAGCCCATCGCCGCCGCGCGCGCCGAGGCGGCCAAATGCGCTTCCGCTTGCCGTTACTACGCGGAGCGCGGCGAAGGGCTGCTGGCGGCCGAAACCGTCGAGGCCGGGGCGGGCCGTAATTCGGTGCGCTACCAGCCCATCGGGCCGGTGCTGGCGGTGATGCCTTGGAATTTCCCCTTCTGGCAGGTGTTCCGCTTCGCCGCGCCGGCCCTGATGGCGGGCAACGTGGGGCTATTGAAACACGCCTCTGGCGTGCCCCAGTGCGCCCTCGAAATCGAGGATATCGTCCGCCGCGCGGGCTTCCCCGCCGGCGTGTTTCAAACCCTCCTGATCGGTTCCGGGCGCGTGGCGCGCCTGATCGACGATCCGCGCGTCAAGGCGGCCACCGTCACCGGAAGCGAACCGGCCGGCGCGCAAGTGGCCAGCCGGGCCGGGCAGCGGATCAAGAAGTCCGTTCTCGAATTGGGCGGAAGCGATCCGTTCGTGGCGATGCCCAGCGCCAACCTCGACCGCGCCGTGCGTGCAGCCGTGGACGCGCGCATCGTGAACAACGGGCAGTCCTGCATTGCCGCCAAGCGGTTCATCGTGGATACGCGCGTCTACGCGGAATTCGAGGAGCGCTTCGTCGCGGCCATGCAATCCCTGCGCATGGGCGATCCCATGGATGAGGCCACCCAGGTTGGCCCGCTGGCCACCCCGGATATCCTCGACGGCCTCGACCAGCAGGTGCGCCGCACCGTCCAGATGGGCGCCCGGCTGCTCACCGGCGGGCAGCGCCTCGGCGGTCCCGGCAATTTCTACCCTCCCACCGTGCTGGCGGATATTCCGGCGGGTTCGCCGGCGCGTTGCGAAGAACTCTTCGGCCCCGTGGCCGCGCTCTTCCGCGTGGACGGCGCCGAAGAGGCCATCCGCCTGGCCAACCAAACCGAGTTCGGTCTCGGCGCCAGCGTGTGGACCAACGACCCCGCCGAGCAGGAGCGCTTCATCGACCGGATCGAGGCCGGAATGGTGTTCGTCAACAGCGTGGTGGCGTCGGACCCGCGCCTTCCATTCGGCGGCGTGAAGCGCTCGGGATACGGCCGCGAACTGGGCGCCTGCGGAATCCGCGAGTTCGTCAACATCAAAACCGTGCGCGTCGAGTAGCGCCGCTCAAGAGCGCCGCGGCGGCCCCGCGCCTCGGCTAAATAGGTATCGCGATCTGGCGATGGATGCGCCAGCGGCCGGCGGAGTTTTGCCACAGCGTCATGTAGCGCACCGTGAACATGGGCTTTCCGGAGTTGTCGTAGAGCACGCTTCGGGTGACTTCCACCACCGTGCCGCCGCTACCGTAGAGAGAGGTGCGGATGGCCGCCGCGCTGCCAAGCCTGGCGATACTGCTCGCCGGCGCCTTCAATCTCCGACGCTTCCTTAAGTTGGGCCAAGGCTGGGATGGCTACGGACAAGACCGCCAGAACCGCGGCGATGGCGATGGCTGCTTTCGAAATAAGTCCGTGGGCATAGGCGGAGGGCTTGGCCCCGCTCCGCAGGACCATGTCGTCACAGGCGCGCTCGCGCTCGACGAGCATCTGGCGCGCGGCGATCCACACCAGGGGATTGAACCAATACAGGGCGCAGGCGGCATTGCCGATAGCCTGCGTCAGCACGTCCCGGCGCTCGATGTGGCCCATCTCGTGAACCAGCGCCTGGCGCAAGCGATCCTCGTCCCAGGTCTTGCACGCGACCGGCAGAATCAGCATGGGGCGGCGCAATCCCCAGGTCATCGGCGTGAGTTCGCCGCCGGCCCATCGAAGGCGCACGCGGGTCAAGGGGACGCCCAGTCGCAGGGCGACCGACCGGGCCAAGTCGAGGATGGCGGGCTCGACTACCGGGCTGAACCGGCGGGCGCCGCGGGCGAGGCGCAGGGGCGCCGCCAGAAAGCCACACGCCAGGACGAAGGTTCCCATCCCCCAGACGGCCAGGAGCACCGATTGGAGACGCAAGGGTTCGGCGGACGGCGCCGAAGTTTCCGCGGAAAGCGGCGAGGCGGCCGCGCCCGGCGACGCACTTTCCGCAAGACTGCCCGGAGCGCCGGTCCGAAGATGGGGCAGGCTTCCAAGCAGAACGCCAGGGGCCGGAACGCGCACGGCGGGCAGAACCAGGGCCAGCGGCGCCATCAGGAGCGCTCCGGCGATGGCGGCGGTCCACACCGCGTGACGGACGGCCGCCGAGGCGCGGTACAACGCCAGGGCGGCCGCGCCTCCCACGAGCAGCAGGAGACTGCTCTTCAACGCGGATTCGGCCGCCAGTTGCGCCCACCCGAGCGGGGCGAAGAAGACCGCGGGCGTCATCTTCCCTCCTTTTGCGCGCCCTCGATCAACTCGGAGAAGTTGCGCAGTTCGTCCGGCGACAGCTTGCCGTCGCCGCCATCGAGCAGCGCCGCCATCAACTTTTCGCGCGAGCCGTCGAAGAAATTCCGGACGACGTTTTTGAGGGCCGACCGCCGGGCGCGCTCGCGGGACATGCGCGGCGCGTACACGTAGCGGGCGCCATCCTGGGTATGCCGGACGTGGCCCTTGTTTTCGAGGATGCGGAGGAGCGTGCGGATGGCCGTGCAAGTGGGAGGATCGGGCAGTTCCTCGAGCACCTCCATGGCGGTGGCCTTGCCGCGGCGGTAAAGCGCTTCCATGATCTGCCGCTCGCGGCGGCTCAGGCGGTTGTGGGCGGCGGCGTCCATGAAATGTTCTCCATGCCAAAAACTTGGCATGCCAAAAATTTCACATGGGCCGCGAGCCTTGTCAAGAAGATGTTTTGGGCGCCGGCTTATTGCGCGGGGCGCACGTCGCGGAGGATGGCGGCCCAGGCGGGATAGCCGCGGGCGGCCGAGTTGGCGTCCTCTTCGAGAGTGAAGGCGACATCGACGCGGGCGCCGGGGGGCAGTTCCGCGGCGCGGGCGGCGAAGTTCCAGGCCTTGAGCGTTAGCGCGCGGCCGTTTTGCCGGACGGCGATCCGCAGGTGCCGTTCCTTCATGACCACGGGTGCGGCGGCCACCTCCACGCCCAGGGCCGCGAACACCGGCTGCGGATTGCCGTGTCCGAAGGGGGCCAGCGCGAAGACTCCCTCGGCAGCCGCTTCGCCGATCTCGTCGAGCGTCACCAGGGCGTCGATGTCGAGGTGCGGGACGAAGTCCTCGGCGCTCAGGCAGGCGGCGGCGCGGGCGTTGAAGCGCTCGCGAAACTCATCGACGCGGGCGGCTTCCAAAGTTACGCCGGCCGCGTGCTTGTGCCCTCCGAAGCGCACGAAGAGATCGCGCATGGACTCCAAGGCATCGAGCAGATGAAAGGCGGGGATGCCGCGGCCGGAGCCTTGCGCCAGCCCGTCGGCGGGGTTGCGGCCCAACACGAAGACGGGCCGGCGCAGGCGCTCCACCAGGCGGTTCGCGACAATTCCCAGCACGCCGCGGTGCCAAGCTTCGCCGTAGTAGACCAGGGCGGCGGCGCTTTCATCCACCGGCACGCGCGCACAGGCATCGAGGATGGCGGCTTCCACCTGCTGGCGCTCGGCGTTCTGGTCCTGAAGCTGGCGGGCCAGCTCGGCGGCGCGCGCGGGGTCGGCCGTAAGGAACAGTTCGATGACGGCTTGGGCCGTATCCATGCGGCCGGCGGCATTGATGCGCGGCGCGATGCGGTAGGCCACCTGGCGCGCATTGGGCGGACACTCCGCGGTGAAGCCGGCCACCTCCAGCAGGGCGCGCAGGCCGGGACTGCGCACCGCGCGCAACCCGTCCAAGCCATGCTTGACCAGGATGCGGTTCTCGCCGGTGAGCGGAACCACGTCCGCCACGGTGGCCAGGGCGATGATTTTGAGGAACGATTCGGCGACGCGGCGCTGCTTCTCCGGCGGCCACCCGATGCGCGCGAAGAGCGCCTGCGCCAGCTTGAAAGCCACCCCCGCGCCGCACAGATTCTTCTCGGGGTAGGCGCAATCCAGGCGGTTGGGGTTGAGCACCGCCAGGGCGGGCGGCAGCTCGCTTTCGGGCAAGTGATGATCGGTGACGATCACGTCGATGCCCAGATCGGAAGCGCCGCGCACGACATCGGCGGCGCGAATTCCGGTATCCACGCTGACGATCAGGCTGACGCCCCGGGCGGCGGCGGCCTGGATAGCCTCGGGGCGCATGCCGTAGCCATCCCTCAAGCGGTTGGGAATGTGCCAGTCGGCCACGCCGCCGGCCAGCTCGACGGTCTTCATGAGGAGGGCCACCGAGATGGTCCCATCCACATCGTAGTCGCCGTAGATCAGGATCTTCTCGCGGGCGCGTATGGCCTTCTCGAAGCGCGCGGCGGCGGGCGCCATATCGCGCATGGACAGAGGATCGTGAAGGCCGCCGATCGAGGCTTCGAGGAAGCGCCGCGCGGAGGCCGGATCGCCGAAGCCGCGGTGCGCCAGCGTGCGGCACGCGGGCAACCCGATGGCCAGCTCGGCTGCGAGAGATTCGACGGCGCGAGGATCGGCGGCCGGGATAACCCAGCGGGGAGGAACGGCCATTCTCAGTTCTTCGAATAGTACCCGCCGAGGGAGCCATTGTCGTCGTCCTCGCTGTCGGGGACGTGCGCCATGATCTCGTCCTCCAGGTTGACGAAATCGTCATACCAGTCGGGCTGCAACTCGTAGACGTAAACGCGGGAATTGAAATCGAACGCCAGCTCGATGGAGCAGGTGACGCCTTCGTAGGCGCGCAGAGCGCGCAGGCGCGACAGGCAATCGCGCTGCTGCTCGCGAGTAAGCTCGGATTCCTCGATTCCCTCTTTGAGTTCGTCCAGATCGGCGGCCTCGAGTTCGCAGGCGCCGAAGAGGATCAGCTTGACGCCGGCCTTGCGGGCGGCGTCCAGAAACATCTGGTAATCGGGATAGCGTTCCACATCCCAGAGCACCAAGGGCAGGGCGTCGAGCCCGCCGGGGCTGCAATGGAACACGGCGAACTCGGAGGAGGCGAGGTACGCCAAAATTTCACGTTTCAGCGGTTCAAGGTTCAAGTCCACGATAATCCTTAGCTATCCTTAGCTTTTGACCGGGGTGAGAACAGCGGCGGCGCCGGCAACGTCGCGCGCGGAGGGCGTTACGATGGTCCCCGGCCCGACATATATCTTACGCTTCCCGGCGATGGCGGCGCACACATCCGCCTCGCACACAAAGGCCACCGGCTGGGGAGGCGGCTGGCGCAACGGCGCCGGATCCTCGCGCGGGGCAGCGGCGGCGCGCGGCGGCAGCTTTGGGCTGCACGACGGACCGGCGGCGGCATTCGACCCGCAGCCGCAACTGGGCGCGGGCTGCGCGGAATGGGGCGCGGGCTGCCCTGCCCCGCGAGATCCCAAATAGCGTTCCACGGCGGCGGCCACGGCCTGGCGATTGACCGCTTCGGCGGGGGCCGGCGACAACGGGGCGGCGCCGTAATCGAGGGGCATCTCGAAGGCCTCTTGGGGCTGGCGCACCACGTAGGCCAGGCGCTTGATGTTGATCAGGTGCAAGGGGCCGACGTTGTCCGAGGTAATATTGCCGGCCACGGCGCCGCATCCGAGCGTCATGGAGGGAAAGATATTGGTGGTGATGCCGGTGGAGCCCTGCGGCGCGGGCGTATTGACCAGCACGCGCATGGCGGGCATGCGCATGGCGAACTCGCGAATGCGCGCGTCGTCCTTGGCGTGAATGACGGCGGTGTGCCCCATGCCGCCGAACTTGAGCAGCGCGAAGCAGGTATTGAGGGCGGCGTTGAAATCCTTCACGAAGCACAGCGCCAGCACGGGCGAAAGCTTCTCCGCGGAAAGCGGGTGCTGCTTGCCCACGCCGCCGATTTCGGCGCAGATGATGGAGGTATCGGGCGGGACTTCAAAGCCCGCCATCTTGGCGATCGCCGTGGGCGATTGTCCCACGCAGCGCGGGTTGACCGTCCAGTTGGGCATCATCAACAGCTTGCCCAAGGCTTCCTTTTGGGACTCATCGGCGAGGTACGCCTTGTTGGCCTTCAGCGCGGCGAGCACGCGCGGACGCAGGCCCACTTCGGCGACCAGGGCTTGCTCGCTGGAACATACGGTGCCGTAATCGAAAGCCTTGCCGAGGACAATCTTGGCGACGGCGTCGTCGAGGTCGGCGGACGTATCGAGCAGCACCGGAACGTTGCCGGGTCCCACGCCGAAAGCCGGCTTGCCGCTGGAGTAGGCGGCCTTGACGATGCCGGCGCCGCCGGTGGAGAGAATCACGCCGGTGCGTTCGTGCCGCATCAGCGCGTTGGTGGCTTCGATGGTAGCGTTATCGACGCACTGAATAATGTCCGGAGGCGCGCCCGCTTCCACGGCGGCCTGGTGGAGCAGAGCGGCGGTATAGCAGGTGCACTGGTGCGCGCGCGGGTGCGGGCTGAGGACAATGGCATTGCCGGCCTTCAGCGAGATGAGGATCTTGTAGATGGCGGTGGAGGTGGGATTGGTGGTAGGCAGAATGGCCGCGACCACGCCGACGGGCACGCCGATCTCGACGAGTTTCTCTTCGGGCAACTCACGCAGCACGCCGACGGTCTTCATGCCGCGCATGCGGTGCGCCAGACAGTCCGCCGCCAGCAGATTCTTGACGTACTTATCCTTAGCGTTGCCGTAGCCGGTTTCCTCGACCGCCATTTCCGCGAGGCGAGCGGCATTGGCGCGCCCGGCGGCCGCCATGCTCTCGACAACGGCGTCCACCTGGGACTGCGAGTAGTCGCGGTACTTCAGCCAGGCCTGATAGGCCTTTTCGACTTTTAGGCGAACCTCCTGGATAGAAACCAGGTCTTTATCTTCCAGCATGGTCGGTTACGTCCCGCGGGCGCCGGCGGGGCTCGCGTCGATCTTCCGCAACGAACTCATTACGCTAGCACAATTGGGCGGCTGGGATCAGGCGGGGCGGTTGGAGATTGGGGCGGCCGGAGGGACCAAACCCTCGGTAGAATCGGTTGTGGCCGAACCATCCAAAGACATCACTCCAGAGGAGGTCGAACGCCGGGCCAACGATAACCTCCAGAAGAACCTGGCGGCGCTGGCGAAGGCGTACCGCGCCGAGTTCGGAGACGAGATCGGCCCGGACAACGGCGTCTTGGCGGAACTGCCTGCGCCGGAGTCGGGGGACGCCCCGTTGGCCGGTCTTGCTGGCGGACGGCGGCCCCAACCGCCCGGCGGCCTTACCGCGATGTCGGCAGCCTTCAGGTAGGCTCCGACCGTTTCCCGGCGAACCCCGGTTTCGTTTTCGATGCGCCTCAGCGGCCAGCCCAGCCGCCCCAACGCGATGACTTGATGTCGCTTCTCTTCGCTCAAGACATTGCTCACGTCGATGGAGGGTATCCCCCATCGCTGTCAATGTCCTGCCTTAATTCCGTTGGCCGGTTTTCAGCCGTCCCTCATTGGCCGGTTTTGAGCGTCCCCTAATGGTGCCTAATGGTCAACGAATACCGTTCGCGGGTTACGACGCCCGAAAAGGCTCTGTCCGTGGCGAGGTCCGGCGAGCGGGTTTACGTTCACAACGGCTGCGCGGCGCCGGAGATCCTGGTAAGCGCTTTGGTGCAAAGGGCTTCCGAGCTGCACAACGTGGAGATCCTGCATATGGCCACGTTCGGCCGGGCGGAATACACGGAACCGCGCTACGAGGGCCACTTCCGGCTGAACTCCCTGTTCCTGGGCGCCAACGTGCGGCAGGCGGTGCGAGAGGGGCGCGCTGCCGATCGACGTTGCGCTGCTGCAGTGCGCGCCTCCGGACCGGCACGGCAACCTGTCGCTCGGCCCAAGCGTGGACATCACGCACGCGGTGATCGAGCACGCTCGCCACGTAATCGTCGAGATCAACGACCAGGCGCCGCGCACGTTCGGCGACTCCTTCGTGCATGTGAGCCGCGTCCACGCCTTCACCGAGGCATCGCATCCGCTGGTGGAATACGAGAGCCACCCGGTGACGGAAGCGCACCGGGCGATCGCACGGCGGGTGGCTAACCTGACTCCCGACGGGGCGGTGTTGCAGACCGGCATCGGGAGGCTGCCGGAAGCCATGCTAGGACTGCTCGGCGACCACAGAGACCTGGGAATCCACAGCGAGATGGTCCCGGACGGGGTGATCGATCCGATGGAGGCCGGGGTGGTCAACAACGCGCGCAAGCCGCTGCGCCGGGGGAAGGCGGTGACGGGCTTCGCGCTGGGCGGGCTGCCGATTATCGCTCTGCCATCCACGGCCAAGAACGGGGATATCTCACGCATCGTACCGACGTTGCGTCCGGGAGCGGGGGCGGTGACCTCGCGCGGCGACGTGCATTGGGCGATCACGGAACACGGGGCGGCGTACCTGCACGGCAAGTGTCTTCGCGAGCGGGTGGAAGCGATGATCACGATCGCCGATCCGAGCTTCCGCGAAGAACTGGAGCGGTATGCGATCGGGGCGAAGTTGCTGGGCGCGAAGACGGGCATGGCGATGGCGTAGGCGCCGGAGCAATCGCGCTATAATGCCAGTCGCTCATGGCATCCGCCCGATCAGCGCGTTCCAGGATAGCTCAACGGCTCGGGAAGCTGCTCGCCGCCGTCCGGCCGGCGAAGCGCGCTCGAGACGGGGCGCCGCACGGCCCAGACCGTTCGCGCACGATCCTCGATTGCATCAGCGACGCCGTATTCGTACACGACGCCGTGACAGGCGCCATTCTGGAGGCCAACGCGGGGGCCGAGCGCATGTTCGGGTATGTGGGCAAGGAATGGCTCGACGTCGACGCCGCCGCCGGCAGCGCCGACGAGCCGGAATACTCGCAGGCCGAAGCGCTGAAGCTGGTTCACGCCGCGGCGGCCGGCGCGCCGCAGTCGGTCGAGTGGCACAGCCGCCGCCGTGACGGAACGCTTTTCTGGTCCGAAGTGAACTTGCGCGGGGCGCGCGTGGACGGGGCCGAGCGGGTGCTGGTGGTGGTGCGCGATATCTCGGAACGCAAGGCCGCGGAAGAATCGCTGCGCCGCGAGCAGGCGTTCACGGAGCAGGTTGTGGATGCGATACCCGGCATTTTTTTCGTCTTCGACCGGGAAGGCCGCTACGTGCGGTGGAACAAGGTCCACGAAATCCTTTTCGGCATGCAGCACGGGTACATCCTCGATACGGATGCGCTGAGCCGGATACATCCGGAGGACCGCGCACGGGTGGCAGCTACGATCCGGCAAATCCACGCGACGGGCGCAGGCGAGGTGGAGGCGCGCGGATTTGTGGGCGCGGGGCCGGAGACGCGGCATTTCTACCTCACGGGACGGCGCATGGACATCGACGGGGCGGCCTACGTGATTGGGTTCGGCATCGACGTCACGGCGCGGCGCGAGGCGGAGGCGGCGCAGGCGCGCCTGGAGGCGCAGTTACTGCAGGCGCATCGTCTGGAGAGCCTGGGCCGGCTGACGGGCGGCATCGCGCACGACTTCAACAACCTGTTGACGGTGATCAACGGGTATTGCGATCTGCTGCTGATGGGCGGCGAAACCGACGCGGCGACGCTGCGCCGGAGCCTGGCGCCGATCCGCCAAGCGGGCGAGCGGGCGGCGGCGCTGACGCAGCAACTGCTGGCCTTCAGCCGCAAGCAGGTGGCGCAGCTTCAGCCCATCACCATCAATGCGGTGGTGTCCGAAGTGGTCGAATTGAGCCGCCGGCTAATCGGCGAGAACATCGACTTGACGGTGGAGACGGATCCCGCGGCGGGCCAGGTTATGGCCGACCCGGCGCAGCTCAACCAGATGCTGATGAACCTGGTAATCAACGCTCGCGACGCGATGCCGGGCGGCGGACCGCTGACGATCCGGACGCACGCGGCGAGGCTAACGGCGGAGCGCGCGGGGGAGTTGACCGTGGAACCGGGCGAGTATGTCCGGCTCACGGTGGCGGATGCGGGCGGTGGCATGGACGAGCACGTGCGCCAGCATTTGTTCGAGCCGTTCTTCACCACCAAGCCGGCCGGCAAGGGAACCGGGCTGGGCCTGAGCACGGTCTACGGGGTGGTCAAGTCCTTGCAGGGCGCAATCGCGGTGGAGAGCCGGCCGGGCGCGGGAACGACGTTCGAGATCCACCTGCCGCGACTTTGCGGCGAGCCGGAGGCGGCCGAGCCAGCATCCGCTCCAAGCTCCGTGGTGCGCGGCGCCAGCACGATTCTGGTGGTGGAAGACGAATTGGCGGTGCGGCAATTCGCCGCTGCGGTGCTGACCGCCGCGGGGCACCAGGTTTTGCAGGCCGCCAACGCCGAAGAGGCGCTGCTGGTGGGGGCCCACTATAGCCTGCCGATCCATCTGCTGCTTTCCGATATGGTGATGCCGGGCCTGAATGGGCGCGAACTGGCGGCGCGGATGGGGCCGCTGCATCCCGAGGCGCGCGTACTTTTGGTGTCGGGGTATTCGGAGATTCTGGCGAGCGATGGCGGTCTGGACGCGGGGGTGCGCTACCTGCAAAAGCCGTACACGCCGGAATCGCTCACGGGGGCGGTGGAGCGGATACTGTCGGCGGGGGGATGAGGGGGGAATCGGTGGGGTGGGTGGTGGGATTCGAGCCCGCGGCCACCGGAACCAAAATGCTGGCCGGATGGGCGCCCACGGGCATGTCTTTGAGGGTACGCGAGTTGCCATAAATGGGAAGCCACGGTAACGGCGTTTCCCGTGGGAACCACTACAGAACCACTACAGTGCAGCCCAC